>Ga0137372_10000306_pt1 | contig 44059 bp, 34 predicted proteins | sample SagtaG_6_FD_104911 | JGI IMG/M metagenome (GOLD analysis project Ga0137372, IMG submission 104911) | Vadose zone soil microbial communities from Sagehorn Ranch, Mendocino, California, USA - Sage1_R_60_16 metaG | ecosystem: Environmental > Terrestrial > Soil > Vadose zone | place: USA...
AGCGCAAAGCTGGGCGGTGTGAACATGACAGCTTCCGAGCTGCGCGATGTCGGCCGTATCGTTCTTATGGGCTGTGGCACGGCGCTTCATGCCGGAAGGGTCGGTGAATATTTGATCGAGCGACTTGCCAGCATTCCCACAGAAGTCGAATACGCGAGCGAGTTTCGCCATCGCAACACGCCGATGACTCCTGAGACACTGGTTTTTGCCATCAGCCAGAGCGGCGAAACCGCGGACACACTCGGCGCGTTGCGTGAAAGCAGGCGCAAAGGTTTTCGCACACTGGGAATTTGTAACAACGTCGCGAGCACGATCGCGCGCGAGAGTGATGGGGGAGTTTACATGCACGCCGGGCCGGAAATCGGCGTGGCAGCTACCAAATCGTTTACGTCGCAACTTGCCATTCTGACGCTCCTCGGACTGCTGTTCGGACGGATGCGAAATCTTTCCGCGACTGACGGTAGCCGCGTGATTGAAGCGCTCGAAGCGTTGCCCGGCCAGATCGAAGCGGTTTTGGAAATGAGCGATCAGATTAAGGAAATTGCGAAAAAATATGTCGACGCGAACGGCATGCTTTTCTTCGGCCGGCAATTCAACTTCCCCGTCGCGCTCGAAGGCGCTCTCAAAATGAAAGAGATCACGTACCTCTTTGCGGAAGGACATCCCAGCGCTGAGCTCAAGCATGGTATTATCGCGCTGATCCGTCCCGATTTACCCTCTGTATTCGTTGCGCCCGACGATTCCGTTTTCTCCAAAAACCTGAACAATATCGAGCAAGTGAAAGCCCGCAAGGGGCCGGTCATCGCGGTGACCAGCGGAAACGGTTCGAAGCATCTTAAAGGGATTGCCAATGAAATTATCGTGCTACCGGAAGCGCCCGAGTACGTAATGCCCATCCTGGCCGTTGTCCCACTTCAACTTCTCGCCTATCACCTCGCAGTCGAGCTCGGCCGAGATGTCGATAAACCACGGAACCTCGCCAAAAGCGTAACCGTGGAATGATATTGTGCTGTTAGGGACCGCGCGGCCCCCATATCGATTTCCTGCCGCTGGAAATTTAGCGGTTTTGCAGTAGACTGCGCGCCCAGGCATCCCTTCCTCCGGTGCAACACAACGAAGAGTACGTGCTCAAAGTCCTCGAGGAGGGCGGAGTCGTCACACGCCAGCAAATCGACGCCGCGCGGTCACTTCTAAACGGCGAACCCGGCGTAGTGGATGCATTGATCAACGACGGAATTGTCTCCGACGTGGACGTCTCGCGCACGCTGGCAGGGCAAGCGCATCTGGATTGGATCGATATCTCTTCCATGGTGATTCCGCCCCAAATCATCAATCAAATCCGGGGCGAAGACGCACGTCGTTTCAAGGTCATCCCGGTCGCTTTCGGCGAGACCGGCCTGGTGGTGGCGGTTGGCAATCCAATCGACATCGATACGATCGATAGCCTCAGTTTTCTTCTGCAACGCGAGCTGGAACTGGTGTGCACCAGTCCCCAGAAAATTCGTGAAGCGTTGATCAAATACTACGGGACTGCCGACGAAGCGGCCGATGTCTTGCAGCAAAGAATTGGCGAAGAGATCGATCTTGGGTTGGAAATTGGCGATGACGGGGAAGCGACCGCAACCGATGAAGCCGATGCGCCAATCATACGGCTGGTCTCCATGCTGCTGATCGAGGCGCACCGCGCGGGCGCAAGCGATATTCATCTCGAACCGCTGGACAAGAAATTTCGTGTCCGATTTCGGGTCGACGGCGTTCTGCAGGAGATGCAAGCGCCACCGAAACGTTTGCAATCCGCAATCATCAGCCGGCTCAAGATCATGACCGGTTCGATGAGCATCGCAGAAAAACGCCTGCCACAGGACGGTCGCATCCAGGTAAAAATCAAAAAGAAGCCAATCGATCTTCGTGTCTCGACGATTCCCACCAATCACGGTGAGAGCGTGGTGATGCGTCTGCTGGACAAATCCAGTCTAAAGCTCGGCTTGCCCGAGCTTGGATTTTTTTCCGACGATCAGGAAACGTTCGAACGCCTGATCAAACTGCCGGACGGCATTTTACTCGTTACCGGCCCTACCGGCTCCGGAAAAACAACCAGCCTCTACGCATGTCTTAATTACATCAACAAACCAGACCGCAAAATCATCACAGTGGAAGAGCCGGTGGAGTATCAAATGACGGGCATCAATCAGGTCCAGGTGAATAGCGAGATTGGGATGACTTTTCCGGCAGCCTTGCGTTCTATTCTGCGCCAGGCGCCGAACATCATCATGATTGGTGAAATTCGAGACCTCGAGACAGCGAGCATAGCTACGAATGCGAGTCTCACTGGTCACCTTGTCTTTAGTACGCTCCACACGAACGACGCGCCTTCTGCGGTAGCGCGCTTAATCGATCTTGGTGTTCAGTGGTTCCTTGTGGCCTCCTCCGTGCGAGCGATCATGGCGCAAAGGCTTCTCCGCCGATTATGCGCCCACTGCAAACAACCAGGAGAACTTAGCGAGACGGAATTGCGCGCATTGCGAATCGAGCCCGGGCAGTTGTCCGAGGCGCAAGTCATGAAGCCGGTAGGCTGCGACCGATGTCGTCAAATCGGCTACAAGGGTCGAATGGGCATCTTCGAAATCTTTGAAATCGACGACGACGTGCGCCACATGATCAACAAACGCAGCCCGACCTTGTTGTTACGCCAACGGGCGCGCGAGCTCGGTATGCGCACCCTCCGCGAGGACGGCGTCCGCAAGGTGCTGGCAGGACTCACCTCGGCGGAAGAGGTAATCTCTATCACAGTGGGAGACGTGAGCTGATGGGCGCGGCGAATTCCAGATCGGGTAGCCCACGCGTCTCGCGTGTTGGCGACGGCGTCACGCCGTCGCGGGCTTTCCTGGAGGTACAGCTCCAGGATAGTGCTCACTATTCTCGCCGGAGACTTCCGCACTTCGGGAAGCCCTGGGCGATCTATGCCGTGACGATCAGTACGAAGAAGCACCGTTGTCTATCGCCAAAAGCGCGCACGATCGTTCTGAATTCCTTGCGTCATTTCCACAACGAACGTTACGAATTGTTCGCCGCCTGCGTGATGCCTAACCATGTGCATCTTCTCCTCCAACCCTGGCCAAAAGGAAACGACGAGAAGGGAAATGTCGTTTTCTGGCCGCTGAGCGAACTGATGCATTCAATCAAATCATTTTCGGCGCACAGAATTAATCAGCTCGAGAAGCAGAGCGGCCCAGTTTGGGAGAAGGAGCGATTCGATCGCTACGTGCGATCAGATCGCGATCTCAAAGAGAAATTCCATTACATTCTTCGAAATCCATGGGACTCGGCCGTAGCCAGGCAAAATCAGGATTATCCGTGGGTTGGACGCAGGATGACGATTACCGCAAGGAAAGTTCGTTTCGACGCGACGCCGAAACGAGCACGCGGGACGCGCGCTACCGGGAGACGTGATCCATGAAGGATAAACAACTTGCCGAATTTTTTGTCGAGCAACGCGTGCTTGAGCCTTCGCAAGCAGAAGACGTCCTGAGCGAAGTAGAACTGAACGGAAAGACCGTGGCGCAGGCGATGATCGATGGCGGGTTCATCGATGAGCACGGCTTTTACCAGACAATTGCAAACGGACTCGGCACCGACCTGATTGCTCTAAACGAACGCGACATTCGACCGGAGATTTTGCGTCTCATCCCCAGTGGCCTGGCTCGGCTACACGGCGCTCTTCCCGTTGAGATGAGCGAAACCACATTGCGAGTCGCCCTCGTCGATCCGTTCGATCTCACCGCTGCGGAGGATCTTCGCTTTGCGCTAGGTAAAGACATCCAGGTCATCGTTTCGCCCACAGATCAAATCGAAGATCTGATCAAACAGCACTACGGCAGCGATACGACGAGCATGGAAGACGTCCTCAAGCAGCTTGGCCAGGCTGGCGAGCTTTTGTCCGCCTCAGGCGAACGGGAGGGAAACGGTGAGGCGTCGGTCGAAGCCGAAGCAAACGCAACTCCCATCATTCGCTTTGTCGATCTGATTCTTTACCAGGCGATCCAGGACCGAGCGAGCGACATACACTTCGAGCCATTCGAAAACGAATTCAAAATCCGTTATCGCGTCGATGGAGCGCTCTACGAAATGTCGCCGCCGCCGCGTCATCTTGCTCTGCCAGTCATCTCGCGCGTGAAAGTGATGGCAAATATGAACATCGCAGAAAGACGGTTGCCCCAGGACGGCCGCATTCAGAAACAGATCGCTGGACGCAACGTCGATCTTCGAGTTTCAACCTTGCCAACTCAATTTGGTGAGAGCCTCGTGCTGCGGGTTCTCGACCGCAGCATTGTAAATCTCGAGCTCGAAGCACTCGGGATGCCCGATTACATCTACAATTTTCTACTGGAAATGATCGAGCATCCGAATGGCATCTTCATCGCCACCGGGCCGACCGGCTCTGGAAAGACAACGACGCTTTACTCCTGCCTGCGTAAGGTCAATACGATTGATTCGAAGCTCCTCACGGCAGAGGAACCGGTTGAATACGACTTGGAAGGGATCGTACAAGTGCCGGTGAACGAAGCCATCGGCCTGACCTTCGCGCGCGTCTTGCGCTCGTTCCTGCGCCAGGACCCGGATCGCATTATGGTGGGCGAGACACGCGACCTTGAGACCGCGCAGATTGCCATTCAGGCGTCGCTGACGGGGCACCTTGTTTTCACTACTCTTCATACAAACGATGCGCCCGGAGCCATCACGCGCTTGATCGACATGGGTGTGGAGCCCTTTCTGATTTCGTCCACGCTGGAGGCGGTCCTCGGACAGCGTTTATTGCGCAGCATTTGTCGCCAGTGCCGCACCACTTACAAACCGAGCGACTCGTTACTGGCTGAGTTAGGGATCTCGCGGCAGGATCTCGGCGAAAAACAATTCTTTTGCGGTAAAGGTTGTGACGCTTGTAACAACACAGGCTACAAAGGACGAAAAGGAATCTATGAGCTTCTGAGAGTCACTGATCCGATTCGTGAACTAATCAATGAACGCGCGCCAACGGTTACCTTGAAGCAAAAGGCTGTGGAGCTTGGAATGGTAACACTGCGCCAGGACGGCTTGCGCAGTATCTTCGCTGGCGACACCACCGTCGAGGAAGTGCTTAGATATACGTGAGAAATGACGAAGCACTAATGACGAATGACGAAAACGGGCTAGCGGCACTTCGCGTCCTTCGGGTTTTGTCATTCGTCATTACTTCGTTATTCGGCATTCGGATTTCGTCATTTGAAGGTCCCCCAAATCCCAACGCTCGACATGGCATCCCGAGGTAACTAAAATCGCTCGTCATGCCCCGCTTTAATTACGTAGCTCTGGACTCCCGCGGACAGGAAGCGACGGGGTTAGTTGAAGCCACGTCGACCAATGATGCAATCGGCCGGCTGCGCCAGGCTGGGTACTTCCCTACCAGCGTCTATGAGGAGGCTGTAGCCCGTTCTGACAGCAAAGCCGCTCGGCGTCAGACAGCGAAGATCGCACGCGCAACCAAACCCCGGGCAAAAACCGGCATCGTTCTTTTCCAGCGCACCAAAGTTAAGCCAAAGATCCTGATGATTTTCACGCGGCAATTGGCGACGCTGATTGACTCCGGATTGCCATTGTTACGAAGCCTGACCGTTCTGGCGAAACAGGAACGTGACAAGGTACTCAAAAATACCATTAACAAACTTTCTGACTCTGTCCAGAGCGGTAACACGTTTTCGGACGCGCTAGCGCTGCATCCGCGGATCTTTAACGACTTGTACGTCAACATGGTCAAAGCCGGCGAGGTTGGCGGCGTGCTCGAGCTGGTGCTCAACCGGCTTTCGGAATTTCAGGAGAAGGCCAACAAGATTAAGAACAAGGTCGTGTCGGCAATGGTTTACCCCATCATTGTGATGACAATGGCAGTGGGCATCCTGGCTTTTCTCCTTGTCTTCATTGTGCCGAAGTTCGAAGCGATCTTTCACGACATGCTTGGGGACAAGCCGCTACCAGCCGTCACCTCGTTTGTTATCGGGACGAGTAACCTCGTTAAGGATCATGGTCTTGTTGTGCTTGGGGCGATAATCGCCGCGGTGATGGCTTACAAATTTATTGGCCGCACGCGAGGCGGGCGATTCGTGATTGACAGTTTCAAGCTGCGGATGCCGCTCTTTGGCGATTTGAATCGCAAAACAGCAATCTCGCGGTTTGCGCGCACACTTGGAACGCTGGTCACGAGCGGTGTGCCGATTTTGCAGGCATTAAACATCACTCGACAAACCGCCGGCAACTCCGTAATTGCCGCTGCGATTTCACACGTGCACGATAGCGTGAAGGAAGGCGAATCGATCGTTCAACCGCTGGAGGCCAGTCGCGCTTTTCCGCCGATGGTGACCAGTATGGTCGATGTGGGCGAAGAAACCGGTAAACTTCCAGACATGCTCCTGAAGATTGCCGATGTGTACGATGATGAGGTCGATAACGCAGTTGCGGCCCTCACATCGATGCTCGAGCCCATCATGATCGTGTTTCTGGCGCTGATTGTCGGCACGATCGTGTTAGCTCTCTTTACGCCCCTTATCAGCATCATCACCGGCTTGCAGCAGCAGACGTGACGCGCCTCTCGCGCGAAATGACGAAACTCGAATGTCGAATGTCAAAGGAAATCCGAATCGAGGAAACGGTTTAACACTTCAACGCTTCAAGGATTTAACTTCGGCGAAGCAATTCGCCATTCGTCATTCGTCATTTCGCGTTAACGACGCGTTCACTCTCATTGAACTGATCGTTGTCACCACGGTTATCGTCATTCTGACCGGATTAGTTCTGAGCACAGTCGGCTATGTGCAAAAGAAAGGCGCGCGCGCCCGCGCCGAAACTGAGATCGCCGCTATGTCGGCGGCTTGCGAGAATTACAAGGCTGACAATGGAATTTACCCGAGAGATGCGATGACGACCGACACGCTCGACGCCAGGGGTACAATAAACATGCCTAATTACCAAGCAGCGTCTCAGTACCTTTACGGCCAGATCGCGGGGGATCCGGATTTCGATGGCGTTCCAAACGCGAACTCCAAGTCATATATGCAGTTCAAGCCAAACATGCTCGGTACAGATAATGCCAATAAAGTCTATCCACGCGATCCCTTTGGAAACAGCTACGGCTATTCGACGATTCAAGCAGCAACTGGTAACACTAACGTTGGGTACAACCCGACCTTCGATCTCTGGAGTACCGCAGGCCTAACGAGTGGTGCGGATTCCACTCAGTGGATCAAAAACTGGTAAACGCCAGGCTGTAGGGCGTTTCTGTGAAACGCCGACTCGACGCCGTTGCGCCTGACACAGATGTCCTACAATTTGTCGCCACCGAGCCGGTTAATCCGCAACGGCGAACCTGCAATCTTGCTCATCCTTCGCTGGTATGCACGACAACCTCCACGCGGCGGTTGGGACTCTGCTCTTCAATTGATCCGTTTGGCGAAGCTCGGAATTTCGCCGGGCCGTAACCGCGCGTTTCAATCTGCGCGGGATTAATCCGCATGACTTCCACTAAATAACGCTTCACGCTGTCGGCGCGGCGCTGGCTTAGATCGAGATTGTATTCATATGTGCCGAATGAATCCGTGTAACCTTCGACGGAAAATGTCGCCTTCGGATTACGTTGGATAAGAGTGCCCAGCTTTTGCAATTGACTGATGGCGCTTGATTGCAGTACGTCGCTATCGTATTCGAAGAGCTGATCATCCGGCAGTCGTAACTTTGTGCCTGACCCGAGCGGACCTTTCTGCGCGAGCAGTTGATCCAAGTCGCTGAAGCCGGCAGTGTGCCCTTTAATCGGTCCGGCGCTGTCACCGGGCATCTTGCTTGTAAAGGTGTTGGGACGTTTGATCGTCGTACTGGTAGCCAGTTCTGTTCCGCTGAGCGCAGGCTGCGGACGGCCTGACTGAGAATTATTGTTCAGAAGCGATTGTTCGTGCAGCGCGCTGGGATCGTTGGCGAGACTTTGCGCAGTCGAACGCTCAATTTCGGTTAGCACGGAATTTACTTCCGGTTGGTCCACTTTGGGTTGATCAGGCAAAACGTCCCGCATGTCGTCCGGAAGCGCCGCGCTTGCTTGAATGTCCTGCAATAGCTTGTCGAACGATTTCTTTTCGTCCGGCAACTGCACGTCAGTGTTGTCGGGGTTCGGTTTCGCCGCTGGATTTGTCTGATCGACGCTACTTTTGCCGAGGTCCGACGCGTTGATGCTCCTGACTTTGAACGTTGGCGTCTGTTCGTTTTGAGCAACCAAGGTTTCCAGCGATTGGAAACGCGTCCGGTAAAAATAAGCGCAGAGCGCGAAGTGAATCGCCAGCGAAACGACCAATCCAAACCAGAGCCAACTGCGCTCTCTGCTGCCCGTGAGCAGTCCTTCGGTTTCTAACCGGTCAAAATCGTCGAAATCGGAAACTCTCATTGCTTACCTGGCTCGCAACATATCACATCTGGAAAGACGAAGCACCAACGCGCAAAAGCCAAAAAGTAAAGCGTGAAGTTACAGCTTCTGCCCTCTATGACCTTGTAACGTTTTAGCTTCGTGACTCTTTTAACTTTTGACTTTTCCTTCAACTGCTGCGCGTTTGCTCAATAAACGCTCTGGCAGCGCGCCGGATTTCATCTGCCACGCGCGCCTCGGGCGAAACAAATTTCGGTGTGAACCATGGAAAGAGTCCGATCAAATCGTGTGTGACCAGGATCTGTCCGTCGCAATGCTTGCCCGACCCGATACCGATGGTTGGAATGCCGATTGCCTTTGTGATTTGCTTCGCAATTTCCGCGACCACAATCTCGAGCACGATGGAAAATGCACCAGCTTTTTCTACGGCCCGCGCGTCGGCAACCAGCGCCTCCGCTTCAGACTGAGTACGACCCTTGATCCGATAGCCGCCTTCCTCGCGCACACTTTGCGGTAGCATGCCGATGTGTCCCATGAACGGGATGCCTGCCTTTGTGATCGCTTCGATCTGCGCGACATGGCTCACGCCGCCTTCGAGCTTCACTGCCTGCGCGCCAACCCCGACAAACTTCCTCGCGGTCTCCACAGCTTGTTCGGGCGTGTCGTAAGTGTGGATTGGCATGTCCGCCACGAGTAACGCCTGCTTAACCCCGCGAGCCACTGCACGGGTGTGATGCAACATCTCTTCCAGCGTTACACCGGTCGTATCCTGGCAACCAAGCACCACCATGCCTAACGAGTCGCCTACCAGAATGATGTCGATGCCGCTTTCGTCGAGCAAACGCGCCGTCGGATAATCGTAAGCCGTTAACGCGGTGATCTTTTTGCCACGTTGCTTCATTTGGCGAAAATCTTTCATCGGATCTGTTCGGAAGATCAGCCGCTAATTTGAGAACGCAAGCTGTAGCAGAATGACTGTTGAAGCAGGCGTGTCGCCGCGAATCCGGCAAAGAGCAGCCGGCTCGCCACGGGACGAGTCCGTCCGACTGGCGGACACGGCTGCCACTACAGTCTCCTACGCTGCCAATCGTCTGTGAATCGAACGACTTCGCCGGGTCCCTCAAGTTCCGCGAGCAATTCTCGGACAGTTTTTTTTCGACTAGGCAACACTAGTTCCGGCCGGATATCGGCCAGCGGTTGAAGAACAAATTTTCTCAAGTGCATCCGCGGATGCGGCAAATGCAGGCGTTCGCTGTCGATCTGGCGATCGCCGCAGTAGAGCAGGTCGATGTCAATTGTACGCGAGACATTTTTCTGATGGTCGCGCCTCCGGCCTAACGACTCTTCAATTTGGACAACTTGTTCAAGCAACTGCTCGGAATCGCCTTTGTAGTCAAATTCGACGACTGCGTTTAAAAATTTTGACGCGCCCTGTTCGCAATCCTCCGGTTCGGTCTCGTAAATCCCCGAACAGAGAATGGGCGGTTGTACCTCATCAAGCTCGATGATTTGTCGTCGCGCGGCCCGCAAATTGTCGAGCCGATCGCCAAGATTGGACCCGAGTGCGACTGCAGTTCTCATTTTGTCGTAGCCGCGGGCGTTGACCGTGGCCGGGGCAGCGACCCCGGCTACAGACTACAGTCCCAGCACGTCCTGCATGCTATAGAGGCCCGGCGGCCTTCCGATAATCCATTTTGCTGCGCGCAAGGCGCCTCGCGCAAAAATTTCGCGGCTCGCTGCGCGATGAGACAGTTCAAGGCGCTCGGCGGGTCCGTTGAAAATGACTGTATGCTCGCCAACGACGTCGCCTTCACGGATCGATTGAATCGGAATTTCAGGCTGCGTTTTTTTTGCTGCCTTCAAAACCTCGGCCAGTGTTTTGGCCGTGCCGCTGGGCGCATCTTTTTTCATTTTGTGATGCGTTTCGACAATCTCGGCGTCAAAGTCGCTGCCGAGCTGTTCGGCAGCTTTGCGCGTCAGCCAGAAGAGCACATTGACTCCGATGCTGAAGTTAGATGCAAACACCATCGGCAACGACTGTGCGGTTTCTTCAATTATTCTGCGTTGCTCCTTTGACTGACCGGTCGTCCCAATCACCAACGGCTTGTGATGTTTCAAGCCAACTCGACAGATTTCAGCGATGGCGTCGGCTTGGCTAAAATCGATAACCACATCGCAATTTTTCATAGCCGGCTCGATCGAGTCGCCAAGATCGCACCGCGCGGCGACATCGATCTTTGGATCGTCCTTCGCAAGATCAACGATGGTCTTGCCCATGCGCCCGGCTGCGCCAATGAGTAACACGCGAACACGAGACAATTTCATGTTAGCAGAACCCTCAGCAAGGGAATGAGGTGAGTGGTTCACGCTCGAAACTCATTTTTGCCGCTCAAATTCCTCGAGCGTCCTGCGCAAGCGCGTTTGATTGCCTTCGCTCATCTCGCATAGCGGCAGACGCACTTCGCCGGACATCGCGCCGCGCCAGGCAAGCGCCGTTTTTACCGGCACAGGATTTGGCTCAATAAACAGATCCTTGAAAAGTGGAAACATCCTACGGTGCAGGTTGAAGGCCAACTTCGCATCGCCGCATTCATAAGCTCGGACGAGCGCACAAACTTCAACTGGAAACACATTTGAAGCGACGCTGACGACCCCAACCGCTCCGACCGACATGAACGGCAGCGTCAATGAATCGTCGCCGCTTAGAATGGTGAATGACTCAGGTAAACGCACGCGCAACTCACTGATACGCTCGACACTCCCGCTCGCCTCCTTGATCGAAACAATATTCCGGCATTCCTTGGCCAGGCGCGTCACGGTATCGGGCGCAATATCCACCCCGCATCGGCCAGGAATGTTGTAGAGCATGATGGGTAACGCTGTGGTATCGGCGATCGTTTTGAAGTGACGGAACAAACCTTCTTGGCTCGGTTTGTTGTAATACGGCGCGACGAGAAGCGCGCCGTCAGCACCGAGTTTCTCGGCCATCTTTGTATCGGCGACTGCGTGCTGCGTGGCGTTGGAACCTGTGCCGGCCAGAATCAGGCATCGTTTTCTCGCAGTTGCGATCGCGAGGCGGATGAGCTCCTGGCGTTCCTCGTGTGACAGTGTCGGCGATTCGCCTGTGGTACCAACAGCAACAACTCCGCTGATTCCGGCCGCGATTTGGCTTTCGATCAGCTTCTCGAAAGCGGCAACGTCAATCGCACCATCGCGAAATGGTGTGACTAACGCCGTGAAGGTGCCGCGGAACATATTCGCCAATTCTAAAAGGAGCTTAGGCAATTGTCATGTCGAGCGAAGTCGAGACATCTCTGATTGTACCTTCTTTAAATTAGAGATTCCTCGACTTCGCTCGGAATGACAAGGCACGAAGGCTATTAGGGTCAAACCTCAATTGTTCCTTCGAACACAAACTCGGCCGGGCCGGTGAGAGTGACGCTGCGAAACTGCTTATCGATCTTTTCAAATCCGACACGCAATTCGTCTCCACCGCGCGCAATTACGGCAACCGGACCTTTCACGTTTTCAGTGGCAGCAAAGATGAGCGCGCTCGCGACCACGCCCGTGCCGCACGCGAGGGTTTCATCTTCCACCCCTCGTTCGTAGGTGCGGACCGCGATCTTATCGGCTCCTCGCTTCTCAATGAAGTTGACGTTTGCGCCCTTTGGCAAAAACGCTTTATGATGGCGAAGGGCGGAACCTTCTCGCGACACATCGACATCGCCGACTTGTGGCACCGGAACGACGACATGCGGCACGCCGCTATTTATGAAGTGGACGATCTTTTTCTCAGCGCCAATTTGAAGAGGAACACTCAGCTGCAAATCGGTCGGCTCGGTCATTTGCAGAGCAACGAGATCTCCAGCCAACTCCGCCGAAATGACGCCAGCTGGAGTCTCAAATGAAATTTTGCCCTCGGCGCCTGCCACTTTGTTTGCAAAACGCGCGAAGCAGCGCGCGCCATTCCCGCACATTTCCGCTTCTCCTCCATCCGCGTTAAAGTAGCGCATTCGGAAATCGACGTGGTCCGATGGATTTTCCAACAACAAAATTCCGTCCGCTCCGATACCGCGGTGGCGATCACAAAGGCGCGCGATTTGACTGCCATTTAGATGGATGTCCCCTGCCCTGTTATCGATCAGGATGAAGTCATTTCCCGCGCCATCCATCTTTGTGAAACGCAGCATATCTCCCGTTTAGCATACGTCGGTTGGCAAAGCCAATTCTGTCACCTTGTCATGTCGAGCGAAGTCGAGACATCTCTGATTATTTCCACCTACAGCGAGAGGCTGCTCGACTCCGCTTGGAATGACAAACGCCATAGGCCATTGCCAGATCGGCTTTTGACGATTACTTATTCCGCCGTGAAGGGACTGGCAGCTTGGGTCTTTCTTGCAATTCTTGGGCTCACGACGTCCGCGTCATTTGCGGGCGATTACAACAGTTTGGTCCTTGACCAGATCAGCCAGATGCCCGAAGGCGGCCGCTATTCTGTTTCCCACTTCGCTAAAATTCGTCTTCAATCCTCGGCACATTTTGAGTCCGGCAAATTTTTCATTCTACCTTCGCAGGCGTCGCCGAGTTTCTGCTCCGGCGCGACGTATCTGGTATTCATCAGAACGATCGAGGCTTTGCGCGCGAGCGGTCAGCTGCACCTCGGTTATTCTACGTTAGAGAGACTGATCATTCGAGATCAGCGCGATGGCGAAGGTATCTGGGGCCGTTGGAACGCAAACGGGCCCGGCACAGCCCGTCTCTTTCACGAGCTGCAGCTCGGACAGAACTTCGATAATTTCAATCAGGCGAAACCGGGGGATTTCATGAAAATTTTCTGGTCGCGCCAGGTCGGCAGAAACGAGCATGGACATTCCACGATTTTCCTGGGCACGGAGAATCGTCCGGACGGCCAGTATGTCCGTTACTGGTCGAGCAATATTCCATCTGGCTACGGGGAAAAGAGCGTTCCGCGAAGCAAGATCGCGTACGCCATTTTCTCGCGTCTTCAGACGCCTGCTAATCTCGCGCGGATCAATAACGCGCCATTTGTCGATACGTATTTGGCGTCCCTCCTTCGGACGCGCTCCAGCATTGCAGAAGCCGGCGCGAAGTGCGGGCTTTGATTCGACACAAGGAGTCGCATCATAAGGTAGATCGGCTTTTCCGAAGACGATGCTGAAAGGACAAATGGCGGCTGGCAAGCCGTCCTTTGTTGAGGGAACGGACATTTCTCAAATGGTGCTTGCCTTCACGCAGGCCACTCCTTAAAACGGAGCGATGATGATCGAAGCCTTAAAACGTCATTGGTGGGTCCCGGTGATAAGGGGTATCGCTGCAATTGTTTTTGGAATCATAGCATTCGTGTATCCAGGCATCACTGTCGCGACACTGGTGCTGTTTTTTGGGGCCTGGGTGCTAATCGACGGCATATTCCGCGTTGTCGGTGCGATCGGGCATCGTGCTTCTGATCCGGACTGGGGTTGGCATATTGTCATTGGAATTGTGGGGATAATCGTCGGACTCCTCACATTTCATGCGCCCCAAATAACCGCGCTGGCCCTGATCATTTATATCGCGGCGTGGGCGCTCATGATTGGCGCAACCGAGATTGCATTCGCAATCAAGCTGCGCCGGGAGATCAAAGGCGAATGGTTTTTGATCCTCATGGGTCTGGCATCCATCGTCTTTGCCATACTGCTTTTGTGGAACCCGATCGCTGGCGCCGCCGCGGTGATTTGGCTTATCGCGTGGTATGCGGTTGTACTGGGCATTCTCGGAATCTTTTTCGGTTTCCGTCTGCGCAGCTTGCGCACGCGGCTTTCCGCCTGAAATCCAGAAAGTACCAGTAGACGAGTTAGAAGACTCGGACGGTCTGCGTCAGCCTATGGCGTGAACGTATAGACTACAGTGTGCACGGCTCTTCTTGTGCCCTTGACCACACTGTGCGCGACATTCTTCGCGGTGATCGCACTACTCTTCGCGACGTTTTTCGCTGTTCTCGCAGGTCCGGCCTCAGCCGTGCCAATGGAAATGGCAAAGGCCAGCATGATCGAAAAGAACGCTTTCATAGTACTTATTATTCGTTTCTGATGGCTCGCATGCGCCTACCCGAAAGGCGTTGCGTGGTAGTCTTACTTTTTCGCCGTGCGAAGATTGGGCCCGCCAGGATTCGAACCTGGGACCAAGGGATTATGAGTCCCCTGCTCTAACCGCTGAGCTACAGGCCCGCGTGGATTATGCAGTGAAGCATAGCACATCGGGCTGACCAATCCGGAAAACCGGGAGACCCGCGAAAAATTTCGGATTGCGAATTGTGCATCGCGGCCTTGGGATGAAGCGGTGATTCGCGGAACCCTGAGCATCGTTGAAATCGCAATTCTCAGCGTCCTGATCCTGGCAACGCGCTGCGCGAATTATCAGGACGTTCTTGTCGCTGGAAATGTTTATTTCACTGACGCCGATTGTTATGCGCGGATGACACGCGTGCGGATGTGCTCGGAACATCCCGGGGTGATCGTACGGCGCCACGACTTCGAGAACTTCCCGGCGGGGACGACTCCGCATACAACCGCTCCGCTCGATTATCTCATCCTTGTGTTGTCGATTTTCCTGAAGCCATTCACGGCGCACGCAATCGATGTGGCTGGCGCGCTCATTTCTCCGTTGCTCGCGCTGGTCGGAGGTTGGTTTCTTTGGTGGTGGTCGAAGCGAATCAAACTTCGTTATCGGTGGATGATGCTAATCCTCTACGCGATCAGTCCTATTCTGGTTCATGGAACGGAGCTTGGCAGGCCCGATCATCAATCTGTGCTGATCGTACTCGTGGCGATCGCAATTTGCGCAGAGTGGAGCCTGCAAGCAGAACCCGACGGCCACATGAGGACTGCTAGCGAAGTTCGTAGCAAATGGAGCGTCGTCACCGGAGTCGCCTGGGGCTTGGCGATCTGGATCTCCGCTTACGAGTCGCTGGTTTTATTTCTCCTTGTGATGGTTGTAATTGCGCTTGAAGACCCAAAGCCGATCTGGGCTAGGTCTCGACGCCCGAGTTGGTGCTGTTTCGTTCTCATCCTTGCGGTCGCGCTTTTGATCGAACGACGGATCCCGTCGTTTTCGGTCTTGTATTCGAACCCGTTCTTCCAAACCTGGGCCCGCACGATTGGCGAACTGGCGCATGTTTCACCGGCGAATCCAGTCTGGTTGCGCTGGACCGGTTACCTGCTTTTCGCAACGCCGTTTTTGATTTGGATCAGCACAATCAAGAGCAGGCGTGAGAGTGAGCGTACCACGCCCCTGCTTGTTCTCGTGCTTTTCGTTGCAACGTATGCCCTGACAATTTGGCAGGCGCGCTGGGGATACTTTTTCGTGCTAATCTTTGCTTTAGCCCTTCCGCGTTTACTCGAGCCAATCAAATCGCGCGCCGCAGTTTGGATCGCATTTTTCCTGTCGATCTTTCCGATTTTGCGCGATTGGGACGAGAAACTTTGGCCAAATGAAGCGCAACTGGCTCGTCGCGTGGCACAGCGCAACGAATCGGTCCAGCTGCGCGACATGGCGCTCGGTTTGCGATCGCCCGAGAACCACCCATTCCTTGCGCCGTGGTGGCTTTCTCCAGAAATCGCCTATTGGTCGGGGCAGCGCGGCGTGGCTGGCAGCTCGCATGAAAGCCTGCCTGGAATTGAAGACAGTGCGCTTTTTTTTGTTAGTCAAGATTGGGGAACGGCCCGCGAACTTCTGGAAAATCACAAGGTCGACTGGGTAATCGCTTACGATTCCGACCGTGCGGCGCAAAATTCGGGGGAGATCTTGGGCATAGGTGCGCCTCAACAAGCAGTCTGTTTCGTGCTGGACAAGACACCAACCAGAGCGCCACCGTTCCTCGTTCTGGCAGATCAAAGCGAAAACGCGAAACTTTACCGCGTGGTAGCACAATAAAAAATTCGTGATTGCGACGAGAATCCGTTGACAGACGTTGACGACTGTCACAATACTACGGGATGCTTAAAAGATTCGTCCCGCAAAAGCCGATGCCGCCAACCAGAGAAGAACCGCGGTATTCGGGTATAGATGAAAATAATCATCCTGCGAATGGCGAAGAACCAATAACAACAACAATCATCGATAAACCAAAACCTATGGCAGATCACGGTGGCAAAGACGTCCTCTCGAGCGATGTCGAAATCAAAGGCTCGATCAAGTTCCAAAAGGAGCTTCTCATCGACGGGAAGGTCGAAGGGGAAATCAATTCCGACGGCGTTTTGACGATTGGTGAAAACGCGGACATCCGCGGGGAGGTAAAAACCAAATCGATCACCGTCTATGGCAAAGTGCACGGCAACATTACGGTCGCCGAGCGTTGCGAGCTAAAATCGAAATGCACATTGCAGGGAGATTTGAAAGCAGCGCGGCTTGTCATTGAAGAGGGAGCAACCTTTATCGGCAAATCCGAGGTCACTAGCGGAACGGTTCCCGCAAAGGCGGCCCCGGGTCGTCCGGAAGTTGTGCGATCCAGCGAGCCTATCAAGGCGGCGTTTGGAGGGCGCGGATAACAAGGGAATCCAGGGGTTAGCGTCCGGTGGCCAATCCGTCGCCTGCAAAAGTCAGTCTTGAATGTCCACATTGTGGCTTCAAGCAGATGGAGTATGCGGCGGCGAAGAGTTCTATTTGTCGCCAGTGCGGCCGCTATTTTTCTCCCTTTGCCCCGAAGCCCGGCCTAAAGCTGCGGGTCCGCGAAGAAGCGCCTGCTGCTGCCCCAACCAACTCCTCCATCCTCGGCAGATTTGAGGAGTTTTGGAAAAAGCAGCACAGCTCTGTCATCGAATGTTTTGACTGTAAACGGAAACAACAGGTGTGTGGTACCGCCACTTCGACAATCTGCCCGTCATGCAGCGCACACATTGACCTGCGCGACTACAAAATCACGAGCGGTTTCAGCCGCACGATTCGAACGCGCGGAGACGTCCATCTGACGGGCAAAGGCGATCTAGGCAGCAGCAGCGTGATTTGCCGGTCCGCCTTAATCGAGGGCAGACTTAGAGGCAATCTGCTTTGCGACGATACCGCCACGATCAACTTTGCGGGCAAAATTCCGGGACGGATCAGTGCGCGGCGTGTCATCGTCGAGCGCAAAGCTGACATTCACTGCTTTCGCAGGCTCAAGGCGGAAAACGTCGAGATCAAAGGTAGAATGTCGGGAGAGATCATTGCCCAAACCGTGACGATTCAAAAAAAAGGCGCGCTTGAAGGCGATGTCACAGCGAGGGCGATTACCGTTGAAAAAGGCGGCATGTTCTCCGGTCAGCTTGTCATCGGTCGCGCTGATCTGATGCAGGGAGAATTGCTGCAGGAACAGAAACCGGATGTCGAGCGCGTTCCGGAGAGCGATTTTTCGCCGGTCGCCCAGCGGCCTTTGCCCGCGACTTAGTACACATTTTCTCCATGCAAAGACTGCATCCGCGCAGTCCGTACGAGAAACTTGGCGGCTATGTGCATCTGCCGCGTTTGATCGACAAGGCCAGGCTTCATCGCAAAGGCCTGCTCAATGGCTACAACTATAAAACCGTCGGGTTCGACAAGCATCTGCTGGCGTTTTTAAAAATTGACGGCGACGCGTTTGAAGAAATCGTCAACAGGCTTGACGGGGATGACGCAATTCTCAATTGGGTCCAGACAAACGGTGCGCGGCATTCTCCCGAAATGATTGAACGGTGGAATCAGGCGATGATTTCACGGCATCCAGACACTGCCGCAAAAAAAGCGCGCTTTCTCCACTTTCTGAAGGAGGCCGGTGGCGAAGGACGCAAGGATATTCGGACTTATTTCGATCTGATCGAGTTTGACGAAGGGCGGCTGAAGTAAAGAGCGCGATTCGTTAACCGTTGCACCGGTTTAAGCGATTCGACCGATTCAACGATTTACGGTTCAACTTGGCGAAGCCAGAATCGCGTCCGCTTTTTCGAGCGTTTCCTTGCTTCCAATATCGAGCCATTTCCCTTTGATTTGGTACGTCTTTACTCGTTTACGTGTGTAGAGCCACTGCACAAAACGGCCCGGCTGATCGGCGTTATTGCCAGCTGCAAGATAGGTTGTGAGAAGCGAGAGAACCGCAGGGGAGTAATAATATAGCGCGATCGCGGCAAGGGTTCCCCGCGGTTTCTGTGGTTTCTCTTCCAGGTGAGTGATGATTCCATCCTCGTCGATTATTACATTGCCGTATTTTTTGATCGCTTCACGGTCGCCAACATCATAGACCCCAACCGTTGCTTCGCTTCCTTTGGCGCAAACCACAAATCCCTCAAGCGATTCAGTAAATAAATTGTCGCCGGCAACAATTAGCAGGCTGCTTTGGCTCAGGTTCTCGCACGTGACAACAAAATTGATATCTCCAATTGCGCCCAGTCTATCGTCGTCGCTTTTGGAGCCATCGTTGACGATTTTGAATTTGAATTGCGGATGTTGATTTTGATAGCGCTCGCTCCAAGCCTGAAAGTCCGCCGCGAACTTGTCATTTGTCACCACATAAATGGTTTCCAGATCGGGAACACCCTGAAGGTTGTCTACCACCCATTCGATGATCGGCTTACCACCCACGACGAGCAACGGCTTCGCTCTGTTGAGTGTCAGTGGATAAAGGCGTGTTGCGTATCCGGCCGCGAGAATTAGAGCGTTCATAGGATCAAGAAAGCAGAGCTGGGGCGCTTCTTACTACTTTGATTTCGCAGCGCCTCCACTCAAAATTGCATTTTGAAGACGCTGCTGGATCGCCCTGATGCGATGGATATCGGTGATCTTGCCACGTGTGGAACGGTCAACGACATATAAAGTATCAATGGCCGCGCCAGCCTGCGTGTTGATGCGAGAAAGCGTGACCAAAAGATTTTCGCGGTCAAGGCAGGACAAGACATCGTAAAGCAAGCCGATCCGGTCCGGTGCCTGAATCTCAATAAGCGCATACAGCGGATGCGTTTTGTTATCGATTGCAATCCGAGTTGGAAATTCAATTCCTGTCGCAAGACCAAGGCCTTGGCGCCTGGCTCTTTCGATCAACGGAAGGAAATGAAAATTCTCATCTTCGAGCGCTCGCCGCAAAGTTTGCTCTACCAGCGAAAAGTCGCGCTGGTGAGTGACAGGGCGCCCTTTCGTGTCGCACACACGAAAAACGCTCAGCATGACGCTGTCCCCGCGGGGAAAGACATCAGCGCTCAAAATATTCAAAGGCACAACCGAAAATGAGCCGGCCACCTTTGCCAATAACCTTTCACGCTCCCACGTGCAAAAGGTGACAACGCTGTGACCCTGCTCTGGAACGGCTTTCCATCGGATTGCCGCGGCAAGCGGAGACTCTCCCTGGTTCGCCGCAGCGAATCCGGCTTGTGGCGCACTGGAGACATTCTCCAGAAAAGACCGGAACAATTGCAAGTGCTCGACAATCTCGGGGACGTCGCTGGCGCGAAAATAATTGTCAGGCATGAACTCAAAGTGCGCTTCAATCTCTGCTGCAAAATCTGCGGAAAGTTTTGCGGTTACCGAGGCTTGCAAGCTCTCGCGCTCGACCTTCGTTTGTTCGTAGTACGACTTTTGGTCCGCCAGGAACCGAGAGGTCTCGTGAAATAACTCCCATACCAGGGATTCTTTCCAATCCGACCAGGCCTCCGCGCTTGTGCCCTGGCCATCTGCCAGAGTAAGCAGCATCAGCGAGTTTAGATTTTTCTGGTGCTTCACAATGTGAGCGAAGTCCGTGACCGTGGCGGGATCATCAAGATTTCTTTGCTGCGCGATCTGCGAAAGTGTGAGGTGATGATCGACGAGCAGAATGAGCGCCTTTCGCTGCTCGGACGACAACTGCAGACGCGCAGCGACACGCTGGGCGAAGAGTGCGCTCGCCTCAGAGTGTGGCCGCGCCCCGACCGCTTTACCGCTATCGTGTAAAAGGAGCGCGAGATAGAGAACAAATGGATCCTCCAGTTGCTCAAAAATCTTGCGATAAGCGATCAACTTCGGGTCATTCGTCTGCGCCAGAGCATCAAGTTTATCGATGCACACCAATGTGTGCTCGTCAGCGGTGTAACGATGCAGAAACTCATGCTGCACTAGGCATGTAAGCTGTCCGAATTCCGGAATGTAGCGCCCCAGAAAATCGACTCGATGCATCATTCGGAGGATACGCCCCACTCTGCCTTTTTGTGATAGAATCTCTTTAAAGATCGCGCGCGGTCCGCGTGCATACTGATACGTGCGGGTAACCTCTCCGAGGCTTCTGCTCAGGAGATCCTCCAATTCCGGGCTCAGATCCAGGCCGCGTTCCTGGGCAAACTGAAATGCTCGCATCATTTGCTCGGGTTCGTTGCGAAAAAGATCACGCCGCGCCGGGTGCAATTGCTTGTTGCGAACAAAGAAAAAATCTCCCACGGGAGTCTTGTCCGCTCGCATCAGGGGAAGAAAACTGAACAGAGAACGGGTCTTGCTGGTGACATATCCGCTGACAAACTGCTCCGTAATGCGTTCCGTGACCCGGAAGATGTTTCGTGTGTGGTCGTAATAGTCCCGCATGAGCGCCTCACTGCGGAGTTGGCCGTTGCCAGAAGAGTAATCGAGCCGTTTTGCAATCTCTTCCTGCAGGTTAATGTGAAGTATGTCGGTCGCGCGCCCGGTCGCGTAATGCAAGGCCGTGCGCAAGCGCAGGAGAAAATCGTACGCCTTTTCTATTCGACGCTGATCGCTTTCACTCAACCAGTCTTTCCCCACAAGCTGGTTTGTGCTCAATGAACCTTCTTTGAAATAGGTCATCCAAAGAAGATTTTGATAATCGCGCAGTCCTCCGCATCCGCTCTTCAGGTTCGGCTCCTGCAGATAGACGCTGTCGCCGAATTTCTTATGCCGGGCGACCTGGTCCTGCATCCGCAGTTCCACGTATTCGCGTTCATATCCGTTGACGCACTTTGAACGAAATTGCCGGCGAAATTCTCGTGCCAGCTCCGCTTCGCCCGCAAGAAACCGCGATTCCAGCATGGCAGTCTTTGTGCGCATGTCTTGATTGGCCTGAGCGACCGCTTCTTTGATCGAGCGCGTGGAGTGTCCAACTTTGAAGCCGCTGTCCCATAGAAGATAGAGAACTTGCTCCACCATCTCCTCCAAATGCGGCGAAATCTCCTTCCTCCCCTGATGATGCAAAAGCATCACGTCGATGTCACTAAACGGGTTGAGTTCGCCCCGGCCGTATCCACCAAGAGCGACCAAGGCAAGTGGGACTTTGCCAGCTCCGTTTCTGCGAGCAGCGGTCGCAGCGGCGCCGAAAACATATTGCAATAAAACATCAATCAGCTCAGCGCGTCGGGCGCAGATTTCGCGGCCGCCCCCACCCGCCTGGTGCTTCAGACGCAACCGATGCTCCTCCACCTTAAGAAACTTCTTATAAAGCGGGAGGACTTCGGTGGGACGTCGGGTACCCGTCGCCGCAAGGCTGCTTGCGGCGTGCGCCAGAACTTGCTCCAGATGACGGGACGTTCTCATCGCAAATTCGGATTCCTGTTCAATCTAAAATTGGATCGTCAAAATCCAAAATCGCATCTCAGACGGAGAATGGGCGATCGGCCTGCTTGACGGCAGGACATTATGCCTTGCCGAGGTTCAGTATTTCAGAAACGAAGCGACTGGTGTCGGCTCAAGTTGCTTACGGCCATGAAGAAATTCCAACTCAATCAGAAACTGCGCTTCGAGAAGCTGTCCGCCGGCTTTGCGAATGAGGACAGCCGCAGCAGCGGAAGTTCCGCCCGTCGCCAGCAAATCATCTACCAGCACGACTTGTTCGCCTGCGTGAATGGCATCGATGTGCATCTCCATTTCCGCTTCGCCGTACTCGAGCGAATAGCTGGCGATCTCAGTCTGGAAAGGGAGCTTGCCACGCTTTCGAATCGGAACGAAACCGCCACCGAGCACGTAGGCAACCGCTGATCCAAAGAGGAACCCACGCGCATCGATCCCAACGATCTTATCGATTTTTCTCCCGCGGCAACGATCCAAAAACAGATCAATGGACGCCTGGAACAAAGTGGGATCGCTCAAGATCGGTGTAATATCTTTGAAGACGATTCCCTTTTTCGGAAAATCGGGAACGTCTCGCACACCGGCACGCAATTTCTCGACTACATCGGAGGCCATCGGCGCGACGCTAGCGGCCTGAGAACAAACGTCAATGGCGACGAACCAATGAGTTATTGTTGGTGTAGATGCAATTCTTCGGTCTTGCCATTTGTGACTAACCAATGTTTGTCGTGTAAAACATAGTGAACTCGCGTTTCGTCCGGCGAAACGCAAATGTACCCGGCGTGAGAATCTTCCCCGAGGATTTCCAGAGACCGCAACGATGTCAGGTAAATAGGAAGGCGCTCTTTTGGCTCGTAAAACATCTCCATCTCGCCTTCTGTATCACCCTTAACTTTGGGTCTCTGGAGTCGAGCAAACCATCCGTCGCCAGAGCCGCCCATTCGTGACAACTGCAGGTGCACTGTGTCCCGATTGACACCAATATCAGCGACACCGATCTCAGCGGGCGTCGTATTCTGCGTTTCAAGCGTCGCAAGCGGAGCATACCGGTAAGCCGCTATCGAAAAGTAATCCTGGTCGTCAACCTTATCGGCTTGGATTTCGCCACACCACAAATCACCGTATGCCGCAAAGAATAATTCACCATTGGCAGCGAACGCTAAGCATGAAGGATAAGGATGGCGTCGCATGCGCACGGGAATCCACTCCCCGGGATCCTTGAATGTGAACACCGGCTGTTCCCGGTCATCCGTTGTCACAAAAACACGCTGCATCTTCGGATTGTACGCAATTCGCCAGAAGCTGACTTCATTTGGAGCATCGCGTATTTTGATCAACCGCCCGGATTGTGGTTCAAGGGACCAGACGGCTTTGGCCGTCGTACAAAAGAAGCGGTTTTTGTTCGTACAGGTGATTCCGCGAAGCGAGTCGGAAGCGTCAAGCTGCGTCAACAGGATTTTCCGAGTCGTCTTCTTATTAAGATCGATTTCTTCTATAGCTGGTTTGGACTCGATGTCGCTGATTAGGTAAACTCGTCCACCGTCGCTTGAAAAGATTGCATCACCGGCGACGCAGTACGATTCGCTGAATAGCAAAGCCAGGATGGCAGCTGCGAAGGCTGTTAGCTTCTTGCACGCCATGACACAGAATTGAGCGCCATGCTGACGGAATACAAGTTGCTTTGCCATGAGCGCAAGCGACTCTACAATAGGCTCGGTGGATCGATATCTTCTCATCGTTTCGACGATCTGTTTTCTCGCCGCAGTTGTGCGCTCCGGGGTCGCCCTGCGCGCCGGCGTTTTTCGGCCAGGAAGATTTAATTTTCTGGCGATTGGACTTGGCTTTGTTTTTCAAACTGCGTTTTTATCGATCCGCGGTCATGCGGTGGGACGTTGTCCACTGACCAACTTATTTGAGGTCTTTATCTTCCTGGCCTGGTCAGTAGCGCTGATCTACATGCTGGTCGGCCCGGCCTACCGTCTCTCACTTATGGGTGCGTTCACTGCGCCGCTGGTGGTGCTGCTGCAAGGCTTCGCGCTGATTGCGCCAATCGATGTTCGTCATCCGGTAAAGCTGCCCGCCAATCCTTCGCTGGAATTTCATGCGTCGGTTTCGCTAGTCGCCTATGGCGTGTTCGCACTCGCCTGCATAGCGGGGGTGATGTACCTCGTACAGGAGCGCCAGCTCAAGACACATCAACTGCGCTCAATCTTTTATCATCTGCCGCCACTGACCGATCTCTTTGCGGCAATCACACGCCTGCTTTGGTGGGGTTTCATCCTGTATACAATCGGGATTGCCAGTGGCTTTTTCATCGGCCGACCATTGCCGCGCGTGCAAGTCGTGGCTGCCGTTTGTGTTTGGTTGCTCTACGCGGCTATTTTGCAAGGCCGGTATTTTCGTCGAATCGCGCCAAAGCGAGTTGCAGCGCTTTGCATTATCGGATTCAGCGCGGCTCTGACTCTTCTCTGGGGAATCACGTTCTCGGCGCAAACACACTCGGTCCAATGAACCTTTTCTGCGTCGGCCTGAGTCATCACACTGCCAACGTCGAAACGCGAGAACGTTTTGCCGGTGGCGCCGGGGCTGAATCTACCCTTCGTGAGGCGGGTTGTGCGGAAGCGTTGGTGCTCGCTACGTGTAACCGCGTGGAAGTGTATGGCGCGTCAGAGAAGCGTGTGTCGACGGATGAAATTGCTCATTGCTTATTGCAAAACAGTGAGGTCAGTGAACGTGGCCACAGCGAAGCGTTGCCGTTTTACCGTTACGAAGCTGAAAAGTGTGTACAACATCTGTTCCGGGTCGCTTCCGGACTCGATTCGATGGTCGTAGGCGAGACAGAGATTCTTGGTCAGACAAAAAAAGCTTATCAATCCGCGCGCACATCTGGTGCGGTTGGGCCGTTCCTTCACCGGCTGTTTCAACGGGCCTTTCGTGCTGCGAAACAAGTCCGCACACACACAGAAATCACCCGTGGTTCGGTATCGGTCGGCTCTGTCGCGGTCGATCTGGCTCAGAAAATTTTTGGTGAACTTGGCAATTGCAGTGTTTTGGTCTTGGGAGCCGGCGAAACGAGCGAGCGCACGGCGCGCGCGCTGGTTTCCCGAGGGGTGACCGATTTGCGAGTGAGCAATCGTTCAAATGAACGCGCCCAGGAGTTGGCACAACGAGTGAGTGGTCAGACCGTCCGATTCGATCGGTGGCCACAGCAATGCTGCGAGATCGATATCCTGATTACATCCACTTCTTCGGAAGCTCCGTTACTGACTCCGACAGATCTGGGACCCGTGTTGGCCAATCGCATTGATCGGCCCCTTTTCATCATCGATATCGCCGTTCCGCGCGACGTCGACCCTGCCGTGAACGAAATGGAGGGTGTGTATCTTTACGACATCGATGCGTTGCGGTCCGTCGCGGAGCAGTCGCTTGCCGTGCGCCGGCAGCAAATAGCGTCTGCCGAAGCGATCATCGCCGAACATGTCGCGGATTTCCTTGAGAAAATTTCGAGGGAACTAAGTCCCGCTTCGCGAATCACAGGGCATCCGCCGGTCGCCGACAGTTCGCTGCGCGCAACGCAGCTGTGGGGACGCTGACAGCTTCCCCTGCCCTTTATCGCGGGCTACCTTCCTGCGATGACAAAAAAAATCATCCTGGGTACCCGCGGCAGCGAGCTGGCACGTGCGCAAGCCCGATTGGTTGAAAAAGCAATTCAAGCGGCGCGACCGGACACGGGAATCGAGACGAGAATCATCGCCACGCAAGGCGATAAAGCCAGACGGCTCGAGCGTCAGGCTGGTCGCAAGGGATTGTTCACGGCGGAGATCGAGCGAGCGCTTCTCGCCCGAGATATCGATCTTGCGGTTCACAGCGCAAAAGATCTTCCGAGTGAAATGAACCCAGGCGCAGAAATTGCCGCCGTTCTTCCTCGTGCGCCGGTGGATGATGTGGTGGTTTCGAAACATCCGAGCGGTTTTGCTTCGCTGCCACAGGGTGCGGTCATCGCCACCGGTAGTGTGAGAAGAAAGCGCCAGTTCATTTGGAAACGCGCAGATCTCAAAGTTGTCGATCTTCGCGGGAATGTTCCGACACGGCTGCGCAAATTGGCAAACAACGATTGGGAGGCAATCGTCCTCGCTTACGCGGGACTTGAGCGCCTCGGCTTGCCGCTAACGCATGACCAAGTCAGCTTTGAAGACAGGCGATTTTTCATTGAAATCCTTCCACGCGAGATTTTTTTGCCTGCGGGGGGTCAGGCAATCATTGCGCTTCAGGTTCGTGATAACGATGAAAGCACGAAGGCGATCGTCCATCTCGCGAACGATCTCAAAACGTTGCTTTGTTTGCGGGCAGAACGAGAGTTTCTGCGTTTGCTGCAGGGCGACTGCAATTGTCCGGTAGGTGTGCTGGCGACAATCAACAACGACACGATGAAACTAAGAGGGCAATTATTTGCTGATGGATCAGCGGCGCCACAGGAAGCTGAAGTGGAAGGCGGCTCCTATGATGGCGAGCCTTTAGCGTTGCAATTGCTGAACGTATTACGAGCGTGATTACAAGTAAGAGTGGCAGCGGAACAGTTTATCTGGTGGGCGCCGGACCGGGCGACCTCGGTTTGGTAACATTGCGCGCAAAGGAGTGCATCGAGAACGCGGATGTGATCGTTTACGATCATCTGGCGAATCCTGAAACGCTCGGCTGGGCGCGGGACGACGCCGAAATTATTTACGTTGGTAAAACGCCCGGTGAATCGGGAATCAGCCAGAATGAAATTAATGCGTTGCTGGTCGAGAAAGCGCGCGAAGGAAAGCAGGTTGTTCGGTTGAAGGGCGGGGACCCATTCGTGTTTGGTCGAGGCGCTGAGGAGGCACAGATGATCGCCGATGCACTTATCCCATTCGAAATTGTGCCCGGAGTAACTTCGTCCATCGCGGGGCCAGCCTATGCCGGCATTCCCGTGACGCACCGGGCGCACAATTCGCACGTCACGATCTTTACGGGACACGAAGATCCGGCGAAGACAGAAAGTGTAATCGATTACGCGGCACTGGCGAAACTTGGCGGGACCCAGGTCATGTTGATGGGGGTGGAACGTCTCGGACTGATCACGAGCGAAATGATGAAGCACGGTGTGCGCGGCGATTTGCCAGTGGCGTTGATTCGCTGGGCGACTACCGGCCAGCAAGAAACGCTTTCCGGCACACTGGCAGATATTGCTCAAAAGGCGGTCGCGAATGATTTCGCGGCACCTGCGGTAGCAGTATTTGGAGAAGTTGTCGCGTTGCGAGACAAGCTGAATTGGTACGAAACACGGCCCCTGCTTGGGAAAAGAATTGTCGTTACCCGAACAAGAAAACAAGCCAGCGTGTTAAGCAGCAAACTGCGGGCGCTGGGTGCTCACGTTATTGAACTGCCCACTATTCGAATCGAGCCTCCGAGCGATTTGCGCGAATTCGCAGAACTGGTGCAGGACGCGCACATTTACGATTGGATCGTTTTCACCAGCGCAAACGGTGTCGACGCGTTTTTCGATATTTTCTTCAAGCTATACGATGACGCGCGCGAGATCGGCGGCGCCCGGATTGCTGCCATCGGTCCGGCCACCGGACAACGGGTGAAAGACTTTCATCTCCACGTCGATCTTCAGCCCAAAGAATTCGTGGCCGAGGAGGTGGTGCGGGAGTTCAAAAATCAGGGAAGCATTGAAAATTTGAAGATTCTGTTGGTGCGCGCGGAAAAAACGCGGGACGTGCTCCCGAAAGAGCTTTTGGGCTTGGGAGGGATCGTGGATGAAGCATTCGCTTATCGGACCGTGCCCGAGACGCGCGACACAAGCGGCGCGCGCGGGCAAATGGCGAGAGACGGAGCCGATTTAATCACGTTCACCAGTTCTTCGACCGTGGAAAATTTTCTCGCCCTTGGACTACCCTGGCCGAAAGGAATGCAAGTTGCCAGCATTGGTCCAATTACGTCGCAGACTGCGCGGGACAATGGTTTGGAGGTCGACGTCGAAGCCAGGCGACATGACATCGACGGCCTGGTAGAGGCAATCGGCGCATTCTTTGCCGGAAAGCCTGCCGAAAAGAGCTAAATCGCCACGACGAATACCGCTTCGTTGGGTTACCCTTTTACCTCGGTAACATTTTAACTTTTTACTGTGGCTTACGACGGATTGAATCGGAACTTGGTTCGGCCTCGCTTGGCGTTGGCTTTCGCTTTGCGGCGGTGCTTTTGCGAGGGCGTCTCGAAGGCGCGCAAACGGCGGACCTCCTCGAGAATGCCCTCGGCATCCAGCTTGTTCTTCAGCCGCTTCAACGCACGATCGACGGGCTCACCTTTGCGAACGATCACTTCTGGCATCAATAATCACTCCTGACTTTAGCGATAGATTCCTAATCGGCGAGCGGAGCCTACTCGGGCCGGGCGGCGCCGTCAAATCTGCTCGAAAAAGGGCCTAAGAGACCCCCTGCAACGGGCAATATGCACGAGGGCCGGGCTTGAAAATGGCTCAGCGCTGGGCAAGCGGATTGGCTGCCGCCTTTTCGGTGATCTCGCGCCGCAGGGCCGTCGCGCCACCGCCGCGGGCGCGCGTCCACCACAGCACGATGGGCGAGGCGATAAAGATGGAGGAGTAAGTACCGACAATTACTCCAATGATGATTGCCAGCGAAAAGTCCCGCAGGACCGCGCCGCCAAAGAAAAACAGGCAAAGGATCGGAATGAGCGTCACAGTGCTTGTAAGAATGGTTCGGCTCAGCGTCTGATTGATGCTCGAGTTCATGATTTCGCCGATGGTCCCGCGCCTCCCGCTGGCCAGACCCTCCCGGATCCGGTCGTAAACGACGATGGTATCGTTGATGGAATAGCCGGCGATGGTCAGCACGGCGCCGACCATTGTGAGCGTGAGCTCGCGCCCGAGCAGCGCGAACACGCCGACAGTCATGAGCACGTCGTGCAAGAGCGCGACAATCGCCCCCACAGCGAACGAAAGTTCGAAGCGAAACGTCACGAAAATCAAAATTCCAAGAATGCCCAAACCGAGCGCGATCAACGAGCTTTTTGCCAGCTCACCGCCTACGAGCGCACCAACGCGTTCCGAGCCTTCCACCTTAAAACCAGCGTTTGGAAGCGTCTGCATGATTTGCTTTTCTACCTTGTCGCTGGTGTTCAACGGCGTGCGGATGGTGATGTAGCCCTTGCCCGCTTGCGTGGACTCCTGGATTGACGCATCGGCAAATCCGAGTGGCTGTAGCGCGTGGCGAACCTGCCCGATATCAATCTTGCCAGGCGCGCTCAGTGTGATCATATCGCCACCGCGAAAATCCACGCCGAAATTTCGTTCGCCCCGGAGGTAAAAGGCCCCGGCGCCGGCGATCAGCAGCGCAAGCGAGCACATACACGCGATAAAGCCTTTGCCGAGGAAATTGATATTTTGCGCTGAAATCAAGTGCAGCATCGAGATGCGTTTGAGCCGGCCTGTATCGACCAGCCAGCCGAGCGCGTTGCGGCCGACGATGAGCGCTGTAAAAAGCGATGCGAAAATACCGAACGTGAGCGAAACCGCAAAGCCCCTTACAGGTCCTCGCGCCTGCCAGAACAGAATAATCGCAGTGATCAGCGTCGTGACGTTTGCGTCAAAGATCGAACTGAACGCTTTCTCATAAGCGGTGTTGAGCGCTATCTTGAGCGATTTTCCGAGAGCCATCTCTTCGCGCAACCGCTCGTAAATGAGGACGTTCGCGTCCACGGAAAGTCCAATCGTCAAAATAATACCGGCAATGCCTGGCAACGTAAGAACGAAATGAAACATCGATAGCGCGCCAACGAGCAAAATGAGATTGATGATCAGGGCGAGATTTGCGACGAGGCCGGGAATTTTGTAGTAGATGCCGACGCACACGAGCGTGATGATCAGGCCGACCAAACCAGCGAGAATGCTGGCCCGAATGGAGTCTGCTCCCAGTGTAGGCGAGATGCTGCGCTCTTCCTCGATGCTCACAGGCGTTTGCAGCGGGTTCTGCAACACGCTTGCCAGACCCCGCGCTTCTTCTTCGGTAAATCTTCCGGTGATTTGGGCGTCACCGCCATAAATGGCGTCCTGAATCACAGGCGCAGATTGGATGATCCCATCAAGCACAATCGCGAAGCGATGATGAATGTTTGCGGCGGTAATATTGCCGAACTGCTTGGCGCCCTCGCTATCGAACCGCAAATGAACTACCCAACCGTCTCGCTCATAAGAGGCGCCCGCGTTCGAAACTCGATCGCCGGCCAAGTCGGCTTTCTTTTTTACCAGCAACCGTTCTTCGACCGGTTTTTCTCCCTCAGCCTGGTGTTGTTGTTTATAGCTTTCGATCCTGAACTCTGGCGGAATTACCTGCTTTCCCTGGTCGATTTCGCGTAATCGCTCGCCGTTGTCCGGATAAACCATGCGGAACTCGAGCTTGGCTACCCGCGACAGTTGATCGCGTGCTTCCTGAATCTTGGCGGTATCCAGACCTGGTATCTGGACCAGAATCCGATCGCTCCCGACCGGACTGATTATCGGTTCGCTGACTCCAAAAACATCAATACGCTTCCGAATCACCTCGACTGCCTGGTCGAGCATGCCTTTGGTCACTTCTTTGTCGCCGCCCTTCAGTCGGATGAGGAAGGATGTGCCGCCCTGGATGTCGAGACCGAGCGCGATCTTCTTCTGGGGCGGCCAGATCGTGGCGATGCTAAAGACGACGAGCACCAGCATCAGCCCGGTAGCGAGCAGCCGTTTCCGCAACCCTTGATCGGTGGCAAAATACCACCCGAAAAGGACGAGCATGGTTAGTCCGACGACAAATGTAATCCCAGGGGTCATTCCGATTTAACGATTTAGCGGTTTAATAAATTAACTTTCTTTCAGCACCGTCGCGATGGCCGACTTCTCCATCTCGATCTTCACGTTGTCGGCTACTTTCACCAGCACGGTGTTCTCCTTCACATTCGAAATTAAACCGTGGATTCCGGCGTTGGTCACAACGCGGTCCCCGGTTTTCAAATTCGAAATTAACTGCTGTTGCTGTTGCTGCCGCTTCTTCTGCGGCCGGATCATCACAAAGTACATGATGATGAAAATGAAAATCAGCGGCACGAAAAATGAACCAATGCCGCCGCCCGGCATCTGTTGAGGTGCCGCGCTTTGCGCCTGAGCAAGGAACGTCTGGAACATATTTAGAATTGGAGAGCGCACCTTAAACGCGAAAGCGTCCCCTGCAATCGTTCTTTCGCCTCGCTCGTATTATCGACGCGGGCGCAGGGACGTTATTTAGCACGGCCAAGCGGCTCAAGCGTTTAAAACTGGTGGAGGTAAGGGGATTCGAACCCCTGGCCTTCTCATTGCGAACGAGACGCTCTACCAACTGAGCTATACCCCCACGATGGCATGCAAAGTAGCATGATGCGAAAACTTGTCAGCAAACGAAAAATCCAAGCGGCGTCGGTGTACCAGACGGAGGCCAGTGGCCAGGTCCACGTTAACACCCGACGCGCTGCGATCTCCTCGTCGATTCGACGCTTCGCGAGGCCGGCAGATTCGACGCACGCATGCGGACTGGCATTGCTGAAAGTGTCGTTTCTTTGTCTTGAATAGCCTCTAAATAAGCTTGCCCAAAATTCGAAACGGAATCACGATGATGGCATGAGAATAGAAAACAGGTTTAGTCGCCTGTGCAGTTCGTCGGTTCGATGCGCGAGTGTCGTGCTCACGTTCGCATTTTGCGCATCGGCATTTGCCGCTGATCCGAGCAAAAACGTAGTGCTCCCGGCACAGCCACAGCGGGTCATGAAGACCGCGAAGAAAATGTGCTACACGTTCACTACGACATCCGGCATTCCTGTGCCTTGTGACAGGGTCAGCCCAATTCCGACCACCGCCAGCCCCATGACTATCTACAGGAACCCGGCGACCAAATAAAATAAGTTCCGGCAGGACTGACTTCGCCGAAAGGGCGCACCGCGCTGGCAACGGGCCGCATCTCTCCATGAGTGTTATGAACCGCGATGCGCGGACCGAGCAGTCCCAACCCAGGTCTGACGGCCAATGCAAGGCAAGCTTTAATCGCTGTGATGGTGAAGAGATAACGAGACCGCCCATTCGATCGGCAGCAGAATAGCGCATGAAGTAGACGGCGTAGAAGACTGCCAGGATAAACAGCCCGATGAGAGCGATCGACCTGACACCGAAAGGTCTCTGTATCCGCCCGACGACGCGTAAGCGGGGCACGGGATGCGCCCTTCACCGCTTGATGCTCGTCGTCGGAGACATCACTGCGCTCGTACGAATCAGGAGTACGTGACACCTAGACCCGGCGCACTTACCGAGGCTTACTAAGAATCTGTTGAAATGGCGATGCCCGTGTCAGGGGCGACACCGCATCTGATACAATTGCTTTGATTTCGGCAGGGTTGTGCGAAGCAAGCGACCACAAATGCGGCAACCTCCGTGAAGATGCGAGGGAGAATGTCGGAGCACGAAATTTTGTGCTTGACATTGCGAATTCCCTTCTGGCTCCATAGGAATCAACCCAGATCTTGCGTGCGGCACAGCCTGTACCTTGCGTAAGATCCAACCTAACAAAAGGAGAAACCCCATGATCAGAATCGGACTTTGCAAGTTCGGATTCCTGCGCATGACTCTCACAGCCTGCGTTGGAATCCCTCTCATTATCGCGTCGAACGCATTTGCGCAGAACGTCCAGCCGCTGTCGACGGACATTGGTGCTGCCCCGACGCCGCCGGCCGCTGCGGAAGCCGAGCGCGTCATCGTAACGGGTTCGAACATTCCTACGGCAGAAGAAGTGGGACCGAACCCGGTTGACATCTACAACCGCGAGAACATGAACAAATCAGGTTATATTACCACCGAGCAATTTCTCCTCAGCCAGCCGGTCGTGAACGCGAACGTCGTTCCGATTTCGAATAACGAAAACGGCTCCAACACCGCTGTGGGTGCGGCGACAGTTGCGCTCCACGGTTTCGATGCCAGGGCCACTCTCATCCTTCTCGACGGACGCCGAGTCGCTCCCTATCCGACGGGCAACAACCCCGGCCTGGTCAATGTGATGTTTGTCGATTTGAATTCGATTCCTGAAGCCGCTATTCAGAGCATCGAAATTCTGAAAGACGGCGCATCCACCACGTATGGTGCGGATGCGGTGGCCGGCGTCGTGAACCTTAAGATGCGTCACAATTACGATGGCGCGGAAGCAAGAGTCGAATACGGCAACACGCTCGATAAAGACTCGGGTCTATTCGACACATACGGCATCTTCGGTGTAGGCAAGGGAGATACCAACATCACTGGCGTCTTGAATTACTATCATCGCAACTCCATCGCCAACCGCGATCGCGGTTTCTCGGCCGTTCCGCCGTTCCTGAGCTCGAATAACAGCCCGTATAATCTTCAGCTCAGCAGCGATGTGGCGGGGGCCGCTGGTGGCAAGAATTTAAATCCTGGTGGGACTGAATTTGCAAGTGCACCAGATTTTACAAACGGGCTGTCCCCGGCGAACAGGTATCTCTACGATGCCAATAACCGTGTCAGGGCGGCCGGCGGTCTGCGTCCCGGGTTCAATTTCAATCAGTTCTCCCTCTCCTTCCCGGAATCAGAGCGCTATGGGTTGTGGTTGAGTGGTGACCACAAGATCTTTGGCGATCAGATGGTCGTCTATGCGGACGGCTTTTATCAGAACGTGAAAACGCACAACGAACTGGCAGCTCCAGCAACTGGTTCATTCCAGACCTTGGGTCAGACCACATTGGCCATTCCGCCGCATTCGCCAATTGCGCCAGGCTCGGAGCCACCCAACACACCCACCCACGCGGAGACCGGTGTCCCGGCTGACGCGTTCAATCCTTTTAATCCCTTCGAGCAAATTATCTCGGGCGGCACCCGCGCGCGTCTGGCTGAGTTTGGAAACCGTTTGTTCGACAACGAAACCGACGCGTGGCTGAGCACCATCGGCATCAAGGGGGACAAGCTCTTCAACGGAAGCTGGGGGTACGACGCCGGGTTCCGTTACAGCCAACTCAAGAATACGGTTACCGGACAGCAAGTGTCCGCCTCGCGATTCAACCGGATCTTGAACCAGGCCGATCCGATCTTTGATCCGACGTCTCCGCAATTTATCGGCACGACCGTCCCGTTTAATCCTTTCGGTGATTATCGTGCTCCAATCGCGTCTAACGAGGCCACGGTCGAGTTTGCCAGAGTGCATCCCAAGGACGAAGACACCTCAAAGCTGTGGACGTTGGATGCCACGATGTATACGACGGCGCTGTTCAACTTGCCAGCCGGCGGCGTTGGCTTGGCCTTTGGTGGTCAGTTCCGCCGCGAATCGCTGAAGGAAGAGCCGGATATGCTGAACGTCGAGGGTGACATTGTCGGTAATTCACCAGTTCCAAGCGCTAATGGTGGAAGAAAGACCTATGCGTTTTACGCAGAGACCAGAATTCCTATCTTCAGCCCCGTGACGAGTACCTATTACAAAGGCGACGGCAAAAATCCGCAGGTCCAGACCGAGACCAAGGCAATGATTCCGGGCTTTTATTCCCTGGAGTTTGTGGCTGGGGCGCGATTTGAAGAGTTCCTGAACAACAATACCAATGTCTTGGTGCCGAAGGTAGGCATGCGCTGGCAACCGTTTGACGAGCAGCTGACTCTCCGGGCAACCTGGGGCGAGGGTTTTCGCGAGCCATCACTTGAGGAACTGTTTGGGTCTCCGTTATCAACCCTGGAGCCTTCTCACGATCCGATGAAAGGCGGCGTCTTCGAGCCTGAGACGAATACCCTGATAACCAGCAATCCCAACCTCCAACCTGAAGATTCCCGCTCGTTCAGCGGCGGCTTTGTTTACTCGCCGAAATATGTGCCCGGTTTGAACCTCTCGGTTGATTTTTGGGATATCGAGCGCACCGGCGTTGTCACTGCGCCATTGGCCGACCAAGTACTGCAACGTGAACTAACAGGCACATTGTTGCCCGGCGAAAAGGTGGAGCGTGACATTGGTGGAAACATCACACGTATCTTGATTCGAAATCAGAACATCGGCAATCAAGAGGCTCGCGGGTTTGACTTCGGCCTTTACTACCAGAAGCCAACGCCCTGGGGGACCTTCACTTCGCAGACTCAAGCAACCTACCTGGATGAATTCATCTTCCAGGGGTTCATCTTCCGAGAGTTCGGGCCAGACAACGGCAATTTGGCCGGCAGAACCACCGATCCGGGCACCTCGAATGAGGGTTGGTATAAATGGAAAGGTAATTCCAGCCTCGAGTGGACATGGAAGGGCTTTGATCTCTATGGCATCGTGCTCTACACCGACGGATTCCACGAATTTACGCCAAACCTTCACCCGCACTGGGTTCACCAGACCTGGTTCTTCAACGGTCAGCTTTCCTATGACTTCACCGCTCTTCTTCCGGTTGAGGAGCAACCGGTACCCGGCTATTCGAAGGGCGAAAAAGAGGTCGTCCGTGGCAAGGACGGTGCGCCTCTAGAAACGGCCTCGGCGCAGACCAGTAACTACGGTCGTAGCGTCTTGGACCATCTGCTGCGAGGCACGATCATCACCATTGGATGCAATAACATCTTCGGTCAGGATCCACCGAAGGCATGGGGGGAAGGTGGAAACGCTGTCGGTTATCCCGGCTTCACTTACGATGCGACCGGCCGGTTCGTTTACGCGCGCCTAACGAAGCGATTCTGACTCTGAAGTTTTGGTTGGGTCTGAGAGGCAATGGCCAACAACCATTGCCTCTCTTGCTTTTGTGAGCGAAGGATCATCGTCATCGCTTCAATAATTTGCACACCGCACTTCCGGGGAGTATTTTTTGTTTGTGAAGACACGGATATCTTCAGGCGTTGCAATTCTCGTCGCGGCCAGCATACTTGCCGGAACAGCGCTCGCCGGTCCCACGACTAACCAAACCTCCGAACGGAAGCAAAAAGTTGAAGAGCGGGCGATTTTCATCACCGGTTCGCTTATCCCGCAACGTATTAAACTGCAGCCGATCGGCACTACGACAGTCTCGCCGATTCGATTCATTGATCGTCATGAAATCGACCGGACAGGGCGCCGTACGACGCCGGGCGTTTTGGTCAATGAGCCTTCGCTACACGTAATCGGTCACTAATCTCCGGCCGCCCAGCAGGTAACCGCCGGTGGGACTTTCAATTCGACACTTTACCGCCGAGACCAGATGCCTTCTCGTTGGCGACCTTAGCTGGTGGTGCCTCGATTGGCTGCTGGCCTTTGGCTTTGAGAGATTCGTTTAGGATGGGCAGATCTTGGGCGAGCAATTGGTCGAACTCTTTTGTCACATCATTCAACTCCCGCTTGAGCGCATCGATATATGCAGTCTGGTAGCCGCCAGGCTTTCCTTCGTAGCTGAGAATCGCCCCATAAAGTTGGTCGGTGTGCTCCCGCAATCGCTCCTCACCGGTGATTGCCCCTCCCTCAGTTGTGGCGACAATTTTTTTGCGGACAGCATCAACTTTACCATCGAAATCGGAGATGTTCTTGCGAAGCGAATCGCCTTCGGGTAATCCCGCCATAGCGGGACTCTGAGCCAATGCTTTGCGCAAGGCCACAATCCGGTCCATTAGCGCACTTTCTTCGTCAAAGAGCGAATGGATCTCCATTGCAGCATCGAATTGCGCTTTGCGATCTGCCGCGCTGAATTTGGCCCGGTGATCGAGACCAACCGTCAACTTGGTTTCCGAAACTTTGCCGGCCTTGGTGAGGCGCACTGTGTACACGCCCGGCACTAGCCGCGGGCCTCGTACTCCCGCAAAGGCAATCTGCGCGGCCGGCGGCACGCGCGGTGGCTTCACGCGCATCGTCCAGGTTACACGATTCAGGCCCGGCCGTTTGCTTGCTGGCAATTCATCGACAACGCGCCCCGAGGAATCCAGAACTTCCAGCTTCAATTTTCCAAACAGATGGCGCTCGCGCTGGTAATAATTGATCACGGCAGCATCAGGCGGATTATCACCAATAAAAACTGCGTCGCCATTGGCCCATCCACCTGAGCCTTCAATGCGCTGTTGCACGGGACGCGCTGAGACGAACGCGACATCTTGTTTCAACAGATCCGGCGTCAACGCGCGCAACGGAGTGATATCGTCAATGATCCAGATCCCGCGGCCGTGCGTTGCAAGAACCAGATCGTTATCGCGCGGTTGAATTGCCAGATCCCGAACGGCAACCGCTGGAAAATGGTTGCCCTTGAATTGTGCCCAGTTTTTCCCACCATCGATCGAGACCCAAAGCCCAAACTCTGTCCCGAGAAAGAGCAGATCCGGCTTGACCAAATCCTCCTTGATCACATGAGCGTATCCACGAACGCCTTTGACATCCTGAGCGCTTACAAGTGGCGTCCAGGTCTTACCGTAATCAGTTGTTTTGAACAGATACGGCGCCATGTCGCCAAAGGTATGTCGATCAAAGGCTGCGTAAGCGGTGCCAGCGTTGAAGTTGCTTGCCTGCACCCAGCTGACCCATGAATTTCTTGGCAAACCAGGAACATTGCCGACGACATTGGTCCACGTCTTGCCGCCATCACGGGTGAGTTGAAGGTTGCCGTCATCCGTGCCGACCCAGATCAGAGATTTGTCCTTGGGCGATTCGCTGATCGAGTAAATCGTGGTGTGCATTTCCGCGGAGGAATTGTCCACCGTCACCCCGCCCGATTGCTCCTGTTTCTGCTTTTCCGGATCGTTGGTTGTCAGGTCGGGCGAAATTCGTTCCCAGGTTTGGCCGTGATCGCGTGAACGAAAGAGAAACTGAGCGCCGATATAAATGGTCCCCTTTTCGTTAGGCGAGAGTGCGATTGGCGTATTCCAATTGAACCTGAGTTTTTCCTTGTAATCCGGCCGTGGCTTGATGTTGCGGGCTTCGTGCGTGTGGCGATTTACCCTTCCGATCTCACCACCTTGATATTCGGCATAGATGTAATCGGGATCGGCCGGATCCGGAAACATCCAGAAACCATCGCCGTTGTATATGTTTTCCCACTGGGCATTGGTAATACCGCCGGGGTATTGCGATTCGCCCACGAAAGAGCTGTTGTCCTGCAGACCGCCGTAAACCCGGTACGGATCCTTATCATCGACGCTGACGTGATAAAATTGGGAGACTGGCAGATTTTCAGCTTTCCACCATTTGGAGCCGCCGTTGTAGGAATACCACATACCGCCATCATCGCCGGAGAACACGATTTGTGTGTTGGTTGGATCGATCCAAACACCGTGGACGTCTCCATGCATTCCTCCGAATCCGCCAACCACTGCGAAACTTTTGCCCGCGTCGTCGCTGACAATCAGCGAGCCATCAGTCTTAAATATTCGGTTGGGATTTTTGGGATCGACAATCAAGTTCGCGAAATAGAACGGTCGCCACACCATCCATTGGCTTTTGTCGCGCTTCTCCCAAGTCGCGCCACCATCGTCGGAGACAAAGAGCGCGCTTTCGGGTGATTCGACAAACGCATAAACGCGTTTGGCATCCGAAGGTGCGATGGCCACTGCAAGACGCCCATATGGTTTCTTTGGGAAACCCCTATTGGCTTCCGCAGTAACTTCCGTCCAGGTATTGCCGCCATCCGTGGAACGAAATAATCCGCTTGCCGACGGCGCTGTAGGACTTTCGCCACCCGAGCGGTACTCCCAGCCTTTACGCCGGAAGTCCCACGTTGCTGCGAACATGATGTCCGGATTTGCGGGATCGATCGCGACGTCGGTGCAACCAGTCGAAAGATTCGGTCCTTTGAGAATTTGGTTCCACGTTTTGCCGCCGTCAGTGGTTTTGTAGAGACCGCGATCGGTCGAATCGCTCCAGAGCGCGCCGGGCACCGCGGCAAAAACTGTGTCGCTGTTCTTTGGGCTCACTGCGATTTTCGCGATGCGCTCGGATTTTTCCAAGCCGGAATGCGTCCATGTTTCGCCGCCATCGGTTGATTTGTAGATTCCGTCGCCAATCGAAACGCTGTTGCGGGTCCACGATTCACCAGTTCCAACCCAGACGTTTTTCGAGTTTTTTGGGTCGAGCGCGATTGCACCGATCGATTGCACAGGCTGTTCGTCAAACACGGGTCGGTATCGCGTCCCGCTGTCATCAGATTTCCAGACGCCGCCACTCGCTGCGCCGACAAACAGTGTGATTTTGCCCGATGGCTCGCGTGTGCCCGCGATGGCCGAAATACGTCCGCTCATTGTTGCAGAGCCTATGTTACGCGCGCCGAGGCCAGAGATGGTTGCCGAATTGAATGGCGCTTCCTCCGCCCCACAAGAAATTATGCAGAGAAGCAGGAATGAAAGCGACGCGAGGACACGTCGCACTCCAAAAGTATCGTGCGCAAAGGACGTATCCTCGCGTGGCTTTGGGTCATTTAACGTCCTCATCTATTAATCACCGCTGTGGTTGCGGAAGAGGGATGGTGCCGGGGAAATGAAATATCGTGTCATCTATGGGCACGTTGGCTTCGACCTTATCGATTATGATCCGTTGCTTGTCAGGCGCTCCCTTGCGCCCGAACTCGATTGAAGTTGGAACGAACACGCCCCCGACTTTTTCGTAATCGCCCAGGTCGGTCTCTACTTCTTCGTATGCGCCGTGTCTGGTGCGTTGTGTCAGGACACGAATCTCTAGAAAATGATCAGGGTCCAGATAGACAAAACTTACGTCCCCGTTTTTCCGGGTCACTTTCAACTTGTGGGCTGGCGTCCCGTCGACGTCCTCTGTCCCAAGATATTCGACCGCGTTTCCTTTCGCCTGCCAATCAACCAATGGCCCGTCCATCTCCGCGTCTTCCACGAGCGCTTTGGCATCATCGGCCGACATTCGTTCGGGATCTCTGCGTCCAAAGAATGGCGAGACCCTCCATCCTTCCTTGCCGTCATACGCCTCGATCTGAGTCATTCCCTGGAGAGACGCTTCAGTGCGCACGTCCTCCGGCCGCCTCTTAATTTGTAGATAGGCTAATTGAATCTGCCCTCCCTGCACCAGCATTTTGCCACTAAGCCGCAGGGTCGTCAGACCGTGCAGGGCGCTCGTACCACCCTTCGCCTCGATATTCTTAGCCACCAGTTCATCGACCGTGGGTTGACTTTTATCTTGCGTGAAAGCGTCTGAAACAACGAAGCCGGCGAAGATGAACGCGATTAGAAGACGCAGATGCATATACTAGTTTTGGCGACGAATAGGAGACAGCACACCGGCACCAATGTTCAAACCAGATGGCAATGCAAGTTGTTCTCGAAAAAAATTATTGTGGACGCAATCAGGCAATTTTCGTGTCCGGAATTGCCAAAGCCGATTAAAGTTCATGACGAATACAATTTTCGGTCGTGTCTTCAATCAAAAAACACAAGATCCGATCCGCGCCGGCCGCAACCGCGGCTTCGCGGCGTTCCACCGGAGAGAAACAGCAACGTAAATCCGGCAAGAGAAAAACCGACCCTCCCTGCGTCCCTGTCGTGCCCGACTCATGGCAACTTAATAGTGGCATTGTCCTTCTGTGTATCGTGGCTACCGCCGTGCTTTATGCGGGCGACCTTAGTCTGGGCTTTTTCAGAATCGACGACCAGCAGTATGTCGTCAGCAATCCGTGGATACAGGGACTAACGTGGAAACATCTCGCGCAGATTTTATCGAATCCTTACTACCTCAACTATTCCCCTCTTCATTTGTTATCCTACGCGCTTGATTATGCGGTTGGCGGCTTGAACGCATACGCCTTCCATCTATCAAACAACCTCTGGGCCGGTGTTGTTGCCGGCTTTGTATATCTCGTTGCACTTGCACTAACACAGCAACGAACAACTGCCATTGTCGCTGCCTTGTTGTTTGTTGTTCATCCAGCGCACGTGGAAGCCGTTGCCTGGATTTCAAGCCGGAAGGATTTGGTGGCTGCTGCATTCGTCCTGACCTGTGTCCTCGCATACCTAAAATACAGGCAGCGCGGGGCAATGGGTTGGTACATCGTTTCACTTCTGCTGTTTCTCTTCGCATTGCTGGGAAAACTATCCGTTGCTGCTTTTCCTGCGGTGTTAGTAGTTCTCGACCTGGTGCTTGAAAAGCGGCCGTTACGGCGATCAATCATTGACAAGATTCCATTTCTACTTCTGGCGGCTTTGATAGCCGTAGGAGTCCAGCGGGCACAACCGAGCACCGGATTGCAGCCTGACCTGGCCACGCATGCAAAGGCCTTCGTCCAGACTTTGTGGTTGCTTACCGGCCTGGGAAGTTATGTTATTTATCGGGTGCCTCCCGAAGCGGGAGATAGTTTACCTCAATTCGTTGGATTAGGCATCCTCGTTGCCTTGTTCCTATTTCCGTGGCTCCTACGCAAGCGCTATCCTATAGCGACTGTTTCGATCTACTGGATCTTATTTACTTACTTTCCAACACAGGTTCTGCCATTCAGTTATCCAGTAGCTGATCGCTACCTTTTTTTGCCATCAGTAGGCGCGGTTCTCCTCATTGCCTGGCTATTGATCAAAGCAACAGATCATTTGCCCAGGTGGAAGGTCGCCGCTGCAACAACGCTGGTTGCGACAGTTAGTCTTATATGGCTGACGAAAACGGTTGATTACTTATCCGAATGGCGAGATCCGCGGTCGGTTTGGTTCGCGGCAATTCGGAAATCAGATGACGTCCATTTGTACTACGAGCTCGGATGGGAATACCGCGAGAAGGCGGCGAGCTTTGGTATCCATCGTCGAAATGCTCCGCTTCCACCAGAAGAAGCTAAACATTATGCTTCCGCTGTTTGGAACGATGATCCCCGCCTTCCCCAGTTGCTCGCCGAATTGGCAGACAACCAGCATAGCGGACCGGTTGAGAACGAGTTTAGAGAACATTTGCTGAGCAAAGCGTCAGAAAATTTTGACGAAGCCGCCACAAGAAAGGGAGCGCACATCATGCCGGACCTGTTTCTCAGCCGTGGCGTCTGTTTCCTCGATAAAGGTGATATGGAGTCTGCAAAAAAGGAATTCCTCGCGGGGGTCGATGAAGCTTCCGCGTTGCCATATTCTGAAGGCCAGCAGGAGGCCTTAATCGCCTGTCATTACAATCTCGCAGTTGCGGAACAGGGGCTTGACCAATCTAAAGAGGCATTGTCCTGGATCAGACTTGCGGAAGAAGAGCAGGATAAACTTGGTAGAACCGTGATTCCCGAACTTACTGCTAGTCGCCAACAACTTGAGTCAAAGATGGCAACTCTCCCTCACGAATAAGCTGGTCCCGGGAATTTGCGCAGCTGGTCCAGAGCAAACTTCAGGTTCGTTCATTTCTTTTAGCGGGCCGTCACTCGGAGCGCAGTGCCTGCATCGGATCGACCCGCATGGCGCGACACGCAGGAATATAGCAGGCGCAAAATGCAACTATTGCCAGGGTCATAGTCGCGATGAACATCGTCCCAAGATCAGTCGCGCCGACGCCGAAAAGGAGACTTTGCAAGAGACGAGAGGAGGCGAACACGCCAATTAATCCGATCAGCACGCCGATGCCAACAAAGCGCATCCCCTGGCCAATAATGAGACGCAGCACGTCGTAACGTTGCGCGCCGAGTGCGAGGCGAATTCCGATCTCCTGCGTCCGCTGGGTGACCGAGTAGCTCATGACTCCAAAAATTCCTGCCGCTGCAAGAAGTAGTGCAATGAGCGCGAACAAACTGACCAGCATCGCGTTCAAACGCGGCTGTGCGATCGACTGGGACCGGTAATCGGCAAGCAAGCGCGGCCGATAAACTGGCACCTCCTTGTCGATTTCGGCCACGGAACGACGAAGAGCCGTAGTCACCGAAGCCTGGTCAACCTGCGTCCGCATAAAGATCGACAGCGACTGAATGGCAAACTGCGGATATGGAACATAAATCTGCGGCTTCGGCGGAACATTAAGACTGACCAGGTGCATATCGCCCACCACGCCGATGATTTCGCGAACCGGAGGTTTGCCAGGCTCGACCGAGCCGTCTGGAACGATCCGCTTGCCGATCGGATCTTCGCCAGGGAAAAACTGCTTCGCAAAAGTCTCGTTCACAATTGCGACTGCGGGTGCATTTTTGTCGTCCCGTTCGGTGAACCAGCGACCTTTGCGCAAAGGAACCCGCATGGCCTTGAAATAATCAGCGGTGACAGCATTAAATTGCGCGACTGGCTGCTGACCTTGTGCGACTGGATGGGCAACGAAGTTGAAAGTAAAACTGATATCACTGCCGCTGAGCGGAATCCACCAGGCAGCCGCAACTGATTGTATTCCGGGCTGGCTAGACAGGCGTTCCAGCAATTTCTTGTAAAAAGCAGCTGCCTGTTCCGGCTTACCGTAATTTGTTTGGGGAAGCGTTACCCGTGCAGTCATGACATTCGTCACATCGAACCCGCCAGGAACTCTTTGCAGACGAATAAAACTTTCGACCAGCAACGCAGCGCTCGCGAGCAAGGCCAGCGCGAGGACGATTTCGACTACGACCAGCGCAGCACGGGTGCGATGCGCGCTCGCGCCTTCGCTCGCACCGCGTGGAGCTTCATTGAGCGACACGGCAAGATTCGAACGCGATGCGCGCCACGCTGGAAACAGACCGGAAATGATTCCAACTCCAAGACTGGCGATGCCCGTAACGACAAGAACCAGAGGGTCCGGAGAAATTTCGTCAATGCGCGGAATGCTCGGCAGAAATGCTTTCAGCGAATCAATACCCCAGATTGCAATCACTAATCCGGCGAGACCGCCCAGTACGCCGAGCAAAGTACTTTCGGCAAGTAATTGTTTAATAATACGCCAGCGGCCGGCACCGAGCGCGGCGCGGATGCTTATTTCCCGATTGCGCGAAAGCGAACGCGCCAGCAACAGATTCGCGACGTTGACGCAAGCGACAAGCAGCACGCAACCAGCCATCGCACACAACATCAGTAACGCGGAATGCATGCTACCAATCATGGCGCTGATCTCTGGAATGACTTTCGCGCCGGTGTGCAGCTTTGAGTCCGGATATTGTTGACGCCAGCCTGCGGTGATGCCGTCGATATTCGCCTGCGCCTGTTGGATCGAGACGTTC
>Ga0137372_10000311_pt1 | contig 43840 bp, 38 predicted proteins | sample SagtaG_6_FD_104911 | JGI IMG/M metagenome (GOLD analysis project Ga0137372, IMG submission 104911) | Vadose zone soil microbial communities from Sagehorn Ranch, Mendocino, California, USA - Sage1_R_60_16 metaG | ecosystem: Environmental > Terrestrial > Soil > Vadose zone | place: USA...
GACCAGGACGTCGCCCTGGTCGAAGTCGACGTCGGACCAGCGCAGGCTGCACAGTTCCCCGCGCCGGGCGCCGAGGACGACCGCCAGGACCAAGAACAGGCCCAACTCCGGGTCCTCGGCCATGGCGGTCTCGATCAGCCGCTCAGCCTGGCCAATCTCGGGCGGTCGCGTGTCGGGCTGCTCGACCGCCGGTGGGGTGGTGAGCGGAACGGGGTTGCGACGGATCCAGCCCCAGACCATGGCCTGCTTGAACGCGCCCGACAGCACCGCGTGGATGTCGCGGATGGCGCTGGGCGTCATCGGGATGCCCTGAACGCAGTCGGTCTGGTGGACGCGCTCCTCGCCGGTGAAGGCGAGGTGGAAGACCTCGCCGGGGCGCATCGGCGGTTGGCCCTTGCGGAGGCGCCGGTAGCAGTGCTGGCACTTGCTGCCGTGCTGGCGCAGCTCGGCGTAGAGGCGGTCGATGGTGGCGGTGTCCCCGCGGGCGAGTGGCAGCCGGCCGAGCGCGGGGAGCAGCTTCTGGTCGGCGTAGCGCCGGTAGTTGGCCAGGGTGTTGGGGGAGATCGGGCGCACGGAAGGGCGCCACTGGAACCATGCTTCGAGCAGCTCGGCGACGGTCTTGCCGGCGGCGCCGCCGTGCTGGCCGGCGCCGACCTCGGTGACGAGGCGGGCTTCGAGCTGGCGGGCCTGGGCCTTGGTCGCCGCGGTGCCGGTCTTTTGGCGCTTCCTGCCGGTGAGCGGGTCGCGGCCGGCGTAGACGACCACCCGCCAGTGGTTGCCGCGCTTCTTGATCACCGTGAGGGCTCCTTGATCACCCGCCAGCGGGAGCAAGGATGATCAAGAGATGATCACAAGACAAGCAAAGCAAGCGGCCCCAGGCCGCTGACCTGGGGCTTTGAGCGCGCCGCGAGGGATTCGAACCCCCAACCGCCAGATCCGTAGTCTGGTGCTCTATCCGTTGAGCTAGCGGCGCAGAGCGGAGGCAGTGCGATTCGAACGCACGATGGGGGTCTAACCCCAAACCCGCTTAGCAGGCGGGCGCCATAGACCAGACTAGGCGATGCCTCCACGTCCGTACAACCTGGTTCCCCGCTGGCCCGGGGCGCCAGGCTGCCACATTGTAGGCAAGTCCGCGGGCGAGGCCCAAGTACGTTGGCGCATGTGGACGGCGGCGCGGCGCCACCGTACCGTTCGGGCGTCGAGCAGGGCGATCAGGTGGGAGGAGGTCGTGGCGGAGGACCCGTCGGAGCTCACCTCGGGGACGCCGCGGCGGCGGCTGGGGAACTTCCGCACCCCCGAGCTGGCGGCGCGGGTGCGGGAGGTGCTGGCCGAGGCGGGCATCCCGTCGAGCGGCCTGCCGGATCCGGGGCGGCCCGAGCGCTGGGGACGCTGGCTGGACTGGCTGGTCCACATGACGGGAGCGAAGGGGAACCGGGTCTGGGTGCCGCGAGCACGCTTCCGCGAGGCGGTACGTGCCCTGGACCAGGCCAGGCGACGAGGAGACTGACGATGAGCAGGCTGGCCGTGTCGGTGCTCTCGGTGGTCATGTTCGCCGCGGGAGCGGCCATGGTGGCGGCGACCACGCTGTCGGCGGTGCAGACCTTGGTGGTGCCAAGGGCGACCCCGATGAGGCTCACCCGCTGGGTGTTCCGGAGCGTGCGGGTGGTGTTCAACCTCCGCAGCAAGCGCGCCAAGGACTACGCCGCGATGGACCGCGCCATGGCGCTCTACTCGCCGATCAGCCTCCTCATCCTGGTGGTTGCCTGGCTGGTGATCATCGGCGCCGGCTACGTGCTGATGTTTCGCGCGCTCGGCGTCGGCCCGCTGCGCCAGACCTTCATCCTCAGCGGGTCGTCGCTGTTCACGCTGGGCTTCGCCGTCCCCAAGGACCTGCCGACGACCGCCCTGGCGTTCTCGGAGGCGACCTTCGGCATCGGCATGATCGCCTTGCTGCTCAGCTACCTGCCCTCGATGTACACCTCGTTCTCGCGCCGCGAGGCGGCGGTGGCCGGGCTGGACGTGCGCGCCGGGTCGCCGCCGTCAGCGGCCGAGTTGCTGATCCGCTACTCCCGCATCGAGGGCCTCGATCGCCTGGACGAGCTCTGGCAGACATGGGAGACCTGGTTCACCGACATCGAGGAGACCCACACCTCGATCCCGGCGATCGTGTTCTTCCGCTCCCCCGACCCGGTGCGCTCCTGGGTGACCGCCGCCGGTGCGGTGCTCGACGCGGCCTCCATCACCGCCTCCACGCTCGACCGGCCGCGGCCGGTCGAGGCGCAGTTGTGCATCCGCGCCGGCTACATCGCCCTGCGCAAGATCGCCGACTTCTTCGGCGTCCCGTTCCACCCGGACCCGCACTGGCCCGACCAGGCTATCTCGATCGACAAGAGCGAGTTCGAGGAGGTCTACGACCAGCTCAAGCAGGAGGATGTGCCGGTCAAGCCGGACCGGGATCAGGCCTGGCGGGACTTCGCCGGCTGGCGGGTGAACTACGACTCCGTCGTGCTCGCCCTGGCAGCCTTGACGGTCGCCCCGCCGGCCAAGTGGTCGTCGGACCGGTCGCTCATCTCCCCCCCGCTGGCGCCCATCCTCCACAGGCGCAGGAGCAGGCTCTGACCCCGCTCGGCGAGGTCGGCCGGCGCTCCCCGAGTCGCAGGTGTCGACCCACTCGTCGGCGCCGATGAGGCCGCCCGCCGGCTGCTTCCGCAGGCGCTGCTCCTCCGCGTAGAAGAGCTTGCGCACCGCCACCTCGGTGGTGCCCAGGTGGTAGACCTTGTCGTACTTGGCCAGCCAGCCGAACCAGATGTTGATGTTGCGGTCGAAGGCGACGTCCTGGTCGAGGTTGGCCGCGTACCAGACCCTGCGTGGGTCGACGTTGCTGTCGAGCACCATGCGCCGCACCCGCGACGGGAACAGGGTCGAGTAGACCTGGCCCAGGTAGGTGCCGTAGGAGAAGCCGTAGTAGTTGACCTGCTGCGCGCCGAGGGCCGTGCGGATGCTGTCCATGTCCTTGGCCGCGTCGGTGGTCTTCATGTGGGGCAGCAGCGCCCGGCCGTTGGCCCCGCAGGCCTTGGCGTAGGCGTCCGAGCGGGCGAGCCAGGTCCGCTCGAGCTCCTGGGTCTCGGGGACGTAGTAGGGACGGTTGTAGCCGAAGTAGTGGGGCAGGCAGCTCAGGGAGGGCTTGCTCGAGCCGACGCCGCGCGGGTCGAAGCCGATCCAGTCGTACGCGTCCCCCGCGTGGTTGGGCACGAACTGGCCGAGCACCGACAGCCCCAGGCCGGAGCCGCCTGGCCCGCCGGGGTTGACCAGCATGACGCCCTGGTAGTCCGCCGCGGGCGAGGTGTGCACGACGCGCGAGACCGCGAGCGAGATCTGCTGGCTGTCCGGCTGGTCGTAGTCGAGCGGCACCTGCAGGTCGCCGCACTGGGCGTGCGCCTTGGCCAGGTCGGGGTCCGAGCACGGCCCCCACTTGATGCTGCTCGCGGCCGAGATCGTCTGGGTGGCGGCCGCAGAGGTCGTACCGGTGGCGGCGAGCGCCGGGCCGGCGAGCGCCACACCGTGCTGAGGCTGGCGGCCAGGGCGAGAACGAGAAGCCCCTTCATTGACACCTACTTCTTCCTGCCGTCCGGGAGCCGGGCAAGCGACGAAGGCCGGAGTCTCCGCCCCGAGGCAGGAATGGGTCAAACACGCATCATCACCACGTAACGGTTCGAAAGGGCGGCGGCGCCTCGATATCCACAGCCGACCAGTTCGCGGCCCGGTCGCACGCGAAGCGGTGACAGGATCGGCCCAGCCAGTGACCAGCCAGGAGGTAGTGGGGCGATGAGTGAACGGTCCACATCGAGGCGGCGGGCCACGGCGAGGTTCCATCGGAGCTGCTGGACGCTCTCGGCGGACCTCCGAGACGCGATCCTGATGCAGGCCGGGATCAAGGACGGGGAGTAGGCCATGAACACGAGCTTCACCGTCATGGTCCACCAAGCCGAAGACGGGACCTTCTGGGGAAAGGTCAAAGAGCTTCCCGGCTGCTTCGCGACCGGTGACGACCTCGACGAGCTTCAGGAAGCCGTCGTCGAGGCGATCGGCATGTGCCTACCCGAACTCCAGCACGTCCCGGACCAGTCTCGGCCCGTCCATCCGAATCGCTGGAAGGTCGAGGGCAACCTCACCCTGACCCCGGCTTGAGGCGCGCCATCCAGCCGGTGTGGCCATAGAAGCTCTCCTGCCTTCGTTGGCTTTGAGAATCAGCAGGTCAGTGACGTCGCAGCTCGCAGAGGAAGTGGGATTCACTCACGCCCAGGACCTCGGCCGGCGTAGCACGGCGAGGGCGGGTGTGCCCGTGACCGCCTGTCTCCGTGGCATAGGGCACGCAGGGGGCACAGCGCGGACCGAGCGCGTCAGGACCGCGCGATGCCGTACGCCTCCTGGATCGTCCGCAGCTGGGCCGCATCGGCGTTCGCGGCCAGCGCCGCCGACAGCTCCGCGAAGTAGTCGTCCAGCCCGCCCGGCGTCACGATCAACAGCGCCGTCGCCGGACCACCAACGGACCGGAAGACGTGCGGCAGGTTGGGCGGCAGGAACACGAACGACCCCGGCCCGGCCCGGAACCGGTCTTCGCCGCACTCTACGTCCAGGGTCCCGGTGAGGACGTTGAAGCTCTCGTCCTCGCGGGTGTGGGTGTGCCTGGGCGGCCCGCCGTCGATGGTGGCCTCGATCACGGTGAGGCTGCCGCCGGTCGACCGGCCGGACGCCTTCACGTCGGGCCCCCGGCCGGGCACGCCCTCACCTGGGCCGACGAGGTATCCACGGGTGACGGGCTCGTTGGACACAGCGGCCTCCTGGATCGGTTCCGACGGCTGAGCGCAAGGTACATCGCCTCGCCGTGTCGGCGCGCTCGCATCCACCCCAAGCTGCGCCACACCACCCGCCGCGACTACCGCAAGCTGCTCGGCCGCGGCCACACGACCGCAAGCATCACCACGGACACCTACGGGCATCTGATTCGGTCCGAACTGGAGGAGCTTGCTGGCCGTCTGGAGCAGGCCCTGGTGCAACGATGCTCGCCGACCGCGCGGACCAGCCGTGGTCATCCTCGACGAAACCGCTGGTCACAGGCGCGGAGGAAGTGGGATTCGAACCCACGGGACCCTCTCGGGTCCGGCGACTTTCAAGGTCGCTGCCTTCGACCGCTCGGCCACTCCTCCGACGGCAGTCTACTCACACGGCCGTGGTGGGCTGGGCTTTCACCTGGACAACGGGCCGTTCGAGGCAGCCGCGTGGTATCGGGAGTCGCCGGAGGAGGACGGAAGAGCCGATCAGACGCGGATCGTGACCTGCTTGGCGCGGCCGAGGGCCATGTCGATGGCGGCCTGCTCCTCTTCGGAGAGGTTGTGGGTGGACTGGCCGCCCTTGACCTCCTTGGCGTAGGAGCGGGTCTCGGCACGGCCGTTGATGGCGGACAGCACGATCCCGTCCCCGGCCTCGTCGAGCAGGGCGACGGAGTAGGAGAGCTGGCCGGCCATGTCGGGGAAGGCGTCGTAGCGGGCGAAGCCGACCGTGCGGATCAGGCCCGAGATGCGCTGGCGGTACTCGGCGGACTGGCGGCCGAGCTGGTCGACCCTGCCATGGAGCCGCTCGACGGCGGCGACGTGCCTGGTCACGGCCGCCAGGAGGTCCTCGTTCCTGCCCCCTCCCCCCAGCAGGCGGGCGTAGGTGCGGCGGATCCCGCGCAGGCGCAGGGCCAGCAGGACGACGCTGAGGGCCAGCACCACGGAAAGCCCAAGCGTGACGACGACCAGGACGGTCAGGTTGTCGACGGACAGCTCGGGCACGGCTGGCAGACCTCCTGGGGAAGGGGAGACAGAAACGACAGGAACGAGCGGACCGGGTGCGATTGTACTAGGAGGATGAGCAAACTCCGAATCCCCATCATGCCCCATTGGCCGGACGGGTCAGGCACGATTGTGCCAAGCTCTTCACGCCCTACCGGCCGACCGTGGCCGTGCCGCTCATGACGACAACCACATCCTTCGCCTACTTCGACTGCTTCGCGGGCATCTCCGGCGACATGGCCCTCGGGGCGCTGCTCGATGCGGGCGGCGACCTGGACGCCCTTCGCACCGGGCTGCAAGGGCTCGACCTGGACCCGTTCGAGCTGGACGTCTCCACGGTCGAGCGCGGCGGCATCGGCGCCACCCGGGTCGAGGTCCGCGCGGGACCGCCCGGAGCCGCCCGCACCTGGCGCGACGTCCGCTCACTGCTGGGCGCGGCCAGGCTGCCCGAGCCGGTGCGGGAGCGCGCCCTTGCCACCTTCGAGCGCCTGGCCGAGGCCGAGGGGCGGGTCCACCGAGTAGCGCCCGACCAGGTCCACTTCCACGAGGTCGGAGCGGTCGACGCGCTGGTCGACGTGGTCGGCACCGCCCTGCTCCTGCACGAGCTGGGGGTCGAGGAGGCCTGGGCATCGCCGGTCGCCACCGGCGGCGGCCGCACCCGTGGCGCCCACGGGCCGCTGCCGGTGCCGGCACCGGCGGTCTTGGAGCTGCTGCGCGGCGCGCCGCTGCACGGCGGCGGGGTGCCGGTGGAGCTGACCACGCCGACCGGGGCGGCGATCCTCGCCGCCAGCGTCGCCAGCTTCGCCGAGCTGCCGCCGCTGCGGGTGGCCAGGGTCGGCTATGGCGCCGGCGCCCGCCAGCTCGACGAGCTACCCAACCTGCTGCGGGTGATCCTCGGCGAGCGGCTGCGGGAGGAGGGCCGCGCCGGGGACGGCGGGCTGGTGCTCGAGGCGAACCTCGACGACATGCTGCCCGAGCTGGTGCCGTGGGTGATGGAGCGGCTGTTCGCGGCTGGCGCGGCCGACGTCTGGCTCACCCCGGTGCAGATGAAGAAGGGCCGGCCAGGCATCACCCTGTCGGCGCTGTGCCCGCCCGGGAGCGACGCCGCCGTGCGCGCGGTCCTGTGGCGGGAGACGTCAACCCTGGGCGTGCGCGGGGTGCCGGTGCGCAAGTGGATGCTGGAGCGGCGCCTGGTCGAGGTCGAGCTCCTTGGAGGCAAGGTTCGGGTGAAGCTCGGACTGGAGGGCGGCCGGGTGGTCAACGTCGCCCCCGAGCTCGCCGACTGCACCCGGCTCGCCGACCAGTCCGGCCGCCCGCTCAAGGAGGTCATGGCACGCGCCCAGGCTGCCGCCCTGGCCCAGCTCGACGCCGCACAAGAGCCCACCGGCCTGCCAGTGACCGCGGACGAGGGCGACGCGGGCGCCGGCTGACCGGGCCTGACGTAGAGGTCCTCACCCAGTGGCTGAGGCCCGATGGCGTCCGCCGACCAGGGCGGCATCAGGCCCTGGCCGGGAATCGTGGCCGCTACCGGTTCGGCGGCCGGGGGCGGGTGGGCCTGGGGTCAGGGGCCCAGCCGCCGGCTCCTTGTTCAGTTCGCCTGCGCTGCCTGGTGGCTGGGGGTGAAGACCCATGGGTCGTGCAGCTCGACCAGGCGCAGGCGCTCCATGAAGCTGCGCACCATGCCGAGTTGCACCGCCGACTCCACCGGCATCGCCCGCTCGGCGGCGCGCACGGCCCGCTCGGAGACGAACGAGGCGACCTCGGTGAAAAAGCGGTGGCCGCCCTCGTGCTCGCCGACCACCACCTCGAGGAGGTGCGGCTGGCGCTGCAGGCCACGATCGACTTCAGCCTGGACCGCGGCCAGCCGGCGCGGGTCGGCGACCCGGCCCTGCAGCACCCGTACGAAGCCGGCGCGTGCCGGGCTGCCCACCTTCGGCGTGCGCACCACCGGGCACTGGTCGAACCGGACCGGTCCGACCAGGTGCTGCTTGACCGCAGCGCGCCAGGCGGTCACCTGTGGACGCGCGTCGTTGGCGCGCGCCGCCGCCTCCGAAGCGAAACGGAGCACGGTGACGAAGGTGCGGTCGTCGCCGATGCCGGCGGTGAGGCCGAGCCAGCCCAGAGCGTCGGCACCCAGCTCCGCGTGCCAGCGCTCGACTTCCCTGCGGACGCCAGCCTCGTCGGCCACCCTCCCCTGCAGGATCTGGATGAACATCGTCCCCCCCTTGGCCCGATTGTCCGGCTCAAGCATCTCACAGGCCCGCCCGCGTGACGCACGCCAGCTCTGCCGGGGATGGGTCAGGCGCGGTACGTAGAAGGCAGACCAGGACAGACCGTGAGTCGAGGGAGGTCCGTGCGGGCCACGGCCCGGTCTGTCACCAGCGCGGCAGAGGCCGGCCAGCCGGCGCCCGGCTCGGCCGGGACCGAGCGCGCTGGGCCGTGAGACCAGAGGCTTTCAGCGGGCGGCGGGCTCGCTGCCGACCGGGGAGGTCGGGTGGGTGGCCTTGGCCTCGCGGCGCATGCGCAGGGCGATCACGGTGATGGCGACCGCGAACGCCACCGAGATCACCGCCAGCACGCTGTGCACCACCTTGAAGGGGGTGTCGTGGGCGGGGTCGCGGAGAATGTTCCAGATCCGGGTCAGCCACACGTAGAACGTCCACGCGGCCGCGGCGAGCAGGACGTTGGCGCGTGCCAGGGTGCTCCTCATGGGATGAGGCTAGCACCACCGTCGCGAGTCGTCGCCGAGTCCCGGTCGCCTTGCCTGCGGGGCATCCGCGCCATGCTAGCCCAGCGCGCCGCGCTTGGCGGCGCGACACCGCGGCTGAGCGCCCAGCCGACGGTGGGGCGCTCAGCCGCGCCGGTTGCCCGCCCTGCCACCGCCGGGCGGGTGGTGTCAGGTCGGCAGGCCGAGGGTGCGGGCGATGTTGGTCTTGAGGATCTCGCTGGTGCCCTCGTACAGGCGCATGCCGCGCACGAAGCGGGCGTAGCGCTCGATGCCCATCTCGGTCATGTAGCCGTTGCCGCCGAACACCTGGATGGCCCGGTCGGCCACGCGGCCGACCATCTCGGTGGCGACGTACTTGGCCATGGCGGCTTCCTGGCGGCCGTCGGCGCCGCGGTCGAGCGCGGCGGCCATCTCGTACACCAGCAGCCGCGCCTGGGTCAGCTCGGCCAGCGAGTCCACCACCATGCCCTGCACGTACTGGTTGGCGCCGATCTTGCGGCCGAACGCCTCGCGCACCTTGGCGTACTCGAGCATGCGGTCGTAGAGGTGCTGCGCGGTCCCGAGCGCCATGGCGGCGATCGAGATGCGGCCGCCATTGATCCACTTCATCGCCGAGTAGAAGCCGTAGCCCTCCTTGCCGAGCACGGCGTCCTCGCCGACGCGGCAGTCGGTGAACACCAGCTCGGCCTGGTTGTTGTCGTACATGGTGCGCTGGCGGCGGCCGACCTCGAAGCCGGGGGTGTCCGTGTCGACCAGGAAGCAGGTGATGCCGCCCTTGGCGCCGAGGCCGGGCTCGGTGACGGCGAACAGGATCACGTAGTCGGCGTCTGCCCCGTGGGTGATGAAGTGCTTGCGGCCGTTGATCACCCAGCCGCCGTCGCGCCGCTCGGCGCGGGTGCGGATGCGGGTCGCGTCGGAGCCGGCGTCGGGCTCGCTGAGCGCGAAGCAGGCCTCGCGCTCGGCCCGCATGGTGGGGAAGAGGTACCGCTCCTGCTGGGCAGGCGTCCCGTCGAGCAGGATGGGGGTCGGGCCCTCGACGCTGGGAAGGACGCTGCCGACGTTGGCGAGCAGCAGGCCGTGGCGGTGGCACTCGTCGACGCAGGCGGCCATGCCGAGGTAGCCGACCCCGCCGCCGCCGCACGACTCCGGCATGAACAGGGTGTAGAAGCCCTCGCTGGCCGAGCGCTTGCGCAGCGCGCGGCGCTCCTCCTCGAAGGCCTCGAAGGTACCGGTCTCGGTGATCTCCTGCGCGTACAGCGCCTCCTTGGGGGCCACCTCGCGCTGGATGAACGAGCGGATCGAATCGCGGAGCGCGACCAGCTCCTCGGGCAGTTGCACCACACTCATCTCGGCCCTCGCTTCCGACTCCCACCGGCGGTCGGTGCCGCCACGCCTGGCGCCATCGCCGCACGCGAACCCGGTTAGGTTACCTAAGAGTAACTTGGGACGTGACCACAACGATAGTCCCGGGCTTGGCCGGATCGGCGCCTGTGGTCCGGCGCGATGACATCGCGCGAGGCCGCGCGCTACCGTTGCGGCCATGTCGTGGCGCGCGAGGGTCGCGCTCGCGGTGGTCGTGGCCGTCCCGAGCGTGGTGTTGCGCGCCTCGGGAACCCACCTCCCCGAGGTGCTCGCCCTGCTGGTCTTCGGAGCCGCCGTGGTGGCGGCCGCCTTCCTGCTCGCCTGGGCCGCCGAGGCGGCGGAGGTCGACATCTCGGGCAACCTCGCCGTGGCCATCCTGGCCCTGATCGCGGTGCTGCCCGAGTTCGCGGTCGACCTGTACTTCGCCTTCACCGCCGGGCACCGCCCGAGCTACGCCCCCTACGCGGCCGCCAATATGACCGGCAGCAACCGCCTGCTGATCGGCTTCGGCTGGTCGCTCGCCGCGGTGGCCTTCGTCGTCGGCGTCGGCCGGCGGGGCGGGCGCGCCCGCGGAGTCGACCTGAAGCCGGAACGCCGCATCGAGCTTGCCTTCCTCGGCCTGGCCTCGATCTACGCGGTGGTCATCCCGCTCACCAGGCAGATCGCCTGGTACGACTCGATCGTTCTGATCGGACTGTTCGCCACCTACATGTGGCGCGTCGGGCACACCCCGCACGAGGAGCCCGATCTCATCGGCGTGGCCGCCGCCCTCGCAGTGCTGCCCACCCCGCGCCGCCGGGCGCTGGTGGTCGGGCTGTTCGCCTTCGCCGCGGCGGTGGTGCTGGCGGCGGCCCGGCCCTTCGCCGAGGCCCTGATCGGCACGGGCAGGGCCCTCCACATCGACGAGTTCCTGCTGGTGCAGTGGCTCGCGCCGCTCGCCTCGGAGTCGCCGGAGCTGCTGGTCGCCGGCCTGTTCTCCTTCCGCGGCAAGGGCGACAAGGGCCTGGGCACGGTGCTCGCCGCCGAGGTCAGCCAGTGGACGCTGCTGGTCGGGGCGATCCCGCTGGCGTACATGGTCGGCGGGGGCGACGGCTCGCTGCCGCTCGACCCGCGCCAGCACGCCGAGTTCATCCTCACCAGCGCCCAGGCGGTGCTCGGCTTCGCGGTCCTCGCCAACCTGCGCATGAGCCGCTGGGAGGCGGCCACCATGATCGGCCTGTTCGTGATCCAGTTCGGCCTGCCCGACCCGAACGCGCGCATCCTGCTCGCCGGCGCCTACCTGCTGATCGCCCTCTGCATCCTGGTCGCCCAGCGGCGCCTGGTCGCGCGCATCGCCGGCTGCGCCTTCCGCGTCGGCGCGGAGCGCATCGACTTCCAGCCCGTCGAACCCGCCCGACCCGCCGGGTAGCAGACTGCCCGCGACAGATGAGCCTGATCGCCACATCCGGCAGGGCCTGGCGAAGGACCATGCAGCCGACCACCCCCGGTATCAACGCAACCCTGCCGCGCCAGCTCAGACGACCCGGCGGCCGTCCTGGAAGACGGCGGCGGGGCGGGCGAGGGCGCTCACGTCGGCGACGGCGTCGCCGTGCACGGCCAGGACGTCGGCTGCTGCGCCGGGGCGCAGCACGCCACGGTCGCTCACGCCGAGCAGGTCGGCGGCCTCGCCGGTGGCGGCCCGCAGGGCCAGGAGCGGGTCGAAGCCGGCCTCGACCATGAAGGCGACCTCGCGGGCGACGCCGCCGTGGGGGTTGTCGGGGGTGCCGGCGTCCGTGCCGGCCACCACCTTGACGCCGGCCTCGACCGCGGCGCGGAACGAGCCCACCTGGGCCTCGGCCGCGGGGCGGGCACGTTCCTTGATCCAGGCCGGGACGGCCGCGCCCGCCAGGATGCCGTTGGGCGCCGAGAAGGTGGGGGTGTAGCGGGCGCCGGTGGCCAGCATCGCCTCGATGGTCTTCTCGTCGAGGAACATGCCGTGCTCCACCGAGTCGACCCCGGCGCGGAGCGCGGCCAGCACGCCGCCCTCGCCGATGGCGTGGGCGGCGACCCGCAGCCCAAGGCGGTGGGCCTCGTCGACCACGGCGTCGAGCTCTACCTGGGTGTAGGCGGCCTCGCGCGGGTCGAGGCCGCGGGTGAGCACGCCGCCGGTGGCTACCACCTTGATACAGCGCGCGCCGATGGCCGCGTTGGCCCGCACCGCGTGGCGCACGCCGTCGGCGCCGTCGGCGACCCGGCCGAGGTAGGTAATGTGCCCGCCGGTCATGGTCACGGCAGGGCCGGCGGGAACCACCCGTGGCCCCGGGATCTCGCCGGCCTCGATCGCCCGGCCCACCACGATCGCCTCGTCGCCGGGCGCGCCCAGGTCGCGGACCAGCGTCACCCCCCGCTCGAGCTGCCGGCGGGCGTTGGCCACGGCGACCACCGTCCGGCCGGCCGGGCTCGACGGGATGTCGGTGGCCAGGTCCGGGCCGCCGCTGGCGACCAGGTGGACGTGCACGTCGACCAGCCCGGGGAGCAGGGTGCAGCCGGGCAGGTCGAGGACGCGGGCCTGGTCGGCCCCTGCCGGCAGGCCCGCGGCCGGGCCCGCGTAGGCGACATGGCCGTTCTCCAGCCACAGCGCGGCGTCGCGCACCGGCTCGGAGCCGCTGCCGTCGACCAGCAGCGGGGCGCGCAGGACGTGCGGAGTGGGTGCGTTCGGGCCGGGCATGCCACCTCCAGGCGGTACGGGCGCGTGGAGGGAAGCCTAGCCTGGTTGCGGCGGCAGGCAACCCAGGCGCCGCCGGCATCCCGTAACCCACCGGGAGGGACGTTCCACGTGAAGCGTGGACGGGAGTCGAGCGAGGACGGCTCGACGGCGTGAGTAGGCCGCGATCCTGGTGGGATACCGTGCTGGAGGGTGGGCGAGGGGGGACTTGAACCCCCACGTCCTTGCGGACACAGGGTCCTGAACCCTGCGCGTCTACCAATTCCGCCACTCGCCCGGGCGTGACCGACGCGGGATTGTAGCATGGGTCCTGGCGCTGGCCGCCAGAGAATTGGCAGGTCAGCCTGTACGGCGTTCGGGTAGGGGCAGGTCACGGGCGCGCGTCGGATGGCTCGCAACCAGGTGAAGTCGCAGACGTTGCCGGGTAAACGAGTCAGCGAGCCGCTACGGTAGACTGCCGGGCCGGTGGCATCGTCCACCCGGCCGCCACCTGACCGCCGTTCGAGACGAGGGAGTGGCTTCGCCGGTCATGGGCATCCTACGCGAGTTCGAGCAGCGCCTGGAAGGCGCCGTGGAGGGTCTGTTCGCGCGGGCCTTCAAGTCGGGAGTCCAGCCGGTCGAGCTCGGGAAGCGCCTGGTCAGAGCGGTCGAGGATGGCCGCACGGTTGGGGTCAGCCGGGTTTACGTGCCCAACGTCTACACCTACGAGCTGTCGCCGATCGACCGCGAGCGCTTCGCCGACTACGAGGCCGCACTCGGCAACGAGCTGGCCGCGCTGGCGGTGCAGACCGCGCGCGACAACGACTGGGCGATGCTGGGCCCGGCGCGGATCGAGTTCGAGACCGACGAGGGCCTCAGCGAGGGCCGCTTCCGGGTCACCGGGCGGGTCGAGCCCGACGCCAGCCGGGCCGCCGAGCCGCTCGGCCGGGCCGACGGCGGGTCCGCCGTGCCCGTCGGCCCCTACACCGCCATGCTGCCCGGCCAGGCGCCGAGCACGGCGCGGGCCCCGGCCACGCTGGTGCTCATGTCCGGCCCGCACGAGGTGAAGGCCTACCCGCTCAGCGGCACGCAGGTCTCGATCGGCCGTTCGGAGCGCTCGGACATCGCACTTGCCGATCCGGGCGTGTCGCGCAACCATGCGCGGATCGTGCGGGAGGGCGACGACTTCATCGTCGAGGACCTCGGCTCCACCAACGGCACGGAGGTGAACGGCCAGCCAGTGCGGCGCCGGCGGCTCGCCAACGGCGACACGGTCAAGCTGGCAAACTCCACGTTGCAGTTCCGACGGGAGCGCTGAATGCCACCGATCTTCCTCCTAGCGGTCAAGGTCGCCTTCCTGGTGGTGCTGTACCTGTTCGTGGCCAGGGCGGTGCGTGCCGTGGTGCTCGACGTCTTCGGGCCGCGGGCGCAGCGGCGCCGGCCCGCCAAGGCCGCCGCCCGGACCGCGCCGCCGCGGCAGCCGCCGGCCAAGCCCTCCCGGCGCATGCCGAAGGAGCTGGTGGTGACGGACGCGGGCGGCACCCGCACGGTGCCGCTGAAGGACTCGATCACCATGGGGCGGGCGGCAACTTGCGACCTGGCGCTGGCCGACACCTACGTGTCCAACGTGCACGCCCGCATCTTCATGAAAGACGGCGCCTGGTGGGTCGAGGACCTCGGCTCCACCAACGGGACCTATATGAACCGGGCCAAGGTCGCCGTCCCCACCCCGGTCGGGCCTGGTGACCAGATCCGGCTCGGCAAGGCAACGCTGGAGTTGCGCCGTTGATGGCTTTTCGTCTGGGAGCGTCCAGCGACCGTGGACGCATGCGCGAGGGGAACGAGGACAGCTTCCTGGCCTCGGGCTCGCTGGCCGCGGTCGCCGACGGCATGGGCGGCCACCTCGCCGGCGAGGTGGCCAGCGCCGCCGCCACCGACGAGCTGCGCAGCCTCCAGGACGGCGCGCCCTGGCGCGGCGAGCGCTCGGCCGGTGAGGCGCTGAAGTGGGCGGTGATGGAGGCCAACCGCCGCATCCGCGAGATGGCGGCGGGCGACAAGTCCCTGGAGGGCATGGGCACCACCATCACCGCGCTGCTCTCCGACGGCGACGTGGTCCACCTCGCCCACGTCGGCGACTCCCGCGCCTACCTGCTGCGCAAGGGGGAGCTGTCACAGCTCACCGAGGACCACACCCTGGTCCAGGAGCTGGTCAAGCAGGGCAAGCTCCGCCCCGAGGACGCCAAGCGCCACCCGCAGGGCAGCATCATCACCCGCGCCCTCGGCGTCGACGCCGAGGTCCAGGTCGACACGGCCACCTTCAAGATCGTCTCGGGCGACCGCCTGCTGCTGTGCACCGACGGGCTCACCGGCGTGGTCGACCAGACCACCATCCGCAACGTGCTGCTGCGCGTCCGCGACCCGCAGAAGGCGTCGGAGCGGCTGGTCGTGCTCGCCAACGAGCAGGGCGGGCCCGACAACATCACCGTGGTGGTGCTCGACGCCGGCGGCGTCGGGGCCGACACCGGGGTGATCGACCCGACCGGCGACCTGGCCGCCGACGGCGCCGCGACGGCGGGCCGCGGCCTCGGCGGCGACCGTGGCGGCCCTGGCACCGACGAGGTGGTCGGCCGCGAGGACGAGGTCGCCGCCGGGCGGCTGCGCGGCCGGGAGCCGCGCGGCCTGCGGCTGGTCAAGCGCGTGCTCGGTGTGCTGGTGGTGCTGGTGCTGCTGAGCGCCGGGGTCCTGGTGGGTCGCAACCTGGTCTACAGCCGCTACTGGGTCGGGTTCGACGGCGACCAGGTGTCGATCTTCCGCGGCGTCCCGGGCGACGTGGCCGGCCTGCACCTGTCGAGCCTGGTCGAGCGCAGCCCGGTGACCCGTGAAAAGGTGCCGCCCGCCTACGTGCTCAGCCTGGAGAACGGCGTCTCGGCGGGCAGCCTCGCCGAGGCGCGCCGCATCGCCGCCTGCGCCCCGGTGGTCTACCAGCAGCCCGACTGCACCATCGCCGGCCCGGCCAGCACCACCTCGGTCGCGCCGACGACCACCAAGCGGCCGACCACGACCACCAAGAAGAAGGGCTGAGGCGTGGGCTCGCGGCGCAACCTCGAGCTGAGCCTGCTGATCCTCGCGCTCGGCCTGTCGATCGGCGGCTACGTGATCGTCGGCCTGGTGGCCGACAACCGCATCCCCGCCGGCGTCATCGGCTACGGCGCCACCCTGGTGGTGCTGTTCATCGGCGCCCACCTGGTGCTGCGCTTCAAGGCGCCACAGGCCGACCCGGTGCTGCTGCCGGGCGCGGCCCTGCTCAACGGCCTCGGCCTGGTGATGGTGCGGCGCCTCGACTACCCCGCCACCGCCGCCGGGCACCAGGCCCAGGCTCCCTCCCAGGCCCTGTGGACGGTGCTGGGCGTCAGCTTCTTCGCGGCCGTGATCTTCCTGGTGACCAGCCACCGCACGCTCGACCGCTACCGCTACACCTGGCTGCTGGGCGGCCTGTTCCTGCTGATGCTGCCGGCGCTGCCGGGCATCGGCCGGGAGATCAACGGGGCGCGGCTGTGGGTAGGGGTGGGGCCGTTCACCGGCCAGCCTTCCGAGGCGGCGAAGATCGCCCTGGTGGTGTTCCTCGGTGCCTACCTCGCCGAGCGCAAGGAGCTGCTGGCGACCGCCACCTACCGTGCCGGCCCCTTCCTGCTGCCGGAGATCAAGTACTTCCTGCCCCTGGTGATGGCCTGGGGCGTCAGCCTGTTCGTGCTGCTGGCGGAGAAGGACCTCGGCTCCAGCCTGCTGTTCTTCGGCATGTTCGTGATCCTGTTGTACGTGGCCACCGGGCGCTTCTCCTACGTGGCGGCGGGGCTGGTGCTGTTCATGGCCGGCGCGGTGTTCGCCTGGTCGCAGTTCGCCCACGTCCAGGTGCGCGTGTCGGCCTGGCTCGACCCCTGGAAGATCTACCCGAACCGCGGCAGCTTCCAGCTCGTCCAGGGACTGTTCTCGCTGGCCACCGGGGGGATCCTTGGGGAGGGCTGGAACCAGGGCCATCCCAACCAGATCCCGTTCGCCTCGACCGACTTCATCTTCGACGCCTTCGGCGAGGAGCTGGGGCTCCTCGGCGTCACCGCCCTGCTGCTGGTGTACCTGCTGATGGTGTTCCGCGGCCTGCGGGTTGCGCTGGCCGCCAACGACGATTTCGGCAAGCTGCTCAGCCTCGGTCTGGTCGCCAGCTTCGCCCTACAGGTCTTCGTGATCGTCGGCGGCGTCACCCGGCTGATCCCGCTGACCGGCATCACCCTGCCGTTCGTCAGCTACGGCGGCTCCAGCCTGGTGGCCAACTATGCCCTGGTGGCGCTGTTGTGCCGTGTCTCCCATGACAGCGCACCGGCGCCGGCGCAGGCGCCGGACACCGTCCCGGACGTGGCCCCTGGCGTCGGGGAGGTGACCGTCGCCCGATGAACCGCCAGATCCGCCGCGTGGCGGTGTTCGTGCTCGCCCTCTTCTTCCTGATGTTCTCGGCGCCCTTCTACTGGCAGGTGGTGGAGGGCGACAAGCTGGCCAACGACCCCCGCAACGCGCGCAAGCTCTTCAAGGAGTACTCGCTCGAGCGGGGCAAGATGGTGCTGCCCGACGGCCAGCCGGTGGCCATCTCGGTGGCCACCCCCGACGCGCTGAAGTTCAAGCGCACCTACCCGCAGGGCGACCACTACGGCATGGTCACCGGCTACTACTCGCTGGTGTTCGGCTCCAGCCTGGCCGAGAGCGCCTTCAACACCTACCTGGTCGGCAAGGCGCCCGAGCAGTTCGCCCAGAACCTGGTCGACCTGTTCACCGCCAGGTCGAGCCCTGGCGGGACGCTGCGGCTGACCATCGACCCGAACACCCAGGCGACCGCCGAGCGGGAGCTCCGCCAGCGCAAGGGCGCCGTGGTCGCGCTCGACTACAAGACCGGCAAGGTGCTCGCCATGACCACCTTCCCGCGCTACGACCCCAACCAGCTCTCGAGCCACGACTCCGACCAGATCCGCGCCAACTGGAACCGGCTGCTCAAGGACCCTGACCAGCCGCTGCTCAACCGGGCCACCGACGCGCTCTACCCGCCAGGGTCGACCTTCAAGGTGGTCACCGCCTCGGCCGCGCTGGAGGACGGCGTCCGCGCCGACGAGCCGCTGCCCTCGCCGAACGCCTACACCCCGCCCAAGACCAGCAAGCCGATCCGCAACTTCGGCGGCGAGACGTGCTCGGCCTCCGGGCAGCTCACCATGCCGGACGCGCTGGCGATCTCCTGCAACACCACCTTCGCCGCCCTCGGCAACCGGCTCGGACCCGCGAAGCTGAGCGACGAGGCCGAGAAGTTCGGCCTCAACGCCGAGAGTCCCTACCAGCTCCGCTCGGCCACCAGCTCGATCCCGCGCGACCTGGACCCACCGGCAACGGCGCAGAGCGCCATCGGCCAGCGCGACGTCCGCGTCACCCCGCTGCAGATGGCGACAGTGGCCGCCACCATCGCCAACGGCGGCAAGCGCATGGCCCCCCACGTGGTCGACGAGGTGATCGACAACGACGGCAAGCGGGTCAAGCAGTTCGCCAACGACTCGCTCGGGCAGGCCATTCCGGGCGACGTGGCCGAGCAGGTCAAGTCGATGATGGGTCAGGTGGTCGAGCGTGGCACCGGCACCTTCGCCAAGATCCCCGGCGTGCAGGTGTTCGGCAAGACCGGCACGGCGCAGAACGCCACGGGCGCCGCCCCGCACGCCTGGTTCATCGGCTTCGCCGAGCAGGGCAACCGTTCGATCGCCGTCGCCGTGGTCATCGAGAACGGCGGCAACCTCGGCAGCGAGGCCACCGGCGGGCGCGTGGCCGCGCCGGTCGCCAGGGAGGTCATGAAGACCTACTTCGGGGCCGGCCAGTGATCACCGTGCTGCTCAATGACCGCTACGAGCTCGACCGGCCCATCTCCGGCGGCGGCATGGGCGCCGTCTGGCGCGCCGTCGACCGGCGCCTCGACCGCCCCGTCGCGGTCAAGCTGCTCCGCCGCGACCTGGCCGCCGACCCCGCGTTCGTGGAGCGGTTCCGGCGCGAGGCGCGCGCCGCCGGCGCGCTGTCCCATCCCAACGTCGCCGGCGTGTTCGACTACGGCGAGCACGACGGCCAGGCGTTCATCGTGATGGAGCTGGTCGAGGGCGAGAACCTCGCCGAGCGCCTCGCCCGCGGCGGGCCGCTGCCCTGGCCGCAGGCGCTGGCCGTGGCCGAGCAGGTGGCCCGCGCGCTGGCCGCCGCCCACGCGCACGGGCTGGTGCACCGCGACGTCAAGCCGGCCAACGTGCTGCTCGGCGACCCGCCGCTGGTGAAGGTGACCGACTTCGGCATCGCCCGTAGCGACCACAGCGCCACCCTGACCGGCACGGGGGCGCTCCTCGGCAGCGCCGGCTACGTAGCGCCGGAGCAGGCGAGCGGCGCGCGGGTGGGAGCGGCCGCCGACCTCTACGGACTCGGCTGCGTGCTGTTCGAGATGGTCACCGGCAGCGCCCCGTACCGCGGCAAAACCGCGGTCGCGCTGGCCACCCAGCACGTCTCCGCGCCGGTCCCGAACCCGCGCGAGCTGCACCCCGAGCTGCCGGGCGCGGTGGCGGCGATCATCCTCGAGGCACTGCGGAAGGATCCGGCCGAGCGCTTCGGCTCGGCGTCGGCCATGGCCGACGCTTTGGCGGCCGCCCAGCCCGCCACGGCCGCCAGGGCGCCGGGCGAGGCCACCGAGGTGCTGCCGGTGATCGCGGCGGGCGCGGCCTTCCCCGGCACGCCGGCGGGCGGCGCGGCGCCAGGCGCCGCGCCGTCAGGGTCCGCGCCGACGCTGCGGACCCGGACGGTGGGGCCGCCGCCGCGGGTCCGCTACCGGCGCTCGGGCGCCGCCGGCACCTGGGCGAGGGTGGCCGCCGTCCTGGCCGTCGCCGCCTTGGCACTGCTCGCCTGGCTGTCCGTCCGCGACGCCAACCAGACGGCCCCGTCGCGGCAGGGCGGCGCCGGCCAGCCCGGCGCGGTGGCGGCCCCGCCGCCGGCGCGCGTCCGCGTTCCCAACCTGCGTGGCCTGTCGGACCAGGCGGCCAGGGCCGCGCTGCTGCGGCTCGGGCTGCGGGTGGCCGCGCCCGAGCGGCACGGAACCGTGATCGGCACGAGACCGCGGCCGGGTAGCCTCGTCCGCCGTGGCTCGACCGTGCGGCTGCTGCTGGCCGGCGGCAACGGCAAGCACAAGGGCGACCGCAAGGCCGAGGGCAAGGGCGGGGACGGCGGCGGAAAACAGCGGGGGGACGGCGAATCCTGATGGCGACCCATCCGAACGTGCTCATCGACCGCTACGAGGTCGGGCCGCTGCTCGGCAGTGGTGGCATGGCCGAGGTGTTCGAGGGCCGCGACCGGCTGCTCGCCCGCCGGGTCGCGATCAAGGTGCTGCTGTCGCAGTACGCCCGCGACCCCGCCTTCCTGATCCGCTTCAAGCGCGAGGCGCAGGCGGCGGCGAGCCTCTCCCACCCCAACATCGTCGGCGTCTACGACACCGGCGTGGAGCAGGGCACCAACTTCATCGTGATGGAGTTCGTGGAGGGCCGCACCCTGCGCGAGGTGATCCGCAACGAGGGGCCGCTGATGCCGGAGCGGGCCGCCGAGATCGCCTCCGACGTCTGCAACGCCCTCGCCGCCGCCCACGCGCGCGGGCTGATCCACCGCGACATCAAGCCGGGCAACGTGATGCTGACCCCGGACGGGACCGTCAAGGTGATGGACTTCGGCATCGCCAGGGCGACCACCTCGGAGACGATCACCCAGACCTCCGCGGTGATCGGCACCGCCCAGTACATCTCGCCCGAGCAGGCCCAGGGGCAGACGGTCGACTTCCGCAGCGACCTGTACTCGCTGGGCTGCTGCCTGTACGAGATGCTCACCGGGGTGGTGCCGTTCACCGGCGCCACGCCGGTGGCGATCGCCTACCGCCACGTGCGCGAGGACCCGACGCCGCCGCGGCAGCTCAACCCCGACGTCTCGCCGGAGCTCGAGTCGGTGGTGCTGAAGGCCATGGCCAAGCACCCCGACGAGCGCTACCAGACGGCGGTCGAGCTGCGCCAGGACCTCGACCGGGTGCTCGCCGGCCAGGACGTGCTCGCCGGCGTGCCCGGGGAGGCGCCGACGGTCGCGCTCGGCGGCGTCCCGGCGGGGCAGGACGCGCAGCAGACGGCCATGCTGGGCGCGGCGGGCGGCGCGACCATGCCACCGACGGTCGGGTCCGGCTCGGGCTACCCGTACGGCGGCGCCTACCCGCAGCCGGGCGAGCGGCGTATCTCGGTCGGCTGGGTGGTGCTGGTGCTGCTCGGCCTCGCCCTGGCGGGTGCCCTCGGCTACTTCGGCGCGAAGGCGCTGCTCAACGACAACACCGGCAACACCACGGAGACGACCGCACCGCCGAGCACGGCGCCACCGAGCACCACCGCCGCGCCGACGACCACCGCCGCGCCCACCACCACCAAGGCGCCGACGACCACCAAGGCGCCCACCACCACGGCGCCGACCACCACGGCCCCGACCACCACCGCGCCGACCACCACGGTTACCACCGCGAGCACCGCGGCACCGCCGACCTCGTAGCACCCGCCGGTCTCGACCGTGTGATCCGGGCCGCGTCGGCCCGACGGTCAGGCGGCGGGGCGGGCCTGGCGCAGGGTATCGAGCCAGTTGGCGAGGAGCTGGTGGCCGCAGCGGGTCAGCACCGACTCGGGGTGGAACTGGACGCCCTCGAGCGGGTGGTGCCGGTGGCGCAGGGCCATGATCAGGCCGGCCTCGGTCTCGCCGGTGACCTCGAGCTCCGCGGGCAGGCCGGCGCGCTCCACCACCAGCGAGTGGTAGCGGGTGGCGTCGAAGGGCACGGGCAGGCCGGCGAGCACGCCGGCGCCGCGGTGGTGGATGGCGGAGGTCTTGCCGTGGACCAGCTCGGGCGCGTGCACCACCCGGCCGCCGTAGACGTGGCCGATCACCTGCAGGCCGAGGCAGACGCCGAGGACCGGCAGCTCGGCGCCCAGCTCGCGGACCACCTCGACCGAGAGGCCGGCGTCGCGCGGGTGCCCCGGACCGGGTGAGATCAGCACCCCGTCGGGGTCGAGGCGGCGGACCTCCTCGACGCCGGCGGCGTCGTTGCGCCACACCACCGTGGCCGCGCCCAGCTCGCCGAGGTACTGCACGAGGTTGTAGACGAACGAGTCGTAGTTGTCGACGACCAGGATCGTGCGGCCGCCGCCCGGCGCGCTCACTCGCGCTCCGCCCCGGTCGCGGCCTGCGTCTTGGCCTGCTCCTCCTCGACCAGGGCGCGCCGCAGGACCTTGCCGATCAGCGTCTTGGGCAGCTCCTCGCGGAACTCCACCGCGCGCGGCACCTTGTAGGCGGCCAAGCGCTCCTTGGCGAAGCTGCGGATCTCCTCGGTGGTGGCCTCCTCGCCGGGGCGCAGCACCACGAACGCCTTGACCATCTCGCCCCGGTAGCTGTCGGGCACCCCGGCGACGCAGGCCTCGAGGACCTTTGGGTGCTCGTAGAGCACCTCCTCGACCTCGCGCGGGTAGACGTTGTAGCCGCCCGCGATGATCAGGTCCTTCTTGCGGTCGACGATCTGGAAGTAGCCCTCGTCGTCCATCACCGCCATGTCGCCGGTGAGCAGCCAGCCGTCGTGCAGCACCTGGGCGCTCTCCTCGGGACGGTTCCAGTAGCCGAGCATCACCTGCGGGCCGTTGATGGCCAGCTCGCCCGCCTCGCCGGTCGGCATGGCCCGGTCCGGCTCGGCCGGGTCCACCACCCGCGCCCTGGTGTCGGGCAGGGGCATGCCGATGGTGCCGGCCTTGCGCTTGCCGTAGATGGGGTTGGCCAGGGCGACCGGCGAGCACTCGGAGAGGCCGTAGCCCTCGACCAGGCGCCCGCCCGAGTAGCGCTCGAAGCGCTCGGCCACCTCGAGCGGCAGCGGCGCGGCCCCCGACAGGCACGCCTTGATGCTCGACAGGTCGTGGCCGCCCTTGGCGGCGGCGTTGTTGATCGCCACGTACATGGTCGGCACGCCGGGGAACAGCGTCGGCCGGTGGCGGTCGACCGCGGCCAGCACCTGCTCGAGGTCGAAGCGGGGCATGAGCACCAGGGCGGCGCCGATGCGCACGCCGAACAGCAGGCTGACGGTGAGCCCGTAGACGTGGAAGAAGGGCAGCACCGCCATCATCACCTCGCGGCCGGGGTCGGCGTCGGGGAACCACGCCCGCACCTGCTCCACGTTGGAGCGCAGGTTGGCGTGGCTGAGCATGACGCCCTTGGAGAGCCCGGTGGTGCCGCCGGTGTACTGCAGCAGGGCCAGGTCGCTCGCCGGGTCCACCTCGGCCTCCTCGGCCCGGGTGGTGGCGGTGGCGACCAGCTCGCGCCAGCGCCGTACCGGCTCGTCCCTGCCGATCGCCTGCGCCGCGGCCTTGCCCTTCCTGGTGTACGGGGCGATCGCCCGCTTGACCGCGGGCAGCTCGTCGAGCACCGAGGTGACGACCACCTCGCGGATGGCGGTCGCCTCGCGCACCGCCTTGACGCGCTCGTAGGCCAGGTCGAGGCAGACGACCACCTCGACGCCGGCGTCGGCGAGCTGGTGGCCGAGCTCCCGCTCGGTGTAGAGGGGGTTGTTCTGCACCACCACGGCGCCCAGCCGCAGCGCGCCGAAGAAGGCGATCACCGCCTGGGGACAGTTGGGCAGCACCAGGCCGACCTTGCTGCCCTTGCCGACGCCGAGGCCGGCGAGCGCCCCGGCGAAGCGCCAGGCCTGCTCGGCGAGCTGGGCGTAGGAGACGGTCCTGCCCTGGAAGTGCAGGGCGGGGGCGCTGGGGAAGTCTCGGGCGGCGTCGGCGAGGAGCCGCGCGAGGTTGCCGGCCGGCACGTCGACGTGCTCGGGGACGCCGGGCGGATAGCTGTCGAGCCAGGGCGTCGCAACCTCAGCCATCGTTGGTCTCCCCTCCCGGGTACGCCGAGGACACGGGCGTCGCTGGGCAGTCAGTATCCGTTGTCGCGAGGCACGAGGACAACGACGACGCTTCGCCGGCTAGAAGTTCTCGGGCAGGATGCCCTCGAGCCAGGGGAAGACGTACAGCCAGCAGACGACCGCGAACAGCACCACCCAGGCCGCGACGGCGATCCTGAAGGGCCAGCGCCGCGACCGGCGCACGCGCCGCCCCTGGCTGCGGCCCTCGAGCTGGCGCAGCCGGCGACCCTCGATCGACCTCGCCAGGCCGTCGACCTCGCGCACCTGCGGCCTGGGCGGCTCGCGCAGCCAGCTCCCCGGCACCGGCGGGCTGGCCCCGTGCTCCTCCACCGACCAGAGCCAGCCGACCCCTCCGGTGTCGTCCTCGCCGGCGCGCCGGTCCGGTGCCCAGAGGGGCTCGTCGCTCCGCTCGTGCCGCCCCGGGCCGCGCGTCGGGCTGAGCTCGCGGTTGGCCGGAGGCGGGGTGGCGGACGGACCCACCTCGGTCGGCGCCGACCCCGGCGGGGCGAAGGAGACGGCCGCGCCGTAGGGCGTCGAGCTGTCAGGGACCGGTGGCGGCGGCAGCGGTTCGCTCCAGGAGGGCGACGCGAACGAGGACGGCACCGCGCGGCCCGGGTCGGTGCCCGGCCCGCTCGGATCGGCGGTCCCGCCGTACCCGCCCGGGTTGGCACCGGGCATCTGGCCGCCGGGGCCGAACGCGGCCGCCGAGCCGAAGCCGCCGCTGGCCGAGCCGGGCTGCGGCAGCCCGTACGCCGAGCCGGTGCTGTAGCCGACCGTGGGCGCGGCGACCTCGCCGACCTCGCTGGCCCCGGTGCGCTTGTCGGCGTCCCAGAGCCACTGCCCGGTCGCCTCCTCGATCAGCCGGCGCGCCTCCGCATGGGCGGCCTGCACCGCCGGGTCCTCGCCATGCAGCCCCTGGCCACTGGCGGCCGGGGCGGGGGGCGGCGCGGCCTCGCGGTCGCGGGCCAGCTCGGCGAAGAGCTCGCGGAAGTCGGTGCTGCCGGCGCTGGAAGGCGACGGCTCGGAGGCCGCGGAGGTGGGCCCGGGCCGCAGTGGAGGCTGGGCCTCCCAGGGCATGGCCGAGGGCGCCTCCGGTGCCGGGGCGGCGGCCTGGAACGGCTGAGGGGCCGACGCGCTGGGCGGGTCCGGCTCCCACGGCGGGCGCGCGGCCGACCCCGGCGACCACGGGTCCACGTCCACGTCCGGCTCCCACGGCGCGGTGGGGTCGACGACGCCGCCCCAGGAGCCGGTGTCGCTGCTCGCCGCCGGCGCGGCCGGCGTCTCGCCGAGGCCCCAGCTGGACGCCGGCCGCTCGGGCTCGAAGGCACCGCCCGGAGAGGTCCAGTCGCCAGTCGAGGGGCTGCCGGCCGGAGACGTCCAGTCCCCGGACGAGCCGCTGCCAGCTGGGGAGGCCCCCCAGAGGTCGCCACTGCTCGAGGTGCTGGCGGAGGAGGGACCCGCCGTCCACGGGTCGCCGGTGCCGTCGCCGCTCGCGCCAGGGGACGAACCCCAGACCTCCCCGGTGCCGTCGGAGGGTGAGGTCTCCCACGGGTCGCTGCCGGTGCTCGGGGATGGGGAGGCCGCGGCGGGCGCCCAGGAGTCGGCGGACGGGGCCACGGGACCCACCTCGCCGGTCGTCGGCGCCTGGTCCGGGCTGGCGGCGGCCGGAGCCCGGCCCGGGCGCAGCTTCGCGGCCCACTGCGCGTCCTCGGCCAGGGTCTTGGGGTCGTCCTCGTCGAGGTCTGGCACTACCGGCAGGCTGAGCTCGGGCGACTGCTCGTCCTCGGCGCGCCGCGGCCGCGCGTGGCGTCCGTCCGAGCGGCGTGTGCGCCGGCCATCAGCCTGGCGGACGCGTCGCCCCCCTGCCGCCCAATCGTCGGGCATGCCACTCATGCCGCTACTGTACCGTTGTTCGGGACTTCCGCCACCAGGTCACCAAAGACGATGTAGCGCTGCTTGGCCGAGAAGCGCGGGTGGCAGGTGGTCAGCACGATGGTCGGCCTGACCTTGCCGTCACGTCCGCGGACGTTGTTCAGCACCGAGGTGTCCGTCGGGCGCACGATCTTCGTCGCGGTGACGCTGTAGGTGAAGATCTCGGTGCGGCTGATCACGGTGATGATGTCGCCCTTGACCAGCTCGTTGAGCCGGAAGAACGGCGCACCGTAGGTGGTGCGGTGTCCGGAGATGGCGAACGTCCCCACCTGGCCGGGCATCACCGTGCTCGGCACGTGGCCCGGGCCCTTCTTCAGGTCGTCGCGGCCGACGCCCTGGACGACCACCTTCTCGACCTTGATCTTGGGGATCTGGATCAAGGCGATGCCCTTGCCGACGGGGACGGCCTTGCCGCTGGCGCCGCGGCTCGCGCCCGCCCGGTTGGTGGCGGGGACGCCGGCCTGGGCGCTCCAGCTCTGCTCCAGCTCCTTGCGCAGCGAGTTCTGCTCGTTGTCCGCCGAGGCGTTCGTCCCCACCAGCTGGTACACGAGGAAGTAGAGGACGAGACAGCCCAGTCCGATCAACGACCAGCCCGTGCCGCGCAGGAACTTCCGCATCGTCACCTCCAGGCCGCCGGGCCGTCGCGGACGGTGCAATATCGTACGCCGCGGCAGATGGGGGACGGCCGTGAGTATCTCTGCCTATCACGAAACAACCTCGGAATCCAGGCACTGGTTCCGTCGGCGGCGGGCGGCGCGGCCCGCTCATGCCGCGCCGAGCAGGCGCTTGACCGCGTCGGCGAGCTCGCCGGCCGCCATCTTCCGCGGCACCCGCAGCGAGCGCGTCCCGTCCCTGGCCACGAACCAGGTCTGCGGCAGCGCGGTCACCGACCAGTGGCTGGCGATGCCTCCGTAGATGCCCTTGCGGTCGTACACGGTCGGGTAGGTGACCCCGCTGCGGCGCAGCATCGCGGCCGCGGCGCCGCGCTGGTCCGAGGCGTCGACGCCGACGAAGGTCACCGGCCGGCCGGCGAACTCGCGGCTCACCCGCTGGAAGGTGGGCAGCTCGGTGCGGCAGGGAAGGCACCAGCTCGCCCAGAAGTTGACCACCACCACGCGGCCGCCGAGCTTGGCGAGGTCGGCGTCGAACTGCTCAGAGGTCCGCTCGACCAGCGGCTGGGTGCCGAGCGCCGCCGCATCGGCCCCGCCTCCGCCACCGTTGGCCGGCCGTTTGGCGCTGCAGCCGGCAAGGCCGGCGGCGAGGCAGAGGGCGAGCAGCACCGCGGCAGCGCGTCCCGGCGCGCGCCGCGCCGGGACGATACGATCGTCCGTGGTCGTGGCGTCCGGGTGCCCGGCGCGTCCCCACAACCACCCATGGAAGGGATCCGTCACGATGCCGAAGTCTCGCTCCAAGCGGCGTCGCTACCAGCCGCCGCCCCGACCCAGGCCGAAGCCGTCGCCGCCCTGGGTCGGGCCCACCATCGTCGTGTGCCTGGTCGTCGGTCTCATCTATATCCTGTTGTACTACATGGGCGGGCTTCCCGGGCCGCTGGCCGACCTGAACGCCATCAACCTCGGCATCGGCTTCGCTCCGGTGATCGCCGGCCTGCTGTTGGCAACCCGCTGGACATGAGCACGACGCCCGGTTGAGCTGCCGAACTACACCACTGTCATTCATCCCCAACTGGGGACAACCCTGTGGACAACCGCCGGGTGACGAGTGAGGGCGATGGCGATGCCGGTCTACGAGTACCGCTGCCGCGACTGCGGCGCGAGCGAGGAGCACCTGCAGCCGATGGGCAGCGACGCCCCGGGGCCCTGCCAGGCCTGCGGCGGCGAGCTGCGCCGGCGCTTCTCGCGGGTGGCGGTCCGCTACCAGGGCTGGGGCTTCCAGAGCACCGACGAGCTGCTGCCTGGCGACCGCCCCAGGAAGGACTTCAAGACGCTGCGCGAGCGCGCCGAGCGGATCGCCGACGAGGGCTAGGGGGCCGGCCCCCTACAGGCGGGCGCACTCAGTTCGGGCTCGGCCCCCGCTCCGGGGTGGGGATGCGGCGCAGCACCATCTTCTCGGCACAGTGCCTCGGCGGCGCGTCGGTCCCCTTGCGCAGCAGCACCAGCTGCTCCCCGCAGACCTCGCAGGCGAACACCAGCAGCGTGTCCGACTCGGTCACGTCCTCCGGCGGGCCGACCGGGCCCTTGGTGACCGTGTAGCCGCGGAACACCGCGCGGCCGGCGACCATCACGAACAGGCCGATCAGCAGGGCCACCAGCACGTCGCCCTGGTGGGCGAGCGCCAGCAGGACCGCCACCGCGATGGCGAGCAGCCCGAACAGGAGCTTGCGACTGGACATCCCGTGCGCATGCTACAGACTGCCCCGCAGGCAGGGCGACACCTGTTTGGCGGGCGGCTCGCTTCCTGAACGGTGCTTCCCGGCGACGCTCACCGTCCTGGACGGCTGGGGACGGTGGCGCTGCGCTGCTCGACTGCCTCAGCCGTCGAGGCGCTCGATCACGGTCGCGTTGGCCATGCCGCCGCCCTCGCACATCACCTGCAGGCCGTAGCGGCCCTTGCGGTGCTCGAGCTCGGCGAGCAGGTCGGTCATCAGGCGGGCGCCGGAGGCGCCGAGCGGGTGGCCGAGGGCGATGGCGCCGCCGTTGGGGTTGACCTTCGACCAGTCCGGGTCGACCTCACGGCCCCAGGCGAGCACCACGCTGGCGAACGCCTCGTTGATCTCGACCGCGTCCAGCTGGGCAAGCGTCAGGCCGGCCTTGGCGAGCGCCTTCTCGGTGGCCGGGATGGGGCCGGTGAGCATGAAAACCGGGTCGACGCCGGCGAGGGCGAAGCTGGTGAAGCGCGCCCGCGGGCGTAGCCCCAGCGCCTCGGCCGTGTCGCGCCCGGCCACCAGCAGGGCGGCGGCGCCGTCCGAGATCTGGCTGGAGTTGCCCGCGGTGACCATGCCGTCGGGCCGGAACGCCGGCTTCAGCGAGGCCAGCTTCTCGGCCGAGGTGTCGCGGCGCACGCCCTCGTCGGCCCGCACCCAGGTGCTGGCCCCGTCCGCGCCGGGAACCTCGACGGCGACCAGCTGGGCGTCGAAGCGGCCGGCGTCCTGGGCCGCGGCCGCCCGCTGGTGCGAGCGCAGCGAGAAGTCGTCCTGCTCGGAGCGGGTGATGCCCCACTTCTCGGCGATCAGCTCGGCCGAGATCCCCTGCGGCACCAGCCGCCCCTGGTAGCGCGCGTGGACCGTGGGCCCGAACGGGACGCCGGGGGCGGCCATGGAGGAGCCCATCGGCACCCTGGTCATGTTCTCCACGCCGCCGGCGACCACCAGGTCGTAGACGCCGGCCATCACGCCCTGCGCGGCGAAGTGGACGGCCTGCTGGGAGGAGCCGCACTGGCGGTCGATGGTGGTCGCCGGCACCTCCTCGGGCAGGCCGGCGGCCAGCCAGGCGCTGCGGGCGACGTTGATCGACTGCTCACCAACCTGCGAGACGCAGCCGAAGATCAGGTCGTCGACCCTGAGCGGGTCGATGCCGGTGCGCTCGATCAGGGCGCGCAGCGGGGCCGCGCCGAGGTCGACCGCGTGCAGGTTGGCGAAGCCACCTCCGCGCCGTCCGACCGGGGTCCGAACCGCATCGACGATCACGGCCTCACGCATGCCGGGCTCCCTTCGTCAGGGCGGCACCGCAACGGCGCGGCGGCGTCGAGGCTGGCTGGCTGAGCGGGAGAGCCCCGAGCCGTCCGTCCGGTGCTGCGCGGATGCCGCCGTCTGCTCCGAAGGTGGCACCGTTGACCTAACCGCGTCAACCTCTGGACGCGAAGGAACCGCCGCATAGAAACGTTGATCGGTTACCGCCTGACTCCCGGACGTTGGCGCAGCGCGGGACCATGCAACCCGGCGGCAACCGGTCAACTTATTCGGCGGCGGTTCCTGAGGGAGCGGGCGCCCTCGGGGGCACACGCGTGCGACGGCCCGCGTGACCCTCCTCGGCCCCCGAGGGCACGGCAGTGCGGAGCCTGCCGGTCCCAGGGTCGTTTGTAGTGGTTGGGCCACCGCGACCGCAACGGTCATTTCCGGCCAGCCCAGAATGGCTATGCGCCGGTCAGCGCTTGACCACGCAGTAGCGGTAGGCGTGCCAGTCCGCGCCGAGCGCGGGCTCCTCGACCGCGGCCACGACCTCGCCACCGGCCGCCCGCAGCAGCTCGACCACCTCGGCGCGCCGCAGGCCGTGCAGCTCCATCACGCCCTGGTAGCCGTAGCGGCGGCGCCGGTACAGGTTGAGCAGCCGGTTGGGCAGCAGGGAGAAGGCGAGGCCCCGCGGGGTGGCGGCCGGGTGGCTCGGCACGCCGACCAGCAGCACCCCGCCCCGGCGCAGCACGCGCAGGAACTCGCGCAGGTAGGCACGGGCGTAGCCGGCCTGGACGTGCTGCAGGACCAGCAGCGAGCAGACCAGGTCGAAGCTGCCGTCGCCGAACAGGGCCAGGTCGGCGGCCGCGTTGAGGTGGTAGCGGCAGCGGCCGCCGTGGCGGTTGAGGCGCTCCGCCAGCTCGATCATGGAGGGCGCGATGTCGACGCCGTCCACCTGGTCGAAGCGGGCGCCGAGGGCCTGGGTGAGGCGGCCGACGCCGCAGCCGAAGTCCAGCGCGCGTCCCCGGTGCAGGGTCACGCCCAGGCCGTCGAGCCAGGCCTCCAGCTCGGCCACCTCGCGCACGCCGGTGCGGAGGAACTCCTCCAGCTCCCAGCGGTTGCCCTTCTTGGCCGGGTCGAACTTGATCGCCCAGAGGGGGTCGGCGCGCCCGAGCGCGTCCCAGTTGCGCTGTAGCTCGTTGAGGTCCATATGGCGGCAACTCTGGTCGTCACGGCCGCTTCGGGTCAACCGGGACGGGCGCGGCCTGCCCCAGGGTCCCGCAATCATGACAATCCTCCTGCTCCCGCCGAATATTCTGGTCAGATAAGTAACCGTTCGGTAACTTCCATGGGGGTCGACCCCGGACGAAGCCGGAAAACCGGGGCAGAGTGAGATAGGTTCGCCGCCTCATGCGCTTTCCCCCCTCCGCAAGGCGCAGCAAGCTCGGCAGCCCCGACGACGGCACCGTGGGCCGCAAGGGTCGCGGCGGCGTGGTCATCCTCAACTGGCGCGACACCCGCAACCCCGAGGGTGGCGGCTCCGAGCTGTACGTCGAGCGGATCGCGGCCGGCCTGGCCGCGCAGGGCCGGCCGGTCACCATGGTCTGCGCCAGCTGGCCCGGCGCGCCGCGCGAGGAGCACCGCGACGGCATCCGCATCCTGCACCGGGGCTCGCGCCTCACCGTCTACCTGTGGGCCGCCCTGCTGTACCTGAGCGGCCGTGTCGGACCCCATGACGTGGTGGTGGACGTGCAGAACGGCCTGCCGTTCTTCTCCGCCGTCTACGCCCGGCGGCCGGTGGTGGTGCTCTGCCACCACGTCCACCGCGAGCAGTGGCGGGTGCTGTTCCCCACCCCGGTCGCCCGGCTCGGCTGGTGGGTCGAGTCGCGCCTGGCGCCCCGGCTCTACCGCGGCTGCCGCTACGTGACCGTGTCGGAGTCCACCCGCCAGGAGCTGGTCGGCCTCGGCGTGGCGGCGGCGTCGGTCCGCATCGTGCGCAACGGCACCGACCTGCCGGCGCCGGGCGGGCCCGACGCCAAGACGCCGTTCCCCTCGATCTGCGTGCTCGGACGGCTGGTGCCCCACAAGCGCGTCGAACTCGCCCTCGAGGCCGCCGCCCGGATCCGGCGTGACGCCCCCGACCTGCGCGTGTTCGTCGCCGGCCAGGGCTGGTGGGAGCCGCGTGTCCGCCAGGCGGTGACCCGGCTCGGCCTGGACGGCGCCGTACGGCTGTTCGGCCACGTCGACGAGCCGACCAAGCACGCCCTGCTGGCCCGCTCGTGGGTGCTGGCGATGCCCTCGCTCAAGGAAGGCTGGGGGCTCGCGGTGATGGAGGCGGCAGGGCACGGCACCCCGGCGGTCGGCTTCCGCTCGGCCGGGGGCCTGGCCGAGGCGATCGTCGACGGGGAGACCGGCCTGCTCGCCGACGACCCCGACGAGCTCGCCCGCCAGCTCGCCCGCGTGGTCACCGACCACCACCTGCGCGAGCGCCTCGGCACCGCCGCCCGCGCCCGGGCGGCCAGCTTCACCTGGCAGGCCGCGACCCAGGCATTCGCCACGGTACTGGAGGAAGCCACGGCCACCGCCGTGGTCAGCCCCGTCCGGCTGGAGCAACCAGCGAGCTAGTCGCCCGCCGGACCTTCTCAGCCGCCCCACCTGCGGGGCACTCGCATTTCATCCCGAACAGCAAGCCCGGGCCACCGTCCCCAGCCGCCCCGCCACGATCAGGCCCGCCCAGCTAGACGCAAGTAAGCGAGCTAGTCGCCCGCCAAGGCTTGTCCGCCGCCCTGCCTGCGGGGCAGTCAGCGGTTGCCGTAGACGATCAGGTCCTGGCCGACCGGGCTGGGGGACTGGCTGGTCACCAGCAGGACCGAGGCCACGCCCGCGAGCACCAGCGCGACCACGGCGAGGACCAGGAAGACGCGTACGGGGATGCCACTCATCGGGGGCTGCCTCCTTGGGGACCTCGCGACTCTATCAGCCGGCGCCGCAGCAGTGCCACGGGACCCGCCGCGATCCAGACGAGCAGCGCGACCGTGACCGCGTCGGCCGCGAGCACCGGCGCGGCGGGAGCGGTGGGCAGCACGGGCTTCGACGCCGGCGCGCCGCGGTACAGGGCGAGGTCGGGCCGGTCGAGGACCAGCTCGGCGCCTGCCAGCCGCGGCGGGTAGGTGGACCAGGCGCCGGTCTTCTCGAGCAGCACCCAGCGCACCCCCGCCGCAGGCAGACCGGGCGTCAGCGGCCCGCTGCCGCGCACCAGCGGGGCCAGCCGCGGCGACCAGGGGTCCTCGCCGGGCACGGTGCGGTCCCGCAGCTCCAGGTCGTCGTTGGTCACCACCCGGCGCGGGAAGTAGCGCTGGGCGGGCTGCAGCACCACCCGGTCGCGGTTCCAGGAGAAGGCCGTGTACAGGTGCCAGGGGAGCACCAGCAGCGCACCGGGCTCCCGGTCCGCCGCGACCAGCGCGCGGGCCTCGGCCCACGAGGCGGGGTAGCGCGCCGCGCCGAGGCGCCCCCACTCGCCCCAGGCGAGCGTCGGCAACAGCAGCAGCGGGGTGGCGACCAGCAGGCCGGCCGCCGCCCTGCGGCGCGGTGGCGTGGCCAGCAGGCCGGCGAGCCACTCCACCCCGGCGCCGAAGCCGGCGGCGAGCGCCAGCGCGAGCGGGGCGACGAACTTCTGCGCGTCGCGTAGCAGGCCGCCCCCTGGGGCGTGCTCCACTACCAGCTGCACGCCGCTGCGCACCCCGGGCACGGCCCCGGCGGCGGCCAGCAGGAAGCCGACCGCGGCCGCCGCCAGCAGGCCCCAGGCGGCGCCGCGGTCGAGCGGGCCTGCGCCGAGGCTGCCTCCCCGGGCTGGCGTGGCGGGCAGGCTCGCCGGCCCGCCACGTGGCTGGCCCGCTGCCGGCTCCGCGCCGGCCCAGCGCCGCCAGCCGACCACCGCCAGGACCACCACCAGCGCGAACGCGGGCAGCCACAGGAGTGAGTCGCGGCCGGGCGGCACCACGTCGGCGTTCCAGATGCCGCCGAGGGTGGCCAGGCTGCCAACCGTGCCGAGCGGCCCGTCCGGCCGGGAGGCGAACGCCGCAACGCCCACCGGCCGCACCGGCACGCCCCCCGGGTACAGGACGCTCGGCACCAGCCAGGGCGCGTTCAGCGCCAGCGCCAGCCCAGCGATCACAAGGAGCCGCCCGCCGGAGGCCGCCCTCGGCGGCCCGGCCGCCCAGTCAGGTGGGCCTTGTGCCGTCCCGGCGGCCCCATCGGACGGGCCCGGTGCCGTCCCTGGCTGGTCGTCGGCCCGCCGGCCGGGCGGGGCCGTGGCCCACCCGCCTCGCGGCCGGGCCGGGAAGCCGGCGACCAGCAGCGCCAGGCCGGCGGCGATCACCCCGCCCGGCGGGCTGAACGCGGCCACGGCCAGGGCGGCGGCGAGCCGCCGCAGGGCACTCCACGAGCGGCCGGGCCGCCGGCAGGCGGCGGCGGTGAGGACCACCCACGGCAGGGCGGCGTAGGAGACCAGCAGCGCCCAGTGCCCCATCAGCAGGCGCTCGTACACGAACGCGTTCCACACGTAGAGCACGCCGGCGGCGGCGCGGCCGGCGGGCAGGCGGGTCGGCGCGAGCCGGGCGGCGCCGAGGCCGGCGCCCACCAGGGTCGCGAGCAGCACCAGCTTCTGCACCAGGTCGACCGGGAGCACGCGGCCGGCGAGGGCGACCAGCAGGTCGCTCGGGACCGCGCGGGCCACCGAGGTGCCGAGTCCGAGCAGCTCCGAGCTGAAGGCCGGCCGCGGCACGAAGACCATGTCGTAGGTCAGCACGTACCCGGGGACCAGCAGGGGGGCGAGGATCAGCAGGGCGGCCAGCACCACCACAGCTACCCATGGGCGGCCCAGGCCGCCGCGCGCCTCCCCGTCAGGCTCGGTGGCCTGCCCGGGCAGGCCAGGCGGCGTGCTGGCGGTCAGATGGCCCCGGCCTCACGGCTCTGGCGCGGTGCCGAGGCGACCCGCCGGCCCGGACGCCTGCCCGCCACCACCAGGCCGCCGATCACCAGCAGCACGCCCAGCACCGCCCCGCCGACCGGCAGGGTCAGGCTGAGCATGTTGAGCTGGGAGACGTTCTTCTTGGCGTCCGACGAGAACTGGCTCACGGTGGCGTCGTCGTAGGTGAGGGTGACGTCGACCAGGGTGAGGACCTGCTTGCCCGCATCGGTCTGCAGCACCTGGTCGACGTCCTCCGACCCCTTGATGATCTGCCCGGTGCGGGGCTCGACCCAGAGCGTCCTGACGTTGCCGTAGATGATGTTGGCGTTCGCCGTCGGCTGCCCAGGCACGCCGGCAAGCTCGCCGCTGATCTGCACCGAGCCGATCTTGATGCCGCCGAAGCGCTGCTCGAACTTGTACACGGTCAGGCCGTTGAGCTTCTCCTGGCTCAGGAACCGGGCCGGGAAGGACTGCTTGGCGGTGAGGTCCCAGAACGGGTAGTCCTGCTTCTTGACGTTGAACGGGAACTTGAAGACCAGGCCCTGGTGGGCCGGGTTCTCACCGCAGCAGTGCTTGGGCTCCGCGCTGACCCGGTCGAACGCCGCCCGCTCCTGGTTGGCGTCGATCACGCCGCCGTCGGACAGGTCGACGGTGGACACGAAGCTGTCCCACACGGCCGTGCTCGACGACCCGGCCTTGACGTCGCCCCGGACCACCCGGACGTTCTTGAGCTGGACGTTGGGTCGCACCTTGAGGTCGGAGCGGTTGAAGTAGCTGCCCGAGCCGACGGCGACCGGCTTGTCGTACTCGTCGAGCGGCGCCTTCTGCAGCCGGGGGTAGGCGTAGAAGCGCACCAGCAACGCAAAGAACAGCAGGAACAGCCCGACGAACACGAGCGCGATACCAACTCGACGGCCCACCAGAATCCTCCAGCCTGGTCGTTCCCCCCGAGCGATCAACGTGGGCCGAACACTACACAAACATTGTTCGCAAGAACACATAGACTTACCGTCAGGGGTGTTACTCGGCGTATACGCGTAACCTCCGGAGGACGCCGCGAGCCGCACAGCCGACCACGAATCTGGACAGCGTTGATGCAGTCGCATGCCCTCGATGCTCCAGCCGCCCGAGCCGGCTCCCTGCTGCGCGCCGGCATTCTGGTGGCGCCGCTGATGGCGCTGGGCAACGGGCTCAACTACGTCTACAACATCGTGATGGCCCGGTTGCTCGGCCCGGCCGGCTACGGCGCCCTCGGCGCGCTGCTCGCCCTCGCCCTGATCGCCTCCGTGCCCGGACTGGCGCTGCAGGTCGTGGTCGCGCGGCACACCGCCCTACGCGCCGGCGACCGCCGCGCCGTCGCCGAGCTGTGGTCGGCCACGCTGGCCGGGGTGGTCCTCGCCGGCCTTGCCCTCGGCCTGCTGGTGGCCGCGGCCAGCCCGTTACTCGCCGGCTACCTGCGGCTCGGCTCGATCGCCCCGGCGCTGTGGCTGGCCGCCTCGGTGGCGCCGCTGCCGGCGCTCGCCGCGGTGCAGGGCATGCTGCAGGGCCGCGAGCGCTTCGCCCTCCTGGCCGTGGTGCTGGTCGCCGCAGCAGCGGGCAAGCTCGCCGCCGGCGTCGCCCTGGTCGCGCTCGGCACCGGGGTGGACGGCGCGATCGCGGCGGTCGCGGTCGGCTCGCTGGCGGCGGTGCTGCTCGCCCTCGTCTGGGTGCGGCCCGGCGGGCGGTCCGGCCGGACCGCCCGCGACTGGGCGCGGCTGCTGCCGCGCGGGCTGGGGCGCGAGGTGGCCGCGGCGACCGGCGGCATCCTCGGCCTGTTCGTGCTCGCCAACGTGGACGTGCTGCTGGCACGCCACCACCTCGGCGCGGCCGCCTCCGGGCTCTACGCCGCCGGTGCCGTGGTGGCCAAGATCGCCTACTGGGCGCCCCAGTTCGTGGTCCTGATCGTGTTCCCGCGGATGGTCACCTCGAGCGACCGGCGCCGCCTGCTGGCCCGCTCGGCCGGCTGCATGGCCGCGTTCGGCGCGCTGCTGGTCGCGGCCGCCGCCGCGGCCCCACACCTGGCCGCCGGCGTGGCCTTCGGCCAGTCCTACCTCGCGGTCGGCCCGACGCTGCCGCTGTTCGCCGCGCTCGGCACCTGCCTCGCCCTGGTCCAGCTGGTGCTGTTCTCCGGCATCGCCAGCGCCGACGCCCGCCTCACTATCCTGCTGGTCGCGGCCGTCGGCACCGAGGTGGCAACGGTCTCGGCCGTGCTGCACCGCTCCGTCACCGAGATCGTCACCGTCGCCCTGGCGGTCGCGGCGACCCTGCTGGCCGGTGGCTGGCTGCTGGAACGTCGGCGGGACGGTAGCGAGGTGGCCCGTAGCCGCGCGCCAGCTGGGTTTAGGGAGGTGGCCCGTAGCCGCGCGCTGGCTGGACTGAGGAGCGACGAAGGAGCCGCAGGCGACGGGAGGAGCGACGAGGGAAGCCAGCGCACAAAGCGGCGGAGGGCCACCGACCGTTTGGGTAAAAGGGAGGCGCGATGATGGAGCGCACCCGGCTCGCCCTGCCTGCCCCGTCGACCACCGCCGGGGAGCGCGGCTGGCGGCGCCTGCGCCGCGACGGCCTCGCCGAGCCGCTCGCCTACCTGGTACTCGGCGTGCTGGTGCTGGCCGTGCTGCTGCTCACCGACCGCGGCATGATCGCGCCGGACACCAAGCCCCACCTCTACCTGGCCCCCGCCCGCACGCTGCGGGCCGCGCTCTCCGCCTGGCGGGCGGACCCGTACCTCGGCCAGCCCAACTTCGACGCCGGGGTCGCCCCCGTCGCCCTCGGCGTGATGGCCATCCGCGCGCTCGGCGTCCCCGCCTGGCTGGTCATCCGCCTCTGGCGCGCCCTGCTCCTGCTGGTCGCGGGCGCCGGCGCCGCGATCCTCTACCGGCGGGTGGCCGGCGGGCTCGACGAGCGTGGCGGTGGCCGCGCGCACCCGGCCGGGCGGGTCACCGCCACCGCCCTCTACGTGGTCAACCCGTACGTGGTCGTCGCCGGGGCGAGCACCCCGGTGCTGCTGCCCTACGCGCTGCTGCCCTGGCTGCTGATCGCCCTCGCCCGCAGCGTGCGCGAGCCGCGCTCCTGGCGCTGGCCGGCCGCGTTCGGGCTCGCCTTCTTCGCCTCGAGCGGCCTCAACGCGGGCATCGTCGGGCTGTTCATGCTGCTGGCCGTCCCCTGCTGGCTGGCCTTCGAGCGGCACGCGAACGGGCTGCCGTGGCGCCAGCTCCTCGTCGCCACCGGCCGCTGCCTGCTGCTGTCCCTCGCGGTGTCGCTCTACTGGCTGATCCCCGCCGTGCTGGCCAGCGCGACCGGCAGCAGCATCGCGACCGCCACCGAGGCGCCGCGCGACGTCGCGGCGCCGTCCTCGTACGCCGAGACCGTCCGCCTGCTCGGCCTCTGGACGCTCTACGGGCGCGCCGGCCCGCAGCCGTTCGTGCCCCGCATGATCGGCTTCCTGACCAACCCCCTGGTGGTGATCTCCACCTTCCTGGTCCCGGCCGCCGCCGCCGGGGCCGCGCTGTTCAGCCGCTCGCGCGGCCGGGTGCTCGGCGCCTACCTGCTCGCGGTGGCCGTGCCGGTGATGGTCGGGCTGTTCCCGCCGGGTGCCTCGTCGCCCTTCGGGCACCTGCTCGAGGCGGCCTTCGACCGGGTCCCGGGGGCGATCGCCTTCCGCACCACCAACAAGGCCGGCGCCCTCGCCGCGCTCGGGATCACCATGCTCATCGCGCTCGGCGCGAGCGAGCTGGCCACCCGGCCAGGGCTGCGCCGCTGGATGCGGACCTCCGCCGCGGCGGCCGGCGCCGTGGTGCTCGCCGTGGCCGTGCTGCCGGCCTGGACCGGCGGGCTGAACCTCGCCCGCTTCCGCATCCCCGACTACTGGTACCAGGCCGCGCGCGACCTCAACGCCGGGTCGTCGTCGAACCGCGTGCTGATGGTGCCCGGCGAGGTCCTCGCCGACTACCGCTGGGGGCTGAACGGCCCCGACGACCTCAACGAGTCGCTGCTGACGCGGCCGTCGGCCGTGCGCGTCACGGTCCCCAACGGCTCGGCGGCCCAGAGCAACTTCATGGCCGCGCTGGACACGGCGCTCGGCAACGGCGCGCCCGAGGCGGGCACCGTCAGCGCCATGGCCCGCTACATCGGGGCCGACGAGGTGCTGGCGCGCTACGACACCCGCTGGGAGGCGATCGACGGCCCGCGCCCGGCGGCACTGGAGGGCACCCTGCGCCGCGACCCCGGGCTGCACCAGGGCGCGGCCTACGGCCGGCCGGGGGAGTACACCGTCGCGGGCCGGGACGCCGGCCGTGGCGACGCCAGCCTCTCGCCGCTGGAGCGCTTCGGGGTCACGGGCAGCCGGCCCATCCTGCACACCGAGCCCTCCGCCGGCACCCTGCTGGTCGATGGCGACAACTTCGCCCTGCCAGGGCTGGCCGGCCAGGGGCTGCTCAACGGCCAGCCGGCCATCCGGATGCTCGGCGAGACCACCCCGGAAGAGGCCGCCGTCGCCATGGACGACGGCGCCCGCATCGTGATCACCGACACGGCGCGGCGCCGCGCCTGGGAGATCCACCGGACGGGCCAGTCGTTCTCGCCCACCCTGCTGGCCGACGACCCGATCCCCAAGCAGAACGACGCGCTCAACCTGACCGACGACCCGTCGGAGCAGAGCGTCACCGAGCTGGAAGGCGCCAGGGCGGTGCGCGCGACCAGCTCGGGCACGGTGTTCGGGCTGCTGCCGTCGGGCAAGCCGTCCTACGCCTTCGACGGCGACCCGCGCACCGCCTGGGTCACGGGCGGCTTCGGCACCGCCGTCGGCCAGTCGATCACCATCGAGTTCGGCCGCAAGCTCCGGGTCTCCGAGGTGAGCCTGCGCCCCCTGCAGCTCGACCCGGTACGGATCAGCTCGGTCCGGATCACCCTCAACGGCCACGCGACCGACGTCGACATCCCGGACCGGCCCCAGGTCGTGGTGCCGCTGCCGGAGGCCGACGCCTTCGGCATGACCATCGAGATCACCGGCGTGCGCGGCAGCGGGGGGCTGAACTCGGTCGGCTTCTCCGAGATCGGCATCCCCGGCGTCAAGGTCAGCGACCGCGTCCGCCTGCCCGACCGTTTCCGCCAGGTGGTGGGGTCGTTCGACGGGCCGGCTCGCGAGCGGCTCGCGACCACCCCGATCGACGTGCTGCTGAGCAGGGTGGCCGGCGACCCGAGGCGCACCGACGACGACGAGGAGAGCGAGCTCTCGCGCAGCTTCTGGCTGCCGGACACGCGCACCTTCAGCGCGTCGGGCAGGATGGCGGCCAGCGTCGGCCTGCCGGAGCCGGTGATCGACCGCCTCGCCGGCGCGTCCACCACGGCCAGCGCCACCTCCTCGTCGCGCGCGTTCAACTCGCCGACGGTGCGGGCCTCGCGGGCGTTCGACGGCAGCCGCGACACCGCCTGGATCCCCGCCACCCGCGGCGAGGGGGAGTGGATCCAGGCGGACTTCCCCGCCCGCGAGCTCGACCACGTGGTCGTCCGCCAGGACATCCCCAAGGCGCTCGGCAACAAGCAGGCCCTCGACAAGGCCGTGAAGGCCGAGCTGTCGATCGACGGCCAGCCGATCAAGCGGGTGACCCTCGGCACGCCGACGACCCGGATCGACTTCACCAAGCGCACCGCCCACCAGGCCCGGCTGACCATCGACGAGGTGGCAGGCCTCGGCGGCGGCATCCGCATCAGTGAGTTCCAGGTCGGCGGCATCCGCCTGAACGACTCCCCCAACGCGGAGACGGAACGGCTCAAGGGCTGCGTCGAGGTCGGCCGCATCGACGGGACGCCGATCCGGGTCGCCCCCGCCGTCAGCCTCAGCATCCTGACCAGCGGCGCCTCGGTGTTCTTCGAGCCCTGCCCCGGCCGGCCGCTGCGCCTCGGCCCCGGCGTCCACCGGCTGCAGGCCGACCCGGGCTGGCTGCTCGACCTGCTCCACCTGGAGTCGACCTCGGGCGCTGACGGGCGCAAGCTGCGCCTGGTCAGGCAACTGCCGACCTCGCCTCGGGTGAACGTGGTCAGCTCCTCCCCGACCTCGGTCACCGTCTCCACCGAGGCGGCCCGCGGTGCCTACTACCTGGTGCTCGGGCAGGGCTACGACCCGCGCTGGCAGGCCATCATGGACGGCCGCTCGCTGGGAGCGCCGGTGCTGGTCGACGGCTACTCGACCGGCTGGCGCATCACCGACGCCCGCTCGCACGTGATCACCATGAAGTACGCCCCACAGCGGTGGGCGTCGGCGTCGCTGGCCGCCTCGCTGCTGGCGATCGCGCTGCTGCTCGGGCTGCTGCTGCGGCCGCGGCTGCCGCGGCCCAGGAGGCGGCCGTGAGCAGGGGGCTCGCCAGGCGCGTCGGGCTGGTGCTGCTGCTGTGGCTGCTCGGCGGCCGGGTCGGCCTGTTCGTCGGGCTCGCCATCGCCCTCGTTGACCTGTTCTCGAGGCCCTCCCCCGCGCTGCTCCTGCGGGCCTCGCTGCTGGGCTTCTGCCTGCTGCCGCTGGCGGTGGTGATCCGCGGCCTGCCACGGCCGTCGACCGTGACCCCCCTGTTCGCCGGCAGCAACCTGGTCGCCCACTACCTCGCGGGCACGGCGCTGGCCCTGCTCGTCCTCGGCATCCTGCGGGACGTCCGGCCCGCCCCCAGACCCGCCGGCCCGGGGAACGGGCCGCCACCCAACGGCTACGAGCTGCCGGCGCCGCTGCCGGCGCCGCCAGTCCAGGAGCGCCTCCCGGCTCCCGACGACGCCGACGCGGGAGGCAACGGCGCCCGCGAAGCCCAGCCGGCACTCCCCAGTTCCATCCACCCACCACTGTGGGACCCCGCCCGTCGCCGCTCCGCCGACGACACCGCGCCGCCGCCCGACCAAGCAACTCCGACCCACCCTCCGCTGTGGGACCCAGCTCGTCGTCACCACGCCGGTCGCGCCGCCACCGCCGACACCACGGCCGCCGAGACCGCGCCGCCGCCGCCCGAAGAAGCGAGGCCGACCCACCCACCACTGAGAAATCCCGCCCGCAGCTCACACCCCGCCAAGGAGCGGCCCGGCAGAAAAGGCCGACCGCACCCGCCCGAGCTCCGCATCGCCGGCGGGCCGCCGGGGACGCAAGCCGACCGCGCCCAACTGGAACCCAGCCCGCCAGGTGGTCAGGACCAGCCCGGCCCCAACCCCGCCGATGAGTTGCCCGGCATGCGACCCGAGCACGCGGGGCAACCAGCTCAGGAGGGCGACGATCGCCCCCCTGAGCAAGAAGGCGACGGTGGGTCCGCGGTGCCGCCCTCCGACCGCGCCGAGGACTCGCCCACCCCGGAGGGCGAAGAGGATCCGACCGGTGAGTGACCCGAACGGGGGCTCGGTGAGGTCGCGAGGCGTGGCCGGCCAGGGCCGCACCGCGGGCGAACGACCCGAGGCCGGGCCACGCGAGGCAGGGGCGGCCGGCCGGGGGCGGGGCGTGGCGCTGGTGTCGGTGGTGGTGCCGACGCGGAACTCGGCGCGGACGATCGCGACCTGCCTCGAATCCGTGCGGGACCAGCGTTGGCCCGCGGTCGAGCTGATCGTGGTCGACAACGCCAGCTCGGACGGGACCAGGGAGGTGGCCGAGCGGCTGGCCGACGTGGTGGTGGAGGCCGGACCGGAGCGCAGCGCGCAGCGCAACGCCGGCATCGCCAGGGCCGCCGGCGACTGGGTGCTGTGGGTGGACTCCGACATGGAGCTGGCCCCCGACACCGTGCAGCGCTCGCTCGAAGCCGCTCGCGAGGCGGATGCCACCGGCGTGTTCGTCCCCGAGGTCAGCGTCGGCCCCGGCTACTGGACGCGCTGCCGGGCGCTGGAGCGGCGCTGCTACGTCGGCGAGCCGCTGATCGAGGCGCCGCGGCTGGTCCGCACCGCCTACCTGCGCCGGGTCGGCGGCTTCGACCAGCGGCTGACCGGACCGGAGGATGCCGCGCTGCGCAACCGCATGCTCGCCGACGGGGTCGCGCTGGCCTGGGCGGACACCCAGATCGTCCACCACGAGGGACGGCTCGGCCTCGCCGGGGTGATGCGCAAGCGCTTCTACTACGGCCGGACCGTCCCCTCCTACCGGCGCGCCCATCCCGGCGCGGTCTCCAGCCAGGCGGGCGCCACCCTGCGGGCGCTGTGGCGCCACCGGCGCCTGCTCGCCGCCGACCCCGCCCACGCCGCAGGCCTGGTGGTGCTGCGCGCCTGCGAGGTCGCCGCCTGGCTGGCCGGCGCGGCGGCCGGCAGACGCCGGCGGTAGGCCCAGCTCCGGGCGGCGGCCGCCGCCGGCGGTAGCCGGCTCAGCCCACCTCGGCGCGCCGGAACGCCTCGCCCATGCGGGCGCACTGGCGGCGCAGCTCGTGGTGCTCGACGGCGACGCGCCGGTTCTCCGCGCCCACGCCGGCGCGCCTGGCCGGGTCGGCCAGGAAGCCGAGCAGCGCCTCGGCCAGCGCCTCGGGATCGTCGGGGACGCGCTCGTTCGGTGGCCGCACCGCCTCGTGGTTGGAGCCGCACACGGTGGTGACCACCGCCAGGCCGCTCGCCATCGCCTCCACGTAGGCCAGGCCGAACTGCTCGTTCCAGACCGGCGTCGGCCGCGGGGCGGTGACGAACACCGCCGACCGGCGCAGCTCGCCGGCGACTCCCTCACGGCTGGTCGCGCCCAGGTAGGTCACGCCGGAGCCGCTCCGGGCGGCCTCGCGGCGCACCAGGTCCTCCAGTGGGCCGCGGCCGACCACCCGCAGCGCGGCCTCCGGCAGGCGCGCCCGGACCAGCCGGAACGCCTCGAGCACCCGGTCGATGCCCTTGTTCGGGGCGAGCGGCGAGACGAAGATCGCCACCGGCTCGGCGACCGGAGCCTCCGCCGGGTGGAACAGCTCGGTGTCGATCCCCGGAAGCACCACCGGACAGCGCTCCGGCGGCAGGCCGAGCGCGACGCAGTGGTCGCGGGCCGCCTCCACGAAGCAGAGGAACAGGTCCGCCCCGCGGGCGCGGCGCAGCGCCTGGCGGTAAGGCGGCAGGCGGTACAAGGGGATGTCGGGGTCGTTGGCCCACACCAGCACCGCCTGGCGCCGGCCGCGGCGCCTGGCGAACGCACTGGCCTGGCCGGTCACCAGCGAGCACAGCTCCAGCGAGGCGACCCAGTCGCGCTGGTCGACCTCCGGCCCGGACAGCGCACCGAGGCCGCGCAGCCACGCAAGCGCCCCTGCCTCCACGAAGCGCCTGGTCGGCCGGTGGTAGGGGCGCTCGACGAAGTCGACCGCCTCGGGCGGCCGCGGGCTTCCCACGGCCGTCACCGCCGCCCGCGGCATCAGGGACAGCCAGTGCAGCTCCCGCCAGGGCCGCTGGTCGGGCAGCATGAACCAGAGCATGCGGAGCGGACCCTGCTCCACCTCGCCGTCCCTCCTGCCCGCCCCGACCCCTTCAGCGCGCCGCCCGCGCGGCGACAACGGACGCCGAGCTTACGGCACCGCCCAGACCCACGTTCCCGACCGCGGCACCACGCCGGACTCGCCGTTGGCACCATGGGTCCCGCCAGGCCACCCGACGCCCACAAGATCCCGCCGAGGCCACCCCACGCCCACAAGATCCCGCCGAAGCCACCCGGGGCCCAGACAGGGATCCGGGCGCAGTACCCGA
>Ga0137372_10000317_pt1 | contig 43537 bp, 54 predicted proteins | sample SagtaG_6_FD_104911 | JGI IMG/M metagenome (GOLD analysis project Ga0137372, IMG submission 104911) | Vadose zone soil microbial communities from Sagehorn Ranch, Mendocino, California, USA - Sage1_R_60_16 metaG | ecosystem: Environmental > Terrestrial > Soil > Vadose zone | place: USA...
AACGGCCACCAGGACACAGGCCGGTCGTAATGGTCTTTTCCGCCATGCCGACTCCCCACTCGACACGAGAGATATGCACGAAGTCACCTTGGCCGTGATAGCCCACATTGGAGATGGTACCGCCGGCTTTGGTGACTTTGATCGCATTCTGGAAGGTGATATCCGCCCCCAGCGCCTCGATAGCTGTGTCCACCCCCTGTCCATCCGTCAGATCGAGGATGCGTTGGACAACGTCCTCTTTGGAGAAATCAGCGATCTCATCGGCACCATAGGTGCGCGCAAGTTCTTGTCTGCGCGGTACCGTTTCTACTCCGATGATCAGCCCGGCCCCACGCAACTTCGCCCCTACGGTTGCCATCAGCCCCACAGGACCCTCTGCAAAGACAGCTACTGTTCCCCCAATAGGAATATGGCCGTTCTCTGCACCCATGAACCCGGTCGAGAGCATGTCGGCACAGTAGACCGCCATCTCATCAGGCACGCTTGCAGGAATACGGGCCATATTCGCATCGGCCTCGTTGACATGGAAGTACTCGGCGAACACGCCATCCTTCGTATTGGAGAATTTCCATCCTCCCAGAGGGGCACCAGATTGGGAGGAGTGACCAGCCTGCGAGGCAGGGTCTCCCCAATCCGGAGTGATGGCACCAACCAGCACCCGATCACCTGGCTTGAAGAGCTTGACGTTGCTGCCCACTTCCTGGACGATGCCCACCGCTTCGTGTCCCAGGGTCAGATTCTCTCGCGGGCCGACGGCCCCGCCTACGGTATGGGAGTCCGAGGTACAAATGAGGGCTGTGGTCGTTTTGACGATGGCGTCGTTTGGACCTGGATGGGGAATGGGTTTCTCCATGAAGCCCACTTGACCGATAGCTTTCATGACAAACGCTTTCATGCTCGTTCCTTTCTTTGCTTCGTTGCATCAGCATGTATACGCACACAAGAGTAATGGGGAGATCTCAAATCCGTAGGGGAAGCATTGTCTCCCGTTTCCCAATAAGGAAGAATACTCTCGTTCGCTCACGAATTCATGATAGTAAGCCTTTGTTTTGTCACAATTGTATCACAAAGTGTAGCCGACAAAGTGAGCAAGAATCGTTTTTACCAAGTACCCCACGTGTCAACTCACATAAAAATGTGACCGAACGAGCACAGTTCACTCACATAAAAATGTGACTGAAGCTGACCTCCTCCTTTCTGCTTGTCGGCTTGCCCAGGGGAGGCGGCAGGTGGGGCGGCGCGCCGCCCCACCTGCCGCCTCCCCTCACGCTGCGCTGCCTGACTGGGCGCTAGCCATCTCCCACAGCGTATCCAGTTGGCGATAGATGGCTTCACGCAACTGGAACGGATTGGTGTGCTCATAGAGCTGCTGTAACTGCGCCTGCTGCTCTGGACTGAGGACGGAGCTTTCCCACAGGCGCTCATAGGGCGTCTTGGCGTCATCCCATTTGCGTACCACTTTGTCCCCGACCATCGTTTTCTCAGCGAGATGCAACACCGGCTGAAACACAGTGTAGTAGAGCCACATCTGCTCATAGAGCGCATCCAGCGCCGCCACCTGCTCCGGGGTATCCAGGCGCAGATGGCCCACATGACTTTCGCACCAACGTGTCGTTCTTTTGCTCCACCATCCGATGATCGTTCTTGTGATACGGACGACTCCGACTCAACTGGACCCCTTTGACCTTGTCCGAGCACTCGCGCACCAGGTGCTGATTGAAGAACTCGCTGCCATTGTCAGGGTGCAGTTCGAGAAGAGGAAACGGGACACGCGCGAGGATGCGACGAAAACCGCCCTCCATTGCGGCTTGCCCTCGCCCCAGCACCGCCACACGCTCACTGGCGTCCGGTCGCCACATCCACGAGCTGGATGCTATGCCCATACAAGCCGAGGCTGCTCTCGCCACTATGATGCACCAGATCCACCTCGAAGTGCCCTGGTTCGCCGATATCCCATCGGATGCGCCCCATGGGCACGCCGATGCCGCGCCTGATTAGCCCGCTCCGCTCCCTTCTGGGGCAATCGTCTCCTGTGCGAACGGTATTTGCGTAAGATACGCCCTACCGTCGCCCGGCTGATCGTCGTTCATTGTGCTTCCACCTGCGCCGTCAAGCCCAACGGCTCAAAGCGAGCCAGGTGCTGGGCCATCGTGAGCAGTCCCGGCGTCAGCCGCTCTGCACACATGTAATCCCGACTCTCCCACACCCGCACAATGATCCGCTCCCCCTCCAGCCCATAGCCAGGCGCTCGCGGCCTCACCCGCTTTTGGCGCTCCAAGCTCCCCGCATGCATCAAGCGCGTCAGGCTCTTTCTATGTAAGCCCGTCACCTGCTCCAGCTCGGTCAACAGGCGACCTCGCTCTCCGCGCGTGGCTGCCACGTAGCGCACTTTCATGCGTTTCAAATACTTCCGCCGTTCATTCACACTCATTTCGTCTTCGGTCAGCATGCTACACCTCACTCAGTCACATTTTCAGTTGAGTGAAGTGTACCTCCTTTAGTAACATTTTATGTGAGCGAATACGCCCCATTGACTTCCCAGAGCAGAAGGAGCTAAACTTTTCACGTGTGAATGGAGTGAATGCAGCCTTAGAAGCTGCGTCATTAGCCGTAGAAAAGTGTAGATTACTACACCGAGATCTGTAACCATTCTCCAGTGCCTGGATCACCATCTACGCGTGCATCCCAGGGTGCCTGATAGTGATGCTTCAGGTAACCCTCAGCAATGACTCAGCGGAGCCTCAGGAAAGATAGCTACACTTGGTGTAAGAAGCTGGACGATTGTGAGATTTTAAAAACTCTATCTCCTCACGTCACACCTTACCAGCTTCTACTCATTCTGAATGAAAGTCAGGATATCTGATGGAGAGTAGCATCTTTTTTGGAGGGTCAATTCTTGCGGCAGTGGTGGCAGGCTCGCTTGCGCTGTTCGCCCCTTGCTGTATCTCATTCATGCTTCCCGCCTACTTCGCAAGCTCCTTTCAAAATCGCTTGCGCCTGGTGGCTATGACCTTCCTCTTTGCAGGAGGGGTGGTGACGGTGATCCTGCCGATTGCGCTGGGAGCCTCTGTGTTACGGCAGTTTTTGACGACGCAGCACGCCACGATCTATGTAGTGGGCGGTATGCTGCTGTTCGGGTTGGCATTCTACCTGCTGCTGGGCGGGCAGGTCCATCTCCCCATGCCAGGACGACGCGCGGGTGGGAAAGCCGGAGTAGCAAGCGTCTATTCCCTCGGCGTCTTTTCAGGTATCACCAGTTCATGTTGCGCCCCGGTGCTCGCCGGTGTCATTGCTCTCTCCAGTGTTGCTCCCTCGTTCGGGATCGCTTTGGGGTTGGGCACAGCCTACGTGTTTGGGATGGTCGCTCCGCTTTTCATTATCTCGCTGCTCTGGGAGCGCTTTGACTGGCGATCAAGTCGCCTTTTCCATCCACGATCATTTACCTGGAAACTCGGTCCATTGCAACGTACGATCAGCGCGACAAACCTTGCCAGTGGGCTGCTACTCCTTCTCATGGCAGTAGCTATGATCTGGGTTGGTTTCACATTCGGTTCTATGCAAACGCTCACCGGCTGGCAGGCAACACTTGCTTTCAGTTTGCAGCACGTCGGCAGGGTGATTACGGGCGCTTTCGCCTGGGTTCCGAACTGGGTGACAGCCCTTGTCCTCCTCCTGTTCGTTGCTCTCCTGGCCTGGCGTGCGCTCAGGCAGGTCGAGTCGAACGCAGCCGACGATGAGTCCCAAGCACATGATGGCGAACGTGTCGATGATGAATCAACGAAGGAGAAAATCAGTGAGTACTGAGAAGCAGAAAAAAGCGCATGGAATGGCGCCGAAAAGGGCAAAGTCCAAGAGGTCCCATCGGACGCAGCCGCATCTGATGAGTCGCAGCCTGCGTACTGGCATGAAGGCAGGCGTGTTTATCGGAATAGCGGTCATCGTGTTGGGATTGATCTACTTCCTGAACAATGCAAACGGGTCATCGGCCACTAGCAGCCAGACGAGCCAGTATCCCTTTCAGGTCGGCAGTCCAGGTCCTGATGAGAAAGCTCCATCCATCAAGCTACAGTCGACCGACGGAAGCACATTCGATCTCGCTACTCTGCATGGCAAAACGGTGTTGTTGTTCTTCCAGGAAGGACTGGGATGTCAACCGTGCTGGGACCAGTTGAACGACATGGAGTCGAAGATTGGTGAGTTTCAAAAGCTTGGCATCGACAAGGTTGTGAGCATCACCACTAATCCGCTCGATGCGTTGAAACAGAAAGTGGCAGACGAAGGTCTCTCTACCCCTGTGCTTTCTGACCCAAGCTTCACGGTTTCTCAGGCCTACAATGCTAACCAGTTTGGGATGATGAATGGTACCAGTGATGGTCATTCGATTATCATCGTTGGGCCTGATGGCCGAATCCGCTGGCGGGCCGATTATGGAGGTGGCCCTCATTACACGATGTACGTGCCGATACCGACACTCATCGCTGATATGAAGGAGGGACTCAATGGAAGATCATCGTAAGCGCGCAAACGATGTACTGTCGGAAGAGCATCATAAGCGTATCACTATCCTACTCCTCACTCAGAAGCACTGCGGGTTTTGCGAGCAGGCCCAGGACATACTAGAGCGGCTCTCTAGAGAGTACTGGCTTTCGGTTTCCACACTCGATATGGGTTCGCCTGAAGGTCAGCAACTTGCCATCGAGGGTGGGCTGCTCTTTCCTCCAGGCATTCTGATAGATGGCGAACCGTTCTCCTATGGCCGTCTGTCGGAGCGCAAGCTCCGGCGGGAACTGGATCGTCGATTAGGTTTTGTAGACAGGCCTCCGTATGTCCTTATCCTCCAACATGCCCACACATGAGCCGGGGGAAAAGGCAGCAGAGGTTGAAAGCATTGTTTGTAATGTGTTCCGTGATGGATCAAACAATCGATAGGGCATCAGGCGACCTCCCGGATTGAACAAGGGCGAACATCGTCCAGACATTCGGCACGGGTCAGGAGAGCCACAGGAGTAAAAGGAGAGACAACCATGCGAGACAAAGCAGCGCGGATATTCGTGGTCGTGATTATAGTGAGCATCCTGGCGCTCATTGGTACAGGTGCAGGGTTGGCCGCAGTACTTCGAGCCAACGGAGCAGGCGTGAATCAATCACCAGTTGCGCAAGGAACACCAGTACTTGGCGTGACGCACATCTTCATCCGCAACTATGCCTACCAGCCCGCGAACATCCAGGTAGTCTGGGGAACAGCGGTCACCTGGACCAATTCGGATAATGCTGTTCACAGTGTGGTCTTACCGCATATTATTGACTCTGAGAACGCTATTCGTGAAAGTGGCCCCCTTAGCCAGGGACAATCGTTTCATTACACCTTCCTAGCGCGAGGAACATTTCAATACTACTGCGTCGAACATCCCACCATGGCTGCCACAGTTATTGTGACGTAGGAGGAACAAACGTGCTTGAGCAGGAGCAGAGAAGTGAGAAAAGCCCTTTGGAAAAGGCAAGATGTAGAAAGTGCATGCATAGGTGTAAGTTCTAGATTGGGCCTGTGAGGAGATAGCCTATGCCGAACCTGGTAAGGATGTAGTGGGGTTGACTTGGATCGGGTTCCAGCTTGCGTCGGAGACGGTTGATCGTTACCTGGAGCAGGTGATTATCACCAACATACTCTTTTCCCCAGACATACTCGAGCAGCGTATCTTGGGGGACAACACGCCTGGCATTTTGTGCCATGGCGGCAAGGAGACGCTTCTCTCTTTGAGAAAGTGTGACCTCGCGTTCCCTTATGGTCACCCGTTGTTGGGCGTAATCGACCGTCAGGTCTCCAATAGTCGTTGTTGTCCGCAAGGTAGCGGCTTCCTCGTATGGTGCCAGCCGAGCACGTGCTGTTAGTTGCGCGCGCCTCAACAGAGCTCGCATGCGAGCGAGCAGTTCAACTACGCTAAAGGGCTTGTTGAGATAGCCATCTGCTCCAAGATCGAGGGCATGCACCCTATCCTGTTCCTTTCCGCGAGCGATCAGCAAGAGGATCGGGACGGAGGAAAATTCACGCACGCGCCGACAGACGTGAAAACCATCCAGCTTCGGGATCAACAGGTCGAGCAGGACAAGATCGGGTGCATACAATTAAATTAGCTCGAGTGCTTGTTCGCCGTCGCTCGCCGAGAGGACCTTATAGCCTTCCAGCACGAGATTATACGTCACTAAGCGCACGAGCTGAGGATCATCGTCGGCAACCATTACCGTCAGTTTATCAAGATTCATTATCCCTCCTCCTTGCTAACTCTGTTCCACTCTCGCGTACATTTGTGGCATCAACACATGCCCATTGCAGTTCCAGAAGGGAGCCTGCTTGCCCACAAGTGTAGGATATACTTCTCTCATTTGTATCACAGGAGAATTAAGAATATCACATTTACGTCACAAGATGAAATATTGTCACGATTTTTTTACCATCGATCATCGCTATTTTTACGTTCCTTTCACCTGCCTCGCGCTACACTATGAGGAGATGAACTGTCTTTTTTGCGTATTGTCCCTCACCTTCCTGGCTGCAAAGAGATGGCTGCGTATCAGTACACAAAAGGCGCAAATCGCTTTCCCTGCGGGGGTGAAAAATCTCAACGAACCTCGTCACTGAGTAGATGTTGGACAATGTTGCCAGTCAAACCCAACCAGCGTGGAGATACATCTATCACCGCATCGTGTACATATAGCTTCGCAGGAGGGACATCCCGGTTGAAACCATTTTCGGGCTCCAATACAAGAGGAGAACGACACCATTGATTGCAATGGAATTCTGCTTAGACGGAGACAATGCGTCTGATTTGTTCCTGCATGACCCGCTGGAGGATGCGAGTGAGGTCGATGAGCAGGAGGAGCTTCCCGCTCGTGTCAGCTCTCGTTCATCAGTCCTCCTACCAGCAACAGGCACCGGTGATGCGTTTTATAGCTACCTGCAAGACATTCGCGGTCTGGACTTGCTTACCCAACCCATGAGGAAGAAATCGATATCGCACGACGAGCAGCCGCTGGTGATGAGCTAGCGCAACGCAAGCTGATCGAGTCGAATCTGCGTCTTGTGATTGCGCTTGCACGTCGCTACGCGCGGGCAGGAGTCCTCCTGGTCGATCTCATCCAGGAAGGCAATCTCGGATTGATGCATGCTGTTAAGAAGTTTGACTATGAGCGCGGCAACCACTTTAGTACCTATGCGACGAGGTGGATACAGCAAGCTATCTGCCGTGCCGTGGGAGAACAAGTGCGTATGATTCATCTACCTGAACATGTCGTTGTGCGATTGCGCAGAATAAGACGTATTGCAGCGCAACTAGCGTTTGAGCATGGCATTGATCCTCCTCCAGAAGAGATTGCAGCGGCATGTAGCATGCAGGTGAACGAGGTCGTAGATTTACTTGGCATCGTTGAGCAGCCGGTTTCTCTCGGGGCACTTGAAAATGACGAGGCTGGTTATTCTCTCGGCGATAATTTGGAAGATAGCACCACGCCTTCCCCAGCCGAAAGTATCTGTCGGCACTTACTTGATGGAGAGCTTCAACGTGCATTTCTCCTGCTTACTTCTCGGGAACAAACAGTGATCGCGCTGCGCTTCGGTATCGGCGATGGTGAAAGCAACACGCTCTCCCAGATAGGTAATAAGCTGGGGGTTACTCGTGAGCGCGTGCGTCAACTCGAAGGAGAGGCCTTGATGAAGTTGCGCGCTCTGCTCGATCAGGCCAGCGTAGAGAATCATCAGCACTGTGAATGCGGAGCCAGGCAAGCACATTCCAATACATAAGATGTGCCCCAGGTAGCCGATGAGCCTCGATGAGCCAAAGGACGTCTGCGCTATCAACGCGCTGTTCTACGCCAATGTTTCGCTCTTGCAAGTTGTCCTCTTAGTGATTTATGCAGGGATCAGTAGATTTGAGAGGAGTGAGTCCATGATCGCGAGTGACATTATGACACGCAATGTCCATACTATCCATCCAGGCGCCAGCGCGCAAGAAGCTGCCCGTCTACTTTCTCAAGAACACATTAGCGGTGAGCCGGTCGTCGATGCGAATGCCAAGGTCATCGGCATTGTCACAGAGGCCTATATTATCAGCAAGGTCAACCGAGAGGGGCTGTGCGTTGCCGATATTATGAGCCACGAAGTCATCGCTGTAGGTGAAGAGACTGCGGTGAGTGAGATCGCAATGCTCTTCGCCGAACATAAAATCAAGCGTGTCCCAGTCTTGCATGATGGCAAACTGAGGGGCATTGTCAGCCGAGCTGATATCGTCCATGCAGTCGCACAAGGGTATCTGATCATCAGACCCTGGTAAGGGACTAACATGAGTAGAGACCATTTAAAAACAGGGGTGGGCTAGCCAGCGCACGTTTTTAAATGGTCTCCTCACAGAGAATCGTTCAGTCGATACCCGAGACACGGTTCGGTGATTATGTACTGCGGATGAGCAGGATCAGGCTCCAGTTTGGCGCGCAGACGGCGTACGACAACCTTCACATAGTCGGTTGCATCGCTATAGTGAGGACCCCATACTCGCTGCAGGAGTAACCGGGTGGTCAACACTCTGCCAACATTTCCCGCCAGTTCGGCCAACAACGCGTACTCAGTTGGTGAAAGGTGGACAGTACGGCCTGCTACGGAGACTCTGTGCTTCTCTGTATCGATCTCTAGGGCACCACAGACTACCCTGGCTGCTGGGAGCCTGCCCGCTCGACGCAGAACTGCTCGCACGCGTGCGAGCAGTTCTGCCAGGCGGAAAGGCTTGACCAGGTAGTCGTCGGCACCCAAATCGAGTAAAGACACGATATCAGCCTCGCTCCCTCTGATGCTCAGCATGATGATCGGAGTGGAAGATTGTTCACGAATGTACCGGCAGATTTCCAGCCCATCGCTTCTGGGAAGGATCAAGTCCAGCAGGATGAGCTCTGGCGACTTGCGCTTGAATGCAGCCAGGGCTTCAGTCCCATTGGTGGCGGTCGTTACCTCATACCCGTGGGCGACCAGGGCGTGTTTCAACGCTACCAGGATACCAGGGTCACCATCCACCAGGAGGATGTGCTGTTGGGCATAACTCATAACGTCACCATTCCTCCGTGCATACACTCAATAGTTCCGTCTTCTCCAAGGGCTCAAGCCCGGGGAGACTTGCCGTGTGCAAGGGCAGCGCGAAGCGAATGACGCTCCCACCCTCTGGTTGATCCTCCACCCAGATCCGTCCGCCATGAGCTTGCACGATACCCTGGCAGATCGCTAGACCCAATCCACTGCCCTGCGTGTGCGTCCTCTGGTCTCTCTCCAGGCGATAGAAGTGCTGAAAAATCTTCTCGCGCTCGTCTGCAGGTATGCCTGGACCGCGATCTGCCACCCCGATGAGTACCTCGTCCCTTGTCCGCCTGGCCTCCACCTTGATCGAAGTACACGATGAGGCATATTTCAAGGCATTTTCCAGCAGGTTCCACAACACCTGTGCGAGGCGAACGGGATCGGCATACTGCAAAGGCACATCTGCTGCCAGGTCTAGCTCCACCCGGCATCCACTATGCAGCTCTTCGAACTTCGCTAGGGTATCAGCAAGCAAAACGGGGAGGTCGATCCAATCACGATCGAGTAAGAGTAAACCGGCTTCGATGCATGCGAGGTCAAGCAACTCGTCGACCAGTCGATCTAGCCTGCTTGCTTGTCCCGCGATGTTAGAGAGTAGTTGCTCGTGCATCTGGGCTGATTGCACCCCGTCCTGGTCGAGCAGGCTCTCAACGGAAGCGCGAATGGCGGTCAGCGGTGATTGCAGGTCGTGCGAAACGGCAACGACAAATTTACACTTGAGTCGATCAGCTTCACGCAAGGCTTCGATTTCGCTCGCGGTACGCCGCAACCGAGCGTTGGTCAAAGCCAGGCCAAGCTGTTGACCAATGCTCGTCAGCAAGGCGAGGTCTTCTGTCGTCAGTTTCCGATGTGAGAGACTCCCGATGAGCAGAACGCCAAGGGTCGTCTTGTCGTTGGCCAGCAGGACGGCCATCATATCGCAGAGGCCCGCAGTAGCAAGAGGCTCGTATGGGATGTGCTTCTTTCTCTCTCTGCTACAGGTCATGAGTGATTTTCCTGTCGTCATGACCAGGCGAGCAACATCATGAAAGGTTCTCGAGGGAGGTTTGCAGAGATCGAGAGGCACAGCTTCGGGCAGTCCACAATGAGCGGCAAGCGTTAAGCCGTCAGCAGGCTGATCGCGCAGCAGAATCATCCCTGCGTCCAGGTTCATGATCTCCACAATACGCCTCAGAACCACCTCAAGATGCTGAACGGGATCAGGCAAGGTACTCAGGAGTTCTGCCAGGTTATTGATCACTTCAACGTGATGAGTGTGCTGCTGAAAGGTGGTAAAGAGCCTGGCATTCTCGATGGCCGTTGCTGCGTGTGTAGCAAGAGTGAGACCGAGCAGCACGTCATCGACTGTCCAATGATAATGAGTGCGTTTAGGGGCCAGGATGAAACCAATCACTCCGCGAGCCGCTATCAGAGGAAGCAGCAACAAAGAACGAATACCTCGCCGTTCGAGCTGCGCGCCCGACAAGCTGACAGAGGTGAGAACGTCATCTATCATCACCGGCTCTCCGCGTTCCCGGAGGATCGAGACCACTTTGTGCTGTCGAAATAACACTTCCAAGCCACGACGGGACGCCGGTTGCCATCCATCCTGTTTAGACCAGGTGTGTAGTGACACCATCTCGCCGCTCTCGCCAAACAGGCAGGCGGAGGCAGTTTCGAGTCGCAGAAGGTGAGCTGTTTGCCTGGCTATCTTTTCAAGGGTCACATCTTTATCCAGGCTAGCGCTCATAGCACTCACTGAGGCTGCCAGGAGTTCAGCGTTGTGCACGCTCTGTTCCTGCACGCGGAGGAATGAGTGTAAGTCGTCTCCTGTAGAAGTTCCCGGCACGTTCCCGCCGGTGCGGTGCCGTTTCCGATCAGCGTTCATGGTATACGCACGGGCACTGGTTCCCTTAGAAGAACTGAAAGGGGCAGTTTGGAAGTTCGCCTGGAACTTCCCTTTGCGTGGAGGCGTAAGCAGCTCTCGCATCCCCTGCTGGACTTGCAGGGCCATAGTGGCAATGAAGCCAGAGAGAAATGGACGGATGAGGCGGTAGTTGCCTGTGACATCCAGGATTCCCATGATTTCGCCCGACAGTGGATGGCGGATAGGTGCCGCAGTACAGGTGAGGTCTTGCCAACCACTACAATAATGTTCTGCGCCTAAGAGTTGTACAACGTGACCATCAGCAAGAGCAGTGCCAAGGGCATTCGTGCCGGCTGCGGCTTCACTCCAGTCACCTCCGGGGACAAAGTCGATACTGGCAAGGCGGCGGCGTACTCCTGCATCACCGATGACCTTCAGGAGGCAGCCGTCAGCATCGCTCAACACGATCACATAGCCTGAGTCGGCGAGAAAGTCGGAGAGATGACTCATCACAGGGCGTGCTGCGCGCATGAGCAACTGGCTGGCTTCACGCAGGTGAGTGAGCTGGACTTCAGGGGTCACAGCAAGCGGCGCATAGTGCAGCGAAGGGTTCACCTGCATAGCACGGCAGCGCCGCCAGGATTCCAGGATCATCGGACGTGGGGGATGCTGAGGCAGGATTCCTGTGGCCAGAAACTCCTCACGAGTCGTCTTCAACCGTCGAGCGGTCTGCTCGATCTCTGATGGTGAAGCGATGGATAGCTGAACGGAATAGTGTTGGTTGGTCATACTTCCACCTCGATGCAGATGCGGTGCAGCAATGACGGCTTGCCGTCGCCTACTTTCTTCTACGGGTACTAACAGCCTGGAGCAAGCTCATTTCTTGGGACCTTCATCGTGACCATAGATAACCCACGGTTGCTGTCCTGCACTCTACTCTGTGAGCTATGCTATAACACCGACCTCACAAAACGATCACGGCCGTATCGTTTCATCTCACAAACCGATCACAGCTTCACTTCGCCTCGTTGCAAGAACTGGAGTAGCCTTCTCTGCATTGTGTTGACTGAGCAGCGTAGGTCAGACGATGAAATATTGTCACGATTTTGTTACCATCGATCACCGCTATTTTCACGTTCCTTTCACCTGCTTCCGCTACACTTATGAGAAGATGAAATGTCGTTTTTGGAGTGCTTTCTCGTTCTCGGATCGGCTACCACAGTAGTCTTGTGAACCTTGTGTTGTTCTTACACAGAGAGCAAGGAGAAACAGACAATGAAAGCAGCGGTCGTGCATGAGTTCAAATCATCGCTCTTCGAAATAGCTTGAGTCCAGAACATATTGATCTACGAACATACAAGTTAGCAGAAAGGAATGAACCATGGCAGTTTCCGACACACAGGTGCAAATTGCACCACCAGTCAATCAGTTTCTCTCCACGCCAAGAAAAATGCTTATAGGCGGTCAGTGGGTTGAAGCCACTTCGGGAAAGACTCACCCCGTCTATAATCCAGCGACCGGCGAGGTAATTGCTCATGTGCAGGCAGGTGAAAAAGAGGATGTCAACCGAGCCGTTCAGGCCGCACGTCGCGCCTTCGAGTCTGGTCCCTGGCGCTCGATGACCCCTTCGGCACGTGGGCGCCTCATGACGAAGCTGGCCGACCTCATGGAGCAGCACGCCGAGGAGCTTGCGCAGCTCGAAACGCTGGACAATGGCAAGCCCATTACTGTCGCCCGTGCGGCAGACGTTCCGCTCTCTATTGATCTGTTCCGCTATATGGCGGGCTGGACCACCAAGATTGAAGGGAATACGATTCCTCTTTCCGCTCCCGGTACCTATTTTGCCTACACCCTGCGCGAGCCGGTTGGCGTCGTCGCGCAAATCATTCCCTGGAACTTCCCGCTGCTGATGGCCGCCTGGAAACTGGGGCCAGCGCTGGCGGCTGGCTGTACCATCATCCTCAAGCCCGCTATAGAAACCACCCTCTCAGCCCTGCTACTGGGTGAGTTGATTCAGGAAGCGGGCTTCCCTGAAGGGGTGGTCAACATCCTCACCGGCAATGGTCCGCAGGCGGGTGGTCCGCTGGCGGCTCATCCCGATGTCGATAAGGTGGCGTTCACCGGCTCAACTGAGGTGGGCAAGATGATCGTGCAGGCAGCGATTGGCAATCTCAAGAAGGTCTCGCTCGAACTGGGGGGCAAGTCTCCCAGTGTCGTGCTCAACGATGCTGATCCCGAACTGGCCATCAAGGGTGCGGCTCATGCGATCTTCTTCAATCATGGTCAGTGCTGCTGCGCCGGCTCTCGCCTCTACGTCGAGGACAAGGCCTTTGACAAGATTGTTGCGGGCGTAGCTGATGAGGCCAAGAAGATCAAGCTGGGGCCTGGCATGGATGCCAGCACGGAGATGGGACCGCTGGTCTCCAATGAGCAGTTCCGCCGCGTCACCGGCTACCTTGATATCGGCACTGCTGAAGGAGCCAGAGCCCTGTGTGGAGGCAAGAGGTACGGTGAGCAGGGCTACTTTGTCGAGCCCACCGTGCTGGTCGATGTCAAGCAAGACATGCAGGTGGTGCAGGAAGAGATCTTCGGCCCGGTGCTGGTAGCCCAGCCTTTTAAGGACATCGAGGACGTGCTGTCAAAGGCCAACGATAGCATTTACGGTCTGGGCGGTGGCATCTGGACCAATGATCTGAGCAAGGCGCATCGCATCGCAGCTGCGCTGCACACCGGCACCGTCTGGATCAACTGCTACGACGTCTTTGACGCTGCGCTGCCCTTCGGCGGCTACAAGCAATCCGGCTGGGGCCGCGAAATGGGCCACGAGGTGCTTGAGAACTATACCGAGGTCAAGTCTGTCTGCATCAGATTGTAAAGCGTGCCCTGTACGAAGTCCTGGATGAAGAGCTTTTTGGTGTCCCCTACAATGATGTATTTTAGGCCTGACAGTCGTTTTTTCACGAAAATGATGTATCTTTTCGTGAAAAAACGACTGTCAGGCCATGCGTCTGTTGATTGTTTTGACACAGAGAACAAGGAGAAAAGACAATGAAAGCAGCAGTCGTACATGAGTTCACTTCCCCGCTCCGTTTGGAAGAAATCGCCAAGCCGGAACCTGAACCGGGGAAGATCGTCGTCAAAATTGAAGCCTCGGGATTGTGCCATACGGATATTCACGCCGCCCATGGAGATTGGCCGATCAAGCCCACTCTTCCCCTCATTCCTGGTCACGAAGGCGTGGGGATCGTTGAGAGCGTGGGAGCAGGTGTCACGGAGGTCAAAGAGGGAGACCGGGTTGCCATCCCCTGGCTGGGCTATGCCTGTGGCACCTGCGAGTACTGTGTATCCGGCTGGGAGACGCTCTGTCTCAGTGGACGCTATACAGGCTATTTTCTCCCTGGAGCCTACGCTGAATATGCTCCCGCCTTCGCCAGATATGTCGCCAAAGTACCGGCAAAGGTAAGTTCGTTGGAGGCTGCTCCCCTGACATGCGCTGGGGTCACGACCTATAAAGCGCTCAAGGTCAGCGGGGCCCGTCCCTCCGACCTGGTGGCTATTTTCGGGATTGGCGGACTGGGACACCTGGCGTTGCAGTATGCCAAGATTGCAGGAGCCACCGTCGTGGCCGTCGACCTGGTCGACGAGAAACTGAAGTTGGCCAAGGAGCTTGGGGCCGACTACACCGTTAACGCGAAACAAGAGCATCCGGTAGAGTCCATTCAGAAGTTGAGCGGAGCTAACGAGGCTGTCCGTCTGGCTGTTTCGCCGCGAGCCTTCGAGCAAGCCTTCTGCGCACTGCGACGGGGAGGGACGCTGGTCTTTGTCGCGCTGCCAGCCGATAACTACATGCAGCTGCCGATCTTCGAAACCGTGCTCAATGGCATCAAGATCGTAGGCTCTATTGTGGGAACCCGCCTGGATCTGGCGGAAGTCTTCGAATTGCACGCAGATGGTCGCACGAGAGTAATTTATGAGACCAGGCACCTGGAGGAGGTCAATCACGCCTTTGAGGAAGTGGAGAAGGCGGCCGTCCCGGCACGACTCGTTTTCGACATGATGTAGTCGAACAGTCGGTTGCGCTTCTCCTACAACCAACGAGCTACGCCTGCAGCAGCAGGTGTAGCCTCAGTAGCGCACATACTCTCAAAGATCACCTCACTCGCCGATGCAAAAGGGCTCCTCCCTCTGTACGTTACGACACCCGGACGATCTTTTGGAGCACATTGCCCTTGATTAAACGAGAAGAGGATAAACCCTATGGAGTTTTCAGGTTCGCAGACCATTGCTGCCCCTCTTGAGAACGTATGGGCATTGCTGTTTGATGTGAACAACGTGGCAGGGTGCGCGCCTGGGTTTCAAAGTTTGGAAGTGCTGGGTGAAGAGCATTGGAAAGCGGTTGTTGCCGTTGGCATTGGTCCTGTAAAAGCCAAGTTTACACTGGATGTAACACGTCCGGAGATGCATGAGCCAGATCACATGCTGGTCAAGGGGCGCGGTAAAGCTCCTGGCAATGCCGTGGAAATGTTGGGGACCATGACCCTGAGCGCCGTGAATCTTACAGAAACGTGTATGGACTGGAGCGCCCAGGTGATAGTAAGCGGCACGATCGCAAGCGTCGGAGCACGACTGATGAATAGCACCGTCGAGAGGTTAACCAGCCAGTTCTTTGAGTGTCTCAAATCGGAAGTGCAAACTCCAGCTTCTGTTGTAAGTGGGCCGTGACAAGCCTGTGAGGAGCAAGAGAACCCAAAAATACGCTGAGCCATGAAACGACTTCTTAAGCCAACCTGGAGAAACAGAAGTTCTATCGATCGATGACGATGAAGCGCGCAATTACGGTGACTGTGAAGAGACTGCAGCACTAATCAGAGGTTGAATCGCTCCTGTTACTGGTTCATTATTTACGAAAAGTGCTCTAGAGCTGGCTCGCTCGAACGTCACAGTCAATGGCATCTGCCCGGGCTTCACAGCGAGACGGATATGTATGCAACAATTCCAGAGAAGAAGTACCACATGGAGATCACTGCCGAGAATATCTGTACGGAGTGCCACCTGGGCCGGGAAGAACTGGATGCGTTTGCGCGCATTTGTTAGCTTTCCGTGATTTTCCAAGCACTCCTTGTGATACAAATGTGATTTTTGCATTGAATAATTACCGATATTAAAGTAAGATTAAAGCAGCGCTGTGCTGCTTGTAAATGCTCCTTGAAAAAAGACACTTCGTATTGAGATGCGTATCTGTTCTCAATGTTCAGACATACTATTGCCAGGTGAAATGATGGCGATCTCGGTAGTGGACAGCATCGGTTGCCAGAGTGATGTGTCTGATAGCATTATTTCAGCTCATCAGAGGTCACTCAGCGAAGCCTCAGCAACTGAAGTTTATATTACCAGAGATGAAGGCAGATTTTAGAAGCAGGGGATTGAATCAAGACCCCCTTTAGAGAACCGATCAGCCCTTTTTGGCCGATCAAATGAACTGTCGTTCTTCGTAGATTGTTGCGTAGCAGCAAGCAGTTGAGGGTAGTTCCTCTGGATGGAGTAGCTACGTTTGGTCCCTCATTAGTAGGAGGTATCTCTCTTATGATCGAACAAGCCGACGAGGCACAACTCGACAGCTTTCAAACCCGCGTGAAAGAACATGGTCGAGTCAGGACTATTTTAGAATCGTTCGCGTATATCAAACCCTTTGGAGGCATGTTCGGCAAAATCGTGCCGTACTATGCCGAGTCGTACTGGTACGCCATGGGCGGGCTGACGTTCCTGATGTTCGTCTTCCTGACCGCCAGCGGCGTCATTCTCGCGCTGCTCGGCCCTTACTGGTGGCTGACGAGTCCCTTTGGCCAGTTTCTCAAGTCGTTCCACTACTGGAGCGCGCAGGGCTTCTTCTTCTTCGCGCTGCTGCATCTGTTCCGCGTCTGGGCCACCGGCTCCTATCGCGGTCGGCGCATCCTCAACTGGTGGATTGGCCTGACGATTTTCATGCTGGCGATGGGTGAGAACCTCTTCGGACTGTTGGCCCGTGGCGACTGGGAGTCGCAGTTCGTGTCCATGCACTCCGACAATATGCTCTTCATCCAGCCGTTCTTTTTCAACCTGTTCAGCCCAGCCAACTTCACCGCAGACCTGGCGATTCACATCGCCGTCCTTCCGGTCGTTATCTTTGCGCTGATCCTGACTCACATTGTGTTGCTACGGATCATGGGGCTCAGCAAGCCGCTGTCGAACCAGAAGAAGGAGAAGTAGCAGTATGGAAAGCGACGAGAACGTACAACAACCGGCAGCAACTGCTGCACCGACCCCGCCGAGCGATCGGCCGTCTGAACGCCTGGTGCGGCACGTCTTCTGGAAATATCCCGTCCTCTCCCTGGTGCTTCTGGTGGTCGTGGCCGTGTTGGCAGCGACCGTGGGATCGCCCAACTGGCCTCGGGATTCGATCGCGGGCGTCACAAAGGCCGATCCGGGCGGAGCGGTCCTGGCGTTCACGCAGGAACTGGACGGAACCGCCTCCTCCTCGGCCAACGCCGCGGAATTTGGGATGGGCGATCCCGGCCAGGTCTTTGTGCTGAATCCGCTCCACCAGGCGGCTCCGCTGCTGGGAGCGGATGTCGGGCAGGCGCTCGCCACCTACGAGGGAGCGAGCGCAACTCAACAGCAAACGTGGGCCTCCAATTACGACAAGGCGCTCGGCACCATCATGCCGTCTGGTGGTAGTGAAATGAGTGAAGGCACTCCCAGTCCTGATTTCACCAAGATCGACACGCTGAAAGGGGATTTCGGCCCGGTTCCGGTGCTGCTCAAGGCGAATGTACAACTGGCGCAGAACGGCTACCTGGAGCAGTACCTGCAGGCAGTTGACCCTGGACACTCCTTCCACCTCACCAACATCTGGCTCTATGACCACCCGCAGATGCTCAACACGGCAGTGGCGCAGGGTCTGACGGATGACCAGTGGGGCATGGTCAAGGAACGCGGGTTCTCGGTCGGGCCGTGGTACCTGGCCATTCCAGCGGTATTCCACGTCTACTTCCCCGGTGGGGTTACAGGCCCGGGATTTATCCTGTGGAACCTGCTGTTCGCGGCCTTCCTGCTGTTCTTCATACCCCTGGTTCCGGGAGTGCGCGACATTCCCAGGTACCTCAAGCTCTATCGCTTCATCTACCGCTACCCAATCAAGGGTGATTTCGATAAACCCGCCTGGAGGGAACGGCACGGGGCGACGCATGGGGGTGAGTTAGAAGTGAAGGGAGGTGGAGAATGAACCAGCCACAGCGAGAGAGTCGGCGCAGAGGGTTAGAGTTCGTACTCTTCCTGGTTGTTTCGGGGATCGGCATCTACAGCCTCGGCCAGGGCTTGCCAGGCCTGTTTGAACCCGGCCAGGGCATTCATCTCATCTGGCTCGCGGTCACGGGCGTGGCTTTTATCATCCTGTTCGCCCAAATGGGACGTGTCCACGACACCTGGCCGCACAAACCGGAGAAGCAGAGCAAGCCACACACGAACGAGCAGCTGTCGCAACAACCGCCAGCGGCAACCGAAGAAAGGTGAGGGAGAGGAATATGTTCCAGCGCATCCATATTGATGTCTATTCGGTCATCATCGGCATACTGGTCCTGGCCGGGCTGATTGCGTTGCTGCTTTACATCGTCAACCCGATCGTGTAAAGACCAGTATGAGTGAAGATGAGAGAGAAAAAACATGGTCCAGATAAAGACCATGATAGCACAAGGAGATACGAACATGATGTACGGTTCTAGCATGAATGGCGGTTGGTGGATTCTGGGAATAGGCATGATGGTGCTCTTCTTGATCGTCATAATTCTGCTGGTGATCTGGGTCGTGCGCAGACTTATCCCGCGCCAGAAGCGTTCAGGGCGCGACCAGGCAATGGAGACACTGCAGCAGCGCTATGCCGCCGGTGAAATCAATGCTGCCGAGTACGATCAGGCGCAAGCCAGGCTGAAGCAAACCCCGGTCGAGTAGCGTAACGTTGGCAGGATCACCCGGTAGAATGTGCACTGTGTAGCTCGCGCCACCAAGCGTTCGATGGAGCACCTGGTGCGAAGAAGGGAGAGTTTCAATCAAAAAGGAGAGAGCAATGCGAAATCGAACAGCTCTACTCATCGTAACGATCATTGGGTTAGCCCTGCTGTCTATTGGCGGCACGATTGGTGCGATGGGGCCGGGCAGGTGGTGATGCATGGGTGGGGTGGGCCCGCTCGCCTTGGCCTTGAAGCCAGGAGGTATACCTGGATGGGCTCGCACGGGAGGCAGCTTCATTGTGAGAAATGCACGTGAGAAGTTATCTTGAGAGGAGACATCCGACGATGAAACGACATCTTGTCCTAGCAGCGGTTGCACTGGTTGCACTTGTAGCATTTGTTGGGTTCAATCTGCTCACACCTGGAACAGCACGAGCACAAACAGGTGATGGCTGCGTACACCAACCAACAATAGACTCCCTGGAGGCATGCGTCGAGCATGCTGCGTCACAGGGCATCATCAACAGCAAAGGGGTGACGCACAGTCTACTTGCAAAGCTTGACGCAGCTGAGGAGGCAGTAAACGATGATCATACGTCGCAAGCCATCCACCTGCTGAGAGCATTTATCCACGAGGTGGAAGCGCAGTCTGGCAAGCATATCGTCCAGATACATGCCGAGGACCTGGTGATGCATGCACAAATGGTGATCCAGGCATTGGAGAAAGGTTAGTCACGGATGATAGTGTAGAAGCGTATGACTGAGACTGTAGTACATGTCTCGACTGTCAGCCGCACTCCTTCGCCAGTCACGATGTGGTGACTGCGTAACTGCCCGAGGTGACGGGAAACAAGATTTTGTGGCTGGTGGTCGAGACGATCAAGTTCCTAGATGCGGTAGTCGGACCGCCCGAGCAGTATAAGGATGTTTCAGCGTACATCATGAGCCAGAAGCTTGAGGAAGTGAGTCGGTTGAATGGTTGAGATAGTGACGCTCATAAAAATCCCTCAATTTTATTTGATATAAATAGAGCATATCCGTTAAGAGGAAACAAGAGCAGGGGATATTTTACAGGAAGCTTTTCTGAAAATCCACGCTCGAATAGATACCTTAAATGATAAAGAGCAGTTGCTGTATTTCTCTCAGCCTGGATGATCGTTGCCCTGCTGGTCCTTCTCAGACTCGCATTTCGTTCCCCATCGCATTCGGCTCGCTTCTCAGAGAGTAGTAAAGGAGACTGTGCTAGGGTAACGTCTGTTCTCGTCCTTGCGATAGGCGCACACCCACCAGCGACGTAGAGCAACCAACGCCCATACCCCCTCAACGACCCCGAACGGCCCGGTGCCAGCAAGCCAGCCATACCGAGAAGCAGCAGCACAGGCCAACGCGAACATCAGCACCCACCAGGCTGAGCGTTGTTCCAGGGCGTAGGAGAGCAGCATGATGGTCACGGCACACGCGCCAAAAATAGTGAGGGTGTTCATGCGTGTTGCTCTCCTTTGCTTCGCCAGGCATGCATGCCTTCCCTAATGCCATAGTAGACAATCACCAGGGAGGCGAGCGGGTCGGCCCACCACCAACCCAAGAGATCATTGAGGATGAGGCCACTGAGGACAGCTCCAGTAAGATAGGCATCGATGAAGGTAACATGCCCATCCGTTATGAGAACGGCATTGCCGAGTTGCTTGCTCGTCACTCGTTTTCCAGAGGCGAGTAGAAGCATGGCAAGGAAGGTAGCAGTCAACCACACAATGCCACCTATCGAGGGAGCCGGATGCGTTCGTGTGAGCAGCGTCACCGCAATCTGCGCTAGAATGTAGAGGACGAGGGCAAAGAAGGTCGTCCCGATGAGGCGTAGAGTCAGCCATTCACGGTGATGGTTTAACCCAGCAGTTGCCACCCGATGATGATGGAAGCTAAGACTTTGATGAGCGAGTCCAGTCCAAATCTGACCAGGGCCACGGAGCGAGCCGTGTAAGCGGCCACCACTACAATGACGACGCCAACCATATTCCAGCAAAGGGTAAGATATTCGAGAGCTAACCCTCGTCTGAGGAAAGGAGCTTGTACCATAGGGAACGACAAAGTGAGTCTTTGGACTGTTTTCATGCTCATTTGTCTGAACGATCATCACTCTCCTCGACAAAACCGCGTGGGACAAGCGTAATCGGTGGCATACATGTGGGAGTCTCCGAAGCTGTTGTCAATCCACAGCACTATTCGTCCCCACATCCACATGTCTCTGCTGTCACCTGAGAAGTCGAGGGGCCTGAGGACTCTTCGCAGGTGGAACCGCCGCTGTTGTTGGAAGTTTTTGCCGAAGCAACCGCGACGAATTGGCAAGAATACCCAGATCTGGCAACGACTGCGCAGCCGCGGCGAGGATGGGTGGAAGTATTCCAAAGGCCGCGAGCGAGAGGCCCACCAGGTTGTAGAGGATCGTGAAGGAAAGGTTCATTTTGACGACCCGCATGGTACGCTTCGCAATGGTGAACAGATCAGGCACCAGGTTCCAGTCTTCGCGCATGAGCGCCACATGAGCTGCCTCTAGCGCAATATCTGATCCCATCACGCCCATCGCGATACCCACATCGGCCTGTGCGAGTGCTGGAGCATCATTGACCCCATCGCCGATCATCACCACGGTATGACCCTGTGCCTGGTACTCCTTGACGATACGGATTTTGTCCTCCGGCTGGAGTTGGGCACGATAGGTGATTCGCAGTGCTATCGCCTGCGCTTCTGCTATCCGTTCATTGTCGCCGGTGAGTAGTTCGATCTTGTTAATGCCCATTGTTCGCAGGCGCTTCTGGACGGATGGTATCGGCGGCAGCCAGAACTCCGATAAGATTATCCGCTTGCTCGACCAGGAGTAAGGTTTTCGCTTGTCGCTCTAACGCCTGCGTGATAGATACTGGTACGGATGATGCCAGCATGTGTGCATTCCCAACAGCGATGATGACCCGGTTCACCTCGGCCCGCACACCTAGTCGGGGGACAGCCTCGAAGTGCTCCGGTTGCCAGAGAATGTATCTACAGTCGATAGTGATACCTGTCGCGATCAGTTCCTGTCGGCGCTCCAGGATCAAGTTTCGTTCTCGAACGTATTTACCCTCCAGTTTTGCGAATGCTCAAGGATTGAAGATACGCACCTTTGGGGTTGCCAGGATAGGTAAGAGGTAATGGTCCGATACTGCTGTAGATCGAGCAGAATGTCTCGACCTGTTGTCGTGTTCTCTTTTGCCAGCCAGTGCCTGCCGTGCACGATGCCTGGGTTGTAGGAGTTTCTGATGATGGCTTACGTATGAATAATGATCTCGTTGGTCGCAGATTGAGCCGTTTCCCAGTCCACTACGTCTGCCAGCTCTTCCTGAAACGAGGCAAAGTCTCGCTTGCGCGCCTCCTCACCTGGCATTTCGGTGCTTTTCCAGATCAAAAAAATCTGTAGAGTTTCAAGTGTTTCATCGCCTTGCATGACGTAGCGGGCTACTGTCCCAGGGAACGTATGCTTGTCGAGTTTCTGAATTGTCTTCAACTTCTCGACCAGTTTTGACTGCTGACCCTTGCGTACTGATACACGAATTTCCGTCGCCAGCAGCTTTCCACGGCTACGATAAGCGCGCCAGGAGGGAGCCTTTGATCGCACTCGTCCGGAAGGGCTTGGCTGGAACTGCTTCACCTCTTCGAGAGGCAGGATCAAAATATGGCCCACCCGTCTCGCAGCGAGGCGGCCGGCCCTTACATGCTGGTATACTCTCTTGTCCGAGATGCCCATGATTTCGGCAGCTTCTTTGATCGATACATAGCCTGGGAGATTGGGGATATCAATTTCATTTAGCATGCGTGCAGTGTAATCCTATCTATACTTATGTGTAAATTTAACTGTATAGATATGTTTACAAAGTAATTTACTAAGTAGAAAGGTTTATTTGTAAGGATAGAATATGTCTGCTATAATGCCTGTAACTCTCTGCTACCCTCGCTGAAAAGGATGGAGGCGATCAGAGAGGAAGAGCGGTAATGATCCTCATCTCTAGCTCACCGCCAACACGCTACCGCGTGTAGAGGCTGACAGACTTGTTTTCTCGCTCGCGAGTTGCCGGAGGTTGGAGCAAGGAATGACCCTCACTGAAACGCTCAAGGCGTGGCATGGCGCCAGGTCTGTTTATCTATAAGTTCTCATACGTGCCCGAAGAACATTGAGGGCACCATTCTTGCAACCAGGGGAGAGCATTACTGCACTGCCAGAGAGGGTTTTACCCGTTCTCAGTTACGCTCCATTCAGGCACCAATACGTCCTGGCGATGTGGGGAAAGCTTTACGACAAGAGGGGAGGGGTTTGTCTACAACGGAGGAGGCGCACCAGTTTCGCCTCGTTTCACGGTGCAATTCCCTTGCTCCTCATTGTCACATGCAAGTAGCAGATGAGCGAAGCGAAGTATTCGCAGCGTCGTTCCTCCAGAGAAGGACAGCATCAGTTTGCTTACCGATGGGAGTCGAAAGAGCGCAACCATGATGGAGTCTCCCTCGTCTGAACTGGCCAGGCTCGTTCGCTCGTTGGGAGCAGAGCATTTTCAGTGGCACCTCATCATGCCTGCTAGTACGGTAACGGTCGAGAGTGCATCGAAATTGCCTTCTGATCATAGTCTTCCAAGGCCCCATACACAAGTGAGACATTGGCTGCCTAGTGTTGTCAGGAAGCAAGGGCTGCTACAATCACGTTGAGCATAGATGGAGGCAGTGGCCAATGGCGATACGTTTGCGAGTGAAAGAAGTTGCAAGAAAGAGAGGCTTCAGTATGGGAAGACTGCAGCGGGATGCCGACGTGGCCTATAACACGGTCAAGCGGATGTATAAAAACCCGTACCATGTGATCACCACGGAGACTCTTGGAAAGCTGGCGAAAGCACTAGGGGTTCCTCCTGGAGAGCTGATCGAAGAGGTTCCCGATGATGAAGGCCTTAGACGTGTCTAGCACTGTCGCGTCGAGTCAGTGAAATGGAAGGAGTCGTATGAAGAAACGAAAGCAGAGACGGCGTTTTACCATCTCGGCCACCCGGCAATCATCCCAACAACGCGCCATGGAGATGGAACCAGAAGTCCTGGCAGTCTACGTTCGACGCGCAGAAAAGGGCGTGCTTCCGCTCATCAAGGACATGCAACTGTCCCCAGGAGCCGCGCAGTTCTTGCTTGCTCAACAGACCCAGGTCCTGGTGACCGGCGATCCCCGGCTCACCACTGAGAGTGGCATGGCCATCGCCAATAGGGTACTCGATCTCTGGAGGGATGGTTCTTATACCCCAGGTCCAGCGTACCCCTATACCCTCGAAGAGACGCTACTGGAGCTACAGGAGGGCTTCAAGGCAAAGGGAAACTACGAGACCTGCTTCCAGCCATTCATGCCTGCCAACGGAGAGAAACCACGCGGCATCGGTGAAGTGGCTGGCGGGATCGTGAAACATCCTGAGACGAACTTGTGGCAAATCTGGTTGATGATGGATGGGCCCTGTACATTCCTTGCTGCCTATCGCGATCCGGTACACGCCCAGCGCAACCTTGAAGCCATCGTCAGCGCGAGTAGGAGAGGAGAGCCGGAGGCAAAAGCCGCGATGCTCTATAACAAGATTCAAGCGCAGGCAGACGGAGAGCCGAAACAATTGCCCTATGATATGATGGTCTATCTCGTCGAGCATCTTGACCGCTATAAGATCACGTTGTAGGAAGGCACGATGCTGGAGCGATAGTGAGCAGGTATGGATAGCCATACCCCGACGTTACACGCGCAATCCACCGTCACATTGATGTACGCATCTGGCTTCCCATCACCTGGCCGACCCTCGACGAAGCACAACATGTCGGGAACTTGCTGCCTAGTCTGCTCTCGTGGTTGCTCAATGGAACGGGTAGGAAGGACAGAAAGGAATCTGTGAAAGGTATTTTGCATATGCATGAGATCCGCTGTCTTCCTCTTTGCAGCGTAGAAAGCGATCCAGAGGGATCACACTTGGTCAAGGCTCCCTATACACATAGTGGTCGTCGCGGTTGGCGGAAACGACGTAGTGCAAAACGGCTTGAGAAGCTGATTTCATAGCTTGTTTCGCAGCTTCTATGCTCTCATAACCGCCAGAGAGAAGAGCCAATATTTGTATACCAACTTCTGACCAAGTGTGGTGGAATGTGCTGCTGCCTTCGCTGTGCGACACGTTGAGACACTGATTGCAAACGGTGGGAGCCTATCTTACCAGCCTGACATTGCCGATGCGCGCCATCTATCTGAAAGTGAGGCGTTGCTAACCCGTACAGTGGAGTCGGCACAGAAGACCACGCACTTCTTGTCTGAATGGTCTTTGAGTTGGGGAATGTAGAGTGAGGAATGATTCAACACAACGCACAGAACGTGCTAGCGGCTTTTGATGTGCTCATTGAAGAGATGGAAAACGCACTTCGTAGCATCCACAAAGGAGGTGCTGACGCCCTTGAGACCGGCAATTATGAGAGAGCTCAAACAGCGATTGAACATGCCCGTCGTGTCATGCTCATGAGTGAGAAGATTGCCTCGCTCAAGGGAGAATGGAGGGACGTTGCGGGAGCTTTCAGCGTACAGAAAGATCCAGAGCAGCACACGCCACCTGCAGCGTCTGTACAGCGACAGACACGCATGCATACTGTTCCTGCAAAACCACATCCCGTAGTTCGTCATGAAGTACCCCAACCTGTTGGGCGACTCATCGCTGGCAGAATTCGCAAAGGGCTGCGCACGCCAGAACCTGCCTTTTTCCGGCCGATTTTACAAGCGCTCAGTGATCTAGGAGGATCTGCGAAACGAAGCGATATCTTCAACGTGCTGGAACATTCCATGAGGGACGTGTTCAAACCGATCGATTATCAAACCCTCTCGTCAGAAGCTGAACAGATGCGATGGCAAAATTCAGCACAATGGGCACGCAACCTGATGGTGAAGGATGGACTGTTACAACACGATTCGCCAGTAGGTATCTGGGAAATTACAGAAAAAGGTCGCGCATTTCTTCTGAACAAGAGTGGCTGAACGCCGGGAATTTCGAGAGGTGTTGAGAGAACATGAGAGAGGTTGCAATGCGAAAGAGGTGTGCCGATAACAATCGTAAGAGCAGTGTCCAATGGAATTATTGCACTTTTCAGGTCGCTCACGCTCGTACAGTTTTCATAGTAGGGGAGAAACCGCAACACTCTCAGTGAAACACCTGTTCTTCTGTGATTTGTAGCCTGTGAACTGAGCCACAAAGCAAAGGAGCGGGTATGGAATGCATGAGAGCCAACAAGAAGACAGCGAACATACAATGGTTACCCTACCGTTTCTGAACTATGAGGTCCCTATTCTCTCCCCGGCAGATGGGAAACGGTCTAGTCCGGTATGCTCAGTCTGTCAAGAGCTTTGTATTCGCGTATTCTGTGCAATGTGGGCTGTCTATTCTTCAACAATGTAGACCGAAACCTGTTTTTACCTGCTGCCAAGGGGCTTCTCTTGTAGAATAGCACGAGAGTTCACTGGTGTTTCAAAAAAGGAAATGCTTCTGGGCTATCGAAATATTCTCCCCTTTGAAGTGGATACGTACATTGAACAGGTGAAAGGGACAGACGATGAAAAAGAGGACCTATACCCTGAACGTTCGCCAAACGGGTCAATACCAGTACGAAGTGACCGTCCCAGAAATTGGTGCTATGAAGACGGCTGCAACGCTCGATAGCGCACTGAATATCACGTTGCACCATATTCTCATGCATCTCACAACTCGTTATCTCATCCTGGTGTTTACTGATCAAGATGCTGACAGAGAGGGGCCAGGTGTCGACCTGCAAGCGTGCCTACCAAATGATCTGGTGCACCAAACCGCTCTTGAGGTAGCACACCTGGGTATTGCCTCGCAGGTGCAGAGGAGAGAGCGTCAGCTGGTGTTCGAGGTAATACGACCACTCACACGAGCACAGACCACGTGGCTCGATGAGCAAACTGGAAAGCTCTTCGACAGGTATTACTTCAAAGATGAGCGTGAGGTCACACTCGATGCATTGCTGCAGGAAGCTCATGACCACAGAAAGGAAACAGCCAATGAGTGAGCACCCACCTACCCTCCTCATCATCTATCTGCGCCCTAATCATGAAGAAGGTGCGGGCTACCACATTGATGAGACACTGACCACCTCTGGTATCACGTACCATCTCATAGCGCAGCAAGAAGAGCGGATCTCCCTCGAAAGTGCTGCTCCGTTCGTCATCACGCATATGGAAAAGCGTATGGTCTTCGCGTTACACGCGCCACTTGATCATAAAGGAATTGATGATATGGCACAATTGGTGTCGGCAGGTCTCATCCTTGGGTTCGCCGTCAAGGGTGAGATTGCGCTGGCCGACAAAGTGGGAGTGATCAATAATTTGGGAGGATAGAATGTGAGAACGTCTTTTGGGAAGGCTTATATATCTCTCTGGCTGACTAACTATAGTACAGCACTAGTCGGAGAACACAATGTTGGAAAAGGAATATCCACACGTTCGTTGACTTTGCTCTGGGAATCTGCGGAAGGACAGCATGGAGCCCACGAACGTTATGGGACAATGGGAGATGAGTTGTGAGATGTGGAGTAGGGAATGATTGAACATAACCTACAAAATGTATTAGCGGCCTTTGATGTGCTCATCGAAGAAATAGAAGATGCACTTCGGAGCATGAACAACAGCGGCGCCAACGCCCTCGAAATGTGCGACTATGACATGGCTCAAAGAGCGATTGAACGAGCCCGCCATGTGAAGCTTCTGTGTGAGAAGATTACCGCCCTCAAGAGAGAATGGAACGAGCTTGAGGGAACATTGAGTGTTCAAGCAGGTCCAGAGAAGCATTCACCACGTGCAGCTGTTGTGCAGAACCTGCAACAATCGAGCAAGTCGCCAGTTTCTGCACAATCTCATTCACGTGTACAGCAGGACACACTCCAACCTGTTGGGCGACTCATCGCAGGCAGAATACGCAAAGGACTCCGTACCCCTGAATCTGCCTTTTATTGTCCGATTTTGCAAGCGCTCAGTGATCTGGGAGGATCGGCGATACGACGCGAGGTCTTCTTGATCCTGGAACAGTCGATGAGAGCAGTGCTCAAACCGATCGATTATCAGATCCTTTCATCGGAGGCCCAACAGACGCGATGGCAAAATTCGGCCCAATGGGCACGCAATCTCATGGTGAAGGAGGGGCTGTTACGGTCGAGCTCGCCGCCAGGACTTTGGGAAATCTCCGAAAAAGGTCGCGAATTTCTTCGCACCACGTGTAGCACCGATGGGGTGGGATCATGAGTACGGTCGTCGAACAACGAATAATCACTCTCCCATTTCTCGATGATGCGGTCCCTGCCCTCATCCTGGCTGATGGAAAGATCTATCTCCCGGTCTACAAAGTTTGTCGTGCGCTGGGTATTCATGCCGATAGGCACATCCGGCGTTGGAAAAACCTGGCGCTCTGGTTCACGGCACGGAAGTTGCCGTTTCACACTGAGAGACAAGGCAAGCGCCAGGTGTAATGTCTACCGATCTCACAGGTGCCATTCCTGTATGGCTTATTCGATTGGCACTATATCTCGGCTGAACGTCGTCTACAACTGAAAAGAGCTTGCCAGGCACAGGCGAGGCTAGCAGACCTAGCTTACCAGGAAATGCAGCAGAACTATAATGCTATGCGTAAAGTCCTCTTTACATTTCTCGCCAATTCTGCAGAGATAGATTCACGGCTTCAAAGATACTCTCAGGTGCTGTTTCCAACACATGCAAACGAGTCAACTCTCATCCTTATCACACATATCGAGCGTGGTTGTTCTCTCCTCAAAGAGGCTACAGATCATGCTCGTAAAATGGTGCATGATCAGGAAGATCTCCCCATTATCGAAGCCTATTCCATCGATGCAGATAACCATGTAATGGATACCTTTTCTATGCCGCTGCTTCCTGTCGTACCTCTGGAAGATGGTAAACGTTTCCATGACTTGATGAAGCAATTGACCGTTTGGTGGCAGGAGTTCCGAACTCTTGGGAGCGAACTTGGAAGGAAGTCTAACAACTGCAATTGATCCATACTCATTCAACCTTAGACAGTACAGTGTATCCGTATACCCCTCTGAAGATCCACCGTCAATAACTCCATGGTCCTCGTCAGACCTGCATGCTAAAGGGTTTGTATCATTCTCTCGTCCGAATAAATGACCTCAATTACATTGAACTCTTTGCAACCAAAGCAGACCGATTACTCATTGTGAAATCTGACCTTCCACCCTGACACCGTCGACAAGTAGCGTCAATTTTTCAAGTTTCCTGTGAAGATCGGAAATGAACGATCGTTCCTCTTGACTTCCATACTGCAACCACCGGGAGAGGATCGTCAATATCTCGCTTAAATGTACTTGCTGTTCTTTCCACACTGAGAATGGAATGTCTGTCGGCCAGTGCTTCCTTTGTGAAAGAAACTGAACGAGTTCGTCACTGAGGTGGGAGGCCTTCCAGTACATTGCAAGAAGCTTCCCCCCCTGCTCAAGTTGTTCATCCAACATGAAGACATCGATCAATTTGATACGCTCAAGTGAACCGCTCTCTAGACGAGTAATGACGCTTTCCGAGACATGTACATTCTGGTGAAGCCGAACAAAGGTAACATCTTTCCGGACCTTTTTGATATAGACCCCGATATCTATGAAGGTCAGCCATCCCCCCTGGCAATAGGTTTCCCAAATATCATCTGCTTGAATTGCTTGGGGATACTGAAGCTCAAAACGATAGAGCGGCACATCTATGAGCAGTTTATTGACATCTTCTGATCCAAATAGGTGTGTACCTTTCCCGAGAGGCATACTTCTTGATCCTATCTGCCTGACAAAAATCGCATTGAGCAGATCAGCCAGCAAGATACTTCCTCCGTGCCAATCGTAGCTGATATAGTCAAGAAATGCCTGTACATCACTCAGCGTCAATACCCCCTCACGCCCAGTAACGACGAAGGACTCTAGATCAGGCAGAGCATTGCCTTGCAATGCTTGCATCAGCATAGGAAGGGGGACTTCAAGCCTTTCGCAAATTCGAACAGCAGTAGAAAGAGTCACCTGTATCCGCGTATTTTCGATCCTGCTGACCGAACTCATATTGATTCCTATGAGATTTGCAAACGTCCGCAAATCCATATTACGTTCCAGGCGCATCTGCTTCAGCCATGATCCAAAATCCATAAGACAATTTCCTCTTCCCATCATCTTGACAAGATAGCATAGATTTGCTAATATAGACATTAGATAGATGCGCAGCAATAGATATTAATACAGTTGCGCATCTAGAAATTTGGTAAAAGATATGATCGTGTTTTTCGTATCTCTAACCATAGTAAAAGTAGCTGTTCTTCAGAGATTCCACGTCATAGAACTCAAGTGGTCTCCTCTGGACATTTGTTGCTTGAATGGTTCTGTCCAAATGTACGTCACTTTTGAAAAAAACTCAACACCCTTATGGAGTTTTCTTCCTACAAAGAGTGAAAGGGGTGCGCAATTTCATGTAAGTTGAGACTATGACACGACAGCCAGGACGCATGACTTCTTTTGCGCCATGCGTTTTCAACAAGTAAAAAATAGGAGTGTTAAGACTCATGATAGTTATAACGGCATGGCATATGAGCCTTTGAAGTTCTTACATTCACATATGCTTGACTAGTTTCAACGTTCTAGGTACTTATCAGAATACAGTTAGCGGTAAATAACCATGACGTCGGACCCCATTTATGGAGTTTATACCGATGCAGATCAAGAAGCACTATAAGCCCCTGTCAGCGTATCCCGAACATGTGGTACGAATAGCTCTCCAACGGGAGAGAATCATCCAACCGCTCATAAACATCGAACAGCTCACTCGTGACATGGTGAGGCAATGCGTACTGGAAATCAACGAGCGTGCTTATGATCAACTGGAAGCAAACGCAATCAAGCATGTCAGCATTGCTTCGATCTATCGCTGGATTCGCGTCTACCGACTGAGTGGCGGCGATGTGAGATCGTTGCTTCCGTATATTCGCAGACAAGAAGAACGTTTCAGTTCACGGTTATCCCCTGCTGTGAATGAGATCATCGATACTGCGATACGCGAAATTTACTGGTCACGAGAGCACTTAACGATTGATCTTGTCCAGCAAGTAATCATCAAGCGTCTACAAGAGATCAACCGTACTCGGCCGGAGTCAGATCAACTTCGGATTCCATCTCTATCGACATCTCATCGGCGAATAAAGGCCTGGATTGCTGTGCATGGGGAGATCAATCAACTACAGTCAAGTTATACGGTTCCTCGTTCTTCTCTCATCCTCACAAAAAAAGCAACGTTTCTCCATCTTCAACCCACTATGGCTGATCATCACACATCTATGAAGCACCAGTTGACGCGCCCAAACCAGCGTGTGGAGTGCTGGTTTGTATCTCTTGACGTGTATGTGTTCGATGATGGCGACATACTACCTCTTGGAAGGCCGACGCTGGTTATTTTCTTCGATTGCCATACTGGCTACCTCACAGGGTGCTCCCTCAGCTTCGAGCCTCCATCACCAGCTACACTTTTGGAAGGGCTCTTTTCCTCAACCATGCACAAAAAAGACATACGATCGCAGTTCGGTACTGAGCACGACTATCTAGGATTCGGGGTGCCTGAGGTCCTGGTTTCACACCACTTCATGGAACAAGGCAACCTCCGTCTGCAGCGCTTTTGTCGGCTCCTTGGGATCGATTTGCGGTATGAGGCGACTATGCGTCCCGATTTTCATGGAATCGTCGAACGTAGCTTCGGCACGTTGCTGGCAGCTCAAGGGCTGACCTTTCGGGATACATCCATGCTGTCTTTCCTGCAACAGGATACTTCTAATCAGAGTGTGGGTTGCATGACACTCCATGAACTCTTGCGTATCCTGTATCACTGGATTGTCGACGTATACGCACAAGAAGAACAAGTGATGTTAGGTGCGAGTGGAAGTGAAAGGAGAATTCCTGCAGTGCTCTGGCAGCAGGCATGCGAACAGGGCTTCGTCCCAAGGGAACCGCACAGTTATGCTAACATACATTTTCTCCTCTCACGAGTAACAGAAACAACTCTGGGGCAGAATAGTGTCACCTTCGAGCATCTTCGATATCATCCAAAAACACCAGACTTGTTGAGAGATTGCCTCCTCGATTCAAGTACTCCTGTTCGTCTCACATATAATCCAGCAGATCTTTCGAGCCTCTTGGTCTTTGATCCCACATCTCACAAGGCACATGAATTCATCGCAGTTGATCAAGCATATACTGCTAAACTATCGCTGTGGAAGCACAAGGTGATCAAGCAATACGCCCGTTCGCTAGGAATGCAAATCTCCGATTCTTCCGACCTCGAACAAGCGAAAGTTCAACTGCAGAAGGTAATGGTTTCAGTGCTCGAACGAGTAGGCGGTATCTCTCCGCCTCTTCCTGTTCAACAGCAGCCTAGATACCAGATTGCCAGTTGGATAGATCACCTTCCGCTGAGTCAAGCGTTAGTAAACTCTGTCATTCCTTCTGCCACATGTGATATGTCTGAAGACCCTGATCGGAACATCTGTCCAGAGAGGATCAAATGCGTGGAACATGAAACGAAACAGCCAGCTACGGTGGTAGATCCCAGGCTATGGCGGACGATGACTGATATCAAGCGTTATGACCTCATGCAGAGTATCACTATCAATCATCCGCGCCTCAAGCCACTTATTAAGGAACTTGATAGCTACGCATACTTCGCAGAGAGGGTAGGAATGAGAGCTCCTCAGTGCCTGGCTATCCTCGGTGAAGCCGGGGTAGGAAAAACAACGTTCGCAAGGACCTGGATACAAGCTGCCAGCACACGACATGAGGCAGCTTCAGAAGAGCAACAGGTGAAACCCTACGTGTATTTCCGTCTGCCAACTCCGGCAACCCCCAAGGGGATTCTCGCAGCTTGTCTAGCTTCGCTTGAGGATCCCTCGCCCTTTCAAGGAACAGAATGGCGGATGACAGAGCGGCTCTGTCAGTTGATACGCAAAACGTCAGTTCGCATGCTTTTTATCGATGAATGCCAGCATCTCATCAATCGGGATACTCAGCGTGTTCGATTTGCCAGTGTCGAGCTCATTGAGCACATCGTCAAGTTAACCAACCTCACTATCGTTTTGCTGGGAAGCCTAGACGAAACGAGCTCTATTTTTCGGATGAATCCACGCCTTGAACGTCTGGTGGGTACAATACATATCCTCTGCCCATTCGAGTGGAACCGGAACAAACCCGAAACGATCCTGGAATTCCGTAGCCTGATGAGAGCCATCGACCATCACCTTCCATTTGACCTCTCAGGCCTCGACGAAGAAGAGATGGCCTATGGCATGTTCTACGCGAGCGATGGCATTCTTGGTTGGATCATGAAACTCATCAGTTATGCAACACAGGAAGCGCTCCAGGAAAATGCCGCAACCTTGAGCAGATCGCTGCTTGCATCTGCTTATGATGCGTGTATTGCACATACAACCATGGGTCTGGGAAAGATCAATCCCTTTACCACCCTGGGGGTCAATACAGAGCATGAACGGAATCGATACGCCTTGAATGAACCTTTTCTGCTCCCGCAACAGCATGTACGAAATAAAAGTCCTAAGAAGGGAGCAGAGTGAAACGTGAGGACCATTAGATACTGACGGCTGTCGTTACGGTGAAGAAAGTGCCACGGCCTCTTTTAGAACGTACGGAATTGGTAGACAAATCTCCCTAGAAACACCTTGAGTTGATCAAAGAGAAAAGAGCAGTTCATGTCACAAGTACAACGAACCGGATTCATCGATCTGTCGATGGTCGATCTTTTCATCGTCTCTGATAAGCACGATCCTCACAAACGATTACCTTGTCTGATTCTGTACAACAAGTTCACACGTAGAGTTGAAGGGAGTTCCCTTAGCAAGCAAAACGACGAAACAGCTGATCAGTCCCCTTCAGCAGTGACGTATCCAGGTACTTAATGTGTGATTTCAGCTTTCAGTCCAGTTTCACTGAGGTCTATGTATGGTATCTGACAAGCCTCCTTTATCTCATCTGGAAGAGGATGTTCTGTGTACTACACCCATCTCAGTCTTCAAAAAGCAGAAGAGTATGGATGTTCGCATGCAAGCCACGTATCTCTACACTACTCACTGCCTGACACTACGAAGCAATCTCATTATTGTCAAAATAACATCAGGTAATAGTCCATACAATTTTCATCATCCCAACCTGCACTTGCTTATATAGAAAATGCAAGAGCCCAACCGATACTCATGCTCTAGAAGAGCTAAACCGTTTGGCTCGTGATTAGGCACTATAGTCAATCTCTCATCAAAAAAGTGGAAGCCTATGGATCAGAAAAAGATAGCAAAACAAGGTAGAAATGGTGGGGGTGCCATTCCAAGCCCCAAATTGGGCACGATGGTCTACTACCGAAATAGAATCAAACGTGACTACATCCGTCTGCTCAACTATGATTCTGACGTCGAGGCTTTCGAAGAGTGGCCATGTACTATCACGTATCGGGTAGACGAGTGCGAATACACCTGCACTCCCGACTTCTCCGTCTTCAGGAGACAAAGTGCGCCAAGTATTGTCGTCTGTACAAAACAAGCGAATGTCAATGATCCACAGTATTTCCCTAGATGGACTGCTTGCAAGATGTGGTGTCAGAACCATGGATACGAGTTCAACATTGTGACGGAGGTTGTTCTGCTCCCATACCAGCCGCTCATATCGAACCTGAAAAGACTCGCTGTCCACGCAAACAGAGCTATACCTCCTCAAGCTTACGAATATCTTATGCGTACTCTCATGCAAGAGCTATCGCCTTTGTCAGTAGCTGAGATAGTCCAGAGAACTCCGCTTTTGGATACCACACGTACAAGATCGTATCTCTGGCATCTACTAGCGACAGGTGTACTGGTGACAGATCTAACCATACCTCTGAATGTCCAGACAACTCGTATTTCATGGAATGGAGGACGTAGAATGACCGAATGAGCACAGTAAGCAGCCACAATACCTGGTAATCCTGTAGTCAACACACGTAGATAGTGGTTTATACCTTAACGCGACAACACAGAGACTACAACAAAGGAGGAGCACAAGATGAATTGTTCGTGGAGGAATTCGGAGAATAGCAATCAAAAAAAACGACGGGAAATGAATGAAACAGAACGCATAGCTCTTGTTGAGCACATATGCACCCTGTATCCGCGCCTTCAACAATTTTTCGAACACATGGATCAATGCACTCAAAGCGTAACAGAAGCTTCTCAAAATCTCACGCAATGCCCTCTGAATATGGCCGTTGCTGGACAAGCTGGAGTTGGGAAGACAGTACTGGCACAGATCTGGTTATCTGAAGCGATGCGAAAGATGCAGGTAGGAGAAACAAGGTCTTCATCGCCGTATCACTACATTCGTCTACCAGCGATGATTACTCAAAAAAGTCTGCTTTATCATCTGCTCTGCACTGCTACCGACTTTTGTTCTAACCGTCAACTCAGTGTAACCAACACATGGAACATGGAGAATCTTTTCTTTCAAGTGTTGCCAGCAAGTGGTATACACTTGATCATCCTCGACAACTGCGAATATCTCATCAGGAACCAGAGCATGCATACCACCTCTGCTCTTATCGAGCTTCTCGTACGCTTGACATACCAGCGCGATCTCTCTTTGATTCTTCTTGGTGAATTAGCTGCAATGGAGCATATCATGGAAGCATTCCCAAAGGTTGAACGCCATTTTGGCCCACTCCTGCATCTCACTCCTTTAGGCTGGGACAGAGCTCATCCAGAAACTGTGATGGAATGGCAGACGCTCTTAACGACTCTTGATCACGAACTCCCTTTTGATGAAACGGCCCTAGCCGCAGAAGGTATAGGATATCGTCTTTTTTATGCGACGGACGGCATTGTAGGACGGCTTATGCAACTTCTATTCGTTGCTGCAGAAAAAGCAATCCTTGAAGCATCAACCACCCTCAGTTTGTGCGATCTTGCCTATGCTTACAACCTCTGCATTGCAGAAACGTCGATGGGACGAGGGAAAGTCAATCCTTTTTCCGCAAGCGATTTCAGGGAAATGTCAGATTAGGTAGAAAGGAATCACGTCATGCCAAAGCCTATCGTTTTGGAGCCAGGGGTACAGTATATCCTTGGAAAGGGCGAAAACCAGGTAGGTTACCAGGTATTGGAAATGCTCGCGCAAGGAGAGATGCTTGTCCAGAACATCACGGAGCAAGGGGGAAAAAAGCTCGTCCATCGGCAAGACATGTTGCGATGTTGTTTATTCGAAGGTACTTTGCGATTCGTTTTACCAGGAAAATCGAACCTGAGAGAGAATGTTTCAACCCTCAGAACGGCTGATGGCAGGGCACTCAAAACGTCCTACGATTTTTCCGTGCTGAGTGACTTACCCACGAAAATACAGGATATCACGCGCCAGCGATTTGAACTTGTGAAACGAATCCTCAGTCTCAGACCAGACGAACGCACAAAAGATAACGTTGAGGTTGAGATCACCACATTTTTAGATGAACTCATTAAGGCAAAAGGACGGGACGGCATTCCTGACCTGCTGGGTAATCATATAGGGAAAGGGACAGGACTAAGAAAGAAGAAGGACATGCAGTCCTCCATCATTGAAAGTACACAAACCTCTGCGGTAAAAGCATATAACATCCCTACACGTACAGGAAAGAAAAAGGATAGGAAACCTCAGAAACCATTCGTTCTATCGATTAGTTACAGGACTGTATGCCGCTGGATGGAGGATTTTGAGCAAAGTCGCTGTGATGTTCGGAGCCTCGTTCCTGAATATCACAAAAATGGTCCTCAGCGCATCTATATACATCTTGAGGTACAGGATGTGGTCAAGAGAGCAATCAAAAAGGTCTGTGAAGAGAACCATGATCCGACCCCCATGATTAGCACTATCTGTCTGGAATTTAAAGAACTCTTGAAGGAAGAGAATGCAAAGCGATCTCCTGATAAGCAGCTCTCTGCTCCCAGTGATCGATCCATTTATCGATTTATTAGGTCTCTGGATCCAGAAGAACTGGCAGAACTAGGCATGCGCCAGAAAAAACGTGGACCAAAGAATGATGGGGAGGATCAGCCGCCAAAGGCAACTCGACCAAACGAGCGCTGGGAGTTCGATTTCTGTCGTCTCGACGCCCTCATCGTCGATGCCTTCGACCGACTCCCGATTGGTCGTCCAGTCCTTGCAGCAATTCGAGATAAGTATACTGGCTATCCTGTAGCCATATTCATTAGCTTTGAACCGCCCTCCTATCGGTTAGTGATGGAATGCCTCATGTACGCAATTCTGGAAAAGGTCCATGTAAAAGAACTCTTCCATACCACCAATGACTATCTGGCCTATGGAATTCCAGAAACGCTCGTCGTCGATAACGGCCTGGAGCTACATGAAGACCTCGAAATGGCTTGTCTCCAACTTGGTATCGAACTAGTTCACACCGAAGTAAGAAGCCCCTGGCTCAAAGGGGCAATTGAGCGTTGGTTCCGAACTGTCAATCAAGACCTGATTCATAGAATCCCTGGTACGACTTTCTCTAGCTTTTTGGAGCGAGGCGATTATGCGTCCGAGAAAAACGCGTGTATGACGTTGGATGCATTATGGGAAGCGCTCCATATCTGGATTGTCGATTCCTATACTCAGAAGCCACACACGGGAATCGGACCAGAATGGGCAGGAGAGGGAATACCTGCTCAGCTTTGGAAGGACGCACTGGAGCACGATTTTGTGCCAGCGCTCCCACCTAGTCGCGATGAATTGCTGGTGTTGGTATCGCGAACCACTACGCGAACTCCTGAGCCGTATGGCATTGACTTCGAAAATTTGGTCTATCAGAGTCCAGAAATGAAAGCGTTGAAAGCAAGGATGGAGCAACCTCAGGCAGAGAAGCATATGAAGTGGCATGGCGAACCAGGGAAGGTGCAAGTAACATTTTATCCAGGTGATTTATCTCGCCTCTGGGTGCTGGATCCCTTTGATCTGCACTATTTTGAGGTAAGAGCTGTCAGCAAAGAATATACTCGTGGTTTATCGTTGTGGAAACACCTGGTCATTAAACGCTTTGTGCGAGAAACAATGAAGCGCACAATCGACGAGGATGCACTACTGGAGGCGAAAAGACGCATACAGGATCTCATCAATGAGGAATTCCGCCAGACTCAGAGTATACGCTCACGCCTGGGAGCAGCACGGTGGTTTGATAACCAGGTCGTCACCTGGACGAGTGGTTTTTCTTCTAGGAAAGAAGACATCTTGCCAGAAACATTCACAGAAATCGGCAGGACCTCTTCTGAAAAGGGTGCAGACAAGCTAGAAGATTCACCCACAGCACTATCTGACTTGGTAGTCAACTCTACTCAGACAGCAGAAGGCATCTCGGCACTCAGCGCTTCTCATCCTCCCTTGATGGAAAACGTTGAACTTGTACACGTTGAGGACGGCCAAAGAGAAATGATCAATCCAATCACTGAACTCCCGCCAATGCCGGAAACACCTCCTCAAATGAGCAACAAGAAGCGGCGACCCCGGAAACAGGAGAAGGCTTCTTCCTCCCAGACAGTTTCTGAAGCCGCAAACGCCCCTCAATCATTTGGTATCAGTGTCAGTTTTGATCGTCCGTTTATTGGAGATGACCTATGACAGAGCACGAATCACACAATCAAACTTCTTCAGATACCAGGTACTGGCTGAGTATGACGCCTGTTGAGCGTTACAGGCAAGCAGAGCGAATAGTGGTAAACCACCGCTGTTTCAATGAGCTGATGGCCCGCATCGATTTCTGCGATCTTTATGCCAACGAGGTGCCAACACTGAATCCTCCCTGCCTCGCCATCCTAGGAGAAACGGGAGCCGGCAAAACGACGCTGGTGACAACTTGGATCGCCAGATCCAAATATAAGCGCTACGAAACGCCGGAGGGAAGCGTTATTCCCTATCTGTATATCTCTATACCAGCAGGCGCTACCATCAAGGCAACAGCTACCGAAATTCTGAGGACGCTTGGCGACCCCAATCCAGAACGAGGTACGCAGTCGAACCTGGTCAACCGTGTCTATCGCCTGCTCAAAGGATGCCAGGTGCGCATAATCTTCGTTGACGAATTTCAGCATATAATAGAAAAAGAGACGCAACATATCATATACAAGGTGGCAGATTTTCTCAAGGACATCATAAACCATACATGTATTCCCATGATCCTGATTGGGCGGCTTGGAGAAGCCGAGCCGATTCTCATGGTAAATCCCCAACTAGAGGGACGGGTAGGTGCACCCCTTTACTTGGAACCGTTTCTATGGGATCGCACAAAACCTGAGACGATCACGGAATTCTGTCAACTCATGGATGTTATTGATTGTTCTATCCCTTTCGATCTTTCTCGCTTGGGAACTGAAGAGATGGCATTCCGCTTCTATTACGCCTCGAATGGCTATTTGAGATACGTGATGGAACTCATTCGCTATGCCGCTTGGGGGGCCATTACCTCACAATGCACGACTTTAAATCTCCCCTTGTTGAAGGCCGCATACGATGCTCGCCTCGCAGGCATGACCATAGGAAGCGGGAAGGAAAACCCATTCGATGAAGGCTTCCATGTGGCCCGGGCAAAATTGGTGTTACCTGCACCACCAGTGGTACATCTACCAAAACCAGCACCATCCGGAAAGTCAGGACAAAGATCAACTACGAAACGGGGATCACGGCAAACATCCACAGAAAAATTACACACAAGTGAGGTACTTAAAAGATAGACACACCAACAAAGATTTCTCAGATAATTTCACAAGACCAGCAGCTCGATGGGAGTGTAAACCGGGATTCACCTCTTCCTCCGCTCCCCCGACGCGTCGTTCCCTGCGGATGGGAGGACCTCTCTTCTTTGCTCTCGCGTGCCTCGAGAAGAATGGGTTACGAACAGCCTTCCTTACTCCTTCAATCGGAGAATCCTGCTTATCATGTCCGTATGGCTGATCTTCCCATTTTAAAAAGATCATAGGATTAACGCTTCTTTCAGCAGCTTCTCCTACTAGATGAGGAGGCAATTTACAGTATGCATGTATGGGTAAGGAAACAGCTCAGCACTCTGAACTGTTTCACTGATTATCCTTTCCTCCCTCTAGTGAAATACGAGCAATTAACAAATGGCGAATGAATGGAAGGAGAGCAGATTGTGCCGGAAGATGTATCGAATGCTGCCCCATTGCCCCGACGGGTCGTCCCTCTGCCTTGGGAGGATCTCCCTTCTGTCATTTCTCGGGTAGCGCGTAAGATGGGGTATGAACGTCCGGAGTGGATTCTCAGACCAGAGGCACTTTCACATCGTATCGCTCCGAACACGCTCCCTCTTTTGCGCCGACGAGCTGATTACCAGTTGCTCAAGCGCCGGCTGCTCCTAGAAGAGGAGCAACTCTTCTCCCTGACCTTACACAGCTTTGCTCATCGGTTTGAGGCACTGCCAAACCCTTCACCTCAGGCGAATCCTGACTTTCTCGCCCCGATCGAGTGAGTGCTGCCACGACATGTACTGTTCTTTCGTTCCGAACCCGAAACTCAGGTCTGTCCGATCTGCTTAGATAGCCCAGACGGCTATGACCGTCTATACTGGCGCTGCTCCTATGTACTGCTCTGTCCTCGACATCGGATTTATCTGGTTGACCACTGCCCTGCCTGTCGAGCTCCTATTCCAGGCCTCCGAACTCATCCAATGAGGTGTCCTTCCTGCCGTGTGGGAGATTACCGCACGGGTATTGTCCCGCTGCTTGATGAGGATGACTGGCTGGAGGCAAGTCAGTCTCTGCTCCTGGACCAACTAGGGGTGGAAATAGCAGAGATAGGAGGGCGAGTGAGAACAGATAATACCTCGCCTTTACAGGAGATTCCTTCATGGGATTACTTTTGGATTCTTGTGCAGTTTACTCAGCTTTTTAGGACCCCCGCATTTGGATACATACTGCCTTTTCTCAACAGGACTCTTCCACTCCAGGGAGTTCTTGCACGCATTCCTTCAACTGTGCTGCATCCATCGTATACGCTGCTTGAATGCGTGTTGCTCCACTATCTGCTTGCTGCATGGCCTACTCACTTACCGGTGTTGCTTGAGCGTATCCAGTGTGCCTTGCAGGAGGTATTCCACTATCCGGAAGCAAGTTGGCTGCTGAGACGGTGGAAACGCGCTCTTGTTGAGGGGAACTGCTGGTGCCTCGCAGGGTACCGTGAGCAGCCACAGGTAGCCTTGCAGTCGTTGTTCACTGCATGTTCACTGCATATTGAGCAGCTCCATCCGCTGACCATCACAGAACATTCCGTTGAGTTGGGTGTGAGTGTAGTAAATCGGCTCCTCGAACCTGACCCTCAACATCCTACCGAGCAGGAGTGCGTTGTTCCGCGTCCTTGGGAAGATTTGGCTTCGGTAATCTCACGGGTCGCTCGCAACAGAGGTGATGAGTTTGCCGACTGGGTACTCCGGTTCCATGACTCGTCCTATCGTCTGTCTGCCAATAACATCCCTGTTGTCACTCGTCGTGCAGACTATCAATTCCTCGGCCACTTACTCAGACTCGACGAACACGTGCTCTACCAACTGACTCTCCATCGCTTAGCTGCGGCTCTACAACCACCTGGCAGCACTATTCGTCAGCGTGCTCGTTTTGCCGATGTATTCAACATTGAGAGGCCCCTGCTCTCGTCCACAATGCTGGAACGATTTTGCCTCCCGCTCACTACAACCAAAGTGTGCCCTGCCTGCCTCGACGAGCAGGAGGGTTATGATCGCCTCTACTGGCGGCTCCGTCCGATCCTGATCTGTCCTCGCCACAGGTTGTTCCTTGTCGACCGCTGCCCCCGCTGTAGGCTCTCGATCCCATCGCTTCGAATCTCGCTCACCGCCTGTCCGCACTGTGGCACCGGTGATTACCGCACAGCCAACCGTTGGTCGCTCTCATCAGACACCCTCCTCGCTATTGGGGAACGGTTCCTGTTCCATTGCCTAGGAGTAAATCAGGTGACCGGTCAGGGCAGTTCCTCCCCATTCGCTAATTCGCCACTATCCGATATGGAGTCCTGGCAGTGTTTCAAAATGTTGGACCTCTTCGGCTCGGTCTACCGACATCTCTTGCCAGATCGCCTCTTTGCCTATGTTGGCTGGAAAGTGGGCTTGCACGATGTGCTCACTTCACCTGTTCCACCAGAGGCGAAGGCACTGGCTAGTGCATTCTGACGAAAGGTCATAGGAAATGTGATACTATAGAGAGCATGAAAGCCCCCATTTTTATTCGACCACTGACCCCAAACGAACAAAGCCAGATCCAGGCGGGGTTGCGTTCGTCCAATGCCTTCGTGTTGCGACGCAGCCAAATGTTGCTCGCCTCTGCCCGTGGGGAGCGCGCCCCCGCTATCGCCAAATATCTGGGCTGCGACGACCAGACCGTTCGCAATGCGATCAAAGGCTTCAATACAGCCGGACTCACCGTGCTCAACGAGGGGTCTTCGCGTCCGCATCGACTCCGAACGACCTTCACGATCGAAGCGGCCAAGCAGTTGAAAGCACTCTTGCACCGCAGTCCTCACGACTTTGGACTCGACCGTGGTCTGTGGACCTTGGAACTCGCGGCCAAGATCAGTTTCGAGCGGGGCATTATCCCCCACAAAACGTCGGTGTCGAGCGTGCGCCGAGCGCTCCAAAGCTTAGGGACCAATTGGAAGCGTGCCAAACACTGGATTACCAGCCCCGACCCGTTGTACCAGCAAAAAAAAACGCACGCGATCGTCTGATCGCCTGGGCGAGCACCCAGCCTAGCTGGGCTATCGGGTTTCTGGACGAGGTGTGGTGGAGCAGGTTCGCTCTTCCTCGGCTGTCTGCCTGGCAAGAGAAAGATCAACCCGTGCGCCTGGTGGAACAGACCTGGCAAAAAGATGATCCTGATCCCAAAGCTCTCGCCTGTTATGGGGTGTTGTGGCAACAGGGACTGATCGATGAGCCGGTTCGCAAACAGATGTCGCTGCGCTTCGTGACCGGACGTCCCGTCAGCGCCATCACCACCCAATTTCTGGAGTGGTGTTGCACTCGACTGCAAGCTCAACACAAGACTTCCTGGCTGCTGATCTGGGATAATGCCTCCTTTCACGTGAGCAAGATGGTGCGGACCTGGATCAGAGAGCATAACCGCCTGGTCAAAGCCGAGGGCAAGGGCGTGCGCATTCTGCCTTTGTTTCTGCCCACGAAAAGCCCCTGGCTCAATCCCATTGAGCCCAAGTGGGTCCATGCCAAACGCAATGTGGTCGAACACGATGGGCTGCTTACCGCCAAACAGCTTGCTGCACGAGTCTGTGCCTACTTTGGATGTTCCTATGAGCCACATCTTGTTCTTCCCGAAAAGGTTTCGTAATTATGCACTAGTGCTGCGTTCGTTAAATACGATAAGAAAAGAGCCGACGATAGTGGCGATGATCCTTGGGTGGTCGACCCCAGACCCAGGGCTTGGCGCGCCGATTCAA
>Ga0137372_10000323_pt1 | contig 43242 bp, 45 predicted proteins | sample SagtaG_6_FD_104911 | JGI IMG/M metagenome (GOLD analysis project Ga0137372, IMG submission 104911) | Vadose zone soil microbial communities from Sagehorn Ranch, Mendocino, California, USA - Sage1_R_60_16 metaG | ecosystem: Environmental > Terrestrial > Soil > Vadose zone | place: USA...
AGGCACTGATCTTTTCGAGATCATTATCTCCGCCAGTTACGGCACGTTCAGCCACGCGGTAAAGGGTAACGTGGACATATTGATTGCATTGGTCATGCACACCGGCGCTGTCATCGGCGCACAGATCGGCGTCATCGCGACGCAATATTTTGCCGGCCCGAAGATTCGGCTCGCTTTCGTTCCATTGCCGCTGATTGGCGCAGCAATCGTCATCTACACAATGATCAGCGGTCACAAATTGTAAGCGGAATGAAGATTTTGATTTGCAGCGATGGAATGCCGGCTTCCGAGAATGCCATCGAACTGGCAGCGTTATTAGCCAAGCCGTTAAAAGCTAAAATCACTCTTCTCGGCATCGCCGAAAAGGCTAGCGACCAGGGTCCGCTGCGCAACACACTGGAAAGACAAGCCCAATCCCTCCGGACACAAGATGCGCAGCCCGATATCCTCGTGCACGCGGGCGAACCAGTACGCCAGATTCTCGATCAAACATCAAACACCAGCTACGATCTCGTTCTTGTCGGAGCGCGCTGGACTGGAGCAACGGGAAATTACTGGCGTTCAGAAAGAACATACGAAGTGATCAAGGCGATTCGGCCGCCAGTGCTGGTGGCAATCAGCGAACGCAAAAGCTTGAAACGTTTTCTCGTTTGCACAGGCGGAAAAGAATTCATCGAACAAGCGGTGCGATTCACCGGCGAGATTGCGGCCGCTGTAGGTGCATCGGTCACGCTTTTGCATGTGATGGCTGAGCCACCTGCTATCTACGTCAATCTCGTACAGTTAGAGGAGAACGTTGATCAGCTGCTGGAATCCAAATCAGAACTGGGGACAAATTTGCGCCGGGAAAAAAGAGAACTCGAACGCCTCGCTGTTCCGGCTGAAGTGCGCCTTCGTCACGGTATCGTAATCGATCAAGTTTTCGAGGAAGTGCGTACGGGCGATTACGATTTGATCGTGACCGGCACCTCCCAGGCGCGCGGCCTGCTTGGTCATTACATCATGGGCGATCTGACCCGCAGCATTTTAAACCGTGCTGATTGCCCCGTACTCGTAGCGCGCGCCGGTCCGCCGAAGGCGGGCAGAACCCTCTGGAAAGCCATCAAGGGATTATTCGGCGAGCGCTAAGAGCGACGAAACAAGGTCGCCTTGTATTCGCTGTCTACGCACATTCTCAATCTTACTCATGCTCCTGCTCATGCTCGACAGTCTCTGAAGAAAGGAAGGAGCAAGAGTATGAATATGAGCATGGACATACCCGCACAACCAACTCTGCGCAGCAGCCGGGTGCGCCGTTGGCTCGCGCATCTTTGGCGAGAATGGACGATCGAAAGTTGGCGCCCGATTGCTCCCGCTTTCACGAAACCCGAGCCTTTGAAGTGGAATGATACCCAGGTAACGGCAGCCTGGATCGGCCACGCCACGGTGCTCATCAATTTCTTCGGCATCAACATTCTCACCGACCCAGTGCTCTTTCCGCGTATCGGGATTCGGCTGCCCGGATTCACCATTGGCCCAAAGCGATTGACCGCGCCAGCGCTCCAATTTTACGAACTGCCTCGGATTGACCTTATCCTTCTATCCCATGCGCACTTCGATCATTTCGATTTGCGAACGCTCCATCGCTTTTATGAAAACACCCGTGTAATCACTGCTCCGAACACGGCCGATTTGCTAAGATGGACACGTCTCCAAGACGTCACCGAACTTCGTTGGGGTGAGAGGAAAATCCTCAACATCGCCAGCCAACCGACAGGCGACATCGCTGTCAGCGCTTTTCAAGTGAAACATTGGGGCGCACGAAAACAGCGCGATGATTATCGCGGCTACAATGGCTACATCGTGGAGCGAAACGGACGGCGCATTCTTTTCGCCGGCGACACTGCCATGACGGACAGCTTCGCAAAGCTGCAACTGCCGATCGCCGAACCCGGCTCCGCCGGGCAGCCCCCTCCACTCACAGCAAGCGCACCTTCAGCAGAAGCCACACGAAGGGGCTGGGCGACCCAGCAGGTTGAATCAACCGGCTGCCCTTCGGGCGCGAAGCGGGTCGATCTCGCGATCATGTCAATCGGTGCATACAACCCGTGGATTCATTCGCACTGCACACCGGAGCAGGCAGTGGAGATGGCTACCGCTGCCGGCGCGCGATTTATCCTTCCGGTGCACCACCAAACGTTCCGGCTCAGTTTCGAGCCGTTTCGAGAACCGATCGAGCGCTTCCAACTCGTGCTCAGTGCGACTCCGGAACGCATCGCGCTACGCGAAATTGGCGAGACTTTCGTGCTCCCGTGACGCCACGGGTTTGCTCGTGCTGTTTTGGAATGCAATGTTTGCACCGCTCGCGCCGACGTAGCTCAGCTGGTAGAGCAGCGGTTTCGTAAACCGCAGGTCACGGGTTCGAATCCCGTCGTCGGCTCACCCCTTCGCTCGCAACAACGTGAAAAGCGAAAGCTGTCATGTCGTAGCCCCCGAACGGAGCCGAATCGTCTTAGCCCAAGTAATTTTTTGTCGCGAGCTACGGCTTGACAGGCACTCGATTGCGAATTGTTGGAGTCCGACGATTGAACGTTGGCGCTTGAGTCGCCGTCGGCTTGCCGAAGGCGGGTTGAGCGTTAAACGTTTGGCATTTTAGAATGACAGACTCGTTCTCAAATTCCGTCTCGATCATTATTCCAACCTTGAACGAGGAGGAGAATATTCTGCCGCTGGTCGCGGAAATTGCTGCCTGCGGTGTTTCTTTTCGGGAAATTTTGTTCGTTGACGATCATTCTACCGACGCAACTTGCGACAAAATTCGCGCGCTCTCGGGCACTCACCCGATCCGCTTAATCGAGCAGGACGGCGCAGGTCCTGGATTGGCGACGGCGATCATGTTGGGCGCGCGGGCCGCGCGCGGCGAAATTCTACTCGTGATGGACGCGGACTTGAGTCATCCGCCTGACCGGATCAAAGATTTGGTGGCGCCGCTGTTTGCCGGCACCGCAGACCTTGTGGTCGGCAGCCGCTATGTGAAGGGTGGGTCGACGCCGGGCTGGCCGGCATGGCGGCGGGCCGTGTCACGAGCGGGGGCGGCGCTTGCGCATCCGCTCACTGGCCTTCACGACTCGATGTGTGGCTTCTTTGCCATTGGTCGTTCCCGCTTGTTGGAACTCGCGCCGCAAACCAGCGGTTTCAAAATTGTTTTCGAGACGATGTTGCGCGCGCGCGGAACGCTGCGCGTACGTGAAGTTCCGATTGTCTTTCGTGAACGCGCACGCGGGAAATCGAAAATGTCGTTCGATGTTGCCCTGCGATTTTTCTTCCGCTGGCTCCACGCGATGCTCAAGCATCTCGCGGCATCTCGGCGTGAAAGAGACGTAAACCTGGCTAACGCAACGGAAGCTTTACATCCAGAGGCTCCAGGAGAGTAGCGCGGATGCATCGCGCCAAACTCGGCTGGAGGTGTCGCCCAGCACAACCACGATCACATCCCTGCCGGGACGCGTACCGCTTGCGATCAGACATTTGCCTGCGGAATCGGTGTAACCGGTTTTCATCCCGTTGCAGTAAGGGAGCCGCCTGAGAAGCTTGTTGGTGTTCTCAAGCTCGCGCGTGCGACCGTTGGCAAAGCGAAAAACAAGCTGCGGAAGACAAACGATCGAGCGGATTGTCGGATTCGCATAAGCAGAGCGCGCGATGAGCGAGAGGTCGCGCGCGGTGGAGTACTGCCCCGGCACTGGCAAACCATTCGGATTCACAAAGTGCGAATGCACAGCTCCAAGTTGTTGGGCACGTCTGTTCATGACCTCTGCAAACGCTTCGATGCTGCCGGCATTATCCCGGGCCAGACATCGTGCAACGTCATTAGGGCTTTTCACCAGCAACGCGCGCAGAAGATCGATCCGCTGATAAGTGTCGCCTGCCTTGATGTTCAACTTCACCGGCTCAGCGAAGGTATCTGTTGGTTGCACTGTGACCTGCCGATCGAGAAAACCGCTCTCCGCTACAATGAGCGCCGTAAGCAATTTTTGCGTGCTCGCCGGAGCCCTGAATTGATCCGGATTTTTTTCGTACAAGGTTTTGCCACTATTCGCGTCCACCACAATGACTGAAGCGGCGCTGGTCTTTGGTATTCCCTCCGGAGTGAACTCTGTCGGCGCAGGGATCGTTTCCGGTGTTTCCTTCGCCTTGGCGCGTGCCCGGTGTGAGCGGCTATGCGTCGATTTCGATGTCTTTGCCTTGCGAGTCGGAGTCGTTTCGGCATCAGCGTCCTGTTCATCGTCGGAGCGATTAGCCTTAGCGGGCTTATCTTTCGCACTAACCGCCTTCGCTTTGCGGACGGGACCGGAGACCCCATTCGGTCGTACGGCTTCGGGGGCAGCCGCGTCCTGGCTCCACGCGTTTGGAGCTGATGCCAGGATGAGAACGCAAAGGAACCAGAGCCAGTGGCGCGACGATTTCATGGGTCGGAAATTAGCGACAAAACTTTTAACGGCGCAAGTACCGGGCGCAAATGCCAATCTTCTGGCTAGGATTCTCTCCCGCGCTCGATCAGTTCGATCTCGTAGCCTTCTGGCGCGTCGATGAATGCGATTTTATTGGTGCCAGTTGAATGGGGCCCATCGGATAACGGATGACCTTTTGCTGCTGCCTCTTTCGCGAACTTCTCAAGATCATCCACTTCAAATGCGAGATGCGTAAGGTCGGGGCCGACCATTATCGGCCCGCTTTCGTCAAATTTACAAATCTCAATCTCCTCGTCGCCATGGGGAGCCTTTAAGAATACGAGCTGTGATCCGCGACCGGAAGTGTGACGGCGAAGCTCCTTGAGTCCCAGAACATCCTTGTAGAAAGAAACCGTTTTCTCCAGGTCTTGTACGCGATAGCGCGTGTGAAGCAATTTCTTGACCATCGCTTATCTTATTCTTGCGCGACGCGGATTCAAACCCACGTCCATGCATGCCCGTCATCCCTGGCGAAGTCCAGGGTTCCCATAGCCTCATCAGCGGTTGCTCTGCGGGATTCCTCGACTACGGTTTCGCTCCGCTCGGAATGACAGAAATGAACCTATGAAAAAAATCGGAATTCTTTTTGGCCAGGAACACAGTTTTCCACCAGCATTCGTAGAGCGAGTGAATCAGAAAACCGGCGGCAAAGACATTGTCGCGGAATTTGTCCGAATCGACAAGGTGATTCAGGGAGAGCCATGCGGCTACGATGTGGTGATCGATCGTATCTCGCAAGACGTCCCATTCTATCGAGCCTGGTTGAAGAACGCCGCCCTCACGGGCACGGCAGTCGTGAATAATCCGTTCTGGTGGAGCGCCGACGAAAAATTCTTTAACAACGGGCTGGCGACCAAGATCGGCGTCGCCGTCCCGCGAACGGTGTTGCTTCCATCGAACCAGCCGCCGCCGGACACCAACGACAAATCATTTCGCAATCTCGGATACCCACTGGATTGGGAAGCGATTTTCAATTACATCGGCTGGCCCGCGTTCTTCAAACCGTTCGCAGGCGGCGGTTGGAAGAATGTCTATCGCTTGCATAACCCGGAAGAATTCTATCGCGCCTACAGCGAGACTGGCCAGCTGGTGATGATGTTGCAGGAGGAAGTGAAATTCGACATGTACTTCCGCTGTTATTCAATTGATCAACGCCACGTGCGTATCATGCCCTACGAGCCGCGCCATCCCTTTCATTTGCGCTATCAAACCGAATGGAATGCGCCGCGTGAGATTCTCCACAAAGTGGAAGAAGGTGTGCTGAGGTTGAATGAGTATCTCGGTTACGACTTGAACACAGTCGAATTTGCCATTCGCGATGGCGTGCCAGTCGCGATCGACTTTTGCAATCCTGCGCCCGATTGCGAAGCGGCGTGGATCGGTCAGGCAAGTTTCGAGTGGGTCGTAGAAGCAATTTCGGAAATGGCCATCCGCAAAGCACGCGAACACGTCCCCGGTCGCGACAATTTGAGCTGGGGCAAATTTCTGCAAGCGGCGGTGACAAGGCGCTCGCTCCGCGATGTTGCATAAGACCCATAGTCAATTTCGGGCGGTCATCCTGAGCGAAGCGCAGGACCTCACAAGGACTCGAGCGTTACGTCGGGACGTTAGTGTGATCTGACAACTTGTGTGAGGTCCCTCGCCGTCTTCGCGACTCGGGATGACAGCGCGCTGTTTTTGGCGGAGATTGGCCGCCCCTCCATGAGCGCGAAGGATCACACATTTACTCTCGGCATCGAAGAGGAGTTCGCCATCATCGATCCGGAAACGCGTGAGTTGCGTTCGCATATTCACGAAATTCTCGAAGGCGGAAAGATCCTGCTCAAGGAGCAGATCAAGCCCGAGATGCACCAATCGGTCGTAGAACTGGGCACGGAGGTTTGCGATTCCATCGACTGCGCGCGCACACACGTGACCGAACTGCGCAGCAGACTCGCTGAACTCGCCGGTCGCAGTGGATTGAAGATCGCGTCAGTGGGCACGCATCCGTTTTCTCACTGGCGCCACCAGCACATCACCGAGGGCGAACGTTACAAGCAAATCATCGAAGACATGCAGCTGCTCGCACGGGCAAACCTGATCTTTGGGTTACACGTTCACGTCGGAGTACCCGACCGTGAGGGCGCCATCCACGTGATGAATCAAGCGCGTTATTTTCTGCCTCATATTTACGCGCTCTCGGTCAACTCGCCGTTTTGGGTGGGGGAAAATACGGGGCTCAAAGGTTATCGCCTGAAAGTGTTCGAACGTTTTCCGCGCACCGGCATTCCCGATTCGTTCGAATCGCTCTCGGAGTACGACGACTACTGCAAGCTGCTGGTCAAAACCGGTTGCATCGATAACGCGAAAAAAATCTGGTGGGACATCCGACTGCATCCCTTCTTTGATACTCTGGAGGTGCGCGTGTGCGATGCCCAGACTCGGGTGGACGACACGCTTGCAATCGCGGCGTTGATCCAAGCAGTCATCGCCAAGCTGTTCAAACTTTTGTGGCGAAACACGACCTTTCGAATTTACCGGCGTCGCCTTCTGGATGAAAACCGGTGGCGCGCGGCGCGTTATGGCATCGATGGAAAACTGATCGACTTCGGCAAGGAATCGGAAGTGGAAGAGCGGAGTCTGCTAAACGAGTTGCTTGAATTTGTCGCGAGCGAGGCAGACGAACTCGGCACGCACCGCGAGATGGCGCACATCGAGCGCATCATGCGCGAAGGCACCGGCGCAGATCGACAACTTGCCGTCTGGAAACACACCCAAGACATGAAAGCCGTAGTCGATCATATCGTCGCAGAAACCTACGAAGGGTTAAACATGTCGCGACAGGCAGCGACACGTTAAATCTATGCAAATCAGGACGGCATGAACGTTATAAATGCGTGATATCTAGATTCCAATCGGTCCCATCTGTGACATGGACATCGCCATTCGGTCGATGAGTGTATGTGATTTGGTCCATCTTCACGTGTGAAGGCAGCACGTTGACGATCACGGCATCACTCAGCGCCACAATACGTGTACGGAGTTGTTCGCGCCGGACAAACTGCTTACGTGACGAGTCCATAGCGAAAAGGTAACCTTTCACGCGAATGAGATTGCCTTCGTGACCCTCCACCGTGCCGACAAAATGACGCTGCGCATCACTCTGAAAAAATTGTCGATGAATGATATGAACGTATTCGCCTACGTTAAGGATCATAAGCTTCTGGCGTTAGGTTTCGCATGGGTGGCACGCGAAGGTTCAAGTTTTTCCGGGCGGAATTACTTCGGTGAGGTAATTGGACGCGTTCAACTCCCTGATTTCAGGAACTCGAGAATTTTCTTGTGTTCTTCGGGAGTGAGATTGGCGCGCACCCGCATATGCATCATGGCTACTTCCCATTGGGCAGGGCTTAACGAACCGGGCGACCGAATGTTGTGACAACGCACGCAATTCTCCGCCCAAAGCTGCGCCCCACTCTTTGCAGTCGCTCCGGTGGCAAGTTCTCCCGGTTGCTTATTCGTTGCGCAACCAATCAACCACGTTACAGCAGCGCATGAAACAATGATTGTTGCTCCAGGCCAACCGATCCACTTGCTGATCCTCGCTGGAATTTCTTTCATAGCTTAAAAACCCACCGCTGCTTGCATCATAAAGGCGTCCTGGTCTCGGCCGCCTCCGTTTTTATCGTCGAACTCGTAAGCCAGCTTGAGCACAGCGCTCGGAGTGACCCAGTAGTTTAATCCAAGAGTCCACCGTTGTTCGTCAAAGCCGACCGGTGTGTGCAATTGATTAAACCGATCGTAACGAAATACACCTTCGAAGTTCTTGATGTAATCGTTGTCGATGTGGGTGGGCCGATAGGCGAGTTCCACATATCCTCCATTCCGGTTGTTGTTGAATTCGAGTGGCCCGAAGCCTTGGCTTCCATCTGGATCGTAAGCGAAATTGCCGACGTGCGACCAAACCCATTGCGCACGGAAATTGATCAGACCTTTGAACAACGTCGAATCTTGGACGTAATTAAAGTCGGCCGATTGTAAAACTGCTGTCACCGCCTGATCGCGCGGTCCAACTTTTGAGCGTTGAATTCCATAACCGATTTCGAGTTGCGGAATCGGAATGAAACCAAGATGGCCGCCAACAGCAACATGGCCGCCAAAGTTGGCGTCGTTATCAAAATCGAGCGTGCCCAATTCGCTAAAATCGTCGGTTGTAGTGATCAGGCCGGGTGCGTTTGCGACGAAGCCGACATACTCAAGTTTAGTGGGGCCGATCGGAATGACACCGCGCAATTGCCCGCCGAGTTCCGACTCCGGCAACAAGCCGTCATAAACTGCCAGAGGCTTGTCTGGAAGTTTGTTTACCCAGTTCATGTGTTGCCGTTCGACGAAGAAATCCATCGGGTTAAGGAATCGCCCGACACCGATTGTCATGTAGTCATTCAAAAGGTAGGCGGCTTGCGCCACTTCCAGATTGATCGTTGTCTCTTCGTCTTCGAACTCGAGTTCCAATTCGCCTTCGAAGAAAAGCCGATCGGTCATCTTCCAGAGAAAAAGCGCGTTGAACGCGGCGTCGAAAAATGGATCCTCGCCGCTGCGCGCCGTAAATCCGGCAGTTCCATAACCGGCGAGCAGAAACTTCGTCGTTCCGGGGAACGTTTCCTTCACTTGTGCCTTCAACGTTTCCACCTCTTGACGCAGTTCCTCCGTGGCGGCTTCAGATGGCGCCGGAGCGACAACCTGTTTCCCTTCGCTAACGGCCTTCTCGGGTGCCGCTTCAGCGGGAGCTTGCGCTGCGCGAGCGGTCATTTGCTGGACGGTTGCTTTCAATGCGTCCAGCTCCTGCTTCATCGCTTCGTGTTCCGCCTTTAGCTTGTCGTATTCGGCGCGCGACACATAGTCGGAAGATGGCGGGGATAGAGCGACATCTTGCGCCATAGCCACAAACGAAATGGATAACCAAATCAGCGCGACAAAAGCACCCGTGATCCTGTGTCGTACAATCATCGGGATTGCTCGAATCATTTATTTTCCCGCGAAGGTCTTGATGTAATTCACGAGCTCCCAGCGTTGTGTCTCCGACAAAGACCCTCTCCACGAAACCATCGGTGATCTGCCTTCCGTAATTTTCCAAAAGAGCGCCCCATCTGTTTCGCCAGCTCTAATGCGCGCGCCTAGATCTGCTGGCTTTTTCTCTAAGGCAGCTCCGCCCGGGCCATCACCTTTTCCAGAAGGACCGTGGCAGGTCATGCAGTTTGCAACGTAGAGCTTCTGGCCGAGCGCTGTCGCGTTGGCATTTCCCGCAAGTGGGTTGGGACGATTGGCAGCGGTGGGCGGAGCTTTCCAATCTGAGCTGCCTTGCGCCAGCGGCGACCCGCTAATCGAGAAAACTGCCAATGCGATCAGTGCTCCCGAACAACTCGCAGCGGATTTTCTTGATTTCATAGCGATCAGGTGGGCGGTGCGTTGCTTCTGTCTTTGCGCCATAACGCATCGATGCTCCACTGTCCCGACCCGTAAAAGACCATGAAAAAGAAAATCCAGCAGTTCACCAAGGCGAGTTCGCCTCCATTCATGATCGGAAAAAACTTCGCCTCCAACGTGGGCACCGTTCCCACGTAAAACATGAAATAAGCGATCGCCATCTCGCCGCTCGCGAGAAACGCCGCGACACGAGTGAACAGCCCAAACGCAATCAGAAATCCGCAGACGAGTTCGATGATGCCCGCGATAAATGCGAGCCCTGACATCCCGTGACCGCCACCGGGATACCCGAAAAGCTTTTGGCCGCCATGACATGCGTACGCCAAGCCAACGATCAGTCGCACGAGGCAGTAAACTGGATCCGCAAATCGATTCAGAGGGCTCAACTTGCATTGTTATCTCAGGAGTCGCCGAAGTTGACTGCGCATTTTTACGGAAAAAATGTCGAAGCTATTTTGCCGCGAAATCTCTATACTTAATGAGTCTTCGCGCGCTTGTTGTGAGCGGTCCGAAACTGCGTTGGCGATCTTCGCGTGAGCTTTTTAAAAACGCGATTGAACTGAGACAACGATTGGAAACCGACGGCGAACGCAATTTCGCTGACCCGAAGATTTGAGGTCTGCAGGAGATCACGCGCTTTGGCGACGCGTATTCGTGCGACGTAATCGACAAAATTTATACCGGCCACTTCTTTGAACTTTTCGCTCAAGTAATTGGCGCTGATGTGAGCGAAATTAGCGACTTTCGTTAGCGAAAGTTCGTCATCCGAATACTGGTGGATGAATTTTCTCGCTTTCCAGATTTCGACCGGCTCAGCCCGACTGCAGTCTCGAAAACCAACTGGTTTGAACTCATATGCGTGCGTCATCTTCACCACCCCGCAGATAATCAACCGCGACTGACGCGATGGCGCTCTCCGTCCCTTGCCAATTAGTCGGCTGATTTTGTCCGGCAGCCGTCAAGTCGCCGAAATTGACGGCAGCAATTTATGCACAGAAAAAGCCAACCGCCGTGGAGCGCCTTTCTCACGACCACCGCATCCTTCAGGTGTGAAAGGAGCGGTTATGAAAACAGATACGGTTCTAACAATGGATGAATATTTCGCTGCGTGTCGTCCGGCTACCAAGCACCTAAACCCACCGGCTGACAACGCGTGTCACATTCCGATAACGAGTGAAGTTGACGCCTGGAGCGAGGAGCACGGTTGCCGGTGCGATCGCTGGGGCCATCCGTCCCCAGGTTCTCTTGAAGAGCGGAAGCCGCAACTCTGCGCTGCGGCCGACGAGCTTTACCTGTAACACAATTGAGGTGAACAAAAATGGAATACGTAATTGCATTCGGCGTGGTCGCGGTGATGGCGCTCTATGTGCTGATCATCGGGCGATGCTTGAGAGAACCTGAGTGGCAGTAAACTTTCGACACCGAGTCGCGCGTGGAATATGATTGCGGGCTCGTAAAGCTTGCTAACAAGCAGTTCGTCGAAAAACTTACTCGCTTCTTTCGCGACCCCTCGTTAGGCGAGGCTCGAAGAAGCGCAGCTCATCCTCCGTGTCATTCGCGCTAGCGAGGAACTTACGATCGTAGGGATTGGTGCTAAAGACGGCGATTTTCATCATTCAACCACCCTCGAGGTTCTTTCGGCGGGATTTAGCCACGCGCAAAGGACGCAGCTCACTCTCCCCGCGTCCCAAGGCTAGCCAGCGGGTTTCAAATTCCTCCCATCGCTGCTCCTCGGGCAGCGCGGTATGGCTCACGGGAAATTCCATGATTTCCCAGGGTGCCGCTAAATGGTTCGCGATAGAATAGACAGTTTCCGCTGGTACCACCGGATCATTGAGCCCCAGACCTATGAGCGTTTCGCAGGAAACCATCCCAGCGAAGTTCACCGCGTCGAAATAGCGGAGCACGAGCATGATGTCCTCGGTGGCCTCCGGACGCTCTTTGAGGTAATGCGCGATCTCGGCTCCGGAACCGGATTTGACGAAGAAATATCGCCCCTCCGCCCACCCGAACGTCGGGACGCCCAGCACGAGGAGGTCCGACATGTCCCAAAGCGCTTCCGCCATTAGGGCGAGGCCTCCCGCGAAGCTAAATCCATAAGTCAGCTGTCGGGAGGTCTCTCCCGCGAAGAGATCGCGCGCCAGCTGCATCGTGCGGCCGTAATCGCAAACTGCGCCGCGCAGGACGGAGGTCTCGGGCGACTCGATTCCGGTCAGCACATAGCCCCACCGCGAAGGCGCAGGCACGGCCGCCGCCGAGCGGCCAAAGCCGCGAATATCGATGCCCATCACGTTGTATCCAGCCTCCGCCCATTTCCACTGAATGTCGCACTGCGAGCCGTAGCCGTGGCTGTGCACGACGAGCGGGCGCCGCGCATCATCCGACCAGCCGAGGCTGTAGCCGGTAACTTCAACCCCGCCTAACGAATGAAAAGTGAGCTGGGACAATTCAAGCGACGGGTGACCCTCGCAGGTCATGGGGATCCGGCGCACCTCTGGGTCGATTGCATTCAGCTCCTCGCAGGTCTTCGCCCAGAACGATTCGAAATCCGGTGGGCGTGTTAGAGTCGGGCGAATTCGGCGTTTCATGACATGCGCATGACGCCTCGCGAGGTTGCAGACGTCGTGGCCGCTCTTCTATACTCCGAGTGCGATGCATGTCGAACAGGTCGTCGAGATCCCGTTTTTTCAGGGACTCCCGGCGGAGGCGCTCCGGCAGGTCGCCGCCGACTCGACCGTACTCGCGCTGGAACGCGGTCGGATTCTGATGTCGCAGCATGACGCCGCCGAGCATCTGTTCTTTCTGATTTCCGGTGTGGTGCAGTTTTACATTCATTTTCAAGGCGTGGACGATCTTCTCGTCGGGACGATGCGCGAGCCGGGCGCGCTGCTCGGCTGGTCGGTTTTCCGGAAGCCCTATCGCTATACGGTCACCACCCGATGTGAGGAGGACTGCCAGATCATGCGGGTCCCTCGCGAAAGCATCATGAAACTGGTGCAAACACAGCCGCGTCTCGGCTACTTGTTGCTCAAGCGGGTAGCTGCGACCCTTGCCAATCGACTCGAACAGACGCGCGATATTCTCGTTAAGCCTGCGGCCTCGGGCGGGATGGCGACGGCGGGCACTTGATGAAATCTACCACCGAACTTATTCGTCAATCGCCGTTTTTCGAGACATTCGCGCCCGACGACATCGACGCGCTTGCCGCGCACGCGCGAATGCGGAGCGTCGCGGCGGGCGAGGTGATCCTGCGGGAGAACGATCCTGCCGAGGCGCTATTCATGATTGTGGCCGGGCAGGTGCGCCTCTCGTTCGAGACGCCCGAAGCACTCACCGCACCGCGCACACCAGGAGAAGATCGCATCCTCATCCGGACGCTGACGGAACCGGGGCGCGTCGTTGGGTGGTCGGCAATGGTAGAGCCATATCATTATCGCGACACGGCGACGGCCATCGAGGACACTCACCTGCTGGTATTCGAACGGTCATGGCTGGAGCGGCGCGCGGAAGAGATGCCAAGGTTCGGAGTTGAGTTGATAACGCGTATCCTCTGGGTACTCGGCAACCGGCTGCGGGAGGCGCGCATCCGGCTGGTGGCCAGCCGCTACGAGCAGGAGGCGCTCGCCATTCGCGCGCTACTCGAGGAAAGCGCCTCCGAGCTCAGCGTCACGTCGCCCCTGCACAAGCTGCCCATTTATCTCGAGAGCAGGCTTACTCTCTCCGATGCCTTTCAAACGCTCGAGCTCCTCCGCAACCACGGCGACGCGCTCGAGGCCAGTCTCGCGCGGATGTGCCTCGAAATTCTCAAAAACGTCCGCAAAGAACTGGACGTCTATCGCCGGCTCCAGCAAATCTACGAAGCGGTGAGCGCGGCGCCGGAAGACGCGACGCCAGAAGAGGTGAGGCGGCGGTGCTGCGTGGAATTCTGCCGGCTGTTCGAACGCCTCGATCACATCATTGAGGGTGAGGAAAACCTGCCTGCCGAGACCGGGCACATCTTCGTCATGAACCACCTCGCCAATCATCCCGAGAACACGTTGCCGAACGATTTCCAGCTCACGCTCGACACCCACTTTGTCTCCTGCATGGTGCTCAGCCCGAAGTACGGCGAGCCGCCGGTCCGCGTCATTCGCAAGTCGAACCCCCACGAATACGGCCACCAGAAGTATTACGATCGTCTGGGATATATCTATGTTTATGCAAAACATGTCGATGAAGATGAAAGCAACCCGCGGCTACTGGCTGAGCAGCGGCGGCGGGCTTTCCTCGAAACCGCCGCGCTCTGCCTGCGCGACGGTCGGAACCTAGTGATCTGTCCCGAAGGCGCATCCACCTCGACCGAGCGCTCTCCGCTGCCGTTCAAAGCGGGGGCTTTCCGCCTCGCGGTTTTCGTTGATCCCGAACCGCTGATTGTTCCGGTGGTGGTGGCGCATTTCGATCGCAAGATCACGCGGACAACACTTATCGCGCGCGTGCACAAACCCTTCCGCCTCTCCGATCACGTTGCGAAGCCGGTGCAGGACGAAGCGCTCTTCGCGTTCATCGCCGAGTTCGGTGAGAAAATGCATGCGTGGGTGCGCGAGGCTGCCGCTCGCGCCACGGCCGGGTCGGTACCTCGCACGAGCGTCTTATAGCCCGTCGTCGAAGGATTAGAAATTGAATAGTTAGGGAACAACCGCGTAAGGCCGCATCATGTCGTTATCTTCGTGTTCGAGGATGTGGCAGTGATAGACGTAAGTCTGAGGCGCGGTAACGCCGGTGGGTAGATCATACTTAGCACGGATCGTCGTGAACTCCCCCGGGTTGGCTTTGACTGTGTCCTTGAAACCGCGCTCGGTCGGATCAGGCGGTTGCATCGGTCCCGTGGCGAACGGAGTTGGATCGATTCCGCCGGGGACGCCATTCGGGCCACCGTAGGCTTCCTCATAGGCCTCCGCGTCGAATGGCGTTCGCCCGACCACTTGGAATTGGACGAGGTGGTTGTGGAGCGGGTGCGTGTCGCCAGTCAGGTTGATGTAAACCCAGTCCTCAATTGTCCCGACCTGCGGCGTTTCTGTTATTGGGTCCTCGAAGTGCGCCGCGTTCAGATTCAGGAACCATTCGGCTGTCTCCGCGCCGACCTCATTGAGCGTGATGTAGCGCGTGACGGCTGGATCGCCAAGGTTGGCGGCGCTTCCGGGCAAACTCGATGGAATGACGCTTGGTCCCGGCTGCGTGACGGTTCTTCCGACACGGAATTGCATCACCTGCGGCAGTTGCGGTGCTGGATTTGAGACTGGACTCGGCGGCCTGTGATTCATCAGCACGAACCTTGCGCCGGCAAACCTGCTGAAATCGACAAGCACGTCGGCTCGCTCGGCCGGAGCCAGTACCAAACGTCTGGTTCGGACTGGAATATCCCACAGGCCGGCATCGGCTCCGATCTGCCAGAAGTCTAAGCCGCTGATGTCGAGGTTCAGGATGCGAGCATTGCAGCCGTTCAAGATCCGGAACCGGTACATGCGCGGCTCGACATTGAGGAATGGCCAGACCTTGCCGTTGACCAACATAACGTCACCGAAGTACTCGCCGATCCAAGTTACGCCTTCGATTTCGCTCGCCGGGTAGAGAAACGTTCCATCCAGATTAAATTGGCGATCCTGTATAACGAGCGGAATTTCGTACGCTCCGCCGGGAATGCCTATCGGATTCGGCTCAGAGCCCGTATCGAACTCGTCGCGGAGGACATACGCCGCGGCTAGTCCGGCGAACACGTTCAAGCGCGTCGCGCCGAGCGCGTGGTCATGAAACCACAGCAGCGTGGACGGCTGCTCATTTGGATAGTAAACGGTCTGCGTGTCACCCTGGCCAAACCCGTTCGGTGTGATTGCCGGATTGCCGTCGCTATTACCCGCCACAATAGCGTCATGCAGATGCGTTATCATGCGCACTTCATTGCCGAGCGGGGTTAAACGTGTGTCGACCGGAATCCAGTCGGGGTAAGTCTCAGGAAGCTCATTGGTGTAGCTGACATCGAGCGGCGTGCCGCGCTGCGCGACTATCGCCATCCCAAACGAACCCGCTTGCCCCGCAAGTCCCGAGCCGTCGTCGTAGGCCCAGAAGGGCGTTGGCGGCAGGTTGGGATGCAGTTGTCGTGCAATTTCCCTCTGCGTGAATGCGTACTGGTTCGTTCCGCTGGGCGTCGCGACCACGATTCCGTTCCCTGGCACGGGCAGCCGCTGAATGTATTTTGTCAGCACGCTGCGCGCTGGTCTGTCTGCGTACGCTTGACGCACTGTCCATGGCAGGGCCAGAGCAGCGCTGGCTCCTGCACCACATTTGAGAAAAGATCGCCTCGTTACGCCCATAATTATTTCCCTCCTGTTTCGATGTGTTGAGGGGCGGAGACCACAACGGTGACTTGGGTGGCTCAGAGTGTGGCAACGAATAGACCTCTCTGACTACGCATTTTTACGGAAAATATTCCGCGGCGTCTTCGGCTCCGCGTTTGATGACTGTCGAGCTTCTGCTCGAAACCCAGTGGGCGTCTGCCGCGTGACCTTTTTGAATGCGCGATTGAATTGCGACAATGATTGAAAGCCTACGGCGAACGCGATCTCGCTGACGCGCTGGTTCGAATCTCGTAAAAGAACGCGCGCTTTGCCGATACGGGTCCGGGTGACGTATTGGACGAAGTTCACGCCTGTCACTTCCTTGAACTTCTCGCTCAAGTGGTTCGGGCTGATGTGGACCGACTTCGCGACCCGCGTCAGCGACAGCTCTTCATCCGAATGCTCGTCGATGACCTTCCGCGCTTTCCAAATTTCAACGGCTTCGGGCCGTTCGCGGGTTCGGATGGTTGCCTGCCCATCCAGACTCGTGCGCGGCGTTTTCATCACACCACAAACAAAAATGGCGGAGCTCTGATCGCTCCCCGCCGTTTGGCAATTGTTTAGCCAATCTTGCTATTCGCCGAAGATCCGCATAGCAATTTTTGCAAAGAAAAAGCCAACCGCTGTGGAGCGCATTTCTCGCGGCTATCGCATCCTTCATCGTGGAAGAAGCGGTTATGAAAACAGATACGGTTCTAACAATGGATGAATATTTCGCTGCGTGTTGTCCGGCTACCAAGCACCTAAACCCACCGGCTGACAACGCCCGTCACATTCAGATAACAGGTGAAGTTGATACCCGGAGCGAGGAGCACGGTTGCAGATGCGATCGGTGGGGCCATCCGTGCCCAGGTTGTCTTGAAGAGCGGAAGCCGAAACTCTGCGCTGCGGCCGACGAGCTTCGTCTCTAAAACAAGTGAGGTAAACAAAATGGAATACATAATTGCATTCGGCGTGGTCGCGATGATGGCGCTGTATGTCTTAATCCTCGGGCAGTGCCTGCGCGGCGCGTAAATGCCCGATGACGCTCAAATCAACTCTAGCGCACTAATCAGTTGTTTGCGTGGTGAGGCCGATGACTTGCACCGCGGTTTACCGTGAGTTCTGCGATATCCGAAATCAGTTTTGGCGGGAAAGCCCCTCGCAACGCATTCAGCACCGCCAGTACGTCGATAATTTCTTGGCTAATTGCTCCAGCTACCGGAGTTAGATATCCGGCGGCGGCGAACATCATACCACCAAGGCTCAACAACATTCCACCGACGGCGCTTTGCAAAGCAATAGAACGCATTCGGCGGCTGATGTGCATGAATTCATCCACTTTTTTCAGCGAATTTTCCATTGCCACAATGTCAGCCGCTTCCGCGGTTACATCGCTGTTCCCGATCGCCATACCTACCGTAGCCGCCATCATCGCCGGGGCGTCGTTAATGCCATCGCCAACGTATAGCGTTTTCGCGTGTGCAGTTTCCTGCCTAACAATTCTAAGCTTCTGTTCCGGACTTTGCTCCGCATGAATTTCGCTGATACCAACCTCCTCCGCGAGATAACGCACTTCCGATTCCCGATCGCCGGAGAGGATCATGATCCGTTTGAACTGATGTTTCGGTCCCAGGTGCTTAATGAAGGAACGCCCTTCTGGGCGGGGCGCGTCCCGCAATCGAAATGCCGCTGCGAATCGCCCATCGATCACAATGACGCATTCCAGTCCACCAACGATCGGTGGAAGATGGTCGGCGCCCGGTACCTTTTCGGTGATGAGTTTGCCACGGCTGGTAATTTGAACCTCATGACCACCGACCGTTCCTCGCAATCCCTGGCCGGGAGGCTCGCTAACCCGGGACGCTTGCTGGAGCTGAAGCGCTTCGGAGGACGCCGCGGCAAGAATGGCGCGAGCGAGCGGATGTTTCGAATACAACTCAAGGCTCGCCGCGAGTGTAAGCACTTCTTTCTGTTCGAAACCCGGCGCGATAAGTTGCTGCGTCAACTTGGGCTCGCCGTAGGTCAGCGTTCCGGTCTTATCGAAGATTGCAGTGCGACAACTCGCGATTTGTTCAAGGACCGCTGGATTTTTTATGATGATCGAACGTCGCGCGGCCAGAGAAATCGAGCCGATGATCGAAACCGGAATGGCAATCAGCAACGGACAGGGCGTGGCGATCACAAGCACAGCAAGAAAGCGGACGGCTTCGCCGCTGATGACCCACGCGAGCAGCGCAACGCTGACTGCGACTGGAGTGTAAATCGCTCCTAATTGATCTCCGAGCCGCCGTAGATGTGGTTGGTTTTGCTCGGACTCCCGCATGACCTCCATGATTTTGGCGTAGCGCGAATCGACCGCACGGCGCGAGGCCCTGATAGTGAGAGCGGACTCACCATTCACGGCGCCAGAGATGACGGCGGATCCAGTAGCTTTTGTAATCTCGAAGGGTTCGCCGGTGAGGAACGCTTCGTTCATTACTCCGTGGCCTTCAATTACAGTTCCGTCCACTGGAGAAATGTCGTGCGGATAAATAACCAGGGTGTCGCCGACCGCGATGTCATCGAGTGCTACGTCGCTGATCACGGAGCCTCGTTTTCGATGTGCGATGCCGGGCATCCGTTTTGCTAAAGCCCGCAAAACCGAAGATGCGTTGCGCAACGCGTGATTTTCCAGGGCCTCGCCACCGGAAAGCATCAATACAACGATCGCGCCAGCTAGGTATTCGTGGAGCAGGACGGAAGTAACAATTGAGATTCCGGCAAGCAGATCGGAGCCAAATTCCCGACGTAAAAGATTTCTGGCTAGTTCGTAAACGAGAGGAACACCGCCAAAAACCAGCGCAGCCAGAAGCGGGATTTGGGAAACTCCGGGAGCAGCGCGTAGCGCGAAACGTAGAATGAGATGGACCAAGATCGCAGCGCATGAAAACGCAGCGATGACGCTGGTCCTGCGACGATGTATAACGGTGACAGATTCCCAAAATCGGCTGGTTGGCGGCTGGTGTCTCAGCTTTGGGGCCGTAATAGCCTGAGCCATCGTGTTCATACTATCCGGGACAGATCACCGCCGAGTCGAGGCATCTGTTCGCACCTTTGGAAACCTCTGGCGTTTTAGAAACGGGAAACTTTCTCGAAGCTCCGCGGGCCGTGGTTCTCTTCTTCTCGCGTCTCAGTCCTCACGAGCAATCGGAGACCTTTTCACCGCGATCGCATCACGAAAATTTGATTAACCTCGAGCGCGAATCGGCGTGAGGCTAAGCACTAGAATCTCGGCATGTCGCGGCTGCCAGCGATGAAAATCCACGCGGGCGTTTGGGTGGAGACGACGGCAACAAGCAAAAACCGTTTAGATTAATCCGGTGCGAAGCTTCGGTCCGGTCAAATCCATCTCGACGCGACATTCTCGCTCGCCTGCCGCATGAGCGCGGCGTCGCTCATCATTTGAATGTCTCGACCGGAGAGGACTTGTTCGGTATTCAGGCCAACTTGTTCCGCGAGATGCGCGGCGATTAAGACGTTGTCCCCGGTAACGATCTCCAATCGAATGCCGAGGTCCCGAAGTTTGCGTAACGTTGATTCGATACCGGTTTTTGGCGGATCGGACAACGCCACGAGTCCGAGAAAAATCATCCCGGTTTCGGTCTCGTGATCGATTTGGGAACACTCAATGCCGCACTTGCGATAGGCCACGGCAATGACTCGGCAGCCTTGGGAACTAAACCTGCGCCATTGCTCCTCGATCTGATGGCGCGCGGAGTCAATGGCGGCCTGTTCTCCGTCTGACCACTCGACTCCCGAACAAATCTTCAAAATCTGAGGCAATGCACCCTTGGTGATAAGAACGCGATCGCTGGAACGTGGAGAGCAGAGCTCCGCGACGCTGGAGAAACGGGCTTGCGAAAGCTCGCCGGTTTTTTCAAAAAGAATGCTCAAACGTTTTCGAGCGAAATCGTACGGAAATTCATCCAGTTTTTTCCAGCCGGTGCAACCCCGAACACCTTCGGGGCTCGCCCGAAGCGCTTCGTCGATGGGATTGATAAAACCGGTTTCGTTGGCCGCGTTGAGGTACGCATAAAGCAATGTCTTTTCGCTTCGGTCTCCACGGGCATCCACCGCCGCGTGAACGTCGATCCTGCCTTCGGTGATCGTACCGGTCTTGTCCGTGCAGAGCACATTCATGCTTCCGAAGTTCTCGATCGCAGCCAAACGTTTCACGATCACCTTCTGCTCCGCCATGCGTCGTGCCCCGTGAGAGAGATTGATCGTGATAATCGCTGGAAGCAGTTGCGGCGTCAGCCCAACAGCAAGCGCTAGTGCGAACAAAAACGAATCCAGCACCGGTTTGTGCAGGAAAACGTTAAAGCCAAAGATTGCGAGCACGAGCAATAGCGTGATCTCGGCAAGCAGATAGCCGAACCGCCTCACGCCGCGTTCGAACTCCGTTTCCGGTCGGCGTAAGCGCAGACGGTCCGCGATTTTACCGAATCGCGTGTTCCTGCCTGTAGCAACGACCTCGGCTTTGCCCCAACCGCTTACCACATTCGTACCGAGGTAAACTTCCGCTCTGGCACTGTCCTCCCTGGAGCGATCGGCCGCGTTTTTCTCGACTGGAAATGTTTCACCCGTGAGAGCGGCTTCATTGACGAATAACTCGCGGGCTTCGAGCAAACGGCCGTCGCCGGGAATGATCGCGCCAGCGGAGAGCAACGTCACATCTCCGGGCACGACCTCCGCCAGCGGAATGATCGCTTCAACGCCATCACGCAAGACGCGCGCTTTTGTCTCCACCAATGCGCGCAACTTTGCAACAGCATCCGTGGCGGCGTCTTCCTGCCAGAATCCAAGTACGCCGCTCGCCAGCACAATTGCGAGAATCAAGATCGCATCGGTGCGATCCTGTAAGAATAGGGACACGATCGCCGCACCGATTAAAATGAGAATGATCGGGCTCTTAAATTGGGCGATGAAAAGCGCCAAGGGGCCAGTGCGTCGTTGGTTGCGTATCCGGTTTTGCCCAAGCTCGCTTAGACGTCGCCGGGCTTCTTCGCTTGTTAGACCAGCGGCCACAGCGTCAGCGTTATGAGTTTCGTTTGCGCACTTCCACGCGCATCCGGCTCAGTTTTTCGTAGAGATGGCCTTTGCGTCGCAGCGGCCACCATTCGTAAAGGAAAATTTCCATGGGGCGCCACATGGCCACCCAACCGGCGATGATCAGGCCTTCTCGAAGGACAATCGGTAAGGTCCCTGGTTGACGGCGCAGCAGTTGGCTCGTGATCATACACCCAGCGAGAAACGTCAGGCCGATGACGAGGCTGGTGCGGCCTTGTTTGAGGAGATGGCGAAACTCCAGGCGGTTCAGCTTGGCGCGATAGCCAAAATAATTGTGCACAGCGGTTTCAAGCAGATGCTGCGTGTCGCCATGCGGACGAAGCTGGTTCACATGGACGACCAGCGAGATTGGGTCGTGAAGTGGAAATTCCCGCGCCCAACCGACGATAAATTCCTCCGCGTCATCATCGAGGTCCCTCTTATGGAACGGCGAAGGATCCATCGAGTTGAACAGCTGCTCGATTCGATCGACGAAAACTTCGATTCGATGAAGCGATCCCTTGTGTGACTTCAACTTGAGAATTTAGTCGAATCGCCTTGACGACAACGGCACGAGCTCTTTGCAAATGCCATGCACTTTCCGGACGCTTTCCTCTGGCAAAGGTCCATTTTCGCTTAGTGTGCGAATTCTGCGTATTCCATCGAGCAGCTTCACAACAATAGGACGAGCCTGGCTGTCATTGCTCATTGTGAGAAGTTGTTTCTCCAAATAATCAACCAGCTGGGGTTGGTGAATAAGTCCGGACTGCTCGGGCGAGTATTTCTGAAGCACCAACGCAGATAATGCTTCGGTGCCGCGCAACCATCCGCCAACACTTACCAGTTGGGCAAGCTGTGTGCTTTTGAGTTCAATCATCCCGCTTTCAATATCTGAAAGCACACCGTCCCATTCCTGTCGCGCTGCCGTCCATTCGTTCTTGTCCGCAAGTTCCATAATGCTGCGACTGCGCCGAATCGCGCGCTCTTCCACCCCGAGTCCCCGTGCCAGCGACAGCACGGCGCGACCGAGATTCTTCACTTCAGCTGAATCTTCCGCTTCCATTGCGATAAAACCTTCGGCTATGACGACCCCAAGAAGAGTTGCAATTTGCGCCTGATCGCCATGCGATTTCCAGCGAGCCACCTCGGGACGCTTTACAGCGCGCCAGTTCGCGTCTCGAAATTGATCGAGAGAACGGAATATCTCTTTCGGCACCGGCACGGCGACACCGTGGACCTCCCTGGCTTGCGGAGACAGCTGGGCGTTTTGGTTGGAAGATGTCTGACCAAATACGGGCATGCCAGCAACGGCCAGAAGGAAAACGCAAAGCTTCGGCGCAGACACAACGAATTCACAGCCCACTGGGGAACGTTTCTTCCACTTCACCCATTTCCCATTCAGCGGTTCGCCCAAGCGGTTCAACAGCGCGAGTATGATCCTAATGCAGGATGGCGTCGAATTGATCTGGTAAGCGTGCATTAAAACAGTGGCTGATCAGTTCCGTTTGTGGATACCACTGCAATGGGGCGTGGCGTTTCGTTCCATCCTAATCAGCCGGCGATAGCATATGATATTTGCTGCGCTCCAGAATCGGACCCTTCGTGGTGCCGCTTAGGAACTGCACGACCACTGGATTCTCCGACTGCCGCATGTGCTCGGGCGTTCCTTGTTCGATGATTTTTCCGCGATGCAACATTGCCATCCGCGTGGCCACGTGAAACGCGCTGTCCATCAAATGCGTGACGATGATCGATGTCGTTTTCGTCCTTTTCGTAAGATCGATAATCAGTTCATCGATCAATGCGGCTATGACGGGGTCTAGGCCTTGGGTCGGTTCGTCGAAAAGAATCAGCTCCGGCTCCATCATCAGAGCGCGAGCCAGGCCGACGCGTTTGCGCATACCGCCGCTTAATTCGAATGGCATCGATTTGTCTTCGTCAGCCAGCTCGACCATTTCCAATTTTTCATCGACTAGCTTGTCGATCTCGGCGGGAGTTTTATTCGTCAGCTCTCGCAGCGGCAGCGCCAGATTTTCGCGCACCGTGAGCGAACTTAGTAACGCCGAATCTTGATAGACCATCCCGATCCGCATACGAACTGGCTCTAGTTCGTGGTCATTCATGTGCGAAACCTCGTGTTGGTTAAAAAAGACGGAACCTTTGTTTGGTTTCAGAATGCCAAAATCAATCGCAGAATGGTGGTCTTGCCCGCGCCACTTTGCCCGAGGATGACGAGACGCTCCTGGGGAGCGACGAGCAGCGAAATATCGTCGAGCACTTGGTTACCACCGAAGCGCATGCTCACGTCGCGCAGCACGACCACATGTCGCGCCGAGGTGGTCCCGGACTTGGCCGTCGCTACCGCGTGTGTCATCCGCTGAAATGCGACTCACGAAACTTATTTGTCCGCCGCCGCTCCGGAAAGATGTTTGCCGCAAGCTTTCGATCTTTTCTCGTCAGCGTTTTCCCTCTCGATAATCTTCGCGCCTGCAGCTGCAGGGCCGCCCGGCGCGTTTTGGCGCCGCGCGCTTTCGCGAGGTTCGCTGCTCTGATTTTCGGATGCGATGGCACGACCAGAACGGAACAAGTTCCATGCCGCACCACTTTTTCCGCGATGCTCCCCATCAAGACATGTTCGAAACCGGTCAGGCCGTGTGTTGAGGTAATGATCAGATCTGCGTCGTGGTCCTTGGCAACGGCGCAAATGTCCAGTACCGGCGAGCCGTCCGTGAAGACCGTCTCGAATTTTACGTCCCCGAATTTTGCTAACCGCACAAGTTTTCGCATTTGGCGCTCGGCATTTTCACGAGCGGCCTTTTGCAAGCCCGGAACGTTATAAATTGCAGCGTCCTCGCTTGAATAGATGTACCCGAGGTAGGTGGCATGGACCAAAATGACCCTGGCCCCAAATTCATTTGCGAATCCGATGGCATACTGAAGCCCCTCGCGGGAGCAACTCGAAAAATCTACCGGCACGACGATCTTACCGATCAAGAGCGATGTTCCAGCTCTTGACCGTTTCTTTTTGTTTCGCACCACAAACACTGCACAGGGCGCATGCTGAACAATGCGTTCCGCCGTGCTGCCCAGAAACACATGCTTGAAGCCCGTGTAGCCATGCGTCGGCGCGACGATCAGATCCGCGGGAATTTTCAGCGCCAGATTGCAAATTTCGTGAAATGCAGAGGCGCCTGTTCCCAGGTGAGTTTGGTCGCGTGGGGACAATCCAGCTTTGCTCGCGATGGCCTTAAGTTCTTCAGCCAACTGTTTGTTTCGATGTTCTTCAAATGATTCCGGCAAGAAGCCCGATGAGATCACCGGTCCCATAAAATCAGCGGGATATTGCCAGTGATGAACATGTAACAGATGGATGGTGGCGCCAAAGCGCTGTGCCAGGCCCTTCGCAATTTCAATAGCCTCAATCGACATCTGCGAGAAATCGATTGGCACCAGAATATTTCGGATCCTCACTTTTTTCATGTCTTGAAAATGAGTGATTTCGTAAAGGTCAGCCTCATTGTTTGTGAAAAGTAGTTCGTTTCTTGTGCAGCCAACCAATGCTCCATGGCATTACCAACGCATTCCGGATAATTTCGAGGTTTTGAAATCTGAATGCGACGTGGTCAGTTGCGCTGACCGACTTGCCCTTTGATCGCGCTGATGGATTCATTTGTTCGTCCACTTAATCCAAATAAAACATGCCATTCGCGAATCAGGATTCGGGCTGATAGCGGCTGGGAACAACCAGGACTGAACAGCTGGCATAGCGAATGACGTGTTCCGCCACGCTCCCGATGACCGCGTGCTTGAATCCGGTGCGTCCGTGAGTGGAAGCGACGATGAGATCAACGGCGGGCTCGTTCGCTGCGGCGCAGATTTCGTCCACTGCGTGACCCGGGAGCATTTCGGTTTGAACGGGCAGACCACTCAAAAACTCCATCTGTTTGAGTGCGTCCATTTCCTGCCTAGCTGTTTCTTCCACCGCTTCGACCAGCCCGGAAAGACGGACGCCGGCGCGGTCAACGAATACATAATTTGTGTAGGGATAGATCGCGTGAAAAAGACGGAGCGTGGCACCAAGCGTCCTTGCCAAAAACGCAGCGTACTTCGCTCCCGCGAGCGCACATTCTGAGAAATCTACCGGAACTAAAATCGTGCGAACCGTGAACACTTTGCTCGCTGATTTCGATTTCTGTTTTCGCTTTCGCGCAACAAGGACAGGACAGGGGGCGCCACGGGCGACTCGTTCCGCTGTGCTCCCCAGAAGAAGATGTTTCAGTCCGCTATGGCCGCGCGTTGAAAGAACGATCAAATCAGCATTAAGCTCGCGTGCTAATGCGATAATCTCCTGGTATGGCCGGCCGCCGCGAATATGACAATTCTCCGGGCAAAACGACTCCACACGTTTCCGATGAATGCCAGCGAGCTCCTCATTAAGGCGTTCGATCGTTTCGGCTGATTCCAGTAACAGATGAGCCGCGCCCGGTTTCGAAGCAGCCTCGTCAGGCGGGTGCACGTGCACAAGATGAATGGCAGCGCGAAACTGTTTAGCCAGCGAAACGGCGTAATCGAGCGCCTGCATAGACGCAGGCGAAAAATCGAGCGGGACTAGAATTCTCTCAATCTTGAACGCTCGCTGCGGACTAGAAACCTGTGTGGAAGCCTCCTGTGTCATCGTAAATTCTTAAGAAAACCCTCGAAAAGCGAGTTAATCGCTGAAGGTCGCCGGGCGCATCAAGCGGAGCAAAACCAGGAGCGACCAAAGCAAATGCCAGCCCCCAATCAACGCGCCGACGACGAGACCGACTTTGTTCGGATTAGTCATCGAATCTGCATCGAAAATTACGTAACTTTCCGCCGATGATTCGCAACGAGCCGCTTGCGAAACTCGCTCGGCGATTGGCCAAATACGCGCTTAAACATGCGATTGAATTGCGTGAGCGATTGAAAACCAACGTCATAGGCGACTTCGCTGACGCGCCGATTCGGATTCAATAGCTGCGTTCGCGCGTCCTCCAGCCGGATACGCGCGACGTAATCAGTGAACTTCAAGCCTGTTGCTTTGTGGAATACTTTGCAAAAATGAAACACGCTAGCTCCCGCGACCTTCGCCACCGCGGTTAGTGAAAGCGATTCCATTTTATGTTTGTTGATATACTCACGCGCTTTTTGCACGAGCAACGGCTCGGCGTTTTGTTTTTCTAGAACGATTTGGTTCGTCAATGCTGAGAGTTGCTCGGCGAAAAACGTGAGCAGCCGCACGATGGCGCTATATTTATCCTTTGGAATAATCGGCGTCGCCTCCCAGGCATTGCGGATGGCGCCCTTAAAAGGCACACGGCATTCGGCGAGCTTACCCGCGGCCCGCGTTTTGTCCGCTTGAATGGCTGAGCGCCGCAACACCTGACCGATTCGGAGAAAGCCGATCGTCTGCTCGCCCAGCCGCACCGGCACAGCAGTTTCCGTCAACCCGAATGGACAGGTCTCAGTCCGCGGCGTTGTGCCGGTATGCTGAACGATCTCGGCGTGCGATTGCAAACAAACAGCCAGCGTGGCGGGACGTTCTGCCAGCATCCTGCAAAACGGGTTTTCGTTTGTCTTGTTGTGATGCTCGTGCTGCCAATACTCCAGCGGCCGCAAAGCCAGCGGCAGACCAGTCGCCTTTGTAAACACGGTCTCGTAGTCGCGAAACAGGCGCGACCGGCACAACATGTCGATCAGTTGCTTGTTTTGAGAGAAATTCCTCGACGAAGTCTCGGACATAACCAAAAAAGATCCCTGATTTCGACTCCATAAGCATATGGCCCGACTGCGTAGCTTTCAATCCGCGATTACAAGCTCGAGCTTTTCGCCATGCGCATCCATCGCCAGCATCTTTTTCCGGGCCGCTTGCAACCGCCGCAGCATCACCGGAGCCATCCGTTTGAAAAGCTGATAGCCTAACGACGGATCCCGCTCAGAATATTCTCGGAGAATCGTTCCATAGAAAAAGATGGCTTCCGTCGGTTCAACGGCGCGCGCGGTGAAATTCCAGACGTAGGGCGGAAACATCCAGGACCAGCCGAGCAAATCTCCATGGCCGATTGTTTCCACAATCACCGGCTGTTCGAAGTCGTCACTCGACTCGAGAACGACCTTACCGCTCTCGATTAAATAAAACCGGTTTGCCAGTTCGCCTTCACGCAGAATCGTTTCGCCCTTTTTAAAATGTGCCGCTATTGCGCAATCGGTCAGGAGCGCCAGCTGCGTGCGGTTCATTCCCGCCAGGAAGGGGTGGAGCTCCACGCGCGTAGCCATTGGCTCGGGTTCTATTTTTCTTCTCTTTTTTGCCTGGATTTCGGTCTCTGTTTTCATTCAATCGCTCCCTTCTAGCTCCTTTGAGGATTGCTTACCCAGCGACGCAGGTGGCATGTCGATCCCGCACGAAAATTCGAGCGGGCCATACCGATGCTGGCATGCGGGATGTGGAAAGCGCTCACGCGTTCCATCGGTCACCTTTGGAAGCCGATGGCTCTCTGCACGCCTTTTGAGTGGGGATTTCGCCTTCATACTACTCAAATGAAATCGTGTTCTTTTTCGCGGACGACCAGTACCGGGCATGGCGCAGCGCGTGCGACCCGTTCAGCTGTGCTGCCAATTGCGAAATGCTTCCACCCGGTGAAGCCATGTGTGGCGATCACGATAAGATCGACATCAAGCTCTTTGGCTGCTTCGACTATCTCGTGCGTTGCAACTCCAGTGCGAAGTATTGATTTTGTGCCGGCGACGCCAACCGCTTCGGCTGAATTCGCCAGATCGCGTAAACTTTTCTGCGCATCAACCAATTCCTCCTCCGGGGATGCCGCCGCAGACGGTCGCTCGGCTAGTGTCAATGGGGTCTCCGGTTCAAGGACATGCAGCAGTGTAATTTCGGAATTTAGTCCTTCCGCAAAGCGAAGCGCATAGGAAAAAGCTTTCCTGGATGCGGGCGAGAAATCGGTCGGCACGAGAATGTTTCTGATCGCGATCGCTGCACGCTCGCGACTCGCCTTTGGGGTAACCATCTCTGCTTTCATTTGAGAGAATGATTGCGTATTATAGTGGGTGCGCTTTGCCGCGCTTGGCAAACGCTGTGCGTTTCTTGTCTCTGTTTTCATCAGCTGCACTCGTTATCGGGCAATCGCTGAAGGTGATCTCGCCTGGATATTTCAGGCAGGAATCCGGTCGCCTTCCTTTTCAGGTACCAACAGCACAGCGGACAAGACACCACGGGTGCCACCGGTCTGTGGTGAGGGCGATGGCGAAATGGCTCCAACTCATAAAACCGAGCGTAGCGGTCGCGCAACCGAGGCCTGCGACCGAAAGCTTTCCCAACTTTTCGTATGATATTCTGCGTTCTCATGATTGAATCTTGATCGCACGACGGCGGTTTGCTCCGCTGCAGTTGCCAAATATTGTGCGTTTCTTGCCACCGCGTTGATCGACAAGACCGGCAGGATCGAGAAAATCTGGCGCGGCAACATGTGGAAGCGCCGGACGAAGTGATCGAGGAGATCAAGCAGCATGGTGAATAGAGACCACGTCTTCACTCTCGGGATCGAGGAAGAATTCCAGATCATCGATCCGGAGACGCGCGAGCTGCGTTCCCACATTCAGCAGATTCTCGCGGACGGAAAGATCATTTTGAAAGAGCACGTCAAGCCGGAGATGCATCAATCGGTAGTTGAATTAGGGACAGAAATTTGCGGTGACGCGCGCGTTGCCCGGCAACAGGTTACTAATCTTCGCAGCGAGCTTGCAAAACTGGCGGCGCGCAACGGACTAAAGATTGCCTCCGCTGGCACCCATCCATTCTCACATTGGATGGATCAATTGATTACAATGGACGAGCGATACGCGACGATCGTGAAGGACATGCAACAAATCGCTCGTGCAAACTTGATTTTTGGACTGCACGTCCATGTGGGAATTCCCGATCGCGAAGAAGCGATCGACATCATGAACCAGGCGCGTTATTTCCTGCCGCACATTTATGCACTCTCGGTGAACTCACCGTTCTGGCTGGGACAAAACACCGGTCTCAAAGCGTATCGGCAAATGATCTTTGAGCGTTTTCCGCGCACCGGGATTCCCGACGCGTTCGAAAGCCTCAGCGAGTACGAGGATTATTTGAAGCTACTTGTCTCGACCAACTGCATCGACAACGCGAAGAAGATTTGGTGGGACGTCCGGCTGCATCCATTTTTCGACACTATCGAGTTCCGCATTTGCGATGCGCAATCGCGCGTGGATGACACCATCGCGCTGGCAGGCCTCATGCAAGCCATCGTGCTCAAATTGCAAAAGCTGCGATGGCAAAATGTCACGTTCCGTAGCTATCCGCGTCGTTTGATTGACGAAAATCGCTGGCGCGCATCGCGCTACGGCTTGGACGGGAAGCTAATCGATTTCGGCCGGAAACGTGAAGTGGACGAGCGCGAGTTGATTCATGAAATGTTGGAGTTCATTGGCGCGGAAGTAGATGAATTGGGCAATCACGCCGAGATAGCGCATATCGAGCGGATCATGCGCGAAGGTACAGGTGCCGATCGCCAGCTTATGGTCTGGGAACGCACCCAGGACATGAAAGCCGTGGTCGATCAGATCGTTGCTGAAACCAACGAAGGTTTGGCTCTTTAGATCGGACACCGGCCAAATTAGCGTCGCATTGGGAAGAGCGACGTGTAACTCGAAAGACCGCGCACATATTGCGCGCGTTCGAAGGCGCTGGGATCCGGGCAATTCTTTTGACTCATTCTGCCTTTGATTTCGCTTAACGAACCAAAGCCATGGTCCTTCAGCCATGCGGCGGTCTCCATCTCAATTTTCTGGATGTGCGTAATACCATGACGCATAAGAGCGCTGCAGAGCATCGTTACGTCTGCCCCGGCCAATACCATCTTTATCACGTCGTGCGCTTGATAAATGCCGCTGGTCGCGGCGAGGTTGGCGCGAATTTTTCCGTAGAGAATCCCAATCCAATGCAACGCCAGACGCATATCGGCGGGTACACTCAATGTAAGGTTGGGCGTTACCTCCATCTTCTGGAGATCGATGTCAGGTTGGTAAAACCGGTTGAATAGAACCAGCCCATCCGCGCCGAGCGCGTCAAAGTGATGGGCCATATTCGCAAAATTGCTAAAGTATGGGCTGAGCTTCACAGCCAGCGGGATCTTGGTAGCAGCTCGCAGGGTCCGGACAGTATCGATATATGTCTCTTCGATCGTGCTCCCGGTAACATTCGATTGCGTCGGTATTCTATAGATGTTGAGCTCGATCGCGTCAGCCCCCGCCTCAGTAATCTGACGTGCATAGCTGATCCAACCGCCGACGGTTGTGCAATTGAGACTCGCGATGATTGGAATTTTTACATCGCTCTTCGCCCGCCTGATGTGCTCAAGGTACGTGGTCGGACCAACGCGACATTCTGGCGGAACAGCTTCGATTTCCTCCTCAAACAATGAATGCAAAACGACCGCGGACGCGCCGGCTTGCTCCATCTTTTTAACTTTGTCCAAGTCCTCAGAGAGCGGTGAAGCCGATGGGACAAGCGGGGTGCGCAACTTCAATCCCAGGTAGGTCGTAGTGAGATCCATAAATCACTGTCACGCGCCGCGTGTCGCCATCACTATATCGCAGTCATCTCTTTTCTGCGATCGTCTTCGACTGGCTTCAATCTTCCGTATCCTCATGTCCGACGACCACCGTAACGACCAGACCCAGGACGCTGACCACCGCCATCATTCCCAGGACCGCTGGGACGCCGAATTTAGCTTTTAGGATTGGCAGGACGAAAACGCCGAGAGTCGCTCCGATTTTAGCTACACCCGAAGCGAAACCGCTGGCGGTACCCCGCAATTGGGTCGGAAACAGGATAGGCGCAAGAGTAAACGTGGTGGAATTAGGTCCGGCGTTCATTAACAAGTTGAACAGGATGAACCCGGCGAACACCAGCGGAATGTGTCCCGCGCCTGCCGGAGAATTCGACTGGCGAACGGCGATCATAAGCAGCAACATGCCGAAAGCCATGCCCGCGAAACCGATGGCCTGCATACGGATGCGTCCGAATCGCGGCACAGCCCAAATTCCGACAAGAAAACCGAACAGCAGAAACAGATCGATTGCGCCGCTTCCTCTCGCGTCTGCGAAGTCATGGCCGGTGACGCCGACTCCCTTAGCGGAGGCATCAATCGCGCCCAGGATAATCGGAGTAAAAAGTCCCACGCCATAGGTAGCGATGTCCATCAAGAACCAGGGAACGGCGACCAACACCGTACGAGCTCGATAGGCGCGAGAGAAAAGAATCGCTATTCCAGGTGATTTCGGTGGCAGGACCGAATTTGCAACGCTCGGGTCTCCGCTATCGCTCGTAATTTGTAGCACTGCTTCGCGCTGCTCAGGCATGATTCGAAGTAAAGCCTGCGCCGCTTCGGCAAATCTGCCTCGAGTCATTAACCAGTGAGGACTGTCTCGTTCCGAAAGACGCAGCAAGAAAAAGAGAATCGGTTTCAGCGGCGAACCATTCAGCAGTGAGGTCAGGCGTTCCGATGGCGTGATTTCGACCAATGTTACCGCTTCTTGCCGCGCTCCGCTTTCTCCCCGTCTTTCGCCTGATGATATTCACGACGAATTTCGGACAGGTTCACAGTTGGTTTGGGCAACTGCATGTCCATCTCTTCCATCTGCCGGACGATGATCTGCGAAATAGCCAAATCGCGAAACCACTTATGATTCGATGGAATGATAAACCAGGGAGCACGCTCGGTGCTCGTCTTGTTGAGCACGTCTTCGAAGGCCCCGACGTAATCACCCCAATATTCGCGTTCCTTATAATCCGAGTCACTGATTTTCCATTGACGAGCAGAGTCATCCAGTCGCTTCTTGAACCGAGCAAGCTGTTCCTCTTTCGAAATGTGCAGGAAGAATTTGAGAATTGTTGTGTTGTTTTCGGTCGTGATTAGCCGTTCAAAATCGTTGATCTGATCGTAGCGTTTCGACCAGACCTTTTCGGGGACCAAGCCGTGGACTCTTGCTACCAGCACGTCTTCGTAGTGAGAACGATTGAAAATCGCCACTGAGCCCTTGGCAGGCACGTGCGGATGCACACGCCAGAGAAAATCGTGCGCCAACTCCTCCTTTGTCGGTTGCTTGAAGTTAACAGAGACACAACCCTCCGGATTCATGCCAGTCAAAACATGGCGAACTACGCCGTCCTTACCCGCAGCGTCGAGTCCTTGCAACACAATGAGAAGCGAATGCCTGTTCTCCGCATACATCAAGTATTGCAGCTGGTCCATTGCCTGCAGGTTTTCCTGAATCTTTGGCGAGGCCGTCTTGTGTGATTCATGTTTGCCATGATAGCCGGGATCAAAATGTTTTAGCCGGATCTTGGACCCGGGCTTCACGACAAGCTTTTTTCCGTAGTTAGACATGTTATTCTCTTACTCCTAACTTAGCGCACTGCTTCTGGCCCACGTGTCATGGGAACTCGAAGCGGCTGGAAAAGCGATCTCTTCCACGAGCGAGCCGGGTCCAGAACTCCATAAAGCCCCAGTTTGACGACGTCCTGCACGACCATCCAAACGAGGTTGTAAGCCCAAACAAAGCCGATGATCCTCCAGGGAAGTGGCAGCACCAGCCAACCCTGGCTGCACATGAACACCGCCGCGATTTGGGTCGCGACAATTGCAAAGAAGAGCCTGAGGTTTGGATATGGTGGTTTCCACAAAGCTACCCGAGTGCGAGTCACGAACAACATGAGGTGGCCACCCGCCACGAGCTGGAGGAACATCATTGTCTGCAGCTGTGGATGATCGAGGTGGTGAAGAGTGTCGCCCAGGTAGAGCAAACCAAAGCTTTGAATGACTCCCAGTAAACCCAGTACGGACGAAGTCACCAACACACGGTCCAATTCCCATTTGACCGGTTGAGGCGGCACGCTGGCATTATCGAAAGCGATAGTGTCCGCGCATCGACTTGCTCCCATTTTCCACTGCGAAGCACGCGCGCTCTTAAAGCCAGAGAATTCTTCAAAGCGTCGAGTGCGTTGGAAGCTTCGTGTTCCTCCCAGAACCCTAACAAGGCGTTGAACAATAGAAGCGAGGTAATGATCGTAAGATCTCCCAAGTCTCCTACAACCAGTGCCATCAGGGCCGCAGCCTCGATCATCCATGGTATGGGTCCCCAGAAATAAGCAAGGAAGGCCGAAAGCGCGCTTTTCTTTTCCTCGGGCAGCGCATTTGGTCCGTATTTACTCAGACGCTCCTGCAGTTGTCCCGGATTCAGACCGGTCTTGGGATCAGTCCCAAGCTTGATCAGAATTTCGGCAACGGTGGGATTAGCGGATCCTCCGACATCAGACACTGCCATGAACAACTCCTCGGCTCATTCGGTAGGATGATGTGATAACTTGTCCGGTCTTCGAAGACTAGAAAAAAGCTGGTAGCAGCGATGCCGAAATGCGCGCCTCATGACGACGCGGCCGTCTACATCGCCTTGTAGTCAACCGTAATCGTACGATAAAGCAGCGCGCCGTGTTGCGCAGAGAAATAAAAAAGCTCCAGCATCGTCGCGCCGACCATCCATTGATAGCCAACCAGCGTCTGGATGACGTCGGTGTCAGTGTCGCGGGAACGTGACACGAGTTTCCCCGTCCCGTACTTCTCGTCGAAGTATTTGCGAATTTCTCCCATCCGCTGGTTGTAGCGTTCAACCGACCAGTCCGGGTATTCGTATTGCAACTCCACCGCAACGAGCGCTCTCTGCTTAAAAGTAAACAGTGTGCGCTTTAAACCAGGATGGACCAGCCCTTCCACTGTCCAGACGTCCCGGTTCTCCTTTTTCTCCCGCGAAATAATTTTCGCTTTCGCGCCGTGCAGCACCGCTTCCACATGTGCCATCGAGTCATTCCAACGAAAGCCGAACGGCGGCAACAGCTCATCGACGGAATACGCCTGTGCCGCAGAGAGAAAAAGCGCAATCGCGCTCGTCAAAAGAATTCGGCGCATCGCTCGGTCACAATTAATAATGCAGTTCGCTTCCCAGTTCGTCATTTTTGGTGTGCCTCGCCCGCATTTGGTCGGCATCCCAATGGCACTCTGAAGGTCGGAAAACTGCGTGCACGGGTCAATTCGGTCAAATCGGGAGTAGCACCCATGGGGATGTGGATGGATTGATCGCTTCGCTACAGCGACCGCTTCTGTCACGAACAACTCCGCGCCGAAATTCTTTTTTGTTTTCCCTCGGACACGCGCGTTTCTGTTTTCTAGTCAAGAAAATTTTTGTTCGTGATCAAAAATAAAATTCTTTTTTTTCATTTTTTTTCTTGTCGATTTTGAAAGCGATTTCTAGTCTCAAGCCCGCTGGCGAGGAAGAAACAAGAGCGCATGTGAATAAGTTGTGAACATTTCTGAGAAACTTTTAGCAGCAAGAATGAACGAGACGAAAAGTCTCCCGGAACAACGATGCAACGCGCAAGTCTGCCTGGACAAATTCAACGGCTCGCTAAAGCGCGGCACAGCCTGTTTTCCCTCGTATTTACGCGCTTTTGACAGTTTTCTTCAGGATCCCCGCAAGAAGTTACACTGGCGATCAGCTCGATGTTGCCCGGGTTTTACCGGGCGATTTTGCGCTGTATCAGCGAGTATGGCGATCGTGTAACACTGTTAACAAGTCTGCTATGGACAAGAAATGCGCACAGCTGTGGCAGCAATTATCAGCCGCGCTCAAGCCACAGATTAGCTCCGATAGCTTTAAACGCTGGTTTTCGGCCGTCGAACTTGTCGAAGCGAAAGAGAAATCGCTCACACTTCGTGTTCCAAACAACATCTATCAGTTTTGGATAGAAAGTAATTACATGCCGGCACTGCAGACCGCGATCGTGACGACATTCGGCGGCCCGCGGCCCGTAAAGTTCTGCTCTCCGTCTGGAACTAGCATACAAATGCCCGCCGAGGATGCCGCGCCGCCGGAAAAAGTTTTTCCGGAGCCGCCCGTCGAGCTAAAATCAGGCGCGACCGTGCCCGGACTCAATCCACGGAACACGTTCGAATCTTTCGTGGTTGGTCCGAACAATGAAATTGCGCATGCTGCATCCCTCGCCGTGGCACAGGCGCCCGCACGCACGTACAACCCGCTGTTCATTTATGGCGGTGTCGGTCTGGGCAAGACCCACCTGATGCAGGCCATCGGCCAGTATGTCTGGGCCAAGAAGAAAAACGTGAAGGTGATTTATGTCTCCAGTGAACTGTTCATCAACGAGTTCATCGACGCGATCCAGCACAGTAATCTGGTCAAATTCCGGAAGCGCTATCGCCAGGTCGACCTTCTCCTGATTGACGACATCCAATTTCTCGGGGGCAAAGAGCGTTCCCAGGAAGAATTTTTTCACACATTCAACACCCTTTTCGATGGACATAAGCAGATCGTCCTCTCCAGCGATCGGCCCGCTTCCGAGATCGCAAATCTGGAACACCGCCTGGTGTCGCGCTTTGAATGGGGACTCACTGCTGAGCTTCAGCCGCCGGACATCGAAACTCGTATGGCGATCTTGCGGAAAAAAGCGCGCGGCATGCAGATCAAATTGCACGACGAAGTTTTTCAATTTCTCGCCAGCCGCATTCGCACAAACGTGCGCCGGCTGGAAGGCGCGCTGATGCGAGTCGCATCGTTTGCGTCACTCAGCGGCAAGGAACTGACGCAGGAGGTCGTGGAGCATTTGCTAAAAGATATTTTGCAGGAGGAAGGACGCCACTCCGTCACGATCGAACAGATTCAACGGCGCGTAGCTGAACATTTCGATGTCCGCGTGGCCGATATGACAAGCAAGCGGCGCCCGGCCAGCATCGCCTTTCCGCGGCAAGTGGCGATGTATCTCGCGCGCGAGCTGACCAAGGCGTCCCTGAATGAAATTGGCGATGCATTCGGGGGACGCGATCACGGCACGGTGTTGCACGCCTGCAAACTGGTAAAGAAACGAATGGCCGAACAAGACAACCTTCGCCAGACGATATCCTTCATTGACAGTTCCCTCCAACGTTGAGCCTCGAGTGGTGCGTTTCCAGCTTGCGATTCCGGCTACCGCAGCTACAAACTCGCCACGGGACGAGTCCGTCCGACTGGCGGACTTGCCTCGACATTGGAGAGATTGGGGTTGCCGAATAAAACCCAAAGCTTTACATCTTAGACCGTCATAATGAAATTTAGTGTAGCGAAAGAAAAACTGCTCGAAGGTCTGCAGCAGGTTCAAAACGTCGTCAGCACCCGCACTACTCTTCCTATCCTTTCCAATGTTCTTTTGCAGGCGCACGGTGACGAAATTCATCTCACCACAACAGATCTTGATGTCGGTGTGCGCGGCAGTTGTGAAGCGGACGTAGAAAAAGACGGAGCCACCACCCTCCCTGCTCGTCGCCTCTTCAACATCGTCCGTGAACTGCCTTCGAGTGAGATTCAGATAGATGTTAACGGAAAAAACGCCGCCTCCATCCGGAGCGGCCAAAGCTTTTTCAAAATTCTCGGGCTGCCCGAGGAAGAATTTCCACCGCTGCCGAAATTCGAGGACGCGAAGGTTGTCACGATTCGACAAAAGGATTTGCGCGACGGACTGCGCAAAACTTCCTATGCCATATCAACGGACGAGACTCGCTACGTGCTCAATGGCGTTCTGTTCAGTTTCAAAGACAACAAGCTGACGCTGGTCGCGACAGACGGCCGGCGGCTTGCCATGGTCGAAATCGAATTGGAATTCCCGCGCAGCCACGAGGCGGAGTTTATTGTTCCAACGAAGGCGGTAACGGAATTGCAACGCCTGCTTGCCGATGATGGCGAAATCAAGGTCAGCATGGGCAGCGGGCAGATCGCTTTTGATCTCAGCAAGACGCTGCTGGTCTCGAAACTGATCGAAGGCAATTATCCAAACTATCGCCAGGTCATTCCGTCCGAGGCAAAAGAGCGAATAAAACTCGAGCGCGAAACGTTTCTAAATTCGCTGCGACGTGTCTCGCTGCTTGCCAGCGACAAATCGCATTCGGTCAAACTAAGTTTCAGCAAGAACAACATCGATATTACCGCTACCACTCCGGAGGTCGGCGAAGCCAAAGAATCGCTAGCGGTTGCCTACAAGGGTCGCGATTTTTCCATCGCGTTTAACCCCGAATTTCTCATGGCGCCGCTGCGCGCGCTGACCGAGGACGAAGTCTTTCTCGATCTCATCGACGAGATGAGCCCGGGTGTATTGAAAATTCAGACTCCATTTCTCTACGTCCTGATGCCGATGCGCATCAGTTCGTAGGCGCGATTTCGCAAAGGCTGTAGCCACCGGCCTGTGGCCGGTCCACTTAAGCGCTGCTTTTTACACTAGCAAGACGGCCCGCAGGGCCGTGGCTACAGTGCTTGGGGTCTGTTGATTCGTCCCCGCTCACGATACTCGCCGAGGCGGCATTGCGGATTGCACCATCATCAGTTCGGTCACGTTCTCCGGGGTCAGCAAACCGACCAGGCGCTTCATCCGATCCAGTACGGGCACTGCCGGGCAATTGCACTCCTGCATGATTCGGAACGCATCTTCGAAACGCGTTCCAGTAGTCACCGTGGGAATATCCCGGCGCATCACATCGCCCACGCGAAGCGCGGGATCGTTTTTGCGCAACGCAGCGATCAGATCCTGACGCGTCAACAAACCGGCGATGCCGCCGGTGTCATCAACGACTGGAAAGTCGTGCTGCGAAGTCGCAAGCAATGCATCGACCGCTTCTTGCAGGCTGGCGTCTCCCGAGAGCGTGCGAAATTCCCGCACCATCGCGCTGGAGACCGGAAACCTGCGCGAGACATCTTTCATCTGCGCCAGGGCTGCTTCCTGGGACGCACCGATATAAACGAAAAGCGCGATGAAGAGGAGAAACGGATTCCAAAGCAAACCGATGAAACCAAAGATGAATGCAAAACCCTGCCCGACGTTCGCAGCGACCTGTGTGGCGCGCGCATAACTCAGCCGCGTGGCGAGCAGAGCGCGTAACACGCGCCCACCGTCCATTGGAAATGCCGGCAGCAAATTAAAAAGCACCAGCATGATGTTAATCGTCAGCAATTGCGCAACGAGCCCCCCGCCTTCGATGCTCGAGGGATTCAGCAACGCTTGCGAACCGCCCGCGACGAACAAACCAAGTGCGATCACCACATTCACCAATGGCCCGGCCACTGCGATGATTAATTCCTGCACCGGCTCCTCCGGCATGCGTTCCAGGCGCGCCACACCGCCGATCGGCAGCAACGTGATGTCCGGCGTATTGATCCCGAACGCTTTCGCAGCGAATGCGTGCCCGAATTCATGCAACACTACGCAAAGGAAAAGAAGCAGAATAAATATGACGCGACTCAACGCCACCGCGGAACCGCCTTGCGCGTAATAGCCGAAGGCCAGCCAGGCAATCAGCAGTAAAAAGGTAATGTGAATCCGCAATTGAATGCCGGCGATGCGAAAGATTGGGAGAGACCAGCTCATCTAAGTCAATTTGCTCCGGTATTGAATCGCGCGCCAGCGGCGATTCGGCAGTTGGAGTGATGGAGTATTGGAGTAGTGGAGTAATGGATTCGGTGGCTTCACTACTCCATCACTCCAATACTCCAATGCAGACATTTGATGTGACGATCGTCGGCGGCGGCCCGGCCGGATCGAGTTGTGCAGCATTTTGTGCTCTGGCTGGTTTGCACACGCTTGTCCTCGAGCGGGAAAGATTTCCTCGAGAAAAAGTGTGTGGCGATTGTTTAAATCCATCGAGCTGGTCTGTATTGGAGCGTCTCGCACTCACGCGGCGGGTTTTGGGTTTGCCTCACTCCAAACTTACCTCAGTCGAGTTCATCGCCATCGACGGTCACAAGGTCATTGTCGATCTTCCAACTGGAGACGATTGCGAGATTTCGGTAAAACGCAGTCTCTTCGATGATCTTTTGCTGAGACGCGCTCGCGAAGTTGGCGCGCTGGTTCGCGAGGAAACAATCGTCACAGCGTTGGAACACAATGGCGATTGGAAAATTGCGACTGCCACCAGCGAGGATTTTCACGCCCGGGCATTAATAGCCGCAGATGGACGCAACTCCACTGTTGCAAGGCTGCGCAATTTACTGGCGCGCCCTACGCGCGAACGCGTCGCATTGCAAGCGCACATCCTGCTGCCCCAGAAGTTCGGCAAGCGCATCGTACTGCAATTTCTTCGAGAAGGGTACTCCGGTCAGGCTCCAGTAAACGAAACCGAGCTCAATCTTTGCCTCGTGGGGACGCCGCCGACGATTTCCAGGCTGCGGCAATGGGCGCAAAGCCATTTCGAAATCGCCGCCAATCAACCCTGGCGCACCATCACCCCGCTCACACGTGCGCCCGTTCCCTGCACCCACGAAAATCTTCTTTTCATAGGAGACGCTGCCCGCGTAGTAGAGCCATTTACCGGCGAAGGAATTTATTACGCGCTTCGCTCAGGGGAACTCGCAGCAGGGGCGATTGCGAAAATCGTCAAAGGCAAAGATCGACAGTTAGCGCTGCGAGAATTCGCTCGCGACTGCGCCGAAATGTATCGGGGAAGACTCTGGATCAATCGGCTGGCACGGGCGGCTGTTCTATCGCCTCGGCTGGCATCATTTTTTATTCAAGCTGCGCGAGTTGAACCCATTTTTGGCTCGCTCACTACAAAGATCGCCACACCTAAGTTGTAGCCACGACCCTGTCGGTTGTCCGGGATAGACGTGCCTCAGCAAGGAGCTACAGGGATTGCCGGGCCGCTTTGACCGTGTTGGACATCAGCATCGCAATGGTCATCGGCCCAACGCCGCCCGGCACCGGAGTGATCGCGCCTGCCTTTTTTGATACTTCGTCAAACGCCACGTCACCGACCAGGCGATAACCACGCTCGGCCGCTCCGTCCTTGACGCGATTAATCCCAACGTCAATGACGACAGCGCCCTGGCGCACGTGACCGGCTTTGACAAATCCGGCGCGACCAATTGCCGCGACAATAACGTCGGCCGAGCGAGTAGTCTCCGCGAGATCGCGACTACGTGAATGCACCACGGTGACTGTGGCATTGGCGTTTGCATTTTTCTGCATCAGAAGCAGAGCCAACGGTTTGCCTACGATCATGCTGCGGCCAAGAACCACGACGTGCGCGCCGTTAATGTTGATCTTGCTTTCGATCAGCAAACGCTGCACCCCAAGCGGCGTGCAGGGGACAAAGCCGCTGGGATCATCGAGCACAAGTTTTGCGACGTTTTCCGGATGGAATCCGTCCACATCTTTGCGTGGATCAAGCGCGCGCACGATTGCCGCTTCGTCGATATGCGCGGGCGGCGGTGATTGCACCAAAATCCCATGGATGGTCGGGTCGGCATTCAATTCTTCGACACGTCGCAGAAGCTCCGTTTGCGTGGTCGACGCCGGCAACTCCAATTTCACCGAATGCAGCCCAAGCTCGCGACACATTTTGTCTTTCGAGCGCACATACGCGCGCGACGCCGGGTCGTCGCCCACGAGAACCACGGCAAGGCCCGGCGTGACGCCTTTTGTTTTCAGTTCCGCAATTTCGCGACGAAGGTCGACATAAACTTTCTCCGCGATCGCGCGTCCATCGATGAGGTTGGGCATAGTGAGCAGGCAATCCTGCCAGCGAGCGCCCGACGTGCAAGTGAGCGTTATGTCAATCGCGTTAGCGCATTTCAATCAGCGACATCATGGTGTTCTGCAGGGCCAGGCGTTCCCTTTCAAATTCCTCCGGGCTACCGGTCGCTCCGACGCGATGCGGCTTGCCAACCAGCACGCGTACTTTGGCGAAGGGTCGCGGCACAATGAACCGGTCCCAACTTCCCAGGCGCCAGCAATGCGAAAATTCCAGATTCATCGGCAACACTGCGGCACCTGATTTCTGGGCAAGGAAAATAATCCCCGGACCAAGTTCGTAAGCCGGACCCCGCGGACCATCCGGAGTAATCACTACATCGCGACCGGACGCGAGCGCCTCCGTCAACTGAAGAATCGCGCTTGCTCCCAGTCGAGAGCTCGACCCGCGAACCACATCGTAGCCAAAACGGCGGATTGCGTCCGCGAGCAAGTCGCCATCACGACTGGGACTAATGAGCGCTGCACCGTGCCGATTGGGTAAAAACCACCGCAAAACTAATGGAAAGATAAGCAAGCGATTGTGCCAGAGCGCGCCGATATAATTTTCCGTCACCGGTTTGCCGACCACGCCCGCTCGGTCGTCGACTTCATAACGCAGCGTACGCGCCCAAATTTGCAGCAACCAAAATCCAAACGCGATCAACCATCGCGCAAGCCAACCTTCGATCTTCAATTTTTCTTGCGTTTCGTCGAGACACTCTTCTCACCCCATCGATATGTGTGAGCGCTGGGCAGCCCAATCTGGTCGAGAATACGCCAAACCACTGTGTCAACGACTGCGGTTACAGAACCGGGACGACTGTAGAACGAAGGAATCGCCGGCAGCACAATCGCTCCGGCCTCGAGTAACGTCACCACGTTGCGCGCGTGAATCAAATTCCACGGTGTCTCCCGCGGGACGACAATCAGCTTCCGGCGTTCCTTCAGGAAAACATCGGCGGCTCGCAACAGCGCACTATCACTCGAACCGGAGGCGATTCGTCCCAACGTAGCCATCGAACAAGGGACAATCACCATCGCGTCGAAACGCGCCGAGCCGCTGACGAATGGCACGTTCATGTCGTTTTCAGAATGGTGCGAAACATTTGATGGGATCTTGAAATCTTCGAGTTCCTGCTTCGCAACCTCTTTTGCGGGCGCGCTCATGACCAGATGAACCTCGTGCGCCGCACTATCAATCTGCCCAAGCAACCTCTGCAGATAGATCGCTCCGCTGGCACCGGTAGCGGCAATTACAAGTTTCATTGACGTCTTGTCATTTCGAGCGAAGCCGAAGGCGAAGTCGAGAAATCTCTAACTATCATCTGTCTTGCAACACGGCGCAGCTAAGTCGAGCCAGCTTGGATTCAGAGGGTTGACGAGTGCAATTTTCTTGGCACGCGACCATTTCTTTAGTTGCGATTCACGTGCAATTGTAATCTCGCCCCATCGCTCAGGTTAAGCCAATTAGAGATTCCTCGACTGCGTTTCGCTCTGCGAAACTCCGCTCGGAATGACAAACCGGGTATTTGGAGAAATAAGACACACGAACGCGGTGGCAGCTCACAGTTTGGATAAATAATACGGCAGCATGTCGCGCCAATAGTTCCAATCGTGGCCGCGCCATTTTCCATCGTCGAGCCAGTGCTTGATGCCTTTTGAATTTAAGATTTCAGATAAGCGATAGGATTCGTGGCGTGTGTTATCCCATTCGCCAGTGCCGAGAATGATGCTCATGTGATTGTATTTCCATGGATCGGGCACGTTCGGCATGTATTCGTAGGGACTGTTGAAATAAATATTGTCGTCGTGATAGCCGTCGAAAAATGAGCTGATGTCGAAAGATCCGCTCAAGGTGATGAGATGACTGACGGTGTCAGGATGACGAAAAGCAATATTCGCGGCGTGATAGGCACCCAGACTTGCTCCGCAGACTGCCACACGATGACAGTTGCATTCGCGACGTGCGAGATCGAATACGTCGCGTACGATCACGTTTTCGTATGCGTTATGGGTGCGCATCCGATCGGCTGGATGAATCGATTTACTGTAAAAACTTTCCAGATCGGATGGCGTCCGGGCAATAGACCGTCACTCTGCCTGCATCGACATAGCCGCTCACAGACCCGACCAGGCCAAAATCTTTGTTTTGGTAATAACCGCCGAATGAGGTCGGGAAGAGGATCAGTGG
>Ga0137372_10000325_pt1 | contig 43176 bp, 41 predicted proteins | sample SagtaG_6_FD_104911 | JGI IMG/M metagenome (GOLD analysis project Ga0137372, IMG submission 104911) | Vadose zone soil microbial communities from Sagehorn Ranch, Mendocino, California, USA - Sage1_R_60_16 metaG | ecosystem: Environmental > Terrestrial > Soil > Vadose zone | place: USA...
ACACGGGGCTCCCCCGCCCACGCACCCCCGTTCCTCCGACGGGCGGGGTCGCGGCGGGGGCCGGCGGGTCGCCGCCCCGGGGGGGGGGGGGGGGGGGGGGGGGGGGGCGCACCAAGCGGCCCGATCCGACGCCTGCGGAGCGGTTTGCAACGGCGCTGGAGCACGCGCGGTTGGCGTTACGGCTGCAGGGCAACACGCGCAAAACGGCGCTCGAGTTCCGCAAGCATTTCGGCTGGTATACGAAAGGCCTCCCCGGGGCGTCGGAGCTACGCCAGCGCCTGTTCGCGATCGAATCGATGGCAGAAGCCGAAGCGATTTTCTGCGACTATCTGTACGGATCTGCGAGATCTGCGGCTTGAACCTCGAGCGGCTGCCGTTCGCCACGATCGATCACCTCCGGCCCATCACCCAGGGGCATCAGGAGGTGATCTTTTGTCCGGGCAAGACGGTCGGGCAAGTCGTGGCGATCGCGGAGCGGCTCGAGACGGCGGGCGGGACGTTTCTAGCGACGCGTGTCGAGCCGGCGCAGTCGCAAGCGCTGGCGGCGCGGTTCCCGCGCGTGGAGATCAACGAGCTGGGCCGAACCGCCTACCTCCCGCCCGAACCTGAGCCGGCGCCGACGGGGCGGGGCACCGTGCTCGTCTGCACGGCCGGCACCAGCGATCTCCCGGTCGCGGAGGAAGCGGCGGTCAGCGCGCGGGCGCTCAAGAACCGCGTCGAGCGGCTCACCGATGTCGGCGTCGCCGGGATTCACCGGCTCCTCACCCAGACCGACGTGCTGCGCTCGGCCGGCGTCATCATCGTCGTCGCCGGGATGGAGGGTGCGCTGCCAAGCGTGGTCGGCGGGCTGGTGAAGGTTCCCGTCATCGCCGTGCCGACGAGCGTCGGCTACGGCGCTTCGTTCGGGGGGCTGGCCGCCCTGCTTGCCATGCTGAATTCCTGCGCCTCGGGCGTCACCGTCGTCAACATCGACAACGGATTCGGCGCCGCCGCGGCCGCGAGCCGCATCAATCACTCGTAAGCCGGCAGGTGCGCGGCGCTGGTTGGCGCTCGCGCTGCAGCTCGTCGGCATTGCGGCGATGGCGGCGGCTCTCGCTCGAGCGGAGGCCGCCCGTTCGTGGGTGATTGTCGCGGCGGCAGGCGGCGCCGCCGCCCTGCTCGGATGGACGATCCGCTTCCGCCCCGGCCGGTTGCGGCGGCGCGGACCTCCGGCACTCGATTTCCGTGAAACGCTCGACCTGTTGCGCCGCGCGCATAGCGCGCGCGGGGGATGGGTCGTCGGCTCCATGGAAGGCCCTGTCGCGGTCGCCGATCCCGACGTGGGGCCCGACGTCCTCGGCCGCGGCGAGGCGATTGTTCAATTGGCCTCGGTGGACGGCCGCGTGCACGTCGTGCGGGATGCCAACGAGACCTACGCGGCAGTGGGCGATTTCCCCTACGGTGGTGGTCTGCTCCTGAGCAGCCGCGCGAGCGAGACACGGATCGAGAGTGTCCTCGCCGAGCTGCGTCGCTTCCTCGCGGGGATGCGTCTTGCCGAGGAGCGGGCAGAAGGTCCGCCGAGTCAGCTGCTCGCGCGACGCCTGGCGCGGGTGGCGGGCGGAGGACAGACACTGGACGCCATCGCTCGAGCTGGTGCCGAGCTGGCGCAGCAATTGGTGGAGCGGGGCACCGCGATCGTCTTGGGTGCTGTGGATGGTGGCGCGCCGCGTGTGGTCGTGGTTTCCAGCGCGGCCGACCCGAGGCTCGCGGGTCGCGTGCTCGACGCGGATGCGCCCGCTGCACGGGCGATCGCCACGCGCCTGCCGGTCGTCGCGCGCGCCGGCGAGGATGTGTTTGGGGGAGGCGAGCCGGAACGGCGGCGGGGCGAGCGATCCGGCACGGCGTATCCGCTCGAGGACGGCAAGCTGGTCGTCGGCGCTCTTGTGGTATTCGGCACGCCGCTCGATCCCGATACGCCGTTGCTGGGACAGATGGGATCATTGCTTGCGGAACTGGGGCCGCGGCTCGCGGCAGCGAAGGCGGTGCATGACGCTGAACGGCGTGCCGTGCTCGACCCGCTCACCGGGCTGAGGAATCGCGGCGAATTTCAGCGCGCGCTGCAGGCGTATAGTGCGCAAAAACAACCGCCTCCCGCGACGCTCGTCTATGTGGACCTCGATCACTTCAAGCGCCTGAACGATACGCTCGGTCACGCCGCCGGTGACTCGGCGCTGAAGCACGTGGCGCGGGTGTTCGAGGAAGCGGTGCGCGATGGCGATCTCGTCGCACGTATTGGCGGGGAGGAATTCGCCGTGTGGCTGCCGCGAGCACAGGCGCGCGAGGGGCTGGAGGTGGCCGAGCGCATCCGCGATTCGGTGGCGGGAGCGATGTGGCATTGGAGCGGCACGCCATATCCACTCACGACGTCGTGTGGCGTGGCGGCATATCCGGAGCCGATCGGTGATGTGCTGAACCTGCCCGCCGCGGCGGACGCCGCGCTGTATCGGGCCAAGCAGGCAGGGCGGAATCGGGTTGAAAAGGCGAACCGCTCCGACTAGAGTAGGTTGTCGAGCATGGTGTCGGGGGCGACAGGCTTCGACGGGTTTGGCGAGGGTACTGTTGCGTGCCCAGGTTCTCAGTCACCTGGTAAATCAACTGGGACTATACACAAGCCAATTCTGAACTGGCTCTGGCTGCGTAAGCTTCGGCTTCACGCACCTGCGTGAGTGGCAGCCCGCCTGAGGCGGCGCTCACGTATCGCAAAGTCGGGCTGGCGGCACCTGGGGCCTCAACGGGTGCCGCAAGAGATTCCAGAGGCTTGTCGCTACCAGGGCTGACCAGGCGCCGAGGTAGTGAGACCACCAAAGCCTAGTCTACGCACGTAGGAGCGGTATCGGAGTCATGCTCGGACCGGGGTTCAATTCCCCGCGCCTCCACTCGAAACATCACGGGAAACGGGATACGTGACACGGGAAACGTGGTCACGTGTCCCGTTTCTCGTTTCCCGTTATGGTCGCCGAGCTCCGAAGGTCCGCAGCTGACTCGTGGACGGCACGACAAGCCGCGGCGCAATCGGGAACGCGATCGCCGCGGATGGCTGAGGAGCGCGCGAAGCAGGCAGGATGGGGCGCTCGAATCGCCGCTGCGCTCCGTGCACCACGATCGGCAGGTAGTACGGCACGTAGACTGGCGCGGGGGCGGGCGCAGGGGGAACGGGCTGGTAGGCGACCTGGGGCACGCTGCTGATCGAGACGGCGGCGTTGGCCACGCCGCAGAACGAATTCGTCAGGGATGCGTTCGAGCAGTCGACCGCGGTTGTTGGGACCGCGGCGGGAGCCTCTGCGACAGCGGTCCCCCGCCGGACGCAACTGAGACAGACCAGCGGCTGGCGCGGCACCCGGCGCTCCTCCACGACACCCGCCCTCGTGTATGCCACGACGCCGAAGTCGTACGGACGCCCGTCTGTGACGCGGTCGGCGATGTCGAGCAACGCCGCGAGCGGGTCGCCGGCGGTCGGTTGCAGCAACAAGGCATTGTAATAATTCCATGTCGATCCGGTGCGCAGGGCCGCGAAGTCGAACGCCCACCGCGAGCGCACGGCGATGAATGTCGCCGGATTGCCTTCCGCGGTCGGTGGCAGCGGGATCACGACGAGCGTGTCGTTCGCCAGCATGGCGGTGCCGTCGTCGGGACTCGCGGGGAACAGCACCTGGATGCGACCGTTCGCGTCGACGTGCAGGACCAGCAGGTCCCCGGGCTGCCGCAGCGTGACGTAGAGCGTCGAATCGCTGCGCCAAACGCCCACCGGCTGGCGCGCGTGCGGCGTTTGGACCAGCAGTGCCGCTGCGAAGACAAGAGTGAGAACCATAGGCTCCTTCGTAGCCTACACCCCGGGTCGGGGGCGGAGAAGCCCCGGTCCTCGTGCTACTAAAGAACTAGTTGACAATTGGGAACCTGCCGGGTATAACTACTACAACACTAGTAGATGAGCGGAAGCCATGCGGATTGCCTTCACCGATCGCGAGCTGGACGTCATGAGCGTGCTCTGGGACCGCGAGACCGCCACCGTGGCCGAGGTGCGTGAGCGGCTCGCCGATCGGCTCGCGTATACGACCGTGCTCACCGTGCTCCGCACCCTGGAGCAAAAAGGCTATGTGGCGCATGCGAGCGAGGGCCGGGCACACCGCTACCGTCCGCTGGTCAAACGCGACGCCGCGGGTCGCAATGCATTGCGCCGGCTGGTCGACAAAGTATTCCAGGGCTCGCCCGAGCTGCTGATGACGCATCTCGTTTCCGACAAAAACTTGAGTGACGAGGAGCTGCGCCGGCTGCGCCAGCTGCTCGAAGCGCGCATCAAGGGAGGTGCCAAGTGATCGCCGTCTGGATGCTGTATTGCGTGGGAATCGGCTTGGCGTTCATGGTCGTGGGTCACGCCGTCGAACGAGGGCTTCACCTCGTCGGTCGGCCCACGCGCTGGGCGTGGATCATCGCGCTGGCAGGCTCGTATGCGATTCCGGTAGCGGCGTGGCTCCGGCCTGAGGCGTTCGCCACGTTTGCTGTACCCGTTCCGGCGGCGGTGGAATCATCCGGACGCCCGTCATTGTCGACTACCCTCACAACGTCCACCATCGTCCACCAACCTTCACGACGGCCCTTTTCTCTCACCGATCTCGATACGCCACTCCGGTGGGGATGGGGACTCGCGTCGATTGCGCTGGTGCTGGTGCTCGGCGTGGCGACGACCCGCTTGGTCTCGATGCAGCACCGGTGGCGGCGAGCGGCCGTCGATGGCCGGCACGTGCTCGTCTCACCCAATGTAGGCCCGGCGGTGGTCGGCGTGTGGTCGCCTCGGGTGGTGCTGCCCGAGTGGGCGCTGCAGCTCCCGGAGCGGGAACGGGAATTGATGTTGGTCCACGAGGAGCAGCACGTGCGCGCCGCTGATCCTGCGCTGATCGCCATGGGATTCGCACTGGTGCTGCTCGCACCGTGGAACGTGGCGCTTTGGTGGCAGTGGCGGCGCTTGCGCCTGGCGGTCGAAATGGATTGCGATGCGCGTGTGCTATCACAAGGCCGCTCGGCTCCTGCCTACGGCGAGCTGCTCTTCCGCGTCGGCCGGCGCCGGAGTCCGCAGATGGTCGGCATCGCGGCGTTCGGGGAGCCCGCGTCGTTTCTCGAGTCGCGCATTCGGCGCATGCTCGGGCGTACGCCGAAGTGGCGCTGGGCGGGAGCCGTTGCCGCGCTCGTCGTCGCGACGGGAGCAATGGTAGGTGCATGCGAAACGCCGCGACCGGTGGCGCCGCAGCGCACGACGATTGATGATCAACTCCGCATCCTGGACTCCGTCACCCCGGAGCTGCTGCGGAAGGTGGACTCGGTTTCTCCTGTACTGCTGCGAAGGCTCGACTCAGTCATGGCCGCGCGGCAGCGGCCGTGGGTCCGGGACAACATCCAGCGCTTGTTCCCAGCGCTCTTGGATCAGCCTGCTGGGCCGCCGATGGACGTGATCCTGGTACATGACGCGAGGCTGCAAGTCTCGCAGGGCGCTCTAGTGCCCCGCAGCAGCGAAGCCATCGATGCAGAAATCCAGAAGACCTTCAAGGGCTTCACGCCGTTCAACGACGGCTGGGGTGTCGTGAGTCGCACAGCACTGCAGGGCATCGTTCGGGACAACGTGCGCGTCATCTGGGTGCATCACGACCCGAGTACGCGAGACCTCTCCGCATTGCAGGCACATCCGGAAATGGTTGTGCTGCCTTGGGTGCGACAGGCTCTCGTCGCCAGCTATCCGTCATTGCTGGCACAGCGCAGCGGTCCGCCGCTGCAGCTCTGGTTTGTCATCACCTCCGACAAGCAGGTTGTGCGGAGCGTGCAGCGTGCCGGCGGCGACTCGGCAAGGGTCGGCATGCGTGAAATCCGGGCCACATTCCCGGAGTTGACCGAATCGACCATCAATTCCTACGGCATCTTGAACCGGCGCGCGCTGGGCGGTCTGGTTCGAGACAACATCTACGTCGTCTGGGTGAAGCTGCGGGAAGGCGCGACACTGCCGTAAGTCCGAGTCGTCTCATCCGTTTCCCGTTTCGGTTTTCAACCCCTATATTGGGGGCCGTTTGGGCGGTGCGGGATAACGACCCTCTGACGGGAGGCGGAATGGGCCAAGGGATGCAGCAGGCCCCAGTGGAGCAGGGCGGGGGCGGCAGCTCGTTGATGGACGTCCTCAAGGTCCTCTATGACCCCAGCGCCGTTTTCGAGCGGGTCCGTGAGAAACCGAGTTTCCTCGTTCCCTACCTCGTGATCTGCGTAGTGCAGGTCGCGATCTACTTCGCGAACATGCCGTTCCTCAGGGCCGGGATGGCGGCGCAGATGGCGTCGCGCCCCGCGGGTGGGCCCGATCCGTCGAAGTTCCTCTGGATCGGCGCGGTCTTCATTCCGGTCGGGTTCGCGATCGGCCTGCTGATCGGGGCCGGTCTCTTGTGGGTGCTCGTTTCGGTCTTCGGCGGTGAGGCAAAGTTCGGCAAGCTGATGAGTGTCGCGGCGTATTCCGCGGTGCCATCGGTAGTCCTGCTCGCGATCGTGGGCACGCTCGTCCTGCACATGCAGGGCGTCGGCCAGATCACCGGACCGCAGGACTTGCAGCCCGCGCTCGGCCTCGATCTGCTCGCACCCGGAGCCAAAGGGTTCGTCGGAGCGGTGCTGAAATCGATCAATCCCTTTAGCATCTGGGGACTCGTGCTGACCGCGATTGGCGTCTCGACGACGCACCGCCTGTCCAAGCAAACGGGCTACATGGTCGCGACGGTTGCGTTCTTGATCGGCGTGATCATCGCCGGCGGCGCGGCCGCGGTCTTCAAACGGTAGCGCGCGTCCGGCTCACGACGCCCGCCTCCTCGAGAGCCGCCTGGGCCGCGGCGAGGCGGGCGATCGGGACCCGGAAGGGAGAGCAGGACACGTAGTTCATGCCGGCGCGGTGACAGAACTTCACCGAGCTGGGCTCGCCGCCATGCTCGCCGCAGATCCCCACCTTCAAGTCGTGCCGCGCGCTCCGTCCCAGTTTCACCGCCATCTCGACGAGCTTCCCGACGCCGACCTGATCGAGCACCTGGAAGGGATCCTCCATCAAGATCGCGTGCTCCACATAGAACGGCAGAAACCGGCCGGCGTCGTCGCGCGAGAGGCCGAATGTCGTCTGCGTAAGGTCGTTCGTTCCGAACGAGAAGAACTCGGCCTGCTTGGCGATGTCATCGGCGGTCAGGGCGGCGCGCGGCAGCTCGATCATCGTCCCCACGAGGTACGGAACCGCGCGCCCCTCGCGATGGAAGACCTCCTCGGCGACGCGGTGAACGATTTGGGACTGATTGACCAGCTCCCGCACGTCGGCGACGAGCGGAATCATGATCTCGACCGTGACCTTCTTCCCTTTGCCGGCGACATGCCCCGCCGCCTCGAAAATGGCGCGGGCCTGCATCTCGGTGATCTCCGGATACGTGATCCCCAGGCGGCAGCCGCGGTGGCCGAGCATCGGATTTGCTTCGATGAGCGAGTGGATGAGGCGCTCGAGCTGGGCGCTCGGCACCTTGGCATGCTTGGCGAGCGCAGCGATCTCGGCGTGCGTGTGCGGCAGGAACTCGTGCAGCGGTGGATCGAGCAGCCGGATCGTGACCGGGAGGCCGTCCATGACTTCGAAGATCCCCTCGAAGTCACCGCGCTGAATCGGGAGGAGCTTGGCGAGCGCCTTGCGGCGACCCGCTTCGTCGGATGCGAGGATCATCTCCCGCATCAGGGTGATGCGATCGCCTTCGAAGAACATGTGCTCCGTGCGGCACAACCCGATGCCTTCCGCGCCGAACTCCCGCGCCCGGCGCGCGTCGGCCGGAATATCGGCGTTGGCTCGTACGCGCATCCGTCGCTTCGCGTCCGCCCAGGACATCAGGCGGTCGTACTCTTTTCCCGCCTTGGGGGTGACCAGCTTTGCCGCACCGAGGATGACGCGGCCCGTCGTCCCATCGACCGTAATTACCTGACCCCGCTTGACCGCACGGCCATTGACGCGGAATCGGCCGGCGGAGGGATCGACATCCAGCTCTTTCGCGCCCACCACGCACGTCTTACCCATGCCGCGCGCGACGACTGCTGCATGGCTCGTCATTCCGCCTCGCGCGGTGAGGACAGCGCGCGCTGCCACGATACCATGGTAGTCCTCAGGCGACGTCTCGGGGCGCACGAGGATCACATCGTGGCCCTTTTTCTTGAGCGCCTCGGCTTCGTCGGCATCGAACACGACCTCGCCGGTCGCCGCGCCAGGCGAGGCGGGGAGCCCTTTGGCCAGCACGGTCACGCTGGAGCGTGGATCGACCATGGGATGGAACAGCTGATCCAGATCCTGCGGCGGCACGCGCTGGATCGCTTCGTCTTCTGTAATCAGCCCCTCGTCCACCATTTCGACCGCAGTCCGAACCGCCGCCATTCCCGTCCGTTGCGCGCGACGCGTCTGCAGCATGTACAGCTGGCCGTGCTCGAACGTGAACTCCACGTCCTGCACGTCCTTGAAGTGCTTCTCGAGTTTCGTCCCCAGGCGGTCGAGCTCGCGGTAGATCTTGGCGAGCTTGCCGCGCTTCATTTTCTGGATGGGCTCGGGCGTACGCGCGCCGGAGACCACGTCCTCGCCCTGCGCGTTGGTCAGCACGTCGCCGTTCAGCACGTGCTCGCCTGTGGAGCAGTCTCGCGTGAATGCCACGCCCGTGCCGCAGTCGTCGCCCATGTTGCCATAGACCATGGCGACGACGTTCACGGCGGTTCCCAGGCTGTCAGGAATGCCGTTGACCTGGCGGTAGTCCTTGGCACGCTTGGTGTGCCAGCTCTTGAAGACCGCTTCAATCGCGCCCCAGAGTTGCTGCTGCGGATTGTCCGGGAAGGGGTGGCCCGTCTGCTTCTTCACGATCGTCTTGAAGTCGTGCACGAGATCGTGCAGGTCGTCGGCGGGAAGATCGATATCGCGCTTGACCTTGCGACGGGCCTTGGCCTTGTCGAGCTCCTCCTCAAAGGGGGCTTTGCCGATGTCGTACACGACGTCGCCGTACATCTGCACGAAACGGCGGTAGGAATCGTAGGCGAAACGTGGATTCTTCGACCCGGCGATCAGCCCTTCAACCGTTTGATCGTTCAGGCCGAGGTTCAGAATCGTCTCCATCATCCCCGGCATCGACACCGCCGCGCCCGATCGCACCGACACCAGGAGCGGGTTCTGCGCGTCGCCCAGGCCCTTCTTCGTGACGCGCTCCAGGTGCTTGAGATGGCGATCGACTTCAGCGCGCAGCGCGGCGGGGAAGGTGCCCTGCTCGAGGTAGGTGATGCACAACTTGGCGGAGATCGTGAACCCGGGCGGAACGGGCAGGCCCAGATTGGCCATCTCGGCGAGCCCGGCGCCCTTGCCGCCGAGAATGTCGCGCATCGCCGCCGAGCCATCGGCGCGGCCGTTGCCGAAGAAGTAGACGTGCCGTTCGACGGACATATCCTAAAACTGGAGGCGTTGCCCCTACACGGCCATGGTCACCTGGAGAGGGGCGGATTGGCGGGCACGTTGGGTGTCGTCGGGAATGGCGGTGGGGTAGTGGCCGGAGAAGCAGGCGTCACAGAACTCGCCCTGATCGCCTCCCATGGCGCGCGTCATGCCTTCGAGCGAGAGGTAGCCTAACGTATCCACCCCCAAATGCTTGCGAATCTGCTCCAGCGAATGGCTGGAGGCGATCAGCTCCGCCTTGGTTGGCGTATCGATGCCGTAATAGCACGGCCCGGTGATCGGCGCCGAGGCGACGCGGAAGTGGACCTCCTTGGCGCCGGCCTGGCGAATCATCTGCACGAGCTCCCGGCTCGTCGTACCGCGGACCAGCGAGTCGTCGACCACGACGACCTTCTTCCCCTGGAGCACTTCCCGCACCGGGTTGAACTTGATTTTGACCTTGGCGTTGCGGGCGGCCTGCGTCGGGTTGATGAACGTGCGTCCCACGTAATGGTTGCGGATCAGCGCGTGCTCGAGCTTCAGGCCCGACTGCTCGGCAAAGCCCAGCGCCATCGCGTTGGATGAGTCGGGAACGGAGAAGACGCACGCCGCACCCGCGGCGGGATGCTCGCGCGCGAGCTCGCGGCCGAGCGCGCGGCGTACGCGATCGACCGAGCGCCCGAAGATCGTGCTGTCGGGCCGCGAGAAGTACACCAGCTCGAAGATGCAACGCTTGCGGGGTTTCGCCGGCAGGGCCGGCAACTTGTCGATCTCGGGTGGCGAGCCTTGAATGCGCAGGAATTCGCCCGGCTCCAGCTCACGCACCGTGGCGGCGCCGATCAGATCGAGTGCGCAGGTCTCCGACGCGACGACGTAACCTTCACCGAGTTTGCCGAGCCAGAGCGGGCGGAAGCCGCGCGGGTCGACGATGGCATACAGCGTCCGGCCGATCGTGACGACCAGCGAATACGCGCCTTCGACCCGCTCCAGTGCATCGAGCAGCTGATCTTCGGGCTCGCGCGCCTCGGAGCGGGCGATCAGGTGGATCAGCACTTCGCTGTCCGACGACGTCTGGAAGATCGAGCCCTTGGCGACCAGATCGGCGCGGAGCGAGTCGGCGTTCGTGAGGTTGCCGTTGTGCGCGAGCGCCAGCGGCCCCTCGTGATACCCGGCGAGAATCGGCTGCGCGTTGGCGAGGACCGAGGAGCCGGCCGTCGAGTAGCGCGTGTGCCCGATCGCCACGTCGCCGGGGAGATCCGCGAGCACGCGCTCGCTGAAGACATCCGAGACGAGTCCCATGTCGCGATGTGCGCGGGCCACACCTGCTCCATCCACCGCGACGATGCCGGCCGATTCCTGGCCGCGGTGCTGCAGGCTGTAGAGCCCCAGATAGGTGAGGCGCGATGCGTCGGGGACGCCCGCTACGCCGATGATGCCGCACATCTTGCGATCAGTCTCCCATGCGTCGAGGAATGGCGTTGCAATATACGTCCCGGAGCCGGCTGACAGGCTCCTCTACGCCGCCGTCTCGCAGGGTGATGCGGAAGGCGCCGTCGCGCGCTCCCACCGTGCCGCAGCGCAGCGCCGCAACGCCCAGCTCGCCGGCCAGTGCCTGCACCGCGCCGGCGCGCTCGGGGGAGCACGTAATGACGGCTCGGCCATGGGATTCGCTGAAGAGAAGCTCGTGCGTCGTGAGTCGTGCGTCGTGCGTCGTTAGATCAATGTCCAACCCAAATCCGTGTTCCTGATATGAGCCGCCCATGGCCACCTCGGCGAGGGCGACACCCAGGCCGCCGTGCGAGCAGTCGTGCGCGGAGCGGAACAGGCCGCCCCCCCGCTCGGCGCCGGTGACGAGCAGCTCGATCAGACGCTGCTCGGCCTCCAGGTCCACGCGGGGCGGCTGGCCTCCGAGAAACTCGTGACACACCTCCCAATAGGCTGAGCCGCCCAGCTCGGCGCGTGTTTCACCCAGGACGAACACGAGGTCGCCGGTTGCACGCGCGTGACTCGGCACGGCGCGGTCGGCACGCGTGAGCAGGCCGATCATCCCGACGACCGGGGTCGGATCGACCGCGCCCGTCGGACTCTCATTGTAGAACGAGACATTGCCGCCGGTGACCGGCGTACCCAATGCGCGGCAGGCGTCGGCGATGCCGCGACATGCTTCGCGAAACTGGTGGAAGACGGCGGGACGCTCCGGGTTGCCGAAATTCAGGCAATCGGTGATACCGAGCGGCCGTGCCCCCGTGCATGCGACGTTGCGCGCGGCCTCGGCGACGGTCGCCTTGCCGCCCTCGTACGGATCGAGGCGCACGTAGCGGCTGTTGCAGTCCGTCTTCACGGCAATGCCGAAGTCCTCGTGCCGGACGCGGATCACGCCGGCGTCGCCACCCGGCGGGATTACGGTGCAGGCCTGGACGGTGGAGTCGTACTGTTCAAACACCCATCGTTTGCTGGCAACCGACGGTGAATCCAGGAGCTGCAGCAGCGCTTCGGAAGGAGCAGGGAGCAAGGAGCGAGGAGCAGGATGCGCCGCGCGAAGTGCCGCGATCCGCGGATCCTCTGTGGCTTCCGGATAGTAGACCGGACAGTCCTCGACGAGCTGTCGCCCGGGAATCTCGACGACGACGTTGCCCTGCCAGCTGCAGCGATACATGCCGTCATCCGTAACCTTCCCGATCGGTGTCGCGCTGAGCTCCCACTTCGCGGCGATCGCCTGGACCTCCTTCACGCGATCGCTCTTCGCCACGACGAGCATCCGCTCCTGCGACTCGGAGAGCAGAATCTCGTACGGCGTCATCCCCGGTTCGCGGGTTGGGACTCTGGACAGGTCGATCTCGACGCCCACGCCGCCGCGCGCCGCCATTTCCGCCGAGGACGACGTCAAACCCGCGGCGCCCATGTCCTGAATGGCGACGATGTGCCCCGAGGCGATCAACTCGAGGCTCGCTTCGAGCAGCAGCTTTTCCGTGAACGGATCGCCTACCTGGACCTGGGGGCGGCGCTGCTCGCTTTCGCGCGTCAGCTCCTCGGATGCGAACGACGCGCCATGTATGCCGTCGCGGCCCGTGCTCGAGCCGACGGCGAGGAGGATGTTGCCGACACCGTGCGCGGCGGCCTTGATCAGCTCCTTCTCCTTCAGCACGCCGACGCACATGGCGTTCACCAGCGGGTTGCCGGAATAGCCGGGCGCGAAATCGACCTCGCCGCCGAGCGTGGGCACGCCGACGCAGTTGCCGTAGTCGCCGATCCCGCGCACCACGCCCGCGAACAGATAGCGATTGCGCGCCTCGTCGAGCGGGCCGAAGCGCAGGCTGTTGAGCAGGGCGACGGGGCGGGCTCCCATCGTGAAGACGTCGCGGAGAATCCCGCCGGCACCCGTGGCCGCCCCCTGGTAGGGCTCGACCGCGGACGGGTGGTTGTGGGATTCGATCTTGAACGCGACCGCCCAGCCGTTCGGGAGCCGCAACACGCCGGCGTTCTCCCCCGGTCCCTGGACGACCTGGGGTCCCGTCGTGGGAAATGTCTTGAGGACCGGCCGCGAATGCTTGTAGGAGCAGTGTTCGCTCCACAAGGCGGAGAAAATGCCCAGCTCGGGGAACGTCGGCGTCCTGCCGAGCATGGCTACGATGCGCGCGTACTCTTCGGGTGTGAGGTTGTGCTCCTGCACCAGCTCGGGGGTGATGACGGGGTCGGTCACTTCCGCGTTACGCCCTTGACGACCGCGCGAAACACGCGGCCGAGCACATTGGGCGCGGAAGTCTTCATCAGCGCCTCCGCCTCGCCGGCGTCGAACCAGACGCCGTGACAATGCGTGCACTGGTCGATCTGGATCCCGTCCCAGTCGTGCGTGATGAGGTCATAGCCGCACTTGGGGCATTTCATGTAGTGCTTCTTGCGATCGCTCTCGGCCGCGGCTTGCTGCACCGCGGCGCGCTGTTGCCGCAGCAGCTCGGCGTCGCGGCGCGCGAAGTATTCGTCTTCGTTCTTACTCGGCTTGTCGTGGCTCATGGTGGAGACGCCGGAGGTACGATCCGGAGCGTGTCGCCGCCGGGGTTCGCGACCGGAACCCGTCCCGGCGGCGAGGACGACTCGCCGGAGTAGCCGTGGCCGTCCCAGCGCACGATCGCATCCACCACACGGCCGTCTTTCAGCGTGACGACGTCCATCGTGCCGCACGTGTACTCGCAGCCGTTCTGGTAAAAGAGATACGTGTATTGGCCCACGCGCCGCACGGCCGCCGGTGCCGCCCACAGCTCGTAGACTTCGCGCTCGCTCATGCCCGGATTGACGGTGCCGGTGTCGTTGGAGACGTAGGGCACGTCGCGCGTGACCGCCTGAACCTGCGGCGCCGCGGGCGGGCGAGGACGCTGCGCCTGTTCCTGCGGCTGGGCGGCAATGTGCTCCGCAGTGTCAGGCGCGGGCCGCGCGGGCGGCGGGGTGGTGGTTTGCGTCGCCGTGGACCGGCCCCGCAGCTTGTCCCACGCCAGCTTCAGTTTGGCTTTCGCGGCGTCAACCTGGTCACACCCTGAGGTGGCGACCATCAACAGCGCGCATATCGCCAGCGTGCTGCGTCGCATTGCGAGCCTCCAGAGAGAGGAAGACGCGGGCGCCATCCTGACCACCTAGGACCTGCGCGTTACGGCGCTCCGGGTGCGGCATAATACCTACGACGTTGCGGCCGGGGTTGCACACACCGGCAATATCGTGCATCGACCCGTTCGGATTCTCGGTGACGTAGCGCAAGACCACCTGGGCATTGGCCTCGAGCTCCGCCGCCGTCTCGGGATCGGCCACGTAGCGCCCATCGCCGTGCGCGATCGGCAGCGTCAGCGCTTCGCCGCGCTCGTAGCTTCCCGTGAACGGCGTGTCGGTAGCCTCGACGCGCACCCGCACGGGGCGTGACAGGAACTTGAGATGCTCGTTGCGCATCAGCGCACCGGGCAAAAGTCCCGCCTCGCACAGAATCTGGAACCCGTTGCAGATGCCGAGCACGGCCCCACCGGCGCGCGCGTGCGTCGTCACCGCCCTGAGCACCGGCGAAAACCGGGCGATGGCGCCCGAACGCAGGTAGTCGCCGTAGCTGAATCCGCCGGGCAGGATCACCGCATCGGCCTGTTGCAGGTCGGTATCGCGGTGCCAGACGAAGTAGGCGTCCGACCCCGCGGCCCGCGCCGCATCGAGCGTGTCGGCATCGCAATTCGAGCCCGGAAAGACGACTACTGCGACACGCTGCATTCGTAGTCCTCGGTCACCGGATTGGCGAGCAGGCGGTCGCACATCGTGCGGGCTTTTGCCGCCGCTTCTTCACGGGTTGCGGCCTGGACCTTCAGGACCAGATGCTTGCCGGCCCTGACACTGGCGACCTCACCGAAGCCGAGCGCCTGGAGCGCGTGCTGGACCGCCTGACCCTGGGGATCGAGCAGCGCCGCGCGCGGCATCACCCGGATCTCTACCGTGTACGCGCTCATGCTGCTCCCGGGCGTCGGGGCCCCCCCCCTCCCGCGCCGCCGCGATACGGCTGGTCGTTTTCATCGATGACAATCGGACCGGCGATCTCCGCCTCCTCGTCCTCGGCGGGCGCCTTGAAGAAGCCCAGCAGGATGGCGCGCCCTACGCCGTAGAACATGTACCCGATGCCCAGCGGAAACAGGAACACGTCGTGCTTCCAGATGCCGAATACCAGGATAACAACAATCAGCGCGAGTCCCAATAGTCCGCGGGCGGTGCGGAAGCCCGCGCGCGGCAGTGTCGCGTAGTGGACATTGCTCACCATCAGGATCGTGAGGCCGATCATCAGGAACGTGAGGACCAGGTGCCACGGCAGACCGCGCAGCGACGTGTAGAGGGCGGTTTGCGTGAACGGATAGTAGGTGGCCAGCGTCATCCCGGCGGCGGGGGAGGGCAGGCCGATGAAGTACGTCTTGGCGCGTCCCGCCTGCGTCACGTTGAACCGCGCCAACCGGATCGCCGCCGCCATCACGTAGAAGTAGCAAAAGATCCACGCCGCCGGGCCGCCGCTCACGAATTCGATCTGATACATAAGGAAGGCGGGCGCCACGCCGAAGCTCACGATATCCACAAGACTGTCGAGCTCGGCGCCGAACCGCGTGCCGGTCCCGGAGATGCGGGCGACGCGGCCGTCGAGGGTATCGAGAATGCCGGCGTAGACGATGAACCAGGCGGCGCGGTAGAACTCGCCGCGCGTCGCCAGCACCATCGCCCAGATGCCGAAGAACAGATTGAAGAGCGTGAACAGGCTCGGCACCACGATCACGACCCGGCGGAGCGGCAGGGGCGGCGGTCTCATGCGTACTCCGCCAGGACCGTGCCGCCGACCCGCACGCGATCACCCGGTTTGACCTTGACGACGGGTCGCGCCGACAGCGGCAGGAAGACGTCGGTGCGGGAGCCGAACCGGATCAGCCCGAGACGCGCGCCCTGGGTGACGCGGTCACCCGGCTGCGAGTCGGTGACGATGCGCCGCGCAATCAGGCCGGCGATCTGGCGCACGAGCACCCGTCCCCGTGGGCCGCGCAGGCCGATCGACGACTGCTCGTTGTCGAGGCTCGCTTTTTCGGCGGCGGCGTGGAGGAACTTGCCCTGGTTGTAGTGCACCAACTCGACGGTCGCATCGACGGGGGAGCGGTTCACGTGCACGTCGAAGACGGACAGAAAGATCGAGATCCGCACCGCCCGCTCCTTCACATACATCGGCTCTTCGATCTCGGTCACGTGCACGACGTGGCCCTCCGCAGCGGCGAGGACGTACCGCTCGCCACGCGGGCCGGGCCGAATCGGATCGCGAAAAAAGGCGACGACCCAGACCGCGACGACCGCCAGCAGCGCGGCGAGCGGCCACCACAGCAGTGCCGCTCCGACCACCAGCGCCCACGCAACCGCGATGAACGGCCATCCCTCTCGCGCAATCCTCACTCCAGCGCTTGCCCCGTGATCCGTCGGTACGCGTCCCGGTAGCGCGCGCTCGTTGCGGCAACAACTGCCGGCGGCAGGGCAGGCGGCGGAGCCTCACCATTCCACTTCCCCTGCTTCTTCAGGTCCGCCAGGTAGTCGCGCAGTGGCTGCTTGTCGAAGCTCGGTTGGCTACGCCCCGCCTGATAACGGTCAGCGGGCCAGAAGCGTGAGGAGTCGGGCGTGAGCATCTCGTCGATGATGAGCAGCTCGCCGTCGGCCGTCGTGCCGAATTCGAACTTCGTGTCCGCGATAATGATCCCGCGGTCGGCTGCATACGCGCGACCCGCCTCGTACAGACTCAAACTGGCGGTCCGCAGCCGTTCCGCCGGCTGCCGGCCGAGGGCGCGCGCCACGTGCGCGAACGTGACGTTCTCGTCGTGCCCGGCTTCGGCCTTGGTGGCGGGAGAAAAGATCGGCGGATCGAGACGCGCACTTTCGGTCAGTCCTCGAGCCAATGCTTCACCGGCCAGCGTGCCAGACTGCTGGTATTCGGCCCACGCGGAGCCTGAGATGTAGCCGCGCACGACGCACTCGAAGGGCACTGGAGTCGCGCGGCGGGTCAGCATCGCGCGACCGGCCAGCTCACCCTGATGCGAGCGAAGCGCCGGGATGCGCGCAACGATGTCGTCGACATTGGCGGTGAGACAGTGGTGCGGCATGACGGACGCGAGCCGGCGGAACCAAAACGCGCTCATTTGGGTCAGGACAGCGCCTTTGTGCGGCACGGCCTCGCGCATCACGACGTCGAACGCGCTCACGCGATCGCTGGCCACCAGCAGCAGCGTCGCCTCGTCGACCTCGTACACCTCGCGCACCTTGCCGTGGCGCAGCAGGGGCAGGGGCAGCTGGCTCTGGACCAGCACTCCTCCGGTCATACCTCAACCTCCGCTGCGGCCGCCGCCGGGGCAGCCGCCTGAATAGAGCGCATCAGCTCGGGGATCACGCGATCGAGGAACTCGTCCACCTGCTGCGGCGCCCGGCCCACGTACGCGCTGGGATCGAGCTCGTCCGCGGTCGTGCGCACGCCGAGCCGCTTGAACTCGGGCGTCTTGGCGAGACGATCCAGCAGATCGTCGGATCGTCCCTCCTTCAGGCTCTGGCCGCGGATGACCTCGTGGAGCTGTTGGCGGTCCCCGCCGGCCTTCACGCCGCGCATCAAGAGGCGCTCGGTGGCGAGAAACGGCATCGCGCGGGCGACGTGCTCCGCGATCGTCTCGTCACGGACTTCGAGGCCCGCCGCCACGTTGGTGGCGAGCACGAGGATCGCATCAGTCGCGAGAAATGCTTCGGGAGTCACCAGCCGGCGGTTGGCGCTGTCATCGAGCGTGCGCTCGAGCCACTGCGCCGCCGCGGTGTGCCAGGCGTTGCCCTCGAGCTCGATCACGAAGCGCGCGAGACTCGTCATGCGCTCGGCGCGCATCGGATTGCGCTTGTAGGGCATCGCGGAAGAGCCGACCTGTTCGCTCTCGAACGGCTCGAGCAGCTCGCCCTCGTGCTGCAGCAGGCGCAGATCCGTGGCGAACTTCGCCGCCGATTGTGCGATCCCCGACAGCACGGCCAGCACCTGTCCGTCCAGCTTGCGCGTGTACGTCTGTCCGGTGATCGGGAGCACTTGTTCGAATCCCATGGCGCGAGACACGCGCTGGTCGAGCTCGGCGACCTTGCCGTGATCGCCCTCGAACAGGTCGAGAAAACTCGCCTGCGTGCCGGTCGTTCCCTTGACGCCACGAAACCGCAGCGTGCCGATCCGATTGAGCAGCTCTTCGGCGTCGAGCGCGAAGTCCTGCATCCAGAGCGTGATGCGCTTGCCGACCGTCGTGAGCTGCGCCGGCTGGAAGTGCGTGTACGCAAGGCAGGGCAGCGCACGATGGCGGCGCGCCAGCTTGCCCATCGCCACGAGGACCGCGCCGATGCGCCCCAACAGCAGCTGCATCGCCTCGCGCATGAGCACAAGATCGGCGTTGTCTGTGACGAAGGCGCTGGTCGCGCCAAGATGAATGAAAGGACGGGCGGCCGGCGCCTGATCGCCGAGGTGGTGGATATGCGCCATCACATCGTGACGCAGCCGTCGCTCGTATTCCGCGGCCTTCTCGAGGTCGGCATCGTCGAGATGGGCCCGCAGCTGCGCCAGCGCGGCGTCAGGAATCGCGAGGCCCAGCTCTTTTTCCCCCTCCATCAGCGCGAGCCACAGCCGGCGCCACAGGCCGATACGGCGGCGCTCGCCCCAGAGCGCCTGCATCGCGGGAGAGGCGTAGCGCGCCGAGAGCGGCGAAACCCAGCTCAAACCGCGGCCTTCGCCCGCGCGACCAGCTTACTCCAGTCGGCGAGGAATTGATCGAGGCCGCGGTCGGTGAGTGGATGCAGCAGCAGCTTCTTCAGGACGTCGGGCGGCAACGTCGCCACGTCGGCACCGATCATCGCCGCGTCAATCACGTGGCGCGGGTGGCGCAGCGACGCGGCGAGGATGTCCGTCGCGATGTTGTAATTGTCGAAGATGACCCGCGCTTCGCGGATGACCTCCATCCCCTCCTGCCCGACGTCATCGAGCCGTCCGATGAACGGGCTCACGTACGACGCGCCCGCCTTGGCCGCGATGAGGCATTGGATGCTGGAGAAGCAGAGCGTGACGTTGGTCCGGATTCCCTCCGCGGTGAGCCGCCGCACCGCCACCATCCCGGACTCGAGCATCGGGATTTTGACGACGATGTTTTCGGCGATCTTCGCCAGCTCCTTGCCCTCCTTGACCATCCCCTCGGCGTCGACCGCGACGACTTCCGCCGACACCGGTCCTTCGACGAGCGAGCAGATCTCCTTCAGGACGTCGCGCGGATCGAGGTCGCCCGCCTGCTTGGAGAGCAGCGAGGGGTTCGTCGTAATGCCGTCGATCAGGCCGGCCTGTGCGGCCCAGCTGATGTCCTTGAGGCTCGCGGTGTCGAGGAAAAACTTCATGACGGTGACGCCTCGGCGTAGAGGTCCGGTGGATACTGCACCGCCTCCAGGTACAAGCCCTGGGGCGGAGCGGGCGGACTAGCCGCCAGATTGTCGGGTGCAGCGAGCAAACGGGGGAAATCCGCCGGCGGGCGCCAGCCGAGGGCGATGTCGACCATGGTGCCCACGATGAACCGCACCATGTGATGCAGAAACCGATCGGCCTCGACCGTGAACGCCATCCCCCCCCCCGCGATGTCCGCACGCGGCGCCCAGTGCGCAAGCGCCACGCGGCATCGGTAGTGGGCGGTGTTCGCGCCGGCCGCCGCCAGGCCGCGAAAGTCGTGTTCACCGACGAGTGCCGCCGCGGCACTCTCCAGGACGCTGACGTCGAGCGATCGACCGAGCGCCCATTCGTACGGCTTGCGAAACGGCGACGCCGCGGCCTCGTCGGTGCCAATCAGATACCGATAGCGCCGCGCGGTGGCGCTGCGCCGTGCATCGAAACCGGGCCGCATCAGATGCACCTGCTGCACCCAAATCTCACGCGGCAACAGGGCGTTGAGCGCACGCCGCAAATCCGCCGGCCGGGTCGCCCAACGTGCAGCGCCCGGGAAGCTCACCGCTTGGCCGAGCGCGTGGACGCCCGCATCGGTCCGGCCTGCACCGGTCGCAACCGTCTTGTGACCCATCAACCGCTCCAGCACCGCTTCGAATTCGGCCTGGACCGTGCGGTCGACCGGCTGCCGCTGCCACCCTGCGAAGCCACCCCCGTCGTATTGGACCACCGCGAGGAAGGGGCGGCTTGTCACGATGGGAAAGATGCAACTCGTTGTCACTATTTGACAAGGGTGATAGCCTTAATCCCTCATGGATGCCTCGCCATTGCGCCGCGCCCTCACCGCACTCGCCAGTCGCGAATCGCTGTCGGACGAGCAGACCGCGGAGGTGTTCGGCATCGTCATGAGCGGCGAGGCGACCCCGGCGCAGATCGGCGGCCTGCTGATGGGGCTCCGTGCGAAGGGCGAGACGGCCGACGAGCTGGCCGGCGCGGCGCGCGCGCTGCGGAATGCGATGATCCGCGTCAGCGCGACACAACCGCATTTGGTAGACACGTGCGGTACCGGCGGCGGCACCGTTCCCACGTTCAACATTTCGACGGTTGCCGCTTTCGTCGCCGCGGGTGCGGGCGCGGTCGTCCCCAAGCACGGCAACCGCTCGTATACGTCGCGGTGCGGTTCTGCCGACGTGCTCGAGGCACTCGGCATTCGCATCGTGCTCGACGCCGCGAGCGCGGGCCGCGTGCTGAACGAAGCCCGCGTCGTCTTCCTGTTTGCGCCGAGTTTTCATCCCGCCATGAAACACGTGGGGCCGGTTCGCCGGGAGCTCGGGACACCGACCCTCATGAATCTTGTCGGCCCGCTCGCCAATCCCGCCGGCGTCAATCGGCAGGTGATTGGTGTGGCCGAGGCCGATCGCGCCGCCATCGTCGCCGAGGCACTCGTGCGACTCGGCGCCGAGCACGCGCTCGTCGTGCACGGCCGGGTCGGGATGGACGAGATCTCCCCGCACGGCGTCACGGACGTCTGGGAGGTGAAGGACGACACCGTACGCACCTGGGAGATCGATCCCGAACGCTTCAGGCTGGGGATCAAGGACGTGGGTGAGCTGCAGGGCGGGGAACCGGCGGCGAACGCCGAGCGATTGGAGCGAATCCTGGGGAATGGATCGGCGGATCCAGCCGGGCTGGCGGCCGTGCTGCTCAACGCCGGGGCGGCAATCTATGTCGCGGGGATCGCGAGCTCCCTGGCCGAGGGCATCGGCCGGGCGCGCGAGGTGGTCGCCTCCGGAGCGGCGCGCGCGGCGCTCGATCGGCTCCGGAAGGCGACCGCTAGTACTTCCTGATGACGCCGACGACGACACCCTGCACGATTACGTCCCGCTCGTTGATGCGCAGCGGCTGCATCGATTCGTTGGCCGGCTGCAGTCTGATCCAGCCGCCCGGCTCGCGGAAGTAACGTTTGACCGTGGCACCCTCTCCGTGGACGAGCGCGATGACGGTTTGCCCGGCGTCGGCCTGGTTGCGCTCCTGGACGACGACGTAATCGCCGTCTTTGATGTGCTCGTCGATCATGGAATCGCCGCGCACCTTGAGGACGTAGCTGCGGCCGCGCCGCGGCAGGAGCTCATCGGGAACGGCAATCGTCTCGTCACCGGTAACCGCCTCGATGGGATGTCCGGCGGCAACGAGTCCCAGCAAAGGCAGCTCGGTGGCTCCGGTCTGTCCCTTCGGCGGGACGACCTCGATGGCCCGGCTCTCGTTGTGGGTGCGCCGGATGTAGCCCTTGCGCTCGAGATTGGTGAGGTGCTCATGTACCGTCGCCAGGGACTGGAATCCGAATTGGCGCGCGATTTCCTCGAAGCTGGGGGCGTACCCCTTCTCTTCGATATGCTTGGCGATGTAATCGAGAATCTCGCGCTGGCGGCGCGTAACCGGCATGTTGGCTCCCGAAGATATACCGAAACGTAATCTACCCGAATAACGCCCGAACGCAAGGATGCCTGGTAACCAGCCCCGACCGACACTCGACGCTATTCTGGCGGTAACCCGCGCCCGCATTGCGACCCTTCAAGGAAGCGCCACGGAACTGGAACGGCGGGCCGCGGCCGGTCCGCCGGTGCGGCTCTTCCTGGAGCCAACGCCGGCTGTCGGCCTCATCGCGGAGGTGAAGCGGCGCTCGCCGTCGCAGGGCGCCATTCGAACCGATCTCGACCCTGTGGAGCACGCTCAGGCCTACGTCCGAGGCGGGGCCGTGGCCGTTTCCGTCCTCACGGATGAAGCGCACTTTGGAGGATCGCTCCAGGATCTGAAACGCGTTGCGGCGGCGGTGCATGTCCCTGTGCTGCGCAAAGACTTCATCCTGGATGAGCTGCAGATAATGGAAGCAAGGGCAGCAGGAGCCAGCGCCGTACTGCTCATCGTGCGAGTACTGACCGACCGGTTACGCGCGCTGGCGCAGGCAGCTCGCAAATGGAGGCTTCAGACCCTGATCGAGATTCACACACTGGCTGAGCTCGAACCGGCGCTCGCGGCAGCCCCGGATGCCATTGGGGTGAATGCGCGGGATCTCTCGACGTTCGAGGTCGATTTGCGGCAAGCGGAAACGGTGATCGCGAGAGTCCCTCGCGATATTGCCGTCGTCGCCGAGAGCGGCGTCGAAAATCGGGCGGATGTCGAGCGGCTCGCGGCGGCGGGTGCAGATTTCGTGCTGGTGGGAACGAGCGTCGCGCGGCAAGAAGATCCGGAGACAGCGGTGCGAGCGCTGGTGGGAGTCAAACGCCAAACAGGAGTTCGCTCGTGATGTGTTCACAGGCTAAAGCCTGCGCCCAACACATCACTGTCCTTAAGGACAGTGCAAGCCCGGGCCCACGCTTCAGAGTGGGAAAATGACGGCAACGGAAACAGGTCGGTTCGGCCCTTACGGCGGCCGTTACGTTCCCGAGACGCTGATGCATGCGCTCGAGGAGCTCGCCGCCGTGTACGATGCGGCGCGCGGCGATAAGCGATTCTGGGCGGAGCTGGACGGGCTGCTCAAGAACTACGTCGGCCGCCCCACGCCGATCACCGCGGTCCCGAGACTATCCGCGCAGGTTGGCGCTCAGGTTCTTCTCAAGCGCGAAGACTTGAATCACACGGGCGCCCACAAGATCAACAACACGCTGGGCCAGGTGCTGCTGGCGCAGCGCATGAAAAAGCGGCGCATCATCGCGGAGACGGGCGCAGGGCAGCACGGCGTCGCGACCGCGACGGTGTGCGCCCGCTTCGGCCTCGACTGTGTCGTGTACATGGGCGAAGCGGACATGCGGCGCCAGCGCTTGAATGTGTACCGCATGGAATTGATGGGAGCGAAGGTCGTCCCGGTGACGTCCGGCACGCGGACGCTGAAAGACGCAACCAATGAAGCGCTGCGCGATTGGGTCACCAACGTCACGACGACACACTACATCATCGGCTCAGTGGTCGGTCCCGATCCATTTCCCCGTTTGGTCCGGGACTTCCAGTCAGTGATCGGACGCGAGGCGCGAGCGCAGCTGCTGGAGCAGCACGGCCGGCTGCCCGGTACCGTGGTTGCCTGCGTGGGCGGTGGCTCGAATGCGATCGGCATCTTCGCCGCCTTCCTGGAGGACCCCGGCGTCCAGCTCGTCGGTGTCGAAGCGGCCGGCGAAGGGGTGGCGAGCCAGCGACATGCGGCCACGCTGGGAGCGGGCCGGCCGGGCGTTTTTCATGGAAGCCTGAGCTACCTCCTGCAGGACGCCGATGGTCAAGTGCAGCCGGCACACAGCGTTTCAGCCGGTCTTGATTACCCCGGTGTTGGCCCTGAGCACGCTTACCTGAAAGACAGGGCCCGAGTATTGTATGAAGCCGTAACGGACCGGGAGGCTCTGGAGGCATTCGCCAGCCTCTCGCGGCTGGAAGGGATACTCCCGGCTTTGGAGAGCGCCCACGCCGTCGCGTGGGTGATGAGAAAGAACTGGACCTCTGACGATCTCATCCTGATCAACCTGAGCGGCCGCGGTGACAAGGACGTCGCCATGGTCGCCGAGCTTACGGGAGCAGCGCTCTGACGAATCCCGCGTCCTCTATCCCCGAGCTGGCTCTCCCGCCCTCACAGGTCGAGGAGCTGATGCAGGTCATCAGCAAGGGGATGAGAGCGACGCAGCTGTACCTGCCGAACAATCCCGTCTATCAGCGCGCCGTCGAGAACATTCGCACCGCTTTCCGGCAGATCTGGCAGGCCACCGACGATCTCGTTTTCGACATCGGCGAGACGGAAATGCGCTGGGAAGATCACTCCATCTACAGCCAGGACCAGCGCAACGAGAGCATCGCCTGGACGCTCTACAAGGACGGCGTCCGTTCGCTCTCGTTCAAGCCCGGCGTCGAGGACCTGGAGATCGTGCGCTTTCTGTCGGTGCTGCAACAAGCGAAGAACCTCCAGGCGGACGCGCCCGACGATCTGCTGACACTGCTGTGGGCGGAAGACTTCCAGTTCATCACCTACACGTTCCGGGAGCTGGCGAGCGAAAACGCGGTCCCGATCGAGCGCGCGGAGAAAGGGGCGCCATCGATCGGCGGCGGTGGTACGCCGGGCGGCGAGGGCGGCAACGCCGACCCCGCCACGGTGCGCCGTCAGGTGGAGGAAGAGGCTCCCCCGAAGCGGGAAGGACTGGTGTCCGTCGATGATTTCGACACGACGCTGTACTTCCTGGACGACAAGGAAATCGAGTACCTCCACAAGGAAGTCGAGCGCGAATACGGACAGGACCTGCGCGGCAATGTGCTGGCGATGCTCTTCGATCTCCTCGAGCTGCAGACGTACGGCACGGTGCGCGCCGAGCTGATTTCCATTATCGAGAACTTCATTCCCTATCTGCTCGGCGCCGGCGACTTCCGGTCGGTGGCGTTCATTCTGCGCGAGTGCAAGGTGATTCTGCAGCGGGCCCGTGAGCTGATTCCCGAACATCGCCAAACGCTCGAGGGGCTGCCGTCCCGTCTGTCCCAGGCCGACGCGCTGTCACAGCTGCTGCAGTCGCTCGACGAAGCGGCGCGCCATCCGACCGAGGACGAACTCAGCGAGCTGTTCGGTGAGTTGCGCGCCGACGCGCTCGGTACCCTCATGGGGTGGTTACCGAAGCTCCACAACGAGCGGGTGCGTGCGCTGGTGCAAAGCGCCGCCGAGCGGCTGGCGCAGTCACACGCCGCGGAGGTGCTGAAGGCGCTCGCCAGCGCCGATTCGGCCGTGCAGCTCGAAATGGTCCGGCTGGCCGGCCGGCTCAAGCTGCCGGGAGCGCCCGATGGGATGGGACCGTTGCTGGAGCGCGGTGAGCGGGAATTGAAGCTGGCCGTCGTCGAGGCGTTGACCACCATCGGCAGCCCGAGCGCCACCCGACTGCTGGAGAAGGCGATCGACGACAGCGAGCGCGACGTGCGGATTACGGCCGTCAAGTTCCTCGGCCAGCGTGGTCATCGCAATGCCTTCGGACGCATCGAGGCCGCGGTGATGGGCGCGAAGCTCAAGGACGCGGATCTCACCGAGAAGATGGCGTTCTTCGAGGCGTACGGCGCGCTGGCGGGCGCCGCAGGGATTCCCGCGCTCGAGAAGATGCTCGTTCCCAAGAGCGGGCTGCTGGCGCGCAAAGAGGACCCCGAAACCCGCGCCTGCGCGGCGATGGCACTCGGCAAGATTCGCGTGCCGGCCGCGCGCGACGTGCTGCAGAAGGTGGCGCAGGACAAGGAGGCGCTGGTGCGGAACGCGGTGAGTCGCGCGCTGCGCGAAGTCGGGACGGCGGGCTCGTGACGGCGCCCGGGGGCAAACGGCCCTCGATGATGGAGACCGTCCAGACGACGGACGGTTTCCTCCGCCACGCCGGCCGCGATTTCCTCATCGTGCTGTACACCGCGTTCCGCTCGCTCAAGCTCTATCCGATCGAGAACACGCAGGTGCAGAAGGCGCTGGACGATCTCGCGGCGACGACCAAGCAGCTGCTCAACGTGGAGCGCGAGCTGGAGGTCCGGCTGCAGGGCGAGTTCATCTTCGTGAACTCGACCCGGCTGCGGCTCGATCTCGACAACTACGCCTCGTTCTCGCACATCCTGAACGTCTTGCAGCAGTGCGGCATCGGTGCGGTGCGGATCGACGAGGGCGTCGACCGCAGGCAGATGCAGGTATTCGTGTCGCTGCTGCTCGCCTACGCCGCGAAGGAAGCGAACCCCAACAAGCTGTTCGAGCTGTCCCAGAAACTGACCGATGGCGGCGTCTCGCACGTCAGCGTCGAGCCGCCGCTCGAGGCCGAAGAGGACGTGGAGGAGGAAGAGCGGCTGAAGGAGGCGGCGAAGCGCACCTATGCGCGCTCCGTCGCCGTGACGAAAGAGGTCATCAACAGCATTCGCATGGGCCGCACCGCCAACGTGAAGAAAGTGAAGCGCGCGGTGCAGGCGATCGTGGACCAGGTGCTCAACAACGAATCGTCGCTGGTCGGTCTCACGACCCTGCGCGATTACGACGAATACACGTTCACCCACTCGGTCAACGTGTGCATTTTCTCGGTCGCGCTGGGGCGCAAGCTCGGGCTCACCAAGCTGCAACTCTACGACCTCGGCATGGCGGCGCTGTTCCACGACGTGGGAAAATCACGCGTGCCGCTGGAGGTCCTCAATAAGGAAGGGGGCCTCACCGAGGAGGAATGGCGCATCATGCAGGCCCATCCCTGGCTCGGCGTGCTGACGCTGTTCGGGCTGCGCGGCTACGGGGAGATCCCCTACCGCGGCATGGTCGTCGCCTACGAGCACCACATGAAGGTCGACCTCACCGGCTATCCCAAGTCCATCCGGGGGCGGACGCTGTCGATCTACTCGAAAGTCATCGCGGTCGCGGACGGCTTCGATGCGGCGACGAGCCGCCGCGTCTATCAGACCGTCCCGATTCAACCGGACCAGGTGCTCAAGGAGATGTGGGAGAACCCGCGTCGCGGCTACGATCCGGTCGTGGTAAAGGCGTTCATCAACCTGATCGGCATCTATCCGGTCGGCACGTGTGTCATCCTCGACACCTACGAGGTCGCGCTGGTGCACAGCGCGAACCCCGACGTGGCGCACGTCCATCGCCCGGTCGTCCGCCTGGTCACGACGCCGGACGGCGCGCCGTTGCATCCCGGCACCGTGGTCGATCTCTCGCAGAAAGACGCCAACGGCAATTTCCCGCGCACCATCGTCAAGGTTACGGACCCTGTTAAGTACGGGATCAACGTCAGCGACTACTTTGTCTGACAGCGCCCCCCCCGCCCCCGCCATCGCGCGGCGGTGGTGGGCGCTCGGCAAGTCTCGAGCGCTGATTCCGTATCTCACCGCCGGTTTCCCCAGCGCCGCCGTGTCGCTCGATGCGCTGCGGCGCGTAGCGGCGGCGGGCGCCGACTTTGTCGAGATCGGCGTGCCGTTTTCCGACCCGCTCGCCGACGGCCCGACGATTCAACGCACCACGCAAACGGCGCTCGAGCAGGGCATGTCGCTGTCGCGCGTCCTCGAGCTGATTCACGACGCCGCGCTCGCCGTCCCGGTCATCATCATGACGTACCTGAATCCCGTGCTGGCATACGGTGTGGACCGCTTCGCGAGGGAGGCGCCGGCGGCGGGGGCGGCCGGCGTGCTGCTCACCGATCTCCCGGCCGGCGCGGACCCGGCCGTTGAACAGGCGGTGACGAACAGCGGCCTCGACCTGATTCGTCTGGTGGCGCCGACTACCGATGACAGACGACTGATGACCGCGCTGAGCGGAGCGACGGGATTCGTCTACCTCATCTCGCGCCTCGGCGTCACCGGCGCGCGCGCCACGGTGCCGCCCGATCTCGCGGGGCACGTGCAGCGCATCCGGGCCGTGAGTCGCCTGCCCGTGGCCGTGGGCTTCGGCATCGGGACGCCCGCGCAGGCCGCTGCCGCGGCCCGTGTGGCCGACGGCGTCGTCGTGGGAAGTGCGCTCATGGACGCGCTGGCGCAGGGCGGTGTCGCCGCGCTGGAGAAGCTTGCAGGGGAGCTGGCCGCCGCGGTGCACGCATGAGTATTTCCCGCTTCGTCACGCTCTATAGCCGGGCGCTCGCCCTGGTCGGGTCGGCACTGCTGGTCGCCGTGTTGGTCGCCGATCCGCGCTGGCTGGGCCAGATCCCCGAGATCGTGGTGCTGTTCGGCTGCGCCGTCGCGCTCCGTGGCCTCACCGTTCCGTTGAGCAAGTACTCCTATCTGAACCAGACCGCGCTGGTCGGCGTCGCGGGCAGCCTGCTGGTCGGGATGCCGGCGACGGCGCTCGCGATCGCGGGCGCGACGCTCGTGACCGATTCGTTGTGGCAGCGCAAACCGCTGCGCGTGGCGTGGATCAATCTGGGCCGCGAGACCATTACGCTCGTTGCGGCGTATGGCGTATATGCCGCGTCGCTGACGTGGCTGGAGTACCCCGGCTGGAACATCGAGCTGCTGCCGGCGCTCGCCGGCTATGCGCTCGCCTACTTCGTCTTCGGCCGCGTGCTCTTCTACTTCAGCCTCATCATCCGCGCGAAGCTGGAGCCGGCCGAGCGACTGATGATCGTGCGGTACGAGGTCATCGCCTATGCGGCGACGCTGCTTGCGGCGACGATCTTCGTCGGCGCGGTCGTCGCCTGGTCGTTCGGTGCCTGGATTCTCGTCGGACTGGTGCTGACGTTCCTTGGCCTGCTGCTGAAGCAGATGATTGAGGAAGCGATCTCCGCCGAAGAGCTCAACAAGATCCACGCGATGGAAGCGGTGATCGCCGCCAACATCAGCCTCGAAGACTCGTTCGACCGCATCGAGCGGCTGGCCAACCGGCTGGTGGACTGGGGCGATTTCCGGATCTACCGGCTGCACGACGGCGTCATGTCGCTGGTGCATCGCAGCGAACGGGGGCGCGAGGGACGGGGCGAGCCTTCGGAGGATACGGTGGCGTTGCGCCAGGCGGTGGCCGCCAGCGGCGAGACGGTGGTGATCGACGATGTCACGCGCGACAAGCGCGTCGCCGATGCGCCGCTCGAGGTCCAGAGTCTCGTGATCGTGCCGCTCAAGTTCGGCGATCAGATCATCGGGACGCTGGAGCTCGAGCACCACAAGAAGAACTGCTACCGCCGCCAGGACATCCTGACGATCACCACCTTCGCCAGCCAACTTGCCACCGCCGTGCATATCACCGACCTGCGGCGGCCGCTCGTCGAGACGGTCGAGCGCATGACGCGCCAACTCGCGACGATCGCCCAAACGGCGGAAGCGTTGAAACAGGCGGCGTCCGCCGTTGCCGCCTCGACGGGCGTGATCCGCGAGGGGGTGCGGCGCGAAGAGGGCGAGGTGTCGGGGGGTCTGGAGGCCACGGAGAGCCTGGCGCAGGTGTCGCGCCGCGTCTCGGACGACGGCGCGGGCGCGGCCCGCGCCTCGACCGCCGCGAGTGACGTCGCCAGCCGCAACCGCACCCAGATTCGCGAGGCGATCCAGCGGCTCGTCGCGCTGAAGCTGTTCGTGGGCGAAAGCTCGACCAAGGTGCAGCAGCTGGGGCAGATGAGCCGGCGCATCACCGGGTTCATCGCCTCGATCCGGGAGATCGCCGACATGACGAACCTGCTGGCGCTGAACGCGGCGATCGAGGCGGCGCGCGCCGGGAAACACGGCAAGGGTTTCGGCGTGGTGGCGGACGAAGTGCGGCATCTCGCCGAACAGAGCGCCACCGCGGCGGCCGAGGCGGGCGATCTGGTGCAGGACATTCACACGCAGGTCGGCGAGGTCGTCGAGCAGATGCGGCGCGGGCAGGTGAACGTGGGGGATGTCGAGGAGCTCTCCGCGGCCGCGCTGGAGGCGCTCGACGCGATCGTCGCCGCGACGGCCGAGGCGACCGCGCACGCCGGCCGGATCACCGCGGCGGCGGGAGAACAGAATCAGGCGTTCGCGCGCCTGCGCGAGCGCATCAACGCGGTGGCCAGCATCGCGGGACAGAACCGGGTCGAGGCCGATGACGTCGCGACGCGCGCGGTGCAGGCCGCCGAGGGGCTGACGGACCTCGAACGGGCGACCCGCGACCTCGAGCAGGTGGCGACCATGCTGCGCGATCTGACGCGCGGCTTCGCCAACGTGGCATAGCCTGACTACCGCACGCGCGTACGTGGCTCTAGGATCGAACATGGGCGACCGCGCGGCGCATCTGGCGCACGCCCGGGCGCGCCTGGGCGCCCTCCCGGGCACGCGCCTGCTGGCCGCCTCGCGCGTCGAGGAAACGGCGCCCATCGGCCCGGTTGCGCAGCCGCCGTATTTGAATCAAATGATCCTGCTGGAAACGAGCCTGCGGCCCGCCGAGCTGCTCGCGCAGTGTCGGACCATCGAAGCCGAGCGCGGCAGGGAGCGGCGCGAGCGCTGGGGCCCGCGCACGCTCGATCTCGACATCGTGCGCTACGGAACCCAAACCGTGCGGGAGCCGGACCTGACGATTCCCCATCCCGAGCTGCCGAACCGCGAATTCTGGCGTCGCGAGATCGCCGAGCTGGAAGGCAAACATGACTAGCATCACCACCCGGGCGCTGATCGAGATGAAGGAAAAAGGCGAGCGCATCGTCGCGCTCACCTGTTACGACGCCCTGTTCGCGCGGCTGCTCGACGCGAGCGGCGTCGACATCCTGCTCGTGGGCGATTCGTTGAATCAGGTCCTGGCGGGGGCGCCGTCCACGTTGTCGGCGACGCTGGATCAGATGATCTATCACACGAAGATGGTGCGACGCGGAACGGAGCGCGCCCTGGTGGTCTGCGACATGCCGTTCCTGAGTTATCAGATCTCGCCGGAAGACGCCCTGCGCAATTGCGGTCGGGCCATGAAGGAGACGGGTTGCAACGCGGTGAAGATCGAGGGCGGACAGCCGATGGCCGCGACGGTCCGCCGCCTGGTCGACATCGGCATCCCCGTCATGGGGCACCTCGGGCTCACGCCGCAGTCGGTGCACGCACTCGGCGGCTACCGCGTGCAGGGACGCGATGATGCCGAAGCCGGGCGCCTCAAGGCTGATGCGACGGCGCTCCAAGACGCGGGCGCCTTCGCCGTGGTGCTGGAGCTCGTCCCCGCACCGCTGGCGTCGCAGGTCACCAAGGCGCTGACGATTCCCACGATCGGCATCGGCGCCGGCCCGGCGTGCGACGGCCAGGTGCTCGTCCTGCACGACATGCTCGGCCTCAACGACCAGTTCTCGGCCAAGTTCATCAAGAAGTACGCGGCGCTGGCGGAGGACGTGCGGGAGGCGGCGCGGGTATTCGCGGCGGAGGTGCGCGAGGGCCGCTACCCCGGACCGGAGCATTCTTTCGGCAAGTGATATTAAATTGGGGTGACCTTTTGGGGGGATCGACGCAATGGGGAAGACGGACGACGCAAAGCTCGCGAAGCTGATCAAGAAGAACATGGCGAAGGCCGCGAAGGCCAAACCCAAAGCGCGCCGCCGCTACGACACGACGCTGCCGCCCGAAACCACCGACGATGACATCGAGCGCCGCGACTTCTTTTCGGAGATGAAGAAGCGCGAGTTCTAGTTGCGCGAGCTCTCCAACCTTGCCGAGCTGCGCGCGTGGTCCCGCTCCGAGCGCTCTCGCCGCCACACCATCGGCTTCGTTCCCACCATGGGCTACCTGCACGAGGGCCATCTGCGCCTGGTGGACCGTGCCCGCGACCTCGCCGAGCGCGTGGTCGTCAGCATCTTCGTCAATCCACTGCAGTTCGGCCCGCATGAGGACCTCGCCCGCTACCCGCGTGACTTGCCGCGCGACCGCAAACTGGCGGAGGCGCGCGGCGTAGACTGCCTGTTCGTGCCGGAGACGGCCGCGATGTACCGCGCCGAGCCGGTGGTCCGCGTCGTGCCGGGGCCCCCCGCGGTCGCGGACACGCTCGAAGGCGCCGCGCGGCCCGGCCACTTCACGGGGGTGCTCACGGTCGTCGCCAAGCTGTTCCACATCGTGGAGCCGGACGTTGCGGTGTTCGGCCGCAAGGATTTTCAGCAGGCGATGCTCGTGAAGCGGCTGGTCCAGGACCTCGATTTCGCACTCACCATCGACGTGGCCCCGACGGTGCGTGAGCTGGACGGGCTGGCGCTGTCGTCGCGCAACACCTACCTGAGCCCCGACGAGCGCCGCTCGGCGCTGGCACTGTCCCGGGCACTGCGCACCCTGGAGCAAACCTGGCGCGGGGGAGAAGCGGATCCCGTCAAGCTGCAGCGCGCCGGCCTCGAAGCGATGCACGCGCCGGGCGTGATCCCCGAATACTGCGCGCTGGTGGACGAGGACGTGCAACCGGTGAGCCGTGTCACGGCTCGCACGGTGGCCGTCGTCGCCGCCCGCATCGGCAAGACGCGGCTGCTGGACAACGTCGTCCTCGGGGAAGGCATCGGCGCGGACCCACGGGTCGGCCCGTGAGCCTGCCGCCGTGGGCTCAGGTTTCGCCCGAGCGTCGCGCGCATATCGAGCGTGTGGTGGCGTTGCTCGAGCGCTGGGCGGATGCGATGCAGGTGCCGGCGCAGGAGCGCGCCAGATGGGTCCGCGCTGGTTGGCTTCATGACGCCCTGCGCGACGCCGCACTCCCGGATCCGACGGCGCACGGGCCGGCCGCAGCGGATCGCGCGGCTGCCGACGGCGAACGGGATCGCGGTGTGCTCGACGCCGTCCGCTACCACACCGTCGGCGGCCCCGACTGGGATGACGCAGGGCGCATGCTGTACCTCGCCGATTTCCTCGAACCGGGCCGGGCCACGGATCACACAGATTTGCCGGATTTAACGCAGAGAGTACCAAGGGAGAGAGATAAGGTCCTTCGCGAGGTGGCTCGGCGCCGCATCGAATGGATGCTGAGGTCGGGCTGGGCCCTGCCCGCGTCGACGGTGGCCTTCTGGAATGCGTTGGTGAAAAGGCGATGAAGGCGTTGATACTTGGCGTCGCCGCCCTGGTCGCCGGCTGCGGTGGCGATGGAGCTCCAGCGCATCCAATTCCCGGGGACCGCGGTGCGGCGATCACCGTCGAGGTGCTGAACGCCAATGGGCGTGCCGGAGATGCACGCGTGGGGACGCGTTTGCTGCGGGACGCGGGAATCGACGTCGTCTATTTCGGCAACGCGTCGGAGCATGGGCTGGACTCGACGCGGATCATCGTGCGGCGCGGCGCGGCCAAGGTGGGCGAGCGCGTGCGCGAGGTGCTGGGGCAGGGACGCGTCCTGGTCGAGCTCGACAGCTCCAGGCTACTCGATGTGAGCGTGCTCCTCGGCGCCGACTTTTCTCCGGGCGCGCGCCTCAACTTCCACCCGTAGCTGGCCGCACGCCGCACTGATGTCGAGGCCGCGGCTGCGGCGCAGGACCGCTTCCACCCCATGCTGTTTCAAGCGACGCTCGAACGCGAGCATCTGCGCCCGCGAGCTGGAGGTGAGATCCGGCGCGCCCCCGGGGTGCAGCGGCAGCAGGTTGACCAGTGCCTCGAGCGGCTGCGCGAGCCTGGCGAGCTGATCCGCCGTGTCGAGCGAGTCGTTCTTGCCGCCGATCAGGACGTACTCGAGCGTCACCCGGCGCCGAAACTGTTGCAACGCCGCCATCAGCTCGGGGAGCATGTACTTCTTCTCGATCGGCATCAGCTCCCGGCGCAGCGCCGCCGCCGGCGCGTGGAGTGACACGGCCAGACGGAACTGCTCGCTGCGCCGGGCGAACTTCGCGAGGGTCGGCAGAATCCCGACGGTGGAAACCGTGATGTGTCGCGCGCCGATGCCGAATCCTTCCGGCTGATTGAGGATCGTGAGCGTCGCGTCGACGGCCTCCCAGTTGAGCAGCGGCTCGCCCATCCCCATGAACACGATGTTCGTGGGCTTCAGTGCGGGATCCCGCAACACCAGCTCCCGCACCTGCGCCACGATCTCGCCCGCCGAGAGATTGCGCCGGAATCCCATCCGCCCCGTGGCGCAAAATACGCAGCCGAGTGCGCATCCCGCCTGGGAGGAGATGCACAAGGTCCGTCGCTTCCCCTCCGGAATGAGCACTGACTCGATCGCTTCGCCGTCGGCCAACGCCCACAGAAACTTCTCCGTCCCGTCGCGGGATACCTGATGGGTGCGGAGCGTGAGCCGCAGGAGGGGGAACGCGTCGTCGAGCGCGGCGCGCAGTGGCGCGGGGAGGTCCGTCGCGTCCGCCCAGCGGGCTACAGGTCGTTGCCAGAGGCGCGGCAGCACCTGCCGCAGCCGATAGGCCGGCTCGCCCCGTTGCGTGAGCCATTCCCCCAATGCGTTGCGCGCGGCTTCGGGTGTGAGGCTGAGGAGATCCACGCTCACCGGAATCGGACGTCCACGCCGACCCGGTACGCCGAGCCGAGATCGTTGACCCCGGCGTCGCGCGTCAGGGTGATGCGGTATTTGCCGACCGCGAGTCGCAGGCCGGCCACGGGCCGCCACCCCGCCCCGTTTCCGTAGCTCCCTTCACGTGCCAGCATGGCGTCGAACGCGAATGCTTTCGACAACTCGGCCCCGAGTCCAAACTGATGATCGGGAGTGAATCCGTGCCCAAACGAGATGCCGTAGCGCCCGCGAATCACCGTATTGTTGCTGGTGCCGGGACTCTTCCACAGGCGCGCCTCGATCCCCGCGTACACGTCCTGGGATGGATCATTGGTCTTCAGTGATGAAAAGAAATGCGTCGCGGCGGCGATGCGCAGTCTATCGCCGGCGAATGAGCGGCCGGCACCGAGATCCATCGTCCAACGATTGGCGCGGGCAACGTCGAGCCGCGTTTCATGGTAGGCGAGCATGGCGCCGACGCTCGTCCCGGCGATGACGCGCGACCAGGTGGTGCCGAGCGCAAACGTGTAAATCGGAATCACCGCGCCGGTCGGATCGGGGCTGTCGACGGTTTGCGTGACATCGCTCAAGCCCACGCGGCCGTAGAGGAATCCCACTTGGCCGATGCTGCCGGCGCGCGCGCGGACGGCGGCGATCAGCCCCGTGGCATCGACCGCCGCAGGGGTCTGGATCGCCTCCACGGCAAGCTGCATGCGGGCACTGTCTTCGGTCTGTGCGGGGTTCCACAGGACCGCGGCGGGACCGATCGCGAGGGCGGGCGGGGTCGCGAGCGTCGTCGCCGCCACGCGCCATAGGGTGGTGCCGGTCGCCTGTTGGGACAGCACGCGGGATTCGCCGAGCGCCAACAGTGCAACAATCGCGAGGGCAATGCGTTGCATGCCGAACGTTTACCGCGGCAAGTGGCGCTGTCAACTCAAGTCAACTATCTTCAATCGGTTACGGCACTTGGACATACTCCATTGCGGCTCTCTGAACTGCTGACGCCCGACCGCATCAGGGTCCCGTTACGGGCCCATAGCAAGGAGGGCGTACTGCGTGAATTGGTGGACCTCCTGGTCGAGGGGAACGGAGCCGCGCCCGACGTGCTCCAAGCCGTTCTGGAACGGGAGCGGCAGTTCCCGACGGGCATCGGTTACGGCGTGGCGGTACCGCATGGCAAGACGCCGGCATTGACGAATCTGATCGCGGTTGCCGGGACTACGCCGGCCCCCGTGCCATATGAAACCGTGGATGGCGAGCCCGTGCGGCTCTTTTTCTTGCTCGCCGGGCCCGAATCGCAGGCGGGTGTGCACGTGAAGGCGTTGAGCCGGATCTCGCGGCTCGTGCGGCGCGAGCCGATTCGTGCGCGCCTGCTGGCCGCCACCGACTCCGACGAGTTTTACAGCATCCTGTGTGAGGCAGAAAGGGGAGGCGCATAAACGCAAGTGTGACTCAGACAACCCTGCGAACCCACCGCTGCGGCGCGTTGCGGAAGGAGCACGTGGGGCAGCGGGTCCGTCTGGGAGGCTGGGTCCACCGGCGCCGCGACCTCGGGGGAATCGTCTTTCTCGATCTCCGTGATCGTGACGGCGTCGTACAGGTCGCGGTCGGACCGGGATGGGCGTCGCCCGATCTCGTCTCCCGCACCCAAACCGTCGCGACGGAGGCCGTGGTCGTGGTCGAGGGAGAAGTGGTTGCCCGTCCTCCCGCCATGCGGAACAGCGAGCTCGCGACCGGCGACGTCGAGGTGCACGCAACGACGCTGCGCGTCGTCGGACCGGCGGAGACGCCCGCCATCCCGGTGGCGCGAGGCAAGGGTGAAGAGCTGCCCGCCGAGGAGCTGCGCCTCAAGTTCCGTCATCTCGATCTGCGCCGCCCCGAGCTCCAGGCGAATCTCATCCTGCGCCACCGGCTGGCGCAGCGCGCCCGGCGCGTGCTCAGCGAGCTCGACTTCCTCGAGATCGAAACGCCGATCTTGACCAAGCCGACGCCGGAAGGCGCCCGCGATTACCTGGTCCCCTCGCGCGTGCATCCGGGCGAGTTCTACGCGCTGCCGCAGTCGCCGCAGATCTACAAGCAGCTCCTCATGGTGGCGGGATTCGACCGCTACTTCCAGCTGTCGCGCTGCTTCCGGGACGAGGATCTGCGCTACGACCGGCAGCCCGAGTTCACGCAGATCGACATCGAGGCGTCGTTCGTCGCGCAGGACGACGTGCTCGCCATTGTCGAGGCCGTGCTGGTCGGCCTGTGGGACGAGGCGGGGCATCGGATCGAGCGGCCGTTCACGCGGCTGTCCTGGCGCGACGCGATGGAGCGCTACGGCAGCGACAAACCGGACCTGCGCTACGACTTCGCGATCACCGACTGGACCGCGGCGGTGCAGCCGCTCGCTGTGCCGTTCTTTCAGGCTGCCCAGGGCAACGGCGCCCGGGTTCGCGGTATCGCGGTGCGCGGCGGGGGCGGGCTGTCACGCAAAGACGTCGATCAGCTCACCGAGACCGCGAAGACGCACGGCGCTCCCGGCCTCGCGTGGGTGAAGCGCCAGGGCGAGCAGGTCTCCGGGTCCATAGGCAAGCATTTCAATGCAGAAGCGCTGGGCCGGCTTGGCGTGGGCGACGGCGACGTCGCGCTCATGACCGTGGGTCCCGACCGCGTCACGTCGCCCGCGCTCGACAAGGTTCGTCGGGAAGTGATCCGCCGGCTCGCGCCCGCGCCGAAGACGGCGCACGCCTTCTGCTGGGTGGTGGACTTCCCGCTGTTCGAGCCCGACCCCCAGACCGGCAAACCGCTGTTCGCGCATCATCCGTTTACGTCGCCGCATCCCGACGATGTGGGCAAGCTCGACAGCGATCCGTTCGCCTGTCGCGCGCTGCATTACGACGCGGTCTACAACGGCAACGAGCTCGGGTCGGGGTCGATCCGCATCACCGATCCGGCCATCCAGCGCAAGGTTTTTGCACACCTGGGGCTGTCGCCGGCCGACATCGAGGCGCGCTTCGGCTTTCTGCTGACGGCGCTCGCGGCTGGCGCGCCGCCGCACGGCGGGTTTGCGGTCGGGTTTGACCGGACCGCGATGCTGCTGGTCGGGGCCGGCTCGATGCGTGACGTGATCGCATTTCCCAAGACAACCGCGGCGCGTGCCTTGTTCGAAGGCGCGCCCGCTCCGGCGCGGCCCGAGGATCTCGCCGCACTTCACATCAAGGTGGTGCCATGAGCGACGACGTCGTCCACCGTCTGTCCGTGGAAGGCGTGGATCCGCTGGCGTTGGCCGGCGTGAACGATGCCAATCTGCTCGAGCTGGCGCGGCGGCTGGGCGTGCGCGTCTCGCTGCGCGGCGACAGCCTGTCGCTCGCCGGTCCCGCGGCGGCGATCGAGCGCGCCGGCCCAGTCGCGCAGGCGCTGATCGATCTCGCGCGCATGGGCGAGACGCTCGAGGTGCACGACGTCGAGCGCCTCGTGTCCGATGAAGCCTCCGCGACCCCTTCCGATCCGGTGAAGATCATCCTCCCCGGGCTGCGCCGGGTCATCCAGCCGAAGACGGCCGGCCAGCGGGAGTATCTGCGCTCGATCGCGGAACACGACATCGTCATCGGCATCGGTCCCGCCGGGACCGGCAAGACGTATCTGGCGGTCGCGGCCGCCGTCGATGCGCTCGCGCGCAAGCGGGTGCGGCGCATCATCCTGGCGCGGCCCGCCGTCGAGGCCGGCGAGAATCTCGGCTTTCTGCCCGGCGACCTGCAGGAAAAGGTCGATCCGTATCTGCGGCCGTTGTACGATGCGCTCGAGGACATGATGCCGCGGGAGCGGGTCCAGAAGGCGCTCGAGACGCGTACCATCGAAATCGCGCCGCTCGCCTACATGCGCGGCCGGACGCTGAGCGACGCGTTCGTGATCCTCGACGAGGCGCAGAACGCGACCGGCATGCAGATGAAGATGTTTCTGACGCGCCTGGGCGTGAACTCCCGCGCCGTGATCACCGGCGACAAGACGCAGATCGACCTCCCCAATCGCGAGGATTCGGGGCTGCTGCAGGTCGAGCGCATCCTGCCCGGGATCGAAGGGATCGGGTTCTGCTACCTCGGCGAGGCGGACGTCGTCCGTCACCGGCTGGTGCGCGACATCATCCGTGCGTACGCCGAAGACGCGCAAGGTTGAGATGAGCGTTCACCTCCCGACGCGGGAGAAGGTGCGCTACCACGCCGCGCGCTGGGCGTGGGTGCTCGCGCTGGCGCTGGTGACGCAGGTGTCGTTCCCCTCCAGTTCCGCCGACGTCGCGCCGCTGCTCGAGCCCGGCGCGCGCGCCGACAAGGAGATCGTCGCGCCGTTCAACTTCGTCGTGAACAAGTCGGAAGACGAGCTGCAGCGCGAGTCGGAGGAGCTGGCGGCCTCCGCCAAGCCGATCTACGAGTTCCGCCAGCACGCCTACGACAGCGCCGCCACCACGATGGCCGCCTTCTTCAGCGCCGTGGACGCGGTGTCGGACCAGGGTCCCCAGGCGATCATCCGCGCCGCCGGCGACTTTGGCGTGCCGCTCTCGCTGCAGGAGGCCGCGTATCTCGCCAAGGGCGGGAAGCGGCGCGCCCTGCAACAGGCGCTCGAGCGGCTGTTCGATCGCACGTTGGCGCAGGGGGTGACGGCAGCAGGCGTGCTGCAGGTGGAGCAGTCGCGCGAGCTGATCGTGCGGCGCGGATCGACGGAGTCGTCGGTGCAACGCGATCGGGTGCTCACCTTCGCGCAGTACTTGAATCGGGCCAAGCAGCTGCACCCCGACGCCGGCTCGAGCGTCGGCGACGTGTTGTACCTGAAGCTGGTCCGCCAATTCTTCCGGCCCACGCTGATTCCGAAGCAGCTCGAGACGGAGCGGCGGCGCAACGAGCTGCGCGGCAGCGTCGATCCCAGCAAATACATCGTCCGGGCCGGCGACCGCATCGTCGCCCCGCACGAGATCGTGACCAACGAAGCGCACGAGCGCCTCGTCGCGCTGCACCAGGAGCTGCTGCGCCGCGGCGCCGCGACGACGTACTCGATCCGCGGCGTGCTCGGCCCGCTGCTCCGCGACGCGCTGATCATCTCGATTTTCTGGGTGCTGCTGGTCTTCTACCGCCGCGAGACCTATACCGACCTCAAGCAGGTCGTGCTGATCGGTGGGCTGTTCGCCGTGCTGCTCGGCCAGGCCGGGCTCGTGGCGCGCTTCTATCCGGCGCATCCCGAAGTCGTCTTCATGCCGTTCCTCGCCATGATGATGACGGTGTTGTTCAACGGCCGGGTGTCGATGATCGCCGCGATGATTCTCGCCGTCGTGATCGGGCTGCAACCGGTGTTTCACGACGTGCCCGCGACCTTCCTCTGCGTCGTCGGCGGTGTGACGGCCGCGCTGTCGGTCAAAACGCTGCGCAGCCGCAGCAACTTCTACGCGCCCGTGCTCATCATCGCCGCCGGGTACTTGTGCGGCGCACTCGCACTGGGGCTCGCGAGCGGCTGGCCGATCGAGGAAATCGGCCTGCGCGGTCTCTGGGGCGCGTTGAACGGGCTCGTGTCGGCCGGGCTCACCTTCTTCCTGTTGCCGGTGGCCGAGTCGGTCACGCACATCACGACCGACCTGACGCTGCTCGAGCTGTCGGACCCCAGCCGCCCGCTGTTGCGCCGGCTGTCGCTGGAGGCTCCCGGGACCTACGCCCATAGCGTCGCGATGGCGAACCTGGTCGAAGCGGCCTGCAATCGCATCGGCGCCAACGGGCTGCTGGGCCGGGTCGGGTGCTATTACCACGACATCGGGAAGGTCAAGAACCCGCTGTACTTCGTCGAGAACCAGATCCCGGGCAACAACCCGCACGATCGGCTGAAGCCGCTGCAATCGGCGCAGATCATCAAGGCGCACGTCACCGATGGCGTGGCGCTCGCGGCGGAGGCGGTCCTCCCCGATTCCGTGGCCGCGTTCATTCCGGAGCACCACGGCACGACGGAGATCACCTACTTCCTCGACAAGGCAAAAAAGACCGACGGCGGTCAGGCCCGGAATCCGGAAGACTTCACCTATCCGGGACCGAAGCCGCGGTCGATGGAAACCGCGATCGCGATGATCGCCGATTCCGTTGAGGCCGCGTTGCGCGTGCTCGAGGATCTGACGCCGCAAAAGATCGAGGAAGCGATCGACCACATCGTCCGCACCAAGGTCAACGCGGGCCAGCTGGATGAAGCACCGTTGACGTTGCAGCAGATCGAACAAGTGAAGGCCGCCTTTCTCGTGGTGTTGAGCGGCATGTATCACAATCGCATTGATTACCCGGAGTCCAGTGGTGGCATCGGTGCGGCGTGGCAGCCCCCCCCCGTCCCCCCGGAAACCGCGCGCTCGTCGCGCTGACCCGGTGGGGAGGGGGCTGATGCGGATCGCACAGCGGGTACTGGCGTGGGAACGCGCGCCGGCACGGTCGCACATCGATATCACGCTGCTGTCCCCGGGGGCGATGCGGCGGGCCAACCGCCGCGCGACGGGGGGGCGCCGCCGCGGTCTGACCGACGTGATCGCGTACAGCCTGCCGCAGCCGGACGGGCGACTGCTGGGTGACGTCTACATCTGCCCGGCGGCCGCGGCACGCGCGGCACAAAACGGCGCGGGGTTACACGAGGAGCTGATCCGGCTCGCGGTGCACGGTACGCTCCATGTGCTGGGATACGATCACCCCGCAGGCGTTGGGCGCACGCGATCGCCCATGTGGCGCCTGCAAGAACGCTACGTAAAACGACTCCTGAGTTAATGCTCACCGAAGCGGCACTGCGCGTCATTGGGCTCGTCGTCGCCATCAGCGCCGGCGTGTGGGCCGCGCTGCTCGCCCTGGGTGAGGAGGCTGCGGTGGGCGAAGCACTCCACACGCTGGGTGATGCGCCGCCGGTCGCGGCGGAGCGTCGCGTCCCGCCGCATCGCGCCCTCCATATCGCGCGCCTGGCGCTGCTCGTCCTGGGCGCCGTCGCCACCGCGAACGCGGTGGCATGGTGGACCAGGCCCTGGGCGGAAGGACTGCTGACGCTGTTGCTGGGCACGCTGCTCTTGTTCATCGTCGGCGACGCGCTGCCGCGCAGCATGGCGCGCATCGCGCCGGAGCTGTCCGAAGCCGCTTTGCCGCTCGCCCGCCGCACCCTGGCCCCGTTCGGCCCCTTGCTGTGGCTGCTCGCCTGGGCCGATCGGGGCTTGCACACGCTCGTGGAAACGCCGCGGCCGCTGCAACCCGCGCTCGGCGTTGCGCAGCGCGACATGCTGCTCGGCGTCTTCACGCTGGCCGATACGACCGTCGACGAGGTGATGACGCCGCGCCTCGACATGACGGGCGTCGACATCTCGGCATCGACCGAAGAGGTGTTGGACGCGTTCCGCCAGAGCCAGCACACCCGGCTGCCGGTGCTCGACGGCTCGCCCGACAACGTCGCCGGCGTGGTGTTTGGAAAGGACCTCGTACCGATCGCGATGGGCCTCGCCGAGCCGGGCACCCGTTGGCAGACGCTGGTACGGCCGGCGGCGTTCGTCCCCGAAACCAAGACGCTCGACAACCAGCTGCGCGCCTTCCAGGGAACGCCCGCCCATATCGCCATCGTCGTCGACGAGTTCGGCGGCACGTCGGGATTGATTACGCGCGAAGACATTCTCGAGGAAATCGTCGGCGAGATCCGCGACGAGCACGATACCGAGACGGCACCCGCCATTCGTCAGGATGGCGCGCGGCTCTGGGTCGACGGCCGTGTGAGCCTCGACGAGCTGTCGGCCGCGCTCGGCACCACCATCGCGCACGCCGAAGTATCGACGGTCGGGGGGCTCGTGTACTCCGTGCTGGGCCGCGTGCCGCACCCCGGTGACGAGCTGACGCTGGACGGCTATCGCGTCGTCGTGGAGCGCGTGGAGCAGCGCCGCGTCACGCAGGTCTCGTTCGAGAAACGATGAGCGTCGCCCTCGCGGTCTTGCTCGTCGGGCTGCTGCTGGCCGGCGTCGCGGCGGCGGTCGGGGTCGCGGCGGCGGCCGTCAGCCAGCATGAATTGACGCGCTGGGTCTCGTATAAGCTGCGGGGCTCTCCCGCGACGGCGAGCGCGCTGCAAAACCCGGGGGGAACGCTGGCGACCGCCAACATGCTCACCACGCTCGGCGTGCTGCTGGCGGCCGGCGCGATTCCCGCCTTGCTCGCGGCGACGACGCCGACGTTCCTCGGCATCTTCACGATCACCGTCGGGGTGCCGCTCTTCATCGGTGCCGCGTACCTCGTGCCTCGCGTGCTGGGCAGGCGCTGGGCGGCGCCGCTGGTTGGACGCGCGGTGCCGGTGATGGAACGGGTCGGGACCGTGCTCTCGCCGTTCATACCTCGGCGTGAGGGGTCCACCCGTACTACCCTCGCGGCTCTGCTCACGAGCGCGGATACCGACGCCTTGGCCACCACCGATGAAATGGCGGTCGTCTCCGGAGTACTCGCGTTCGCCGATCGTCCGGTGCGTGAGCTGATGACGCCGCGAACGGCGATCGTCGCGTTTCCAGAGGGCATTCTCACGGCGGAAGCGGCGCACGTGCTCCAGCAGGCCGGATATAGCCGCTACCCCGTCCACCGCGGCTCGTTGGATGAGGTCGTCGGGGTCGCGCATACCCTGGATCTGCTGGGCCGCCAACCCGAGGACCCGATTCTGGTGCGGCCGCCGCTGACCGTGCCAGGGACGATGCGGGCCGCGGACTTGATGCCCGAGATGCAGCGCAGCGGGCGCCACCTGGCCGTCGTGCTGGACGAATTCGGCGGCACCGCGGGACTCGTCACCTTCGAGGACCTGCTCAACGATCTCGTCAGCGAGCTGTTCGAACCCACGACGTCGGCCGCCGCGGCGCCGCACGTCGTGGAAGTGGAAGGGAGCACGTCCGCCGCCGAGTTGGCCGACAAGCTCGGCGTGACCCTC
>Ga0137372_10000326_pt1 | contig 43055 bp, 36 predicted proteins | sample SagtaG_6_FD_104911 | JGI IMG/M metagenome (GOLD analysis project Ga0137372, IMG submission 104911) | Vadose zone soil microbial communities from Sagehorn Ranch, Mendocino, California, USA - Sage1_R_60_16 metaG | ecosystem: Environmental > Terrestrial > Soil > Vadose zone | place: USA...
AACGGACGCTTCCCCGATCTTCGCCGCGATGAAGAAGACGAAGAATGCTATGTAGTTCGAGTATAGCGACTGCGTGTCGTCTACGGACCAGCTAAACCCCTGACCAGTGGTGTCGCGCATGTAGAGCGCGAACATCGCCAACATGGTGTAGAAGCTGAAACGCTCCCACATCTCAGTGGCGAAGAGCACATACAGTCCTTTCGGATGCTTGTTAAGGGCATGAGTGGAGGTACTGCTCAGGGTATTGGCCGCCATCGCTTCGCTTCACTCCTTTAGCGTTTGAACTGCCGACAACTGAGGAATTTGGGAGTTCGGCAGGCATTCAGCCAAAGATTACCGCTGCTGTCAAGAGAGTCTTGGGACGCATAGACGAGAACTCTGTCAGCTTATTCTGCGCGCGGAACTGGTTCATTTTCGGTTTTCAAGTCCTAAATCCGAGCAGCCCTTTAAACTGAACCCGTACTCTCTGCGCTCTCATGCGACACACTGCGGCGCTCTCCTGCTGTTGCGGTAGTGCTCCATTAGTGTGTTGCGGGTTGGGGGTGCGTCGCTCGTGTGTCATGACACGCAAGCAGCCACATCCGAACCCGCAACACACTAATGGAGCCCTCCCCCTGTTGCCCTCTCCTTGACAGCCGGATTCCCGGAAGCGTATAAGCAGAAACGACAAACGTGGTGAGTTAAGGCGACTTGCGGCCACGAAAAACAATCCGCTAAACAGCTCGGCGAGTCCGAGAGGACAGTTCGGAAAAAACTTCAGTAATTCATGAAGTCCCGCGTTGTTTGGCGCGGGACATTTTTATTTTGGATTTTAGATTTTTGATTTGCGATTTGGCCTTAGGTTTTTGGTCTTAGGTCTTTGATGTTCTAATTGAGTATTCTCAAAAACCAAAGACCAAAGTCCCAAGACCGTTAAATAACATGCGGACCTTTAGAGAACTCTTAGAAAGTGACACTATTCACGTCTTCGACGGCGCGATGGGTACGATGCTCTACGCCAAGGGTGTCTATATCAATCGCTGTTACGATGAACTGAATCTTAGTAATCCTGACCTGGTACGCGAGATTCACTCGGAATACATTCGGGCCGGCGCGGACGTTATCGAGACGAACACCTTCGGAGCAACCGCGCACAAGTTGCATCAATATGGTCTGGAAGCAAGCCTCTGCGACATCAACATCGCCGCCGCCCGGATCGCCCGTGAGGCCGCCGGGGAGCGTGCATATGTTGCCGGCGCGATAGGCCCTCTGGATCTGCGCATCGAGCCCTACGGCCCAACTTCCTTCGACGAAGCCAAAGATATGTTCAAGGCCCAGGCTATTGCTCTCCTGGAAGGTGGAGTCGACCTCTTTCTAGTCGAGACCTTTTCAGATGTTTCTGAAATTCGCCAGGCAATCCGGGCTATTCGCGAATTGAGCGATCTGCCCATCATCGCGCAGATGACCATCATGATTGATGGCAACACGACCTTCGGCACTACACCTGAAGTATTCACTGCGCGTCTTGATGAATGGGGCGCCGATGTGATCGGGCTTAACTGCGGCGTCGGTCCGGCGATTATTTTAACCGCGCTGGAAAAGATGCGTACCGTAACGAAGAAGAAACTGTCTGCGCAACCGAACGCCGGTTTGCCTCGCGACGTTCAGGGTCGGCAGTTTTACATGTGTTCGCCGGAATACATGTCCAAGTTTGCCAAACGATTGATCCAATCCGGTGCGAAATTCATTGGCGGATGCTGCGGCACTACGCCTTCGCACATTAAGTTGATCTCTGACGCCGTGCGGGCAGCCTCGCCAAGGGCTCAGGGAGTTGCGGTGTCTTCAGGTCCTTTGATTCGCGTTGAAGAGATCCTCCCACCCGACATCATTGTGATTCCCCCTGAAGAACGTTCGAACTGGTCGCGAAAAATCGTGCAGGGTGAATTTGTTACATCTGTAGAAGTGCTGCCGCCCAAGGGTGTCGATGCCCAGAAAACCCTCGATTCCATTAGGCTCTTAAAAGACGCCGGCGTGGACGGCGTGAACATTCCCGATGGTGCTCGAGCGCAGTCACGCATGAGCGCAATGGCCACGGCCATTTTAGTGGAACAACAGATTGGAATCGAATCCGTGCTGCATTATTGCTGCCGCGATCGCAATCTGCTCGGGATGGTATCTGATCTTCTGGGAGCGGCGGCGCTGGGAATCCGAAATCTGTTATTGATCACGGGTGATCCGCCGAAGATGGGTCCTTACCCGGACGCCACGGCGGTTTTCGACATTGATGCCATCGGCCTGACCAACATGGTCAACAAACTGAATCACGGCCTCGACCTCGGCAACAACCCGATTGGCCAACCCACTGCGTTCTGCATTGGCGTCGGGGTCAATCCGGGTGCGATCAATCCCGAAGAGGAGATCCGCCGTTTTGAATACAAAGTGGAGGCAGGGGCACAGTATGCGATTACTCAACCGGTGTTTGATACCGATCAACTGCGCGACTTCATAAAGAGCGTCGAGCATGTGCGCATTCCAATCGTCGCCGGCATCTGGCCCCTAGTCTCATACCGCAACGCCGAGTTTCTGCATAATGAAGTGCCTGGCGTGCGGGTCACTCCTTCAATCATGGAACGCATGCGTGATGCTTCGGCGATCAGTAAAGAAGCCGGGCGTGACGAAGGACTCAAGATTGCGCGCGAATCACTGCTTGAGGTGCGCGATTTAATCCAGGGCGTGCAAGTCTCGGCGCCGTTTGGGAATGTCAAGTATGCCTTGGAAGTCTTTGAAGGGTTGGAAAGTTTTGGCGCACGCGCGACGTTGGAAGCACCTGCAAACTAACCAGAGTGGGGCTTGAACTCTGAGGCCCAGCAAGTACACGCCTCAGCACGAGAAAAGCTCAAAGTCTTGTTTTTTGGGAACACTTTGGAGGAACCCGCGCAGGACGTGAACAAGGTTACGAATGGCATGCTCACCGGGGTGGAAGTGCTACTTACGTTATCAGATAGTCTGAAAGGCTACACTTTAGACTACATCCTAAAGCGACAAGCTTCGCGGCTTGCAGTTTTGGCGCCTTTTGGAATTCTTCAGAGCCAACCCAGCCAGACCCATTCCGAGTAGCACCACTGTTGTTGGTTCCGGAACAGCTTGCGGACCAAAAGTCACCGTGAGGTTGTCATAGAGAACCGAGTTCGGGTAGTCATTACTGCCGCCAATAAACCGAATTGATCGAATTCCGGTGGCCGGCAGCGAGAGACCGGCGAAGGTAAAACTAGTGCCGCCACCGGGTAGATTCGCTGAAACAATTCCCATCAAGGTACCGGTTGCATTGAAGTCTGAATAAGCCTGGACAAGGGGTACGTCCGCATCTTGCCCGAAGTCTCCCATCTCGATTGAAATGCTGGATACCGGTTGCGAAAAATTAGCAATAAATGCCGCGTTTGCGGAGGTGAAGGGAGCGAGGCTTCTTGCTCCCCAGGTTCCGGGGAAAGTTGGCTCAGCGTTGTTGTTGAAGATATCGAACCTTCCGTTAGACTCGCGAGTTAGTGTCACGGTCAGGCCGCTCTGGGTAAGGGTCAAGCTCGTCAAAGCACCTCCGCTTGTCGGGGCCAGCGGCTCAAAGTTGAAATTCACCGTGTCGGCCTTTGCGGTAATTGTCGAGGCGAGACACAGCACAGCAAAAACTAATGTTGGTCTAAAGAGCCTCTTTTCGAGGGCCATTGTGATCTCCTTTTGAAATGTCCGCCAGAATACCTGCGAACGGTTGCGCATGTGCTAAAGCGGCAGTTTTTCCAGATGCTACAGTCCTCACAGGATCCTTCCCGAAATGCATCCAGCTCAAATCGTTCCGTGGGGCTTGATTTTGATACAAGAGGCAGGCCCCTTGCAATCTCTTTGGTGCTGTCCGAATTCCTATCTTGGAACTTTTTCTACTTGATACTCAGATAAAGTGAGAGCATCAGAATTCCTCACTCCAGGAACTAATGCTCATTTCAGTTACACCGCTTTGTCAACAGGTTTTCGTCGTTTGCGCATGCGAGTGGCAATCCCAGCCAGCCCAGTAGCAAGCAGGAACATGGTCGTCGGTTCAGGAACCGCCGCGCCTGGTTGCGCCGCCAAACCGTCAATATTGAAACCCGTGCCGATTTGTCCGATAAGCGTCGCCGCACCCGTCGCCAGGTTAATACTGTAGAGTGACGACACCCCTCCGTTGGGGGTTAACACGGAAAAGGCAACGCCGGTTCCCGAAATGTCGAAACCCACTAAGCCCGAGGTGTCTACGCCCAGGTTTCCTACCAGATTGAGCGTACCGTTGTTTGGCGGATTCTGTATGTAAAGAGCGTCAGTCACTGGATCGATTGCATATAACGTCGTCGTACTGGCGCCCGCGAAGTTGTTAGTGTAAGCCGAGCCGACCACGGAATTTCCCGCTGGGTTAATGGGTACATCGACAGTAGTCGCACCTGTATCTACATTGATCCGCAAATTCTGATCATCGCTACCGACCACGCGCAGACGATCAACCGTAGGATTAAAGTCAACACCGAAATTGCCGCTGGGAAAAGAAAGAGATACGCTGAGGATTGACACCAAACTGGCTGTTCCCGTCAACGGATTGAGTGTGTAAATCCTGTTTTGGTCGCTGAGCCCATAAAGCAACCGATCCGCGGGCCTGTAATCAATGCCGCGGAGCGATTCACCAGTCGCCAGACCAGTAATCGCCACGTTGGTTGCAATTGTACCCGGCGTACTGCTATCGAAGGTGAGCAAGCGGTTGGATGTGGTGTAAGCCACTAGCGGTTCCGCTTGAATCTTGGCTGCCACGCCGCACATCAAAGCAGCCGCTGAAATTAGAAGAGCCGTAAGCCGTTTAGACATTTGCGCCTCCTGTGAAAGACGTGAGTTCACATCGAACTGCAAGAATTCGGGGGCTTACCGAAAAGGGGACTACTTAAGTATATAGTCTGGACCACTACCTGATTAAAGGTGAATATGGAAAGGGGCCGATCCAAGGGGGATGCAGCAAACGGTCGCGTCCGGCGGGGGGTATCGACGGTCGATGTTGCTACTTGTGGATTGGCTTGTCGATTTTACAGCAACTCGCTTGCCACATTAGCGTTCAGGAACAGCTTCCCGATAACACTAGAAAATCCAAACTTGTCGGTCGCCAGAAGCCGAAAGGGGCGGCCTCGCTGTCCAAAACAAAGACAAGGATTCTAGACTTTGGAACTTGCACCCTCTGGAATCGCGGTAGTCTACTCTGGAGTCTTGCTTTTGACAAGCTTAATTGCCGCTTGCCAGCAAGTGTGACAGAGCCGATCTAAGCTCGCTATAACTGAACTGATAACCTCCTGCTTTCAGACGCGTCGGTGCAACACGCTGACTTGACAGTAACAGCGCATCCGCCATCTCACCGAATGCGACTCGCGCCGCGAAGGCTGGTACGGGAAAAAATGTGGGGCGCGAAAGTACCCTTCCCAGGGTCTTTGTGAATTCGGCATTCGTTACCGGGTTCGGCGCTACGAAGTTAACCGGACCTCTCAAGCTTTCATTAGTCAGAGCATACATAACCCCTTCCACAACATCGTCCAGAGCTATCCAGCTCATCCACTGCTTGCCGGTGCCAATCTTCCCGCCCACTCCCATGCGAAAGGGAGTTAGCATCTTTGCAAGTGCGCCTCCCTCTGGGCTAAGAATGATCCCAAACCGCGTGTTAACCACTCGAATTCCCTTCTCCGTAGCCAGTTGGGTTGCTTTTTCCCATTCGACACAGACATCTGCTAGAAAACCATCACCGGGTGCACTGGTTTCGGTAAGAATCTCATCACCACGGTTACCGTAGTAGCCGATTGCCGAGGCGCCAATAAGGCTCTTAGGCGGGCGTGAGACGTTTGCGAGAGCGTCGCCCAGTAGTTTTGTCCCCTTAACACGACTCTCGCGAATTCGCTTTTTCTTTTCTTCATTCCAGCGCCCCTCGGCTATGCTTTCGCCCGCCAGATGAATAACTGCATCGAAGCCATCCAAGCGCGCGAGCGCGATGCTGTATCTGTCGGGACTCCATTCAATCTCCGACTCGGATGAAGGAGCGTATCGCACGAGCCGAAAGATCTCATGACTAGCGGCCTCAAGCCGTGTGACCAAAGCCTTACCTACCAGGCCATGCGATCCACTAAGTAGTAATCTCATCAAGGCCACCTTTCCTGGGCGACTTTGGTAGTTCCTGAGAAGCTTAGAATAACGCCTTAGTTAGTGGATTTCCAAAACTCTTTCTATGACCTTTTATTCCTGATCAGTTCACGGAGAATGTTACGCGTTACAGTTCGCTAGCGAGAACCAGGAGCGCAGAGCAAAACCGCTAGCCGGGTTAATCCTGCCTATTACTTTCGCGCGGCATGACAAATTTCTCTTGAGTTTTCATTGTCGCGGTGTAGAATGCGCCTGCCGGAGCAAACCGACAGGAATGGTCAGCACCTCACTTGTCCCTTAACGCCCGGCCCAACGTTCCTCATCATTCGCATAGATAGATAGATCAGGTACCTATTAATCAGCCGTCTCGCGCTAACGTCGATTTCTTCACTGGCTCGACGTGCAAAGGAGCGACCTCACCATGCTTAGTCAAAAGCCCTTCACCGGTTTCTGCCTGGTTCTGACTGCCTTTTTTATTGCCACTTTCTGGCAGACTCAAACCCGTTCGACTTCGTTGCTTCGTCGCCTAACAAACACAAGCGCGGAAGTCATTAACCTCAATCCGTCGCTCAGCGGAGATGGCAGTCAGGTGGCCTTTGAGTCAACAGCGGACCTGGCCGGCGTTGGTGGCGCCCAGGGCTTTCATGCGATTAAAGCCGACGTCTCGGCTGAGCCGTTCAGCTTTGCTCAGATTGGCGGCACTCGAGCAGTGGCGCCGAGCCAGTCACAAGACGGTTCGCGAATAACCTTTGCATCATACGAAGATCTGGTCGGTCAAAACGCAGACCGAAATTCCGAAATCTTCATGCTAGACGGCTCCGCACTTACGCAGATTACAAAGACTACACCTGCGGATCTTGCCTCACGACTTAGAGACGGCAATCTTCAGCCCTCGATCAGTGACGATGGCGCTTTCATAGCTTTCTCTTCAAACCGCGATCTCGTCGGATCAAACTCCGACCTGAATTTCGAGATTTTTCTCTATGACTCCGCATCACAAACCCTCAATCAGATAACCGCCTCTCAGGGCACGACCGGCGCGACAGACGCAAAAATGGCCGGGGATGGATCTCGTGTAGCTTACATTCAAGACTCTAGCGCGAATGTGGACGGACTCGGATCTCCAAACGGGACCACTGTGTCAGTCGCTGGAAATCGTGATTTGATGCTTTATAACCGCGCGACTGGATTAGCTGTCCGGATAGCGAGCCGCGCGCCCGCTTTATCGCTAACCTATGGTCGCGCAATTAGCGACGACGGGTTGCGCGTGGTCTATTCTGCTGAGACTGGGGAAAATCAAAGCCAGGTGTTTCTCTACGATGGCAGATTCGACGCTGTCAGACAGATCACATTACTCGGCACTCGCGAGGACGACGTTCCTCTTCAAGCCACGATCAGTGGTGATGCGAAGCGAATCACATTTTCGACGCGCCGCAATGTCATCGGAGGAAACGGCGATCGCAGTGTGGAACTTTACATGTTCGATATTCCCACGGCACAGTTTTCACAACTAACAGATGCACCATCGACTGCGACTGCCGAGGTCGTCTCATCTTTGAATGACGCCGGAACAACGGCAGTATTTAACTTTCCGCGCGTCCTTCTCGGCTCGGTACCCGCCAATAATCTGGCCAATAATTCTGAAGTCTATCTCATCTCAATCGCCGCTCGACCAGCTTCAGGCACACTCACCATAGCCAATGGCGCCGCTCTGGGAGCAGAAATTACACCCGCTAAAGCGGTAGCACCCGCAAGCATCGCTATTGCGCAGGGTAGCGCGCTGGCAAGTAAGACAGAACATTCCGAACCATTACTTGACGGCTCCTTTCCGTTGTCGGTCGCCGGAACTTCTGTAAGCGTTAATGGCCGCGTTGCACAACTGCTTTACGTTTCTCCGACGCAGGTTAACTTTGTCGTACCCGCTGAAACAGACAGTGGCACGGCTGATGTAATTGTTACGAACGCTGAAGGATTTCCATCCCGGACTGAGATCGCGATTGTGCCTGCAGCACCGGGAATCTTTACAGTAACCGGAACTGGCCGAGGCGAGGCGATCATACTCAATGCCGGCACGCTTGTTCTCGGACCTTTTGATCCAACCAAGCGCAACCTAAGGCTAATAATCTTTGCCACCGGCGTTCGCGGCAGCTCACAGCTCTCACTAACAATCGCCGGGCACCCGCTGGTAGTGGAGTCAATTCAAAAGTCTCCGGAACTGCCCGGTCTTGATGAGATTCATGTGCTGATACCAGCAGACTTGCGCGAGGCCGGCACACTCAATCTTGTCATAACGGCGGATGCTCGTGAGGGCAATCCCGTTGCAGTTACTTTCAGCGAGGGCTCGGACACGGACATCGTGATCAACGAAATGCTGGCCGACCCGCCTGACGGGCTCGCGGGCGATGCAAATCACGATGGGGTACGCGACGGTTCACAAGATGAGTTTATTGAGCTGGTCAACACTACCGAAAGCGATCTTGATATTAGTGGCTATCAACTGCAAACACGTGGTTCCAGCGGCACAGATACTCTTCGTCATAGATTCGCGCCAGGCACAGTATTTCCGGCGGGCACCGCGCTGGTTGTGTTTGGAGGCGGGGATCCAGATCCTGCAAACATAGTCTTCGCTGGCGCTCAAGTCGTCCAGGCCTCAACAGGTGGACTCTCGCTCTTGAACGCCGGCGGAGTCGTCACACTCCGGGATCCGGCCGGATTGACGGATACCTCACTGTCTTATGGCGGTTCTACGGGACGGCGAGGCGACATGAATCAGTCGCTCACACGTTCACCGGACATCACTGGAAGTTTCGTCTTGCACCAGAGCGCGCCTGAAGGAGGAGGACGAGTGTTCAGCCCGGGCTCCCGGCTTGACGGCGCTGCCTTTCTCTCCCGGCCGGCAATCTTACACATCCTGATCTCTCCAGCTTTTGCGACGCTTGCCGTTGATGAGCAGATGCAGTTTGTGGGCAGGGCCTTTGACCAAACTGAAAAGGAGTTGAGTAATGTGATTTTCGCCTGGCGGTCAAATAACTCTGCCATCGCAACGGTCGATTCAAACGGTCTGGCAAAAGCAATCGCTGCCGGCACTGCGGAAATCACGGCTTCCGCGCGAGGCATGCAATCGGCGCCAACGGTGATTACTGTGCCTACACCTTCTCCAACGCCGACAACGTCACCATCGCCCTCACCATTTCCTACTGCTTCCCCCAGTCCGTCTCCCTCAGCAACTCCCCCAGCTAAGATTGTGATCAGCGAATTCCGGACCCGCGGACCAAACGGGGCAAGCGACGAATTTATCGAGCTCTACAATAATAGCGATACGGCCACGGATGTCGGAGGCTGGAAGATCAAGGCCTCAAGCAATGCCGGGACAGTGACCACCCGCCTTACCATCAATATCGGTACAGTAATCCCGCCGCGAGGCCATTTCCTCGCGTCAAACTCGGGTGGCTACAGTGGTTTGGTACCGTCAGATCAAGTGTTCAGTAGTGGCATTGCAAACGACGGGGGCATTGCGCTCACATTACCGAACGATGCACTCATGGATCAGGTTGGTCTTAGTGCGGGTTCTGCCTTCAGGGAAGGGATGCATCTGGCTCCGCTGCCAAGCGACGCAAATCAAAGTTACGAACGAAAACCCGGAGGATTCAATGGCAGCACTCAAGACACTGGCGACAACTTCAATGACTTGCAACTGATGCTACCAAGTGATCCGCAAAACCTTAGCAGTGGCCCTACACCCGGATCATCACCGGCGCCATCGCCCTCTCCTTCCGCGACTCCCAGCTTCTCTCCCACTCCTTCACCAAGTCCATTTGAGTCGCCTTCCCCGAGCCCGACGCCTACTCCGGCGCCTACGGTTACGCCTACACCATCTCCATCGCCTTCTGCGGTACCTTCTCCTTCTCCGACTCCAAAACCACTCGTCGTGATCAGTGAGTTTCGCACGCGGGGGCCAAACGGAGCGAGCGACGAGTTTATCGAGATCTACAACAACAGCCCTGTAGCTATCGATATCGCTGGCTGGAAGATTCGAGCCTCGAGCGGCTCGGGAAGTATTAGTACGCGAGTGACAATTAATTCAGGAATGATGCTGCCCGCAGAGGGGCATTTTCTGGCGACTAACTCCGCCGGGTACAGTGGATTACTCGCAGGAGATCAGACCTACTCAAGTGGCGTCGCAAACGACGGTGGGATTGCTCTCACGTTACCGAACGATACAGTGGTGGATCAAGTCGGGATGAGTGCCGGATCAGCTTTCAAGGAGGGCATGCATCTGGCCCCACTGCCAAGCGACGCTAATCAAAGTTATGAGCGCCAGCCCGGCGGGCCCTACGGCAGTTCAGCAGACACCGACGACAACTTCAGCGACTTTCATCTCTTAACGCCAAGCGATCCGCAAAACTTAAGCAGCAGCGCCACGCCCGGGCCTTCGCCCACTCCAAATCCGTCGCCCTCTCCCAGCGTATCACCAACTCCCACTCCCTTCCCTTCTCCGTCACCAACTCCAACGGCCTCACCCTCTCCAAGCCCTTCACCCTCTCCCGTGACGAAGGTCGTCATTAGTCAAGTCTACGGGGGAGGTGGCAATTCGGGTTCGGCATATAGGAACGACTTCATTGAAATCTTTAATAGCGGCGAGACATCTGTAAATCTCGCTGGTTGGTCAGTGCAATATGCCGGCGCCGCCCTGACCACATGGTCAGTAACGAATCTAACTTCGCATTTGCTTGCCCCTGGCCAGTACTACTTGATTCAGGAAACTTCCGGCGGCAGCAGTGGTGCACTGCTGCCGACGCCGGACACTTCGGGAACAATTACTATGTCAGCGACCGCTGGTAAGGTGGCACTGGTTAACGTGTCCACGCCGTTGACTGGTGACTGCCAGGGCAATAGTGACATCATCGACCTGGTCGGTTACGGCAGCACAGCAAGTTGCTATCGCGGCCCTGGGCCCGCACCCGCACCAGGCAACACAACTTCAGCCATAAGGAAGGACAACGGCTGCACTGATAGTCAGAACAACGCCAGCGACTTTATGGCAGCTCCGCCGGACCCACGGAACAATATGTCTACAACTAGTGCATGCGGCGGCACAATTGCTCTCGCATCGATCTCGGCTGAGTATCGAAACCGTTGGCGCGAGCTTTTGGCCCTACTTTAATCGAAACGATCATTTGCGGCGCGCAATGCCGTTTGGTTTTCCTAACCCGACTAGTTCTGCAACAGGAAGACTGCAATCATACCCGCACAGTGAGCAACAGAGGACGGTCGGAGGGCTTCTTCAATTGTGCGAAACGAATTGAGCAACTTGCTAGGTAAGATCCTTAACCCCTAAACTCTCGCTCATGCACGGTATGGCCAACGTTCTCACATCGCTGCACGAGCATTTCGGATTCGATGACTTCCGTGAAGGCCAGCGTGAAGTGATTGCGGCGATACTCGAGGGTAAAGACGCCGTCGTTGTGATGCCTACTGGTAGCGGCAAGTCTCTCTGCTACCAACTCCCGGCAATGATGCTGGGCGGCGCGACTTTAGTTGTCTCTCCGCTCATTGCGCTAATGAAGGACCAGGTAGATGCCCTCAGAGCTCGCGGCCTGCCTGCGACTTTTATTAACAGTTCCATAAATCCGTCCGAACAGCGCGAGCGCATCGACGGCTTACGCCGCGGCCGGTTCAAGCTGGTCTACGTCGCGCCCGAACGCTTTCGCAGCAGCCGCTTCACCGAAGCACTCCTCTCTGTTGGCATTTCACTTTTTGCCGTCGATGAAGCTCATTGCATTTCAACCTGGGGTCACGATTTTCGTCCCGATTATTTACATTTGAAAAGCGTCCGCCAGTCGCTCGGTAGCGCCCAAACTCTGGCTCTCACGGCGACTGCAACCCCTTACGTTCGCTCCGACATAATTCAACAACTGGGCCTGGCAAAGCCCCAGACATTTATCAGTGGCTTCGACCGGCCGAATCTATCACTTGATGTTGTGCATACGGAAAAGGAGCGCGAAAAAATCGCACGCATTAAGCGGCTGGCTAAAACGCATGATGGTTCAGGAATTATCTACGCTGCGACGCGAAAGGCGGTGGAACAAGTTGCGCGAGAATTGCAGGAACAGGGGTTGCGCGTGGCGTCCTATCACGCGGGGATGAGCGATGCGGTACGTGTGAAAGCGCAGGAAGATTTCATGGCGGGCCGCACGCAAATGATCGTTGCTACAAATGCTTTTGGCATGGGCATTGACAAAGCAGACATACGGTTTGTCGCTCACTACCAGATGCCCGGATCCATTGAAGCCTACTATCAGGAGATCGGGCGTGCGGGGCGTGATGGACTGCCGTCATCCTGCGTCTTGCTATTCAACTATGCCGATAAGAACACGCACGACTTCTTCATTGAAGGCTCCTATCCCAGCGCCGAGCTTATTCAGGATGTTTACGACGCGCTCGTTTCAATCGGCCTGAAGCGTATAGAACTCTCGACATCTGAGATTGCGAAACGGGCAGGTGTAGGTAACGAGATGTCTGTCCAATCTTCTCTATACCTACTCGAACGCGCGGGACATCTCGAGCGCGGATCGGCCCCCGCTGGCGTTCCACCTGTCCATAGCACGGGAGCAGCGACCACCGGAATGAAAGTGCGCCGCACTCGCTCCATCCTGATGCTCGACAGCGTTCCGGGCGCAAAGCTGCGCGTCAATCCCAACGATGTCGCGCGACGCGCGGCACTGGAGCGACGTAAACTCCGCGAAATAATTGAGTTTTGCTACACCGAATACTGCTATCGCGGCCACGTACTTGACTACTTCGGCGACATCCATCACGCACGACAATGTGGCACCTGTGGAAACTGCGCGCCCCACACCGCAGCAAGAACTCCACTCAGCTCCGCTGAGACCTTGAGCGACTCGACTTATTCGAGACGCTCCGGCAAAGTTCGCGCCGCCTCGGCGTTAGTATCTCCTCGTGTCCTGAGCAATGCTGAAACACTGCGTGTGCGGAAAATTCTGGCGTGCGCCACACGGATGAAGGGTAGGTTTGGGAAAACCATGCTCGCCGCGACCCTGCGCGGCTCTGCCGCTAAGAATGTGATGCAGGCGCATCTTAATGAGCTTTCAACTTACGGGCTGTTGAAAGATATGCGTCAAGACGACATCATGCTTTACGTGGATGCGATAGTCGCCGCCCGCGGCCTGGAAATCAGTCCCGGGGAATACCCTACGGTTGCGATCACGGACTTCGGCAATCGCGTGATGCGCGAGCAGGAACGAATTGAATTGGCGCTTCCTGAAATCGCTGATCAAACAAAATAAAATGTGAACTATCGCACTACGCCTGTCAGCGGACTCGACGCGTTGGCATAAAGCCGCTTCTGCATTCGTCCTGCGACGTATGCCAATCTTCCCGCTTCTATCGCCAACTTCATTGCTTCAGCCATCTTTGCGGAATCTCCAGCTTCGGCAATTGCGGTGTTCATCAAGATCGCATCCGCGCCAAGCTCCATGGCAATAGTCGCATCGCTTGCCGTTCCCACCCCGGCATCGACGATGATTGTTGCATCCGGCAATTGCTCGCGCATGACGCGCAGATTGGCGGGGTTCTGCACGCCAAGTCCGGAGCCGATTGGCGCCGCCAATGGCATCACGGCAGGACAGCCGGCGTCGAGCAGTTTCTTTGCCATGATCAGATCGTCAGTGAAATAGGGCAGGACGACGAAACCCTCCTTCACCAGAACGCGAGCGGCTGCGAGTGTCTGTTCATTATCAGGAAAGAGGGTGGTTTGGTCACCGATGACTTCGAGCTTGATCAAATCTGTTTGCAGCGCTTCGCGCGCCAGTCGCGCCGTGCGAATCGCTTCTTCACTCGTGTAGCAACCGGCGGTGTTAGGAAGAATCTGGAGAGAGGGATCCAGGTGGTCAAGAAATGATTCGCTGCTGCGATCGAGCGGCACTCGCCGGACAGCAACCGTCACCATCTCAGCCCCGGAGGCTCGATGCGCCGCCTTCATCTCTGCAAAGGTGCGATACTTGCCCGTACCAATAATCAGTCGGGACGTAAATTCGCGATCGGCAATCTTAAAGCGGTCCGTACGAGCAGGTGCTGCGGTTGTCATTATTGAAAAACTTCCTTAAGAGCCTGTATCGAATCGGCGACCTGAAGGCTGGATTCTGAACCTCAGGCTTCAACCGAACCATCGAATATGTCGGAACTTTACACCGTTATCCGGAGAAAACAGAAACCCGGACCTGAGCTTCTTCTACTGACTCCCGCTTCTTCCGTCAGCCTTTTGCTTCCCGGTCATACCGCCACCAACGAAGTGCACTATCTCGACGCGGTCATCTTCTACAAGGAACGTTGCGGGCCAGTCTGCGCGCCGCACAACATTCTGATTAAGTTCGATCGCAATTCGTTCAGGTGCGAGGTTGAGGTTGTTGATCAGTGTCTGCAGGGAAAGATCAAGCGACACCTCTCGTTCTTCACCATTGACCCGAATATGCAACAAAGACTCCTCCTCAGGCGGGATGAATCACACGTCGCATCTCAGTCTCGCTGCCATTCGCCACGGCACGTATCAGGATGGCAGCGCGGCCGGTAGTAAATTCGGGGATCTGCGCTGAGACGATGGCCACGCCATCGTTTTTTGTTTTCATGGAATAGATCTGCGGTCTAAATGCCGTGCCCAGCACTTTAACTGATATTGCTACGCCGCTCATTGGTTTCTCATCATTTCCAGCCATGTAACTGACCATAATTCGGAGTGTCAGCGAGTCACCGGCGCGAAAGTCATGTTCATCGAGGAGACTCAACCGTATGCCTTGTTCCATCGGCAGCTCACCCAAAGGCGATAAGCGCCGCTGATCGTGAACGCTGTAAGCGTCGCTGGGCTCTACCGCTGGCTCTGTCGGTGCACGCGGCAAGGGCTTTTGACCTAAGACGGTTTCCCGTGTGATTTCCGTTTCATCTTCCTCCTCTGCGGAAAGCGTAGTCGCCGTGTCCCTGACTGCCTCCGAGCTTATAGGCTCAGTAGGAGCCGCCCGCTCTCTGATTGTCTCTGATCCTATTGCCTCAGCGGACCTCGTTGTCTTAGTCTTTGCCTTAGCCTTAGGCCTGGCCTTGGTGTTTGCAGCAATCGAGTCTGTTGCTTCAGCCTGTGCCTGACCGCCCATGCGCTTTAGTTCCTCAAGCCGGCCCGCGCGAATTGCGGCACAAATCAGCAGATGCTGCCGCTTTAATCTTTCGGCGAGCACGTCGTCGCTAAACCCTCTGGCAATGAGGTCGTCGTAGCGAGAACGCTTGCTTGCGAGAATTTCTCCGCGAGAGTAAACAAGCGTGAGAATCAGGGGAGATCTGAGTCCCTTGTCTTCCGTTTGTACATGATAGACCATGCCATCATGTTCCACGTCGGTATTGAAGCCAGTGATCACTGTAGCATCCACATAGCCTGGTCCTGCGAGCCGTGAACGAGTTTGTTTCTCGGAAAGGCCAGATCGAACGGTAACACATGCTTTTTTGCACGGTCAATTATCAATTTTCTGGGCCCGTTTTGCGCTGGAGAGGTTGCTTGACACCCTCGATCACTTCGACTACGATTCGGCTTGTACAATGATTCTCAATCTCGCAGCTCGCCGTGCCGGTCGCAGCATTTGATGGCCTCCAGGCACGGATTGATCTGATTAGCGGAAAGCCGCGTACGCCTCTGATGCCATTTCGCCTTTACGATTATTTGCCAGTGCTATTGATGTTCGTCGTGGCCGGCGGCTTTGCTGTTGGCAACATCTTCATTTCGCAATGGGTGGGACAGCGAAATCGCACAAGAACGAAGTTGATGCCTTACGAGTGTGGTAAGGACCCGGTTGGCTCCGCTCGCGAACGGTTTTCCGTGAAGTTCTATCTAATCGCGATGCTCTTTATCCTGTTTGATATTGAGGTTATTTTTCTGGTCCCCTGGGCAGTAGTATTCAAGACTCTCGCTGGTCCAGCTTACGGCTTGCGAAATCTCGTGTACTTCGAGATGCTCCTTTTCATCGCGCTGCTGCTTGCTGGTTACGTGTATGTCGTCAAGAAAGGTGCTTTCGACTGGGGCGATCGAGCGCGCCGGGAGGCTGCGGCTGAAGCGCGGCTATTAGCCGACATGGAGAAGCGTCAGTTGGCACAGAGGCGCAAGGCGGCTTAATTAAAGGAACTTCATGGGTCTTGAAAACATCATTAGCACGAACCTGCCGGAAGTGCTGACCACCCGCCTTGACTCTTTAATTAACTGGGCGCGCAAATCATCCCTCTGGCCGGCCACGTTCGGTCTTGCTTGTTGCGCGATCGAGATGATGAATGCCACATCCTCGCGCAACGACCTTGCCCGCTTTGGTTCCGAAGTATTTCGTGCCAGTCCGCGCCAGGCTGACGTGATGATTGTGTCAGGTCGTGTCTCGCGAAAAATGGCGCCAGTGCTCCGTCGTATTTACGATCAGATGCCCGAGCCAAAATGGGTGATTTCCATGGGAGCTTGCGCAACTTCGGGCGGCGTGTTTGACAATTATGCGATCGTCCAGGGCGTCGACAAGATTGTACCCGTAGATGTTTATATTCCCGGCTGTCCGCCGCGTCCGGAAATGTTAATACACGCGGTGATGATGTTGCAGGACAAAGTGATGAAAGAGTCGTCTCGAGACCGCAAGGACATTCCGGAAGAGGAAGCGCGGGAAGCTTTTGTGCCGGGCACCCTTCCAATCACTGATGGCTCTACTGCCAGACAGAACACCCTCAGCGAATCACAGCCTTACACGATAGCTTCAAAACACGAACGCCGGCGTTCCTCTTAGCGTGTTGAGTTTGATTCCGCGATGACCACAGGAGCAGACAACGCGCAGCCATTGGCGGAGCAAGCCTTAACAAGTGCAGACAAACTGTCAACCTCGTCCCGGTTGGTGACGGCGTACCAGCGTGAACGACCTGACCGAATAACTGAGATCGTGGAGGCACACGGGGAGCTGACGGTCATACTGCCACGGCAGCATATTGTGGAAGTTTGTTCCTATCTTAAGAATCAGGCTGATGCGAGGTTTGATTTTCTGGCAGACCTTTGCGGAGTGGACCGTGGGCCGGAAGAGGAACCGCGTTTTGAAGTCAATTACCACCTATTTTCGACAACCTATCATCACCGTCTGCGGCTAAAAGTTTTATTAAATGAAGATGATGTTCGCGTACCTACAGTTACCGGCGTATGGCGCACGGCAAACTGGCACGAACGCGAAACCTACGATTTATTCGGGGTCATCTTTGATGGACATCCGGATTTAAGGAGAATCCTATTGCCTGACGACTGGCAGGGTTATGCGCTGCGAAAAGATTTTCCCTTGCGTGGCTACGAGCCGTACAGTCTGAAGTGATTGCCGCAAATTGCCGATTGCCGATTGCCAATTGCCAATTGCCGATTGCCGATTGGCTGGTTTCGAAAGATGGATTACTTGAGGTTTTTAAATCGGAAATTGGCAATCGGCAATTGGCAATGACTTAGCTCATGAGCACTTCGACCGTTAACATCCCCCCCCAATTCGAGATTGTCGATCGTCCGCTCGACACGCAGATGACGATCTCAATGGGGCCGCAACATCCATCCACCCATGGAGTGTTGCGCCTGGAACTGGTGATGGACGGCGAGTTGGTTGTCAAAGCGACACCAGACATTGGTTACCTCCATACAGGGATGGAGAAACTGTTTGAGTACAAGAAGTATCAGCAAGGGATAGTGATTACCGATCGCATGGATTATTTGAATCCGCTCGGCAATAACCTTGCTTACGTTCTCGCTGTTGAGAGGCTTCTGGAGCTGCAGATCCCTGAGCGCGCCCAAACAATTCGGGTACTAACCTGCGAACTGCAGCGGATCGCTTCCCATCTCGTTTGGTTGGGAACCCATGCGCTGGATATTGGCGCGATGACGGTATTCTTTTACTGCTTCCGGGAGCGCGAGAAAATTCTAAACCTGATCGAGGCTGCATCCGGCGGCCGCCTGACGCCCTCTTACTTCCGCATCGGTGGATTGATGATGGATCTGCCCTCGGGTTTTGAGCGCCGCGTGAAGCAGTTTCTCGATAGTTTTTTGGAATCGGTCGACGAATTTCATACCCTACTCACCGGAAACAGAATTTTTCAAAAGCGGACCCAGGGCGTGGGTCGAATCTCGGCGGGGGACGCGATTGACTGGGGCCTTTCTGGTCCTTGTTTACGTGGAAGCGGAGTGAATCTGGACATCCGCCGTGCGAATCCTTATACGGGCTACGAGCACTACGATTTTGAAGTACCCACTGAGGCTGATGGCGATGTCTGGGCACGTTACCTCGTGCGTATGCGCGAGATGAAAGAGTCGCACAAGATCTCGACGCAGGCTTTAGCGCGACTTAAACCCGGGCCGGTTAAGGCAGACGCCCCGAAGGTGGTTTTGCCGGATCGCGAAGCTATGAAGACCCACATGGATGCCCTGATTCATCACTTCTTGATCGTAGCCGAAGGATTTGACGTGCCAGCAGGTGAGGTCTATCTACCAATTGAGGCTTCGAAGGGTGAGCTTGGGGTTTACGTTAAATCAGACGGGGGGCCCAAGCCTTCACGGGTACATTTCCGGGGTCCGAGCTTCGTGAACCTCTCGGCTCTGCCCCAGATGGCCGAGGGTGCAATGATCGCCGACATCGTCGCGATTATTGGGTCGCTCGATATCGTATTGGGGGAAATTGATCGGTAGTGGTGCGGCGGTCACTTGTCTGTTTTCGAACTTTGTTCTTTGAACTTTGAACTTTGATCTTAGGCCCCAGACGCACCAATTCCGGATTCCCCTACAGATCTCCCGAAAGATAAAGAACAAAGTTCAAAGCTCAAAGTACAAAGCTCTAAGAAATGGATTCATGAGTCAGCAACTGTTACAAATTCAACCACTTTCGCAGCCGGTTGAAATCCTCGAACGGCCCGCGACTTTCTCGCCTGAGATCGAGGCGGAGATCGATTGGCATCTGGCGAAATACCCGGTCACTCGCTCCGCGATCTTGCCCCTGATGTTTATCGTGCAGCGCGAGCGCGGGTATCTTGATCCTCCTGGCGTGGCCTATCTGGCAAAACGGCTGGCACTGCGTATCACGGACATCTGGGAGGTTGCTACTTTTTATTCGATGATCCATACCGACCCGGTCGGAAAGTATCACATTCAGGTTTGCCGTACGCTCTCGTGCAAGATCATGGGCGCAGGAAAGATTACGAAGCACTGCGCCGAGAAACTGGGCATCAAACCAGGCGAGACCACCGCCGACGGTCGCTTTACTCTTTCAGAAGTGGAGTGTCTTGGCTCTTGCGGAACGGCGCCAATGTTTCAGATCAATTTTGACTATCACGAGAACCTGACAACTGAAAAGGTGGATCAGATTCTCGCTTTATTGCCTTAGAGCTTAATCAGCACGCGAATGAACGCGAATCTGAAATAAGAGCGAAAATGGAGAACTTATATGTTTCAGGGAGATCAGAAAACCCGTCATACGGATCTACTGATTTTCATGGCTCTTTTCAGATTCGCGCTCATCCGCGTTAATCCGCGGCTGATTTCAAACTGACCATTACCAAGCACCGTCAGCCCAACTGAATCTCTTATTATTTACTATTCAGTTATTTAGCCCATGTTTATCGGCGCCATCGGATGTGAACCATTGCAGTTAGCGCGAGTTCATCTGGAGAACTCCCACTCGCTCGAGGTGTACAAGTCTCACGGCGGCTACGAAGCGCTGCGGAAAGTGCTGACTTCGATGTCGCCTGACGACGTAATCAACGAAGTTAAGAAATCTGCGCTGCGGGGACGGGGCGGCGCGGGTTTCCCCACCGGCCTGAAGTGGAGCTTCGTTCCTAAGGACTCGCCAAAGGCCAGGTATGTAGTTTGCAACGCCGATGAGTCCGAGCCCGGCACGTTTAAGGATCGTTACCTGATGGAACGCGATCCCCACATGCTGATCGAGGGCATGCTGATCGCGGCGTATGCGCTGAGCGCGAAGACTAATTACATCTACACGCGCGGCGAGTATAAATATCTGATCGACATCATGGATCGAGCGCTCGAAGAGGCCCGCACCGCAGGCTTGCTGGGTCAGAACATTCTCGACTCAAACTTCTCCAGCGAGATCTACACTCACACCGGCGCCGGCGCTTATATCTGTGGTGAAGAGACTGCGCTGCTTAGTTCGCTCGAAGGAATGCGGGGGCATCCACGCATGAAGCCGCCCTTCCCTGCCGTCTCGGGTCTTTACGCGTGTCCCACGGTCGTTAATAACGTCGAGACGCTGACTGCGGTGCCGGATATCATCAAGATGGGTGGCGAGGCGTACCAGAAACTCGGCACCGAGAAGAGTGGCGGCACGAAGCTCTGGTCCGTTTCCGGGCACGTCAATCGTCCGGGCGTTTATGAGTTGCCGATGGGCTATGACGACATGGAAAAGTTCATCATGGAAGATTGTCAGGGTATGTTGGATGGTAAAAAGCTCAAGGCGGTGATTCCAGGCGGTTCCTCTGTTTATATCATGCGCGCGGAAGACATCATTGGCGCTGACGTGCGCATGGATTATGAAGGACTCGTGACGGGCGGTTCCATGGTTGGCTCGGGCGGCTTCATCGTTATGGACGAGACCGTGGATGTTTTCGAATCAACCAAGAACCTGACAGAGTTTTACAAACATGAATCGTGCGGCTGGTGCACGCCTTGCCGGGAGGGTACTGATTGGCTGGTAAAAGTTTTCAAGCGCATAGAGAAAGTTGGCGGCAGGCTGGAAGATGCGCAGCTCATGCTGGATCTTTGCGACAACATAGAAGGTAAATCTTTTTGTCCCCTCGGTGATGCGGCAGCGTGGCCCATTCAGTCGGCGATTAAGAGATTCCCGGAAGATTTCAAGAAGCATCTGGTTCCTTCGGCGCAAACGGACGTCAGCAGTGTGAGGATCGAATCATGACCGAAGAAGAATATCTGAGAATGAAGAACATTTTGAATACGGTTACAGAACAACAGGCAGGCATGGCGGAGCGTCACACGAAGGCGGAGGCTCGAATGGATCGCAACGACCAGGCCATCGCTGCGCTGCTAACAATCGCTCAGATTCACGAACACGAGATAACAAAGACCAACGAGCAAATGAACCTTAGATTCGAGCAGATTGCGGCGACCCTCCAGCAGCTTGCGGAGACAACGGCGGAGACTGATGAACGCCTTAACACGCTGGTTAACGTAGTAGAGAGGTATATCAGCAAGAACTAACTTATGACTTTCAACGTCACTGTAGATACAGTAGAAGCAAAGAAACGATCCACGAAATCACACGAAGTAAGGCGTCCATTTCGGGCGGTTTCGTGTGATTTCGTGGATCGTGTTTGTTTTTCAGCAGTCTGCTAGTGAAGAGTGACAGGAGAGATACCAGACATGTCAACGCGACCGCGTGTTCCAGGCTGGATTCGTCAATTCTCTTATCCGGGTTGGAGGAATGTGTTCCAACTTGTGCCGAGCAAGTAAGCCGAACCGAACGCAACCAACAAAGATTGTTCTCAAATGTCAACTGAGCTAATCAAAGTCACTATCAACAGCAAAGATTTTCAGGTCGCCAAAGGCGCTCGCCTGATCGACGTGTGCCGCGAGAAGGGGTTCGATATTCCGTCCTTCTGTTACTACGCCGACCTGGCGCTGCAAGCCTCTTGTCGGATGTGTCTGGTGCGCATTGAGAAAATGCCCAAGCTTCAGACCTCATGCACGATTATCTGCACCGACGGAATGATCGTGACGACGCAGAGCGAGGAGATCGAGAAAGCGCAACGCGGGATGATGGAGTTTCTCCTAGCGAATCATCCGCTCGATTGTCCCGTCTGCGATCGCGGCGGCGAGTGCGAATTGCAGGAGATGACTTTTGACTGGGGTGGATTGGAAGAACGATTCACTGAGACTAAAAACTACTATCCTGAAAAGTACCTTTCGCCCATGGTGGCAAACGATCCGCAGCGCTGCATCCTCTGCAAGCGTTGCACCCGAGTCTGCGACGAGTGGATGGGCGAAGATGCGATTGAAGCAGGCGGACGCGGCGCTAACACAGTCATAGGCACCTATGGAGGCTGGCTGGACTGTTCCCAGTGTGGCAACTGCATCGAGGTTTGTCCCACCGGCACACTGCTCGATGCCACTTATCGTCACCAGGCGCGCCCCTGGGAATTGGCCCAGACAATTTCCACATGCACCTATTGCTCGGACGGCTGCCAGATGTCACTCGGTTCGCGCGGCGGCGAGTTGATGCGCATCGTCGCGCGAGATCGCTACGTCAATGGATTGAATGGTGAGTTTCTTTGCATCAAAGGACGATTTGGTCATCCTTTCGTGAACCACGAAGCCCGCATTCGCACACCGTTGATTCGCTACAAAAAGGGCGGCAAGCTGATTCCCGCGACGTGGGACGACGCTATTCGTCTTGTCGCACAAAAACTAGATGCCGCTGCCGATACTCACGGCCGCAACGCTGTGGGAGTTGTTGGCAGTCCACGTCTGACGAATGAAGCACTCTACACTCTGCGCAAGTTTGCTACCGAGTTGGTAGGAACTGAGAGTTACACAGTTGCCGATGCCTTCACTCTGAAAAGTTTCTTTGACAATCTAGGCGCTCCGCTGGCCACCCACCACGATATTCGTTATGCAGGAACCATCCTTCTGATCGGTGGTGAACCGGAAGAATTGCAACCATTCACAGCCAAACAGATCCGGCAAGCAGTGCGCAATGGCGCCGCGAAGTTAATTGTCATTAATAGCGTTCCGATTCGACTCACCGAGCAGGCGTCACAGTTTATCCATGTTCGTCCGGGATCTTTGGACGGCGCAGTCCTTGCGCTTCAGGGTTCGGCTAATGACAGTCTTGCGGCCCGCAAGATGGGCGTCGAGAAAAGCGACCTGGAAACGCTGTGCCAAGCACTCGCTGACGCGAAGGGCGATCTAATCATTATGTTTGGCGGTGAGCTAAATCCCGCAGCACAGGCATTGGTTGCTCAACTCCCTTACACCATGGCAGGCGACGGTCGTCGCGTTCTCCTTCATCCGCTTCCCCTCTTCAACAACAGCGTGGGCGCGCACGACCTGGGCCTGATGAGCGGCGGGATGAGCGCTACACAAATGCTGGAGGCTGCGGGCAACACGATTCGAGCGATGTATGTAGTGGGAGGGTTTCTTCCCGAACATTTGCTTGGCCGTGAAGAGGCTTTGGGCAAACTCGATTTTCTCGTCGTGCAGGAACTCTTTGAGACTGAAACGACGGCTTACGCAGATGTCGTCCTGCCAGCCGCTTCGTTTGCCGAGGTAGATGGCACGTTCACAAACAACGACGGTTTTGTGCAACGCGTGCGCCAGTCGATTTCGCCGGTACATAGTGCAAAGCCCGACTGGATGATCACCGCGCAGATAGCGCGTGAGCTTGGCGTCGATTTCGGCTTTCAAATGTCGGCCAGCGCGGTTTTCCGGGAACTGGCAGAGCGCATTCCCGCTTACGCAGAACTTCGTTATCCATCGCTCAAAGATGAGACAAATCCCATCCAGGTTAAGCATGCGATCGTCGGAAAACGTGACTTATCCGACGAACTCGCCGTCGTTCGCAGATCAGTTGAAGCCCTGGATGACAATGGCGCAAAGCTCACTCAAACACCGAAGGTCGGACACGAGTTATTCAAGATCGGAACTCTCACGGATAAAGTCCTCCAATTTCATTTGCTCGCTGCCGGCAATCCGCGGCCAGACACTGTGAACATTTCCCCGCTTTACCAGATTACGATTGATAGTAACTTGCGCCAGGAACCAGCAGTGGCTGGCGACTGAAAGTGATTTGCGATTTTTGATTTTAGATTGCCGATTGAAAATCATCTGGAAACTTGATGGTCCCTTTTCAACGAAGTAAATCGAAAATCACAAATCGCAAATCAAAAATGACTTGATGGACTGGAACAACCCTTTCATTCATTCGGTTCTGGTGATTGTGGCGATCACGATTGCTTTTCTCTCGATCATGCTGCTCGTCGCCTTTACCGTGCTGGCCGAGCGCCGAGTGCTGGCATTCATCCAGGGGCGCGTTGGCCCAAACCGCGTCGGCTATGGCGGTGTTCTGCAACCCTTCGCCGATTTCATCAAGACAATGATGAAAGAGGACCTGGTTCCGGATCAGTCAACCAAGTTCGTTTTTCTGCTGGCGCCGATGATCGCCGTAGTTACGGCCATCATGGCAATTGTTGTCTATCCCTTCGGCCCAACCATTACAATCCCGTTTATAGGATGGTCGTTTCCCCTGGTAATCGCTCGCTTTGATGTGGGCTTGCTCTATGTGCTTGGCGTGACCTCGGTGGGTGTTTACGGCATTGCTCTCGCCGGATGGTCCTCAAATAACAAGTACAGCCTGATGGGTGGCTTGCGTTCCTCCGCCCAGATGATCTCTTATGAACTTTCGCTTGGTCTTTCGCTTATAGGCGTGATTCTGATGTCCGGCACGCTGGACCTCTACAGCATAGTCGAGCAACAGTCCGGCTGGTGGGGACTTAATTGGAACATCTTCTATCAGCCCGTTGGCTTCATCTTGTATCTCATTTCGGCAATCGCTGAAACCAATCGCGTACCCTTTGATTTGCCGGAGGCGGAGACCGAGTTAGTCGCCGGGTTTCACACGGAATACAGCTCAATAAAATTCCTGCTCTTTTTCAACGCCGAATATATAAACATGATCACGGTGTCGATGTTGGCAACTACGCTTTTCCTCGGCGGTTGGAATGGTCCGGGTGTAGCGCAGTTTCCCTTATTGGGAGTCGGATACTTCGTCATCAAGATTCTGTTCTTTCTTTTTCTGTACATCTGGCTGCGTGGCACTCTGCCGCGTTTTCGCTTCGATCAATTAATGGACTTTGGCTGGAAAGTATTGGTGCCGATTGCGATTCTGAACATTCTTGTGACTGCGACGGTGATGTTTTTGATAGGTAAATAGTGAATGGTAAACGGTTAATAGACAAAAGCGAACGCCTCTTCTGAACCTTTACTATTTGCTATTTGCCGATTACTTCTTCTATTTCTGCAATGCTAACTGGTCTCCTCTTCATAATTTTTGCCGGGATGGCGATTGGCTGCGCGCTAGGCATGGTATCCCAGCGCAACCCACTCTACAGCGCTATCTCACTGATCGGCGTGCTGCTTTCGCTGGCGTGTTTATACGTCATGCTGGCTGCACCGTTCATCGCCGCGGTGCAGGTGATTGTTTACGCGGGCGCGATCATGGTGCTGGTTGTTTTCGTGATCATGCTCCTCAACGTCGAAGACGAGGAACCGCGCCGCAAGCGCCTCACTTTTCTTGTGCCCACCGCGATCGGCCTGGCCAGCATCATGATTGCCGAGTCGGCCTTCATTCTTTATTCCGTTCAGGCTTCTCCTGCGACTCCTCGCCATGGCATTTCAAACGTAGGTTTGACAGCTTCCGTGGGCACCGGCCTCTTTACCAGGTACCTTCTGCCGTTCGAGATCACATCAGTTTTGCTCTTGATGGCGATCGTCGGCGCGATGTCTCTTGCGCGCCGCGGCAACACCTTGTCGCCCACAGCGCGTGTGGTTCCGGGCGCACAGGTGCTGCCGATGGATTTGGTTAATCCCCTCTCGACAGACTACACAACAGCCATTGAGTCCAATTCTACTGCTGAAGCAGCTCGTCTGATGGGCGTTGAACGGCCGTCAGATCCGGAAAAATAAACAGAGGCGTTTATGGACCCACAACTTTCATGGTACCTGGCACTCTCCGCCATTCTCTTTACTATAGGCGTTGTTGGCGTGATTATTCGCCGAAACGTGATCGCGATGTTTATGTGCATTGAGTTAATGCTAAACGCCGTGAATCTCACGTTCGTCGCCTTTTCGAGTTTCTTTCAAGACGTGACCGGGCAGCTCTTCGTGTTCATCGTGATGACCGTTGCCGCGGCCGAAGCCGCGGTAGGATTGGGAATCATCATCGCCATCTTCCGCAACCGAGAAACACTTGATGTGGATGATGCGAGTATTTTGAAGCTTTAATGGAAAACAATCTTCTGAGCCTGATCATCTTTGCTCCGCTGGTTGGCGCAGTCCTCAACTGGTTTGTCGGTCGGCGGCTGCGTAATGAAAAGTTCATCGGCGCTGTAGCATGCGGCGCGGTCGGCATCTCCACACTCATTGCCTTCTATCTCGCTTTTAAGTCAGGCGGCGCTCTTGGATCTGCTGACCCTCTTCTCGATCACCTGTGGACCTGGATTCAGGTGGGGCGCTTCCGCGCCGACTTCGGTCTGGCGATGGACCGATTGAGCGGTACCTACGCGCTCTTCGTCACTTTCGTTGGATTTCTGATTCATCTGTTTGCCGTCGGTTACATGCACGGGGACTCCGGGTTTTATCGTTTCTTCGCCTATCTGAACCTGTTTATGTTCGCAATGCTGACCCTCGTCCTGGCGGACAATTTTCTGCTGATGTTCGTGGGTTGGGAGGGTGTGGGTCTTTGCTCTTACCTGCTGATTGGTTACTACACAGATCGTCAGGAAGCTGGGGATGCGGCGAAGAAAGCGTTTATCACGAACCGGGTCGGTGACTGGGGATTCGTGCTCGGACTGATGCTCGTTTTCTACTTGACGGGTTCAGTTAGTTTCTTTAACAAGCCCGGGCACGGTGTTACGAGCGCGCTGCAGACAATTGCCGGCCTCAGCGTCGATCCATTTACCTGGCACGCACTGTTTGCCGGCGGCGTCACGTCTGTCGCCATTCTTCTCTTTATTGGTGCGGCGGGGAAAAGTGCCCAGATTCCTCTCTACGTCTGGTTGCCCGATGCAATGGCTGGTCCCACGCCAGTTTCCGCGTTGATCCATGCGGCAACCATGGTCACCGCCGGGGTCTACATGATCGTGCGCTGTTCCGCCATTTATACGCACGCTCCGACCGCGATGTTTATTGTCGCAGTCATCGGCGCCGCGACCGCGATCTTTGCTGCGACCATCGGCATTGCCCAGAACGACATTAAGAAGGTGCTTGCTTATTCTACGATCTCGCAGCTTGGCTATATGTTTTTAGCGTGCGGGGTAGGCGCCTTCACCGCCGCTATCTTTCACGTGATCACACACGCTTTTTTTAAAGCGCTACTCTTTCTCGGGTCTGGTTCCGTAATTCACGGTATGCATCACGAGCAGGACATGCGGCGTATGGGCGGGCTCAGGAAATACATGCCCATTACCTTCGCCACTATGTTGACGGGCTGGTTGGCTATCTCCGGCATTCCAATCTTTGCCGGTTTCTTTTCGAAAGATGAAATTCTCTGGAAAGTCTGGAGCGCTGGTGAATTCAGTCTCCCCAGTCCGGCATGGAGTAAGGCGCTTTGGTTTGTCGCTGCAATTACGGCGTTGCTTACGGCCGTCTACATGACGCGGATGATGGTTATGACGTTCTGGGGTACGGAACGCTTTCGCGAGAAGCTCCATGATGATTATGTCGCGCAGGCCGACGCACATCAGGAACATGCCGTGCATGAGCCACATGAATCTCCCTGGGTAATGACCGTGCCTTTGATCGTGCTGGCAGTGCTTTCAACATTCGGTGGATTTATCGGCGTACCCTACGCGCTCGGCTCCTTATTCAGCGACCATCCTGTTAACTACATCGAGAACACTCTGGAACCTGTGACAAGTCATTTTCCTGCGAGTGACGCAGAGACTGGTGAGACGAGGCTTGCCGATGAGATGCACTGGTTATCACCAAAGCCCCAGACAGTAGATGGCGCACCCCCGGTCCACACGCTGGCAGACTCAGATCAGGAAGCGGCGAGCGCGCACTTGCATTCACCGGAGGAGATCCGCGCGGAGCGTTTGCTTGCATTAGTCTCTGTTCTCATAGCAATACTTGGTATTGCGGCCGGCTGGCTGATCTTCCAGAAGCGCCCCCTCCTGCAGATGCCTCGCATACTTGAGGAAAAGTATTACGTGGATGAAATTTACGGTGCGGCTTTCATCCAGCCGATCGAGGTCGGTTCACGTGAAGGCCTGTGGAAACTTTTTGACGTCGGGGTCATTGACGGTCTTCTTCACACGCTGGGCGATGTGGTGACAGAAACCGGTCGGCTAATTCGTCACCTGCAGGGAGGATTTGTCCGCAGCTACGCCGCGATTATCTTAATCGGCGCGCTAGTCCTGATTGGCTTCTTTGCTTACTTTGGTGTGAACGTCCTCGGTTTGGTCCATTAACTCATGCGGCAACACCTACTGACGATTCTGGTTCTACTTCCGCTTCTTGGCGCGCTGGTGACCCTTGGTTACAGCTTCATGCCCGGTAAGCAAGAGGGAAACTACAAATGGATTGCGCTGGCCTCAACTACGCTAACCTTCGTCATATCATTGTTGCTCATCCAAGGGCCCGGTGCAGATGCGGCTCAGTTTAGATTTGAGGAGAATGTTAGCTGGATCGGCGCGATTGGAGCGCGTTATCACCTGGGTGTTGATGGCATAGGTCTATGGCTGGTAGTGCTGACTACGCTTTTGATGCCAATCGCAATTCTATCGAGCTGGACTGCAATTCAAAAGCGACTACTTGCATACTACGCATTCCTCCTGTTGCTCGAGAGCGCGCTGATTGGCGTCTTCGTTTCTCTGGACCTCTTACTCTTTTATCTCTTCTTTGAGGCTTCGCTCGTGCCAATGTTCTTTCTGATTGGTATTTGGGGTGGCGAGCGGCGGATTTATGCGGCGGTCAAGTTCTTCATCTACACAGCGGTCGGCAGCCTGCTAATGCTGGTTGGTATTATCGCTTTGTATTTCATCTACAACTCGTTTGATTATGTGACGATTCTCGAAGCAATGCGCACGGGCACCAGGACATTATCTGAGGGGGCGGAGTTCTGGCTGTTTCTCGCTTTCGCATTGGCGTTCTGCATCAAGGTGCCGCTCTTCCCCTTTCATACATGGCTGCCGGACGCCCATACGGAGGCGCCAACTGCGGGCTCGGTAATTCTCGCGGGGGTGCTTCTGAAGATGGGGACCTACGGATTGCTGCGCTTCAACCTCGGTCTCTTTCCAAACATGTCTCGCCAGTTTGCCTGGCTAATGATCACTCTGGCCGTCATCGGAATCATCTATGGCGCTCTGGTCGCCATGGTCCAGCCGGATGTGAAGCGATTGGTGGCGTATTCATCCGTCAGCCACATGGGCTTCGTAGTGCTGGGGCTGTTCTCCTTCACCGAAATGGGCATGCAGGGCGCGCTATATCAAATGCTGAATCATGGTGTCTCAACGGGAGCATTGTTCATCTTTGTCGGCTTTATCTATGAACGGAGACATACCCGCATGATTACCGACTTTGGGGGACTTGCGACGCCAATGCCATGGTTTGCCACCTTCTTTGTAATTGCCTCGCTATCTTCGATTGGTCTGCCGTTTCTAAATGGGTTTGTAGGTGAGTTCTTGATTATGATCGGGGCCTGGACGTCAACCGCAATTGCGCATTCGTGGATTGCCACGATGCTTGCCGGGACTGGCGTGATTTGGGCAGCGGTTTATATGCTCTGGATGTTGCAAAGAGTAGTATTTGGGAGCGTAAGCAATCCTGAGAATGCAAAGCTGCGGGATCTCAATGCACGCGAAATCGGTCTGCTCATCCCCCTGCTCATCTTAATGCTTTTGATGGGCGTCTACCCACGTCCTTTTCTCGATCGCTCCAAAACAAGTGTCGAAGCGGTGCGTGCTCGCGTGGCTGCGCCACCGACGGCAGGATCCTTTGCTGACAACAACTCGTCGGGCGTCGAATCGCAGTCAGTCAAGCCATCAAGTGAACAATAGATTAGAACCAGAACGGTCACAGAAAAACCTTTAAAGCGAATGAACTTTTTTCTAGCTCTGCAATTCGCGCCGCCAGACATCAACTTCTCGTTGATCGCGCCGGAGCTGCTCGTCTGCGTCGTGGCCGTTATAGTGATGCTGGTGGATGCATTCGCGCGGCCAGGCCAACGCTGGGTAACCGGTAGTATTTCCCTCATTGGATTAGCTGTTGCAGCCCTTAGCTCGGTATGGCTATGGTTATCGTGGAGCGGTCCGAGCCAGGCCTTCAATGGCATGATTGTGCTCGATGAATTGCGACTTGGGTTTACGCTTGTCTTTCTTGTTGTCTCCGCGTTGACGATCCTGGTCTCGATGGTCTGGGTGCAAAGCGAAGACCTTCCCGCGGGTGAGTTTCATTCCCTGTTGATGTTCGCCACAGCGGGAATGATGTTCATGGCCTCTGGTGGTGACCTGGTGATCATCTTCCTCGGCCTGGAGATACTATCGATTGCCACTTACGTAATGGCTGGATTTCGCCGCACGGACGTGCGCTCGAACGAGTCGTCACTCAAGTATTTCATCCTGGGTTCACTGTCATCGGCATTCCTGCTTTACGGCATCGCACTGGTTTATGGCGCAACCGCAACAACCAGCGGATTGCCAGGGACAACGAACCTGGTGGAGATTGCCCGCAGATTAAACGATGCTCAGTATCCGCCCCTTCTTTTCGCGGGTGCGGCGATGATGCTGGTGGGCTTCGGCTTTAAGATCGCCACGGCTCCTTTTCACATTTGGACGCCCGACGTTTATGAAGGCGCGCCCACTCCCGTCACAGCGTTTATGACTGCCGGACCGAAGGCGGCAGGATTCGCCTCATTCCTTAGAGTATTCGTCTTCGGATTTCCATTCGTGGTTGCCACGGCCAACAAGACAATCGGCGGCGAAGTTCACAATGCCTGGCTCACTGTGCTTGTCGTTCTGGCAATCATGACGATGACAGTCGGCAACGTCGTTGCCATTGTGCAGAACAACGTGAAGAGAATGCTGGCGTATTCGTCAATCGCGCACGCGGGTTACGCTCTCGTCGGTGTCATTGCCGCAGGCGCAGCTGCTGATTTGGAAGACAGAAACGCGGCGATTACAGCGGTAACTTTCTACCTCTTAACCTATGCTGTGATGAATATCGGCGCCTTCGCCGTGGTGCAATTGATCGCGCGAGTGGGGGACCGCCGTACAGAAGTCGAGGATTACAACGGCATTGGTTTCCAATCTCCCGTCCTGGCCTTCTCATTATCGCTCTTCTTGCTAAGCCTGCTGGGAATGCCGCTGACCGCCGGGTTCATGGGCAAGATCCTGGTGTTTCGCGCAGCTCTCGACCAGGGCTATGTCATGCTCGTCGTAATCGGAGTGCTAAACACGGCCGTGTCTGCTTACTACTATCTGCGGCTGATCATCGTGATGTTTTTTCGCGACCGCACTACGTCGTGGCTGGCCCCACCCATACCGGCTAGCATCGCCATCGCCCTCGTGCTCACAGCGGCCTCAGTGCTGTATCTGGGACTTTTTCCAGGCCACGTCATCAACGCTCTTCAGACCAAACCCATAGTTTCCCTGACGCTGCGCTAGTTTCCATTCCCAATGACCGCTAAAGAATACGCTGAGCAGGTCAAAAAGGAGTTGAAGGATTCCTGGCTGCCGCAGATCTATGGTGAGCGCATACTTAAAATGCGAACGCGCTCTTACGAGTTCGGGGCGTTGCAAAGAAATCCGCGTGTAGAGGTTCAACACACACTGCTGGGCGTAGAGTTGAAGGTTGGCCGTCGACGCCTGTCATGTCCTGACCTGCCGACAGCTCGCTACCTTTCGGTTTTTGCCCGAGCTGGCTGTAAGGAAGTTGCGATTCCCTACGACATTACAAAGATTTCACGCCTGGCGGACGAACTCGAATCATCCTGGCATCGGATGCTGCTGCTGGCTAACCACTATGCCGTTGGGCGAAGCGAGGCGTTCAGGAATCGAATCAATGGCCTGCTGATCGACAAACTAAGAGCCGAAATTTCAGCGGCAGGCGCCGGAACGCCGGTTCCGGAATTCAAGAAAAGCACTAAGCAGCGCGTTTAGTGTTACTATTGTTGGAGGCTTGATTTTAGGGGCCATTGGACATTTATTAAAGCAGATGACGCCCGAACTTACAGAGCTTTCAACCGAAGAGAATCCGCCGCCGGCTGATGACTCGCTACCGTTCCCCTTCAACCAGCGAACTTTCTGCCGTTATGAACCGATCGAGAAGCGGATTGAAAAAGCGCGTGTGCTGGTAGTCGACAACCTCTTGCGCGATGAGCACGACCTCTCGGAGGTTGGTCGTAAGGAATGGGGTGGAGCGGCTGCGGCGCAGCTCAAGCGCGAACGCACGATCGCCCAGATGGCACTGGAGAACATTCTCAATAACGTCGCCCGCCTGGTGAGGAACCCGACCACCCAGGTCACGCATCTATCAAACCTAGCCTCATCGGCAAGGGAGTTTGCACCAGACGCGATCGTTTTGAGCGGCACCCTTCGTGATTTTGATTTCTACAAGCCGGAGATTATCGAAACCTTCGCCAGCTTTATTCGCTCAACACAGATTCCCGTCCTGGCGATCTGTGGCGGACACCAGCTTGTGGGGTTAAGCTTTGGCGCTCGCGTCGTCACCCTGGATCGACTGGAACAACACGAGCAGCGTGAAAACCGTCCGTCGGAGTATCAGTACCGCTTCGTGCGCATAGCCGATCCGCAAGATCCAATCTTTCAGGGGATCAACGATCCTGGTTCGGGGATCTGGCAAGATTACAGCCAGCAGGCCCGCATTCTGCGCGTTTGGCAGAATCACGGCTTACAACTCGACTCCGTGCCCGCAGGTTTCAAGCTACTCGCAACGTCGTACCTTTGCCGCAATCAAATGATGGTGTTGCGCAGTGCCGACCAATTCATCTACACGGTTCAATTCCATCTTGAAAAGTCGTTTGAGGATTGGAACAAGACTCGAACGCGCTGGGAACACCAGAACGAATCCCGCGACGGCAGAATTCTGTTCGAAAACTTTCTTGCGCTCGCACTGGCCCGTCGAGCCTAGGCTTACCGCTACAGTGTCACCGTAGCCAGGCGGATAGGTTGGCGTGCAAGCTTTACCTTGGGGGTTCTTACCGAGGGGAAAGCGGCGCCGGGCCGCCGCACTCCAAAGAGAAGCTCAAGACCTTGTAGCGTGGCTCTTTGGAGTGCGGGGGGGCCCGGCGCCGCTTTTTGCGTCGCGCATCGGACAAAATAAAAAAGGTTGAACTCTGACCTTCCGGCCTGAAACGAAGCAGTACGCTGATCCATAAGGTTTCTACTTAACGCTCGCGCGCTAGTCTACTATCCTTTCTCGCTCATGCCGCCAAATACTCTCACCAGGGTCAGCCTCGCTAATGCGGCACGATACCTGGCGAGTCAGGATCGCGATCTGGCTCTTATCTTTGAGAGCTACGGACCGCCTCCAATGTGGGCCAGGAAAACAGGATTTGACACCATGGTTCGCATTATCCTCGAACAACAGGTTTCGCTGGCCTCGGCAGCCTCGATGTATAAGCGACTCCGAAATAGCGTTGTCCCTTTCAGCCCCAATCGATTCGTTGAATTAGGCGAGCCTCACTTCAAGTCGCTGGGCCTGACTCGCCAGAAGACTGCTTATTGCATACATCTCGCCGAGTCCATAATCGCCAGTAGCCTCAGGGTATCTGCCTTGTCAAAGCTGAGTGATGAAGATGTGAGGGCGGCGCTGATGCAGGTGAAAGGTATTGGCTCGTGGAGCGCGGACATTTATCTATTGATGGCTTTGCGAAGACCGGATATCTGGCCCACCAGCGATCTGGCTCTGGCAACGGCCGTTTTCAAAGTCAAAAGGCTCAAGCAGCGACCCACGCCCGATCAACTTACGCATATCGCTTCGGCATGGCGACCGTTTCGTTCCGTAGCAGCGAGAATGTTCTGGCAGTATTATCTGGCCCAGCGTGCGAGGCTGTAGGTTCAATCTATTTCGAGATCGTAGAGGTTGAACTCTTCGGGGCCGCCGCTTTCAGATCAACCTGGGCAGTGAGCGGCACGTTCTCCATTGTCCGCTCAATCAATCGATCGACGACCGCATTCAGATCGTTGTTGGTGCTATGGTAAACCTCGAGCTGTTCGTCTGCTGACGTGCCACGCTGCAGAATCGTATGGATGTGCTCGACCTCTTTGCGTGAACCAAGGTCGTCAAGCACGTCGTCCACAAAATCAAGCAGCTCGTGAATCAGATCCCGGGTCGGCACTTCCTTCTGTTTACCGAAATCGATCATCTTTCCGTCCAAACCATAGCGCACAGCCCGCCATTTGTTTTCCTGGATCAGCATGCGACGATACAGCCTGAAGCCCAGGTTCTTTTCAATTAGCTTGTACAACTTCGCAACAATTGCCTGAAATAGGGCGGCGATGGAAATTGTGTCATCGACGCGCGTGGGAATATCGCAAATGCGAAACTCCAGCGTGGGAAAGAATGGATGCGGTCTAATGTCCCACCAGATCTTCTTGCCATTATCGATGCATCCCGTCTTAATCAGCAGGTCGACGTAACGCAGGAAGTTAGCATGAGAATCGAAGTGATCAGGTATGTCTGTGCGGGGAAACTGTTTGAAGATTTCTGAGCGATACGACTTCAACCCTGTGTTGTGCGCCATCCAGAAGGGAGACGAAGTGGTCAGGGCAAGCACGTGCGGCAGGAAGTAGCGCGCGGCATTCATGATGTGGACCTGCCGCTCTCGATCCGCGACGCCGACGTGAACGTGTAAGCCGAAAATCAGCAGGGAGCGAGCAACGGTCTGTAGTTCCTGCACAAGGAGTTCGTAGCGCTCGTCTTCAAAAATCTTCTGGTCCTGCCAACGTGAAATCGGGTGCGTGGACGCAGCAATGATTACAAGTCCATTTTTGTGGGCGAGACTTGAAATAATGCTGCGGAGTCGCGTGATATCCTCACGGGCTTCCTGGATGTTGTGGCAAACACCAGTGCCTACCTCAACCATTGACTGAATCATCTCTGGCTTGATTTGCTCGCCCAGCAGCATTGTTCCTTCCGCGAGGATCTCAACTACATGCGAGCGTAATTCACGCGTGCGAGGGTCAACGATTTGAAACTCTTCTTCAATTCCCAGCGTGAATTGGTCGTACATAAGCCAGGCTCCTCTATTTATAGCGGGGCAGTTTACTTCCCCGGGCGGCAAGGAATCACCGGATATTGGATATAGTGGTTCATAAGACTCAAGCTTTCAAGCGCTGCTGAATCATCTTCCAATCAGGCCTGAGTTTGCCCCGAACCTCGTGCCGGAAATGCTTCAGAGCACTGCCGAGCGAATGAACAGGGCTGAAAAGGTCGAAGTGCACGGACCATTTCCGCGGACTTCCCTCTTGATATAGAAAATGAAGTACGGCTTCGGCACGACCTCTCTCATAGAAGCCCCCATCCGTGTCTTCATGCCTGGCAAAGAGTCTGGTGAAATCAGCCCGGCGGGAAAGAGTCGATTCAATCAGTGGCCAGGCAGTAAATGTCATGCCAACACCTCCTTCGCCGTATAAGTTTTCTATTTTCCTTACTACGTGCCACAGTTGTTTTGCACGCATCCGATGAAGGATCAGTAACAACGCCTGCTGCTTATCTACCAACAACGAGTTAAATGCCGCTTCATCGCTTGCGGCTCCCCAGAGTCCGCACAACCTACCGGTGAACTCGTCACGCGCGTCTGGCGGAAGGTCGTGCCACTGTTGGTGGGTTATAGACACTCAGGCAGCGTTGAGTTTAGCCGGGTGCAAAATCTGAGAAAGCTCGGACGACGCCATCACTCATTGCTGAGTTCGAGTTCCAGCAATGCCCGGTCGGCAGCTGAAAGACCTTGAAAGCGCAAGCCGACGCCATTTCCCGAATTGCTATATACCACTTCGGCGTTCACCACTACCTGCTTCCACTCCCCGAAAGGAATTCGCACCAGTAGCACTGAACCTTCTGGCAAGTCTGCCTTGGTCGTCATATAAAGGCCACCAATGCTGATGTCCTGCGTGCTGGCCACTCCGGTCGCATCTTTGCCATCGTAAAAGACGTCGATGATGATGCGCGAACGATCGTGTCGTCGGCGTTCTTCCTGGGAGCTCAGGTCTGGATCAACTTCGTTCGCCACGTGAGAATCTCCTCGATGAGTTTGGACGCGATCCGGCGCATTGTACACCTACTTCTTACGGCTGATAATGTAGGTGGGAACCATTCCGCCGCCGGCGGTGACGTTTGCGAGTTCAGTAAATGATAAGCGCGTGAAGGCTGAGCCCAACTTGCCATTGAAGAGCAGTGGATCGAGGTCAACCAATTGTTCGGCAAATTCTATGCTGCCGTCCTCTTTCAGGGCCGGAAAGGTTTCGCGGGCTGTGGGCACGCGCTCTTGAACAACATAGTCACCATTTGTGAGGGCAGCACTCAACGCGTCCGTCCAACCGCGATCATCCGTGCTCCAGCCAATCGTGATTCCATGTCCTCCATAATCGTCGTTCGGTTTGAGCACAAGTCGTTGGCGGTTAGCCGTGACAAAATCCAGCAACTCAATCTCTGCTCCCTGATAATCTGTCTTTTCCTTACGAACAAGGCGAGTCCATGGTACGTGGGCCCTGATCGCGGCTTGTTGCGGTTCAGTAAAAAGACCAGCTCGCTGCATACTCGTTAAAACCGCAAACAGGACTTTCTTATGAATCAGTTTCGAGCGAAAGCTGTTAACCATGCAGATCGCCCCCGCGCGATAAGCATCTAGCAGCGCCGGGTAATCATGCATGATGGGAAGGTATTCGTTAACGAGCAGACGTTTGTAGACAATGTCGATATGAAAGTCGTGAACCCGGAGCAAATTCTTCTCGAATACCAGTTCTTCCGGTGAACAAATGACCGCAGGATAGCCTTGCTGCTCAAAAAACTCTTTGAATAACTCAAACTCCTTCTGCGTAGGCATTCCCTTCAGATCGACAATGGCAATCCGTGGAGTGTGATCAGGTTTGCGACCAAGAAACTCCTCATACGAATCGAGCAGCACGTCCAGCATAAAGAGCCGCCCATAGAGAGGGCGAAGGTTATAGGTTTCCGCAAAACGCTTCATCACGGGAAGCGCAGAAAAGATGTCGTAGGCAGCATCCGCATAAGCGATGCCGGCAGGACTCTCGCCATTCAATTCCACGAAGCTGTAGGCAGAATCCGTAAGAAACGAGTCAAGGCGCGAAGTAGGGGAGACGGCTTTGTACCCGGGATCGATGCTGATCAATTCACGTTCGATCTCCGTCATCCCCAGCTCGTCGAGAATTGAGGGATCCTCAATCGCTGCATCCTTGACCTTCTGGATCGCTGCCCAGACTGTTTCACAAATCCTGGTTATGCGGGCGAAGTCTTCTTCTGTTACGAAGTGTGGTCGGAGATAGGGAGAAATCCGTCGGCCGCCAAAGATTAGTTTGGATCGCTCGAGGCCTTCATCTAACATGGCGCGGGAGTCTTCGGCGAGATTATCTTCCTTTAGCAGATCGTGATAATGCGCAACGGCCTGGTGCAACATAGCTTGGTGCGACATAGCTCCAACCGGAACCTCTGGCAGCTGATCAGATTAATTAGTGGCTTGTATCAGTGACTTCACAAGTACCAATGGGATGCATGTAGGGGCGGTCCTCCGTGGCCGCCCCCAAATCCGAGTCAGTGGAACCAGCGTGGGCAGCCACGGAGGGCAGTCACGGAGGGCAGCCCCTACAGGTAACTCGCCGTTAGCGAAGTGCCTGATACAAGCCACTAGTTTTTGGAAGCGCCTAGGGTAACATACCCCGCAAGGTGCGGGTAAACCGCGCAGGAACCGGAAAAAGCGTTGCGCAGAATCAGAGCATTTATTTCTCTTGGAAGCCGCCTATTTGACTTGGACGAGTGCTTTATTGCTAGCTACGCCGCGCAGCCCAATGCTTATCGCCACGTCCCCAATATTTCGGAGTTCGTCAGGAAGTTTTACGGTGACCTGGGTTATCCAACTAAAATTCGTGACTTCGCTGACAGCTTCAACAGGTAGCCCATAGATTCTATGTTGAGAATCCTCAACTCGAGCCGTGATAGCTGAAAGGCCTTCGCCAGCCTTCAACTCCAGATTGTAGGCAAAGAGGGTGACACGCGTGCGTTGATCCGAGCTGAAATTTTGCGCCGAAACTATGGGGAAAGGTTCTCTCATCAGCGTGACAGAATCGAGCGCAGCGGCTCTTCTGGTATCTCTATCGGTAAGCAGCACCGGAGCGGGCGGCGGGCTGATAGGTACTAGGTTTACATCAATCCGTTGGTAGTAAAGAGCCGTGAATCCTTCAAACCCTGAGTCAGTACCTACCAGAAGCCACAACTCTCCCCTCGAGTTGGCGTTGACCAGCGACGTGTGTTGGTGCGTTCGTTGAATCGAAACAAATGGGTAGGGACCAAAATCGCACGGACGTCCGTTGGCAATGTTCCCAGTAATCGAAGCTGCTATCCCACCCTGGCTTGCTACGCCATGATCAACATTCATTCGCAACCAACTGGCCAAAGGACTGGTATCGAAAAGTGCGATTGGCTCAGCGGGGGAAGCACCAGCTTTTAGAGACACGCCCTCGCCCGGGGCGCCTCCAACCCCGCCACACCCACTTTCCGCATTCGAGGCGAACACCAGCGTAAACGTGACTTGGTATGTCTGGCCGGCTACGACGCCATCAGCAGAATCGAGGCGGCGTTTCAGGAAAATGAATAGATCGTCGGACCGATTGGCGCCCTGAATATAAAAGCCGGTTGCGTTGACCCCCAGTTCGGGCGGCAAGCTCCGTATATCAGTCTTCAATTGGTAGACCCCACCTTTATCCGTAGATGGAGGATAGTCGGCGAAACCTGCCTGCCATCCCAGAGCGCCGTTGCGGAAATCGAAACTCTTTGATACAGGTGATGCGCTCTCTTGGGCGCTGGCGGCGCAACTCAAAATCGTGAGGATCACGAAGGCAATGAAGTAAAACGACCGACAGAACATGCAATCACCTCGCTTAGTTCCGTAGTACTTATCCAAGATGGGACCAAGTTGATTTGAGCGGCGCAGTTTCATAGTCCCCACCAATATGAGGGCCGAGCGGTAGAGCAACAGGGTGTCGCTGAACGTCAGACGCCTCCTTGCGGAAGCTTCAGAATGATTAGCGACACCTTGCTACCCACAATCAGGACTAGTCGTCGGTCGTTATTCAGTCCTAGAAGGGACCTCATGACTACTTACGTCACTCACTTCATGGCTGACCGAAACGTTGGCGGTACTCGGCCGAATAGGTGAAGGCATCAATCAAGGCATTGTGCCCCGCATAGCTCGCGGGATTGCCGAACTGGTTCAACTGGTAGAGCCAGAATTGAAAGCCTCCATCACTGTCAGGGACACTGCGACGCAGATACGCCTCGTAGCACTTGTGTACGAACTCCGCATTGTCGCTAAAAGCTGACGGATATGCGACGCGAAAGAACTCGTACGAGACCGCTGCCCGCTGGGTCCGAGTACACGCGTTGTTGCCATTAATTCCTACGTTGCAGTTGGGGCCTCTAGAGGGCCTGTGACCTGCTGCGTCCAAAAGTCCAGCCCGCCTTCGTCCGGGTCGTAAGGCAGAAAGTCTGAGTATTGCTCCCAGATGAAGAACCGTTGGTTGTCAACCGGATTCGTTGTGGTCGGAAGCGTCCCGGTCCAGAGCAAACGATTAGGTGTCCCTGCAGGGATGTTGCTCAGCTTACCGAGGCTCGCATTGCTGTCCATGAACCGGACGACCCTATCAGGACAGGTCGATATCGCCCCGCCGGATGTAGACGCAGGTCCTTGAATTGGGTGCGCGGAGCAGTTAGACATTCCCGTGCGGCCTTCCAGATACAGACCGGTTCCTCCCGCACCATGGGGCGACGCCATAGACGTTCCCTGTAAGGCCAGTGTGTCTATATCGCTGCCGATCCAGGCTGAGTGATATCGACACCGGGCGCAAAGAGGTCAAGTCTCGACCCGAAATTGGAGAAGGACGCCCTGACGTCATTGATGTCGCTTGCCCCGACAGTCAAGGCAGCCACAACACCTGCGGGACTCCAATTTATAACATCCTGTCCAAAGTTTGCGGCGGCGACTGCATATGTCACACCAGCGTCAATTGAGGTCTGTACTGCGGAGTCAATTGAAAAAATAGGTGGTGATCCGCCGAGACTCATGTTGGCTACGACGGTCCCCGAAGAATTAGCGTTGTGAGCACCAGTCACAAAATTGACGCCTGCGACAATCGCGTCAGTGGGACAACCGCCACCAGCGTTGCAGACTTTGACCGAGCGAACGGCCACACCCTTGGCAACGCCATAGGTCGCGCCACCGAGCGTTCCGGCGACGTGAGTGCCATGACCAGAGAAATCATTGTTGCCGCCCGAGCTTCCCTCGTTAATGAAATCGGCGGCAATTGCGGCACGACCGCCGAAATCAACATGGGTCGCTCTAATGCCGGTGTCGATCACATATGCCGTGACGCCCGTGCCGGTTGCGTTGTAGACATACTGATTGTCGAGAGGTAATGACATCTGGTCGATGCGATCCAATCCCCACGACGGTGGGTTAGGCTGAACTGCCGATACTTGTAGCAGTCCTACTTCTTCCACCCACTTGACTTGTGGGTTTTGACTGATGGCGATAGCCGCCGCTTCATTTGGCAGCTCGACTGAAAATCCCAAGAGCGCGGTTTCATAAAGAAAGCCGACTCTCCCATTGTGAATCGAAGCAAGGCTGTTAGCGAGCGCGCTCACCTGCGCTCTCCGCGCATCGAGTGGGGCTTCGTCGGAAACAACATCGTCGTTCAGCACCACGATGTATCGGTTCGGAATGGCGTTCTGAACCTTGACGAACTTGGTTGGCGGGACAAGCGATCCCTGCGTCGGCCGCGGGCGCGAAGCAATGAGGGGTGAAAACTCAGGCGGATAGATTATACGGACGCCCATTGGTGTCTGACCTATCGTTAACATAGGGACCAACGCGAAAGCGAAAACGGTAAACGCGACGAAATAACTCTTGAAGTTTTTCACCGGTGACTCTCCTTTCTAGTTCTCACTAGGGGTTGAGCCACCGCCGCATCTGCGCTAAGATTCATTTTGCGTGCAATGCATCTTCACGCAGAAATGCGGCGGAGACTGTGTTGTCCAAAGGCTCCAACGCCGCCTACAGAGCGGCGTCGGGGCCTTATTATTTTAGTCAAAGCCGTTTCATCAAACTGGCCCGACTACATAGTTGAAAAGAAAACCCCGCGGACACACGTTGACCATGAAAAGCGGAATCGCTTTTCCCGTTTAAGTGCATCCTTGAACATGACCGGACACCTTGTTAGTTAAAGCCAGAGACTAGCGGGGGAAGTTGGGAAGTTGGGTCTGAGGAGACAGGCGCATTCTACGCCCATCAAGAGGAATGTCAATAGCACTATCTCATAGGTCAAAGGGGACTACGCTGGTTTGCAAGATTTCCTTCATCGGCATCCTTGGCTGCCGATTTTCAACAGCAATACACCGTAAACGAGGGTCCCTATTCCAGAAACTGCTCAGAATTCGGTCCATTCGGCGATTTTCTATGAAACGCTACATAACGGGAAAGCGACAATGGCGCAAGCAATGGTTATGACGCACCGGATAAACTATACTTCTGTTATGGGAACAAAGGAGCCTCTATCAACCACGCCCCTTGATAAGTCTGATGGCACGAGTCAGGTCAGTCCGGAGTCGTTTCTCGTCTTAGTTGTGGACGATTCTATTGATAACCTCACAGTGATTAGCCTCAATCTACAGTTCAAGGGTTATCGCGTAGCAACCGCCTCAAATGGCGAAGAAGCGTTGAAGATTGCACCATTAATCCGTCCCAACCTGATAATTATGGATTTGGCCATGCCCGGCATAGACGGGTTGGAGTCCACGCGAAGAATCCGTGAAGACGCCGCCCTCCGAGACGTCCCTGTGATTGCCCTTACTGCGTTCAGTACAGGGGGTTTCCAGCGTGCGGCATATGACACTGGGTTTGACGGTTATCTGACAAAGCCGGTGGACTTTGATCGCTTGCATGAGTTGATCAGAAGATTAATAGCGTTAGCCCAAAGTAATTCTCAGCCATCATCCTCGCCGGGAAGTTCCAACAAATCTTAGTTTATGTTGGCGCTCGCCTGCTGCCTAAATCACACTGCATCCTAAGCTCTCCTCGTAAAATTTCGGATGGCTTTGTGGATCCGTTTTGACCATTCACGAAAAGCGCTCTAGACCTCAAATTAGTCTCACGAGTCGCGCTTCAGCAAGGACTGTGTGTTTGGTAGAATCAGCCCCGATTAGCAAAGCCAAGAATTTTCTGGGAGGTAGACGATGCGGAAAACAACAGGTGCCAATCAGCGAACGGCTATCAGCAACACGTTAATTCTCCTTTTTAGTGCGTTCTCATTCTCAGCTTGCGCGTCAGCGCAGAACGTCAATTCAAATAACATGGACCATCATGCAGAGCCCTCTACGGCGTCGGGCACTCCCGCTGCTTTAGAAACCCAGGAGTGGGCCAAGGCGCGGTTGGCAAAGTCGCCCAGGCACCAGGAGTGGGTAAAAGTCAAAAATGGAACTCGTGAGGTAAATAGTTTCGTTGTCTACCCCGAGGTGAAGAACAAGGCGACGGCCGTAGTCGTGATTCACGAAATCTTCGGGATGTCTGACTGGGTACAAAGTTTGACCGACCAGTTAGCTGAGGGAGGCTACGTCGCCATTGCGCCTGATCTGCTTTCCGGAATCGGTCCCGGCGGTGGCGGTACTAGCGCTTTCACGGATCGCAATGCTATCGGCCAGGCCATACGCGACCTGCCGCCGGACCAGATCACCGGCGACCTGAATGCAGTTGCCAACTACGTAGCAAAGCTGCCTGCGGCCAATGGCAAGGTTGTTGTTGGCGGGTTCTGTTGGGGTGGCGGCCAGGCGTTTCAGTATGCGACCAACAATCCGAATCTGAAAG
>Ga0137372_10000328_pt1 | contig 42941 bp, 40 predicted proteins | sample SagtaG_6_FD_104911 | JGI IMG/M metagenome (GOLD analysis project Ga0137372, IMG submission 104911) | Vadose zone soil microbial communities from Sagehorn Ranch, Mendocino, California, USA - Sage1_R_60_16 metaG | ecosystem: Environmental > Terrestrial > Soil > Vadose zone | place: USA...
CCAGGTGCCGGCAGTTGTCGAACCGGCATTGATCGAGATAGGGCGGGAATTCCGGAAAGCAGGCGCCCAGTTCGTTGGGATCGATGCTCCAGGCACCGACTTCCCGCAGGCCAGGCGTATCGACGACATACCCGACGCCGGCCACCGGCACCAGCTCCGCAGTGGTCGTGGTGTGCTTGCCGGTGCGCCATTTCTCACTGATCGCGCCGACGCGCAGCTTGAGTCCGGGCTCGAGCGCGTTGAGCAGGCTCGATTTCCCTGCTCCTGACGCGCCGGTAAAGACCGAGTGCCGGCCCCGGAGAAGGTCGCGCAATGCAGACAGGCCTTCGTCCGCCTTGACGGACGTCGCCAGCAGCTGGTAGCCGGCCGTCTTGAAGCGACGCGCCAGAGTCTCCTCGATCGCGCGGTCGAGCTCGATCTTGTTCAGGACGACGGCAGCCGGAAGGCCGTTCGCTTCCGCGATCACGAGGAACCGGTCCATCATCCGGGGGCTCGGCTCCGGATCGCGGGCGGAGGTCACGACGATCACCTGATCGACATTGGCCGCGACCGGCTGTGCGCGCCGTGGACCCGCTCCGCTGCTACCCTGCGCGGCGCGACGCGCAAGTACGGAGCGGCGCGGACGGATTTCGGCGATGGTCGATCCCTCGAGCACCACAATGTCTCCCGGCACGACGCGATCGGTGTCCCGATGTTTGAGTTTGCCGCGGAGCGTGGCGGTGATTTCGCCGGCATCGGTGTGAACGCGATAGCCGCCGGCGGTGCGCGCCAGCACCACGCCGTTAGTGAGCGGCACGGCTGACGCATTCGTCGAGGTGAGCCTTCACTTGCTCGAGCGTCAGCGCCAGCACCGGAGCGAGCGCTTCGTTGGGTGTCGAACCGAACGCCAAGTAATCGGTCTCGAGATGCCCGACCGGACGCTCGCCTTCACCCCAGCGCACGAACAGCAGGGCGGCCCCGTACCGCCCCGCTTCAGCCGCATCGTCGGCGAATGTGGCGACGGAGTACGCCTGGCCGTCCGCCGCCCCAAACGCGGGGGGGCGGCCATGAACTTGTTGGTAACCGCCTAACGTCGTGTCGTCCACTCTTTGAGGATGTTCGTGGCAATGAAGGCGATGTTCGCGGGACGTTCGGCGAGGCGGCGCATCAGATACGGGTACCAGTGCGTCCCGAACGGAACGTACACGCGCATGTTGTACCCCTCGCGCCGCAGCCGATACTGAAGATCGCGTCGCACCCCGTACAGCATCTGGAACTCGAATCGCTCGGCGGGAATCCTGCGCTGTTTCGTAAATGCCTTGGCGTGGTCGATGATGGCCACGTCATGCGTCGCAATGCCGGGATAGTTGCCGTCTTGGAGGAGCCGCTCCATGCAGGCGATGTAATTCGCGTCCACGTCGCGCTTGTCCGGGAATGCGACGTCCTCGGGTTCCTTGTACGCACCTTTGCAGAGCCGCACGCGGGCGCCCAACCCGATCATCGCGTCCACATCGGCGCCGGTCCGCCGCAGATAGGACTGCAGCACGACCCCTACGGCGTTCCCGAATTCGGGATAGAACACGTCCGTAAAGAGCTGGAGTGTCCGCGCGGTGTAGCTGGACTGCTCCATGTCGATGCGCACGAACGAGTCGTACTGCTTCGCCTTGCGGATGATGGACCGCGTGTTGCCCAGGCACAGCTGCTCGTCGATGTCGAGCCCCATCTGCGTCAGCTTGACGGAGACGTTGGCGTTCGCTTTCGCGCGGTGAATCCGCTCGAGGACGTCGAGATACGTCTTACAGGCACGCTGTGCCTCCTCGGCGTGCAGGACGGACTCGCCGAGCAGATCGAGGGACGCCGAGAGGGCATTCAGGTCGCGCAGCGTGGTGATTGCCTCGTCCACCGTCTCGCCCGCGACGAAGCGCGACGCCAGCTTGCGGGCGACGCGGTTCTTCCGGACGAAACGAAAGATGCGCGGCTGCTCGCTCAACCAGAGAAAAGCGGCGCGCAGCATCAGGAGTAGAACTTGGTCCCTTGGCGGGCATGCTCCTGCAACACTTCGCACGGTGTGAAGCGTACGCCATGACGCTCGGCGAGACGCTCGAGATCGGCAACCACGCGCTCGGCGCCCAGATCGTCGGCGTAGCGCAGCGGCCCGCCGCGGAAGGGCGGAAAGCCGAACCCGAAGATCGCGCCGATGTCGCCGTCGCGAGGATTCCTGACCACACCCTCGCCCAGCGCCCGCGCAGCCTCATTCACCATGCCGAGCAGCAGGCGCTGGAGAATCTCCGCCGGGCGCGGGCCACCGTTGGGATGGACGCCGAGCAATCCGTAAACGCTCTCATCCACCCCGCGCTTCTTGCCACCCTTATAGATGTAGAAGCCGCGGCCCGATTTGCGTCCCAGCCGCCCTGCTTTGACGAGCGCGGCGACGCCAGGTCCTGGCGCGGGGATGATGTGGTCGCCGTAGGCTTCCTGCATCACACCGGCGACTTTCACGGCGACGTCGAGGCCCACCTCGTCGAGCAGCGTCACCGGCCCGACGGGGAATCCGAAGCGCACCGCCATGCTGTCGATGTCTTCGATCGATGCCCCCTCGGCGAGCAGGTGCCCGACTTCGTTGGGGTAGGGCGCCAGGATCCGGTTCACCCAGAAGCCGGGGCTGTCCTGCACGACAATCACGGTCTTGCCCAGCCGCCGGCCAAACGCAACCGCCGTGCTGATCGTCTGCGGCGACGTGCGGGCGCCGGGGATCACCTCCAGCAGCGGCATCTTCGCGACGGGCGAGAAAAAATGCATCCCGATGACGCGCTCCGGGTCGTGCGCCGCCTCGGCGATGCGCGTGATCGGAATCGTGGAGGTGTTGGATGCGAACACGCCGTCTTGGGGGAGCACCTGCGCGACTTCCCGCAGCACCTCCTGCTTGACGGCGAGGTCTTCGAACACCGCCTCGATCGTCAGCTCGGCGCGACCGAACCCGGCGTAGGTATCGCTGCCGGAGAGCAAGGCGACGAGCCGCGCGTATTCGTACTTCGTGATGCGACGCCGTTTCAGCCGATCGTCGAGGATGGCGCGGGCGGCGAGAGTTCCCTGGGCGACGCGGCCGAGGTCGGCGTCCTTCATCCGCACGTCGACCTCCGCCTGGGCCACGGCGGTGCCCGCGATGCCGGAGCCCATGAACCCTGAGCCGATGATACCCAGCCGGTGCACACGCACGGCCGGCGGCGCATTCGCGACTCCCGGATCCTTCTTGAGCTGATTGGTCGCGAAGAAGATCTGGACGAGCTTGCGGGACACGTCGGTCACGGCGAGCTGGCCGAACAGCTGCGCCTCGCGCCGCAGTCCTTCCGCCATTCCGTGCCTCAGGCCGTACGCAACGGCTTCGAGGGCGGCGGGCGGGGCCGGATAATTCCCGGCGGTGCGCTCGAGCACCTGTTTGCGGGCCATACGAAACACGAGCCGGCGGCCGAGCGGATTCCCATCCAGTAGAAAGCCGACGAAGCCACCCGGGCGCTTGCGCCTGGGTCGCCAGCCGCCGGCCATGCGGCGCGCCGCCGCCAGCGTGATCTCGGCAAGGATCGCGGGCGGCACCAGCTCGTCGACCATCCCGAGACGGAAGGCTTTTGCGGCGCGCTCGGTCTTCCCGGCGAGAATCATGTCGAGTCCCGCCCGCGCGCCTACGAGCCGCGGCAATCGCTGACAGCCGCCGGCCGCCGGCAGAATGCCGAGCTGAACCTCGGGTAACCCGATTTGTGTCTTGGGATGGTCGGTGGCGACGCGATAGTGGCAGGCGAGCGCGAACTCGAATCCGCCGCCGAGGCACGCTCCGTGGATGCCGACAGCGATCGGCTTGGGAAAGCGGGCGACGCCCTCGAGCATCTCCTGGCCGTCCGCGGCAAGCCGTTCGGCCTCCGCGGCCGAACCGAGTTTGACGAACTCCTCGATATCGGCGCCGGCGATGAAATTGTCCGCTTTCCCGGAGAAGAAGGCGACGGCGCGGACGCGCGCGTCATCCCCTAACGCCGCAAAGCAGGCGAGAAACTCGTCTTTCACCGCGCGGGAAATGACGTTGACCGGCTGGCTCTTGAGGTCGAGCACGACGGTTGCGATCCCGTCGTCCACATCCCAGGTGACGGCGGGCGCGGTGCGGGTCGATGACGGGGCGATCGTTGACACTAGCGGCGTTCCAGTACCATGGCGAACCCCATGCCGCCCTGCGCACATACCGAGATGAGACCGTACTGGACGTCGCGGCGGCGCATCTCGTTCGAGAGCGTCGTGACGAGACGGCCCCCGGTCGCGCCGAACGGATGCCCGATCGCGATCGAACCCCCCATCACGTTGATGATGTCCTCGTTGATCTCCCACCCCTTGGCGGCGAAACCCTGGAGATTCGACAACACTTGCGACGCGAATGCCTCGTGAATCTCGATCAGGCCGAGGTCCTTCCATTGGATTCCGGCGCGCTCCAGCGCCTTGGGCACCGCAAAGATCGGCGCCTGGAGCAGCTGCCAGCCGGGATCGACCGCGGCAACCGCGTACGACCGGATGAAGGTGAGGGGCTCATATCCGAGCGCCCGCGCCGCTTCGTCGCTCATCAGCAGGACCGCAGAGGCGCCGTCGGTGAGGGGCGAGGAGTTCGCGGCGGTAACGCTGCCGTAGCGGCGATCGAAGACGGGCTTGAGCTTCGCCATCTGCTCGAGCGACGTGTCGCTTCTGATGCCGTTGTCCTGCGCGACGATCGCCTGGCCGGGACGGGTGGGAAGCCAGGGCACGATCTCCGCCGTGAGCCGGCCGTCGGCCGTGCCTTGCGCCGCCAGCTGGTGGCTGCGCAGCGCCCAGCGGTCCTGCTCCTCGCGCGGGATATGGTTTTCCTTCGCCATCTTCTCCGCCGACTGGCCCATCGATTCACCGGTTGACGGCTCGGCGATCGCGGGCGCGATCGGCACGAGGTCGCGCGGCCGGATCTTCGCGAAGGTCCTGATGCGCGCGCCGAGCGACTTGGCCTTGCTCGCCTCGACCAGGATATCGGCGAGCCGGCGCGAGGCGAGGATGGGAATGTCGGACAGCGCCTCGGCGCCGCCCGCGATGATCACGTTCGCATTGCCGAGCGCGATCTGATCCTGCGCGGCGGTGATCGCCTGATTCGCGGAGGCGCAGGCACGGTTCAACGAGTACGCGGGGATTTCCTTGGGGAGCTGCGGCAGCAGGCTCACTTCGCGCCCGATGTTCGGCACGAGCGCGGAGGGGACGACCTGGCCGAAGATGACTTCGTCGACCTCATCGCCGTCCAGATTCGTGCGCTCGAGCAGCTCGCGCGTGGCGTACCGCGCAAGATCGACGGCCCGCACGTCCTTCAGCGACGTGCCGGCTTTGGTGAACGGGGTCCGGACGCCCGCCACGACTGCGACGCGCCGTCCGTTGAGACTCGGCATTAGATTCTTCCCCTCTTCCCGGGAATCGAAACCTACCACCAGCCCCAAGTGGAGGGGAGTTGGAGCAAACCCGCGCCCAATCCCTGGCCGCAATGTTCGAGGCGCCCGTCGATGTGCTGATCATCGGCGGCGGCATCACGGGTGCGGGGATCGCGCGGGATGCGGCATTGCGCGGCTTCCGCGTGGCGCTCGTGGACAAGGCGGACTTCGGGGCGGGCACGTCGTCGCACTCGTCGCGACTCATTCACGGCGGTATCCGCTATCTCGAGCAGGGAGCGCTGCGGCTGGTGTTCGAGGCGAGCCGCGAGCGTCGCGTGCTCCTCAGGATCGCCCCGCATCTCGTCCGGCCGCTCGCTTTCCTCTTTCCCGTCTATCGGGGCGGGCGCCTGCCGGCGTGGAAGCTGCGCGCCGGAATGTGGCTCTACGACATCCTGTCCGCCTTCCGCAACGTGCGACGGCACCGCTGGCTCCGCGCCAAGAAAGTGCGGCGCCTGGAGCCGGGCCTCCGGGATCGCGGGCTCATCGGCGCCGCGCTCTACTACGACGCGCAGACGGACGACGCGCGCCTGGTCATCGCGACCATCCGCAGCGCCGCGCGCGCGGGCGCGCTGGTGGCCAATTACGTCGAGACCACCGCGCTGCTGAAGCCCGATGGGCGGGTGCGCGGAGCGGTCGTGCGCGACGTGCTCACCGGCCAGACGGCGAGCATTCGCGCGCACGTCGTCGTGAACGCGACGGGACCGTGGGCCGACATGATGCGGCGGCTCGACGATCCGCAAGGCGCGCCGCTGCTGCGGCCGACCAAAGGGGCTCACGTCATCGTGCCGCGCCGCCGCATGGGGAACGAGCACGCGGTGACGTTGCTGTCGCAAATCGATGGCCGGGTGATGTTCGTTCTTCCCTGGAGCGACTTTGCGTACATCGGAACGACCGACACGGACGCCGACTCGTCTCCCGATGCCCTCCGCGTGACCGCCAGCGACGTCACGTATCTGCTGCGCTCCGCCAACGCCGCGTTTCCGGACGCGCACCTGACGTCGAACGACGTGGTGTCGGCCTGGGCGGGGCTGCGGCCGCTGTTGCGGCAGGATCACGCGAACCCGTCACAGCTGTCGCGCGAGCATCGGATCGAGGAAAGCGCGCATGGGATGATCACGATCGCCGGCGGCAAGCTGACGACCTATCGCGTGATGGCGCGCGACGTGGTCGACCGCGTCGCGGCGCGCTTGCACGAGCTCGATGGCCGTCCCACCGCGCGCCGCGTCGCGACCGATCGGCTGCCCCTGCCCGGTGGCGAGGCCGCCGAGCTGGAGGTGCTCGTGGAAGCGGCGCGGGCGCGAGGCGCATCCGAGGCGACGGCGCGACATCTCGTCGCCAACTACGGCAGTGAGGCGGCCGCGGTCCTGAACCTCGTCGATCGCGACCGCCGTCTTGGCGATCCGCTGATCGCGGGCCGGCCGGAGATCTGGGCCGAGGTCGACTATGCCGTCGAGCGCGAAATGGCGGTACGCGTGCGCGACGTCTTGATCCGGCGGCTGCATCTCTTCTATGAGTTTCGCGACCACGCTCAGGGGGTCGTCGCCCCCGTGGCCGCCCGGATGCGAAGGCTCCTCGGCTGGGACGAGACCCGTGAAGCCGAGGAGCTGCGCGACTACTTCAAGGCTTGACTTTCACGCGCGGGCGCACGTGCACGCGCACGTTGGGATCGTCTTCGTCGTCGATCTGCCGCAGCGCCCACGTGGCCGCATGGCGGACCGAGCCGGCCTCATCGCGCTGCGCCGCGGTGAGCCCATCGCGCGCCCGCGGGCTCTCGATCTCGCCTAACGCCCACGCGGCGGTCGCCCGGACGTCGATGTCGCTGTCCTTGAGCGCCGCCACCAGCGGCTCAACCGCCCCGTCATCTTCGATCTCACCGAGCGCCCAGGCCGCCAGCACCCGCACCTCGGGATCGGCGTCCTTGAGTGCCGCCGCGGCGGGAGCGACGCCGCTGCCGTCTTCGATTTCGCCGAGGGCCCAGATGGCGGTCTTGCGCACGTCGACGACCGGATCGCGCACCAACGCTTCGAGCGGGCCGACGCCTTGCCCGCTTTCGATTTCGCCGAGCGCCCATGCCGCGGCCTGGCGCACGCGCGGCTCGCGATCCTTCGTCGCGCTCACCAGCAGCGGCACTGCCGACGCGTCTTCGATTTCACCGAGCGCCCACACCGCCGCGAGGCGCACGTCGAGCACGGGGTCATTGAGCGCGCCGCTCAGCGGCCGGACGGCCCGCTGATCCTCGATTTCTCCCAGCGCCCAGGCGGCGGTGCGTCGGACGTCCGGTGCACGATCGCCGAGCGCGCGCGCCAGAGCGTCGATCGCGACCTTCTCTTCGATTTCGCCGAGGGCCCACGCCGCGGTCGCGCGCACCTGCGGGCTGGCGTCAGCGCCGAGCGCGTCGCTGAGCGGACTGATGGCGCGCGAATCCTCGAGCTCGCCGAGGCCGAGGGCGCCGCTTTCGCGCAGATCGGTCCGTGAGTCGCGCAGCAGTGACAGGAAGAGGTCATACGTCCCCGAGCCGCCATGCCGGCCGAGCACGCGCACGGCGATGTTGCGGATGCAACGGTTCTCGTCTCTTACGACCGCGCGGAACGCCCGCAGGACTGCGGGATCCAGGTCGTGATTGCGCTCATGAAAGTCCACATGCACGCCTCCCCCAGCGCCCCCACCGCCACCCGGCATCGGCATGGGCGTGGGCATGGGACGGGGCATCGGCATGCCTGGATCTGAATGGCTCCAGCCCCACCAGCCGCCGTAGTTGGTCAGCGCCTGACCGGCGAGCGCGCAGACGGCGGAGTCGCTGGTGCGCAGCTGACCGAGCACACGCGCAACGGTGGCGGAATCGAGCGGCGGTTGGTTTTGGAGGCCGAGCAGCAGCGACGCGATCAACGGTGCAATCATGGGAATCCCGGGTCGAGGCTCCCCCTTAGATAGCCCGCCTGCGCGGAAGGTTGTATTATCTCGCCCCGTGCGTCCCGGTATGTGGGCTGTCCTTTGCTACGTCATCGCCATTGCCGGCTGCTCGCGGGGGGGGCCCGATGCGGCTCGCCCGCCGGCCGCCGGCGCGGCCGTGACGGTCGATTCGATCATTCCCGCGGGTCCGTATGGCGACGCAGTGCGGCGGGGCCGGGCGCTCCTCACGGCCACGCGTGACAGCCTGCCGAGCCACGTCGGCAACCGGCTGCGCTGCACCAGCTGCCACCTCGACGAAGGACGGCGTGAGAGCGGGACGTGGATGGGTGTATTCGCACGCTATCCGCAGTATCGCGCGCGCAGCGGCATGGTCGAGACGATCGAGTACCGCGTCAACGATTGCTTTCGCCGCAGCATGAACGGCACGGCAATAGATCCGGCGGGCGCCGATATGCGCGACATCGTCACCTATTTCGCGTTTCTGTCTCGCGGCGCGTCGGTATCACCCCCGGCGCCGAGCCCACGGTTGCAGAAATGGGCGGCGTTCAAGGCGGACACGGCGGCCGGCGCGCGTGTGTTCACGGGTGCCTGTGCGAAATGCCACGGGGCGGCGGGCGAGGGAACCGCGGGCGCTCCGCCGCTGTGGGGCGCCGCCTCCTACAATATCGGCGCCGGCATGGCGCGGGTCCGCACCGCCGCCGAGTTCATCAGCCGCAACATGCCGTTCGATGCGCCCGGCACGCTCGCCGACCAGCAGGCGTTCGACGTCGCCGCGTACATCAACGCGCAGCCGCGACCCGATTTCCGCGGCAAAGAGAATGATTGGCCGAATGGCGATTCACCACCCGATGTCGCATATCCAACACGGACTCACCACTAGGAGGCTGTCGATGTTCGAATTCAATGATGTCGCCACTCCACGGCGCGGCTTTTTGGGCACTCTCGCCGCCGCTGCCGCTGCCGGTTTCGCGAGCCTGACGCCGCTGCGACTCGAAGCGAAGCCCCGCGCGATGACGAACAAGGCGATCGACCCGTCGTTCGAAACCTGGCTCAACCGCATCACCGGGAAGCACAAGATGGTGTTCGACGCACCCGAGGTGAACGGCGGCATGCCGGTAGTCTGGCCGCGCGTGTGGCTCAACAGCTACAACGAGAATTACGGCACCAAGGACGCGGACAACTCCGGGGTCGTGATTCTGCGGCATGCGGCGATTCCGCTCGCGATGAAGGATGAGCTGTGGGCGAAGTACAAGCTGGGTGAGGTGTTCAATCTGAAGGACGGCGAGGCGCCGGCGGTCCGCAACACGTTCGCGAAGGTGCTGCCGCTGCCGCTGCCGGGTACGGGCGTCGAAGCGCTGCTCGCCAGCGGCGTGCAGTTCGGCGTTTGCAACATCGCGTTGACGATTTACAGCGGCGCGGTCGCGCAGAAGATGGGACTGGATCCGGCAACGGTGAAGGCCGAGTGGGTCGCGGGCCTCATTCCCGGTGCGCAGGTTGTGCCGTCGGGTGTGCTCGCGGTGAGTCGCGCACAGGAAAAGGGCTGCGGGTACTGCTTCGCGGGCTAACGCGCGCGCGGTCCCATCACGCCGTGTGACACGGCTCACCGGTCCATCGGGGGCACGCAGGAACCCGCGAACCCGTGTCCGGTTCCCGGGTAGAGGAGGCCGCACCATAACCGGAGGACCGGATGATGCGACGCATTCTCGCAATGCTCGTCCTGCTGCTCGGCGCAGCCGGCGTGTCCCGCGCGGCTGCCCAGCGCTCGCACGTTGGCGTGCATACTGGCTACAACACGGACGCCGAAGACTGGCTGATCGGCGCGCAAGTTCATCTGCCGCTCTCGCGCTCGATCGAACTGTATCCGTCGTTCGATTATTACTTCGTCGATCCCGGCTCCTTGGTCGGCCTCAACGCCGATCTGCAATTTCGGACACCAGGCGCGCCGCTGTACCTCGGCGGCGGCTTGAACATCCTCAAGACGAGTGGGAACTCGGACACGGGCTTCGATTTATTTGGCGGCCTGGAAACGCGTTATGGCCGCACACATCCGTATCTCGAGCTGCGCGGGATATTCCACGACAACTCGTCAGTGCAGCTGGTCGCCGGCCTGAATGTGACGTTGTATTGAAGAGAGTGACATGAAAACGTCGTAGGGGCGCAGCATGCTGCGCCCCTACTTCCAGCCTCGCAGACTCCTCACAAAGTCGTGTAGCACCAGAAATTTCTCGTACACCCTCACGCCCTTGCGCTTGCGGCCGAACTCCGCGAACAGCTCCCGCAGCCGCCCGCGCCGCGCGACGTAAAACCGGAACGTCTCGGCAAAATCCTCCTGCGGGTGGGTCGCCGCATAGGCGCTGACGTAGTCGGTCAGCGTCGTCGCAATCCGGCGCCGCTCGAAATCCACCCAGTGCTCGTCGGCGACGCGATAGGCTTTGCGCACCTCGCCGAAGGCGCGGCGAAACCGGCCGGTGCGCGTCCACGCCCAGTGATGATAGAGGAAGGAGTGGCCGAGCTCGTGCAGCAACAGGCCGGTGAGCATGCTCCACGAGATCTCATCGCGGCGGCGCTTGCCGGTCACGTAGCGGCGGTCCAGCTCGATCACCTTCGGCGCGCGCGGCGCGACGCCCGATACGCCCGGCCGCAAGACCACGCGGTAATGCCAGTCGCGCAGGCGCGCCACAATGAGCAAGCGGCGCGCCCGGCGCAGGGCACGCGGGATCAGATCGCGGCCGGTGGCGTCCTCGCCGCACCACGGGCAGGTCGCCATCCAGTCGTCCACGCCCCGGTCGCAGTGCGGGCAGGCGTTCTGGAAGTGATCGTAGCGCCACGACTGCGCGCGCCCGCACCAGGGACAGAAGCGCATCGGGTACATGACGCCGCCGCCGCAGCCCCAATCGCAGCGGGCGTGGAATTTGAATCCCTTCGGCGCCTTGAGCGGCTCCTCGCTGGAATCCTCGTCCTTGATGTTGCGCCCGCACCAGGGACAGAACGACGACGCGTCCGATACCATCCAGCCGCAGTACGCGCACGCGGCGCCGGTCTCGCGCTGGGTGTCGGGCCATTCCAGCCGCCGGCTGCAGCTCGGGCAGTGACTCCAGAACCGCTCCAGCTCGGTGTGGCACGTGGGGCAGCGCAGCTCCGGGGTGGGGACCTCGCGGCGGCTCACCGGGCCATGGCCTCGTCCACGATCCGCTGAATGAAGGCGTTGTACTTGAGGCCCGCTTTCTCGGCGGCCTCCGCCAGTTCGTGCTCGGCGGCGATGAACGGGTTGGGGTTCACCTCGAGCACGTAGACCTCGTCGTCATGCGCCAGCCGCACGTCGACGCGGCCATAGTCCTGCAGCCACAGCGCGTGGAACGCGGTGCTGCAGATCTCGCCGATGCGGCGCGTCAACGGCTCCGACACACCCTTGGCGAACACGTTCTTGATCTTCTTCTTCTTGCGGTAATCCTCGTCCCATTTCGCCTTGTACGTCGCGATGCGGTGCTCGGCGGTCTCCGGCTCGCCGAAGGTCATCTCCGTCAGCGGCAGCACTTCGAGCTCGTCGTTGCCGATCAGCCCGACGTAGACCTCGCGCCCTTCGACCAGCTCTTCCACGATCGCGGCCTGATGGTATTTCGTGTGGATGAACTCGACGCGCTGCTTCAGGGACGCGTCGTCCTCGACGACCGACGCCTGGGCGATGCCGATCGACGCGTCCTCGAGCAGCGGCTTCACGATGAGGGGAAAGCGCAGCTCCGACGGCCGCACCAGCTGGTCGCCGTCGTGGAATTCCGCAAACGCCGGCACCCGGATGCCATGGTAGGCCAGGATCTTTTTGGTGAGCGACTTGTTGCGGGCGACGAGCAACGCGGTCGGCGACGATCCGGTGTAGCGATAGCCGTACATGTCGAGCAGCGCCGCGATCGCGTATTCGTGGCGCGCGTTCTTGCGAAAGCCCTCGCAGCCGTTGAACACCAGCTTGGGCTGGAAATCCGCCAGTTTGGCGAGTAAGGGCGCGACGTCGTCGCCGATGCCGATCATGTGGACGTCGTGGCCGCCCGCCAGCAGCGCGCGCGCGACGTCGTACTCCGCCTCTTCGGCTTTCTCCTCGACTTCGCGCTTGAAGGCCGCGTCTTCCCACTCGGGATGCAGCGAATCGAAGATCACCGCGATCTTCATGACCCCACCTCAACCTCAGCCGGACACATGGATGTCGAGCGCGGTCACGCGCCGCATGTCGCGCGCCACCGTCCGTAACGCGATGAGAATCACCAGGCCGCCGAGCAGGCCGACGGCGGGCAGCAGCAGCATCGCCGTCCGTAGATTGCCGGTCCGGTCCGACAGATAGCCGATCAGCGGCGGCGCCAGGGCGTCGCCCGCCAGATGCGAGAACAACACGAACGCGCCCAGCACCGATGCCTGGACCGCCGGCGGTACGACGTCGAGGATCACGGCGGCCAGCGGTCCGTTGTACCAGGTGTACAGGAAATACGTCGCCAGGATGAGCGGCGCGAACCAGCGGAGATCGTGCACCAGCAGCAAGGCGGCGCACACCGGCGCGCCCAGCACAAATCCCGCGCCCGACGCGAGCACGCGCCCGCCGCGCCAGCGCTGCTGCAGGCGGTCCGCCAGCCGGCCTCCGACGAGGGCACCCAGCACGCCGCCACTCAGCGCCCACAGGCCGAACTCGGCGCCCACGCGCGCGACCGAGAGACCGTGCGTCCGCTGCATGAATGCGGCGGCCCACGCGATCAACCCATTCACCGCGAACGTGACCATGGCGCCGCCGAGAAATATCCAGATCAGCGTAGGCGTCCGCAGCACCAGCGCGGCGGCGTCCTGGAAATCGTCGAACGCGCCCGCCGCGACGGCACCCGCTGCGGTGGTGCGGCGCACCGCGAGCGGCACGAGCCGCCACACGGTCCAGGCAATGCCGATGCTCACCCCGACGCCGAACACCGCCGTGCCGAACTGCGACGGAATGCCTTCGAACAGCGCGAGCACTCCCGCCAGGAGCGCGCCGACGCCGGCGCAAATCGCCAACGGCAACACGTATTGCGTGATGCCTTGCATGCCGTGCTGCCCCCAGCGCCGCAGCGTCTCGAGCATCGGCGGCGGCGGACGGCGACCGAGCTCGCGCAGCCGTGAGGCGAGGAGCGCGAGCAGCAGTCCCGGAACTCCCATCCAGATGAATGCCCAGCGCCAGCCGTACCGCTCCGCGATGACGCCGCCGAACCAGATGCCGAGCACCCCGCCGAGCGCCATCCCGACCGAGTAGACGCCGATCGCGAAGGCGCGGCGCCGTCCCCGGAAATACTGCGCGATGATCGCCTGCGAGGCCGGAGCGTAGCCGGCCTCGCCGAACCCCACGAGCGCGCGGCAGGTGAACAGCTCCCAGAACTGGCGCACGAAACCGCCTGCGGTCGTCGCCGCGCTCCACACCGCGACACCCAGCGTGATGACGCTGCGGCGCGACCGCAGATCGCCGATGACGCCGAGCGGCAGGGCCGCCAGCGACAGCACGATGATGTAGGCCGAACCGAGCCAGCCGAGCTGCGCGTCGGAAATCTGCAGATCGCGCTTGATCGGCTCGAACACCGCGTAGACGACGTTGCGGTCGAGGTAGTTGAGAAGGTTGACCACGGTGAGCAACCCCAGGACGTAGGCGGCGTATGCCCTGGTCGCGGTAGCGGGAGGGGGGAGGGGGGGGGACTGCAACCTGTCAGGTCGCGCGGCCGCCAGTTGCTGCCTCGGCGCGCGCGTCGCGATCCGCCTTTGCCTCGAGATAGGAGTCGGTCAGCTCGCGCATCATCTCGGCGCGCTTGTCATAGAGACGCTTCAATTTGCGGGGCGTGCGCCGCGCCAACGCGTACGCCGCGAGAATCGGGAAGGCCACGGTGTTGTCGAGGTACGCCACGACGGTGCCGGGAAGCTTGTCGGGATCGACCTTGCCCCAGCTCACCGCCTCCGATGGCGTCGCACCGGAAAGTCCGCCGGTGTCGGGGCGTGCATCCGTGAGCTGCAGGTAGTAATCGTGGCCTTTCTCGCTGATCCCGAGCACTTCCTGAATCTGCGGCTCCGTCTGGAGCACGAAGTTCTTGGGACTGCCGCCGCCGATGATCAGCACGCCGCTCTTGCCGCCGTGCACCTTCGCCGAGAAAACGATGGAAGAGGTCTCGTTCACGTCCGCGCTGACGTCGAAACGGAGCTGGCTGCCCGAGAGCGCCTGCTCGGCCACGTTCATGCCGATGGACGAATCGCCGGGCGAGGACGTGTAAATCGGGACGGCGGCGGCGTGCGCGGCGCCGAGCACCGACTTACGCGACAACCCGAGCGCCTTTTCGCGCTCCAGCACGTAGCCGCCGAGCATGAAGTGATACTCCGCCGTGCTCATCGGACGCTGGAATTCCGCCCGGGCGGAGACCTCGCGCACGAAGCGATCGGTGGAGAGCAGGACGTCGTAATCGAAGAAGATGTCGTAGATCCGTACGACGCCTTCCTCGCGCAGCACGACGTCGTCGGCGAACGGCGTGCCGCGGTGCATCGCCATCCCGAGCCCGAAGTGCGCATCGTGGTAGAGATTGGCGCCCGTCGACACGATCCAGTCGATGAACCCCGCTTCGATGAGCGGGATGATCGTCGACATGCCGAGCCCCGCCGGCGTCATCGCGCCGGTGAGGCTCATCCCCACGGTCACCTCGTCTTCCAGCATGCGCTCGGCAAACAGCCGGCAGCCTTCCGCCAGGCGGCCCGCGTTGTACGCGAGAAACGCGTTATCGACGAGATCGGCGACGGTTTCCTTCCCGCTCACCGGCTTCGGATTGATACGCTGGCCGCGCAGGAATTCGTTTTGCGTCATCGAGTGGCCTGGGCGACCTGGCTCATCGCGCGGAACGCCCGCGTGCGGCGCTCGCGCGCGTCGACGATCCAGCGGAGGGCTTCCTTGGGATCGTCGGTCACGAGGAAGAGGTTCAAGTCCTCCGGCGAGATCTTTCCTTCGCCGGCCACGCGCTGCTTCAGCCAGTCGGCGAGCCCGCTCCAGTAGGCGCGGCCAAACAGCACGACGGGGAATTGCTTCACCTTGCCCGTTTGCACGAGGGTCAGCGCCTCGAACAGCTCGTCCATCGTGCCATAGCCTCCGGGGAAGGTGATGAACGCGGTCGAGTACTTCACGAACATCGTCTTGCGGACGAAGAAGTAGCGGAAGTTGATCGACCGCTCGACCCACTGGTTCGTGCCCTGCTCGAAGGGCAGCTCGATGTTACAGCCGATCGACAGGCCGCCTCCTTCCTTGGCGCCGCGATTCGCCGCTTCCATGATGCCCGGCCCACCACCGGTGATGATCGCGAACCCCTCTTTCGCGAGCATGCGGGCGGTTTCATGTGCCGCCTCGTAGTAGGGATCACTCTCCGGGGTGCGCGCCGAGCCGAAGATCGTGACCGCGTTGCGCACGTCGGACAGCGTGTCGAACCCCTCGACGAACTCCCCCATGATCCGCAGCACGCGCCACGGATCGGTGCTCGTGAAGGACGCCCGCCGCTCGATCGGAACGACCTGCGGCGGGATGAGAAGTTGCTCGTCCTCAGTGAGCGGGCTGCGAGGCGAGGCGCTCGGTTGCTCTGACATGGTCATCCTGCACGTTATAGAAGAAGGGCGAGAACCGGACGTGTCCCGGCCGGCTGTCGGCGATCACACCGCCGGCCGCCAGGTGCCGCACACTCGCCGCGGGATCCGGCATGGGAATCATCACGATCGCCGAGCGGCGCTCCGGCTCGGCGGCGACCTTGGGCGTGAATCCGGCGGCGCGCGCCGTGGCGATCAGATCCTCGGTCAGCGCGGCGGTCGCCTCCCGGATCGCGGGAACGCCGATCTCCTCGATGTACTCGAGACCGCCGAGCTGGGCGTAGACCGCGGCGAGCGGCGGCGTGCCCAGCTCGAAGCGGCGCGTGTCGTCGTGGAACGTCAGTGCCCTGGGGTCGAAGCTGAATTGCTCGCGCTGCCCGAACCAGCCGGCAATGCCGGGCTCGAGCCGCCGCGCCAGCGCCTGCTGCATATACAGGAAGACGATCCCCGGCCCGCCCAGCAGCCACTTGAGGCCGCCGGCGACGAGCGCATCCACACCGGCGTCGTGCACGTCGACGGGAATCTGGCCGACCGATTGGTACGCATCGATGAGACACAGCGCGCCGCGCGCGTGCGCGACCTCCGCGACGCGTTTGATGTCCTGAATCGCTCCGCTCGTGAAATACACATGAGAGGTCGCGACCAGGGCCGTCCGATCGTCGACGGCGCGCGCAATCGCCTCGACCGGCACACTGATCTTGTCTGGGCTCTCAACGACCACGAGCTCGACACCCCGCGGGGCTTTCGCGAGCCACTGGTAAGCCACCGTCGGGAAGTCGAGCGACGTGATGACTACCCTGGGCCGGCGCTTGTAGTCGAGCGACTCCGCCACCGTGCTCAGCGCGACGGAAATGCTCGGCGCCAGCGCGACTTCACCGGGCCGTGCATTGACGATGCGGCCGTACCGCGCCCGCAGATCGCCCAGGGCCTCCCACCAAACGTCGTACCACGCGGCGGCGCCGCGGCTCTGCCACTGGTCCAGGAATTCGGCTACCTTGCGGCGAGACCGCTCGCCCAGCGCGCCCAGCGAGCAGGTGTTCAAGTAGATGCGGTCCTTGAAAATCGGGAACTCGCCGCGGTATTTGGCGACCCCAAGCGCGCGCGGTTTCACGCTGCTGGCGAGCGTCATAGGCCGGTCAATATACAGAAGGAATACGGCGTATAGCGAGTTGGTCCGCACTGTATCTGCGTCTGGCGCTGAGGTCGCTCGTGCGCCCGCGACTCGCTGTCGACCTGTTGCGACTCGCGTGGAGTTTCCGCGCCCGCGACTGGTACCGGCGCCCGCCCTTTTTGCCGGTCCCACCCCGCGACTACATGCAGTGGCGCATGTTCACGGCGTATGGCGACGAGCAGGCGGTCCCGCCCGTCGACGATGTCGTGAACTTCGCGCGCTGGCGCCGCGAAACGATGGGCCTGTGATCGAGATCAAACGCCGCGCCGCGGCGCTCGGCTTCGCCGCCACAGGCATCGCGCGGCTCGATCGCAACCCCCACGCCCAAGAGCTGGACCGCTGGCTCGCCGACGGCCACGCGGGGACGATGACGTACCTGCATCGGCAGGCGGAGCAGCGGAAGGATCCGCGGCTGATCATGCCGGGCGCCAAGGCGGCTGTGGTAACGCTCAGCAATTATTTCCACGGGTCGGGTGCCCCTGGGCCTGGCCCCGGGGCTCACCACCCGCGGGTGGCTCAATACGCCTGGTCGCCCGATTACCACGACGTCCTCGGCGAGCGCCTCGAGCAGCTCGCGACCGCAATTCGTGAGCTGATCCCGGGCTCGACGACGCGCTGCTACGTCGACGCGGGACCGGTGCCCGAGCGCGAGCTGGCCCAGCTGGCGGGGCTGGGATGGATCGGCAAGAACATGATGCTCATCCATCCGGAAATCGGCTCGTTCACGTTCATCGGTGTCGTCCTGACCGACGCGGAGCTGGCCCCGGACCTGCCCTTCGAAGCCGATCGCTGCGGCACGTGCACCCGTTGCCTCGAGGCGTGCCCCACGCAGGCGTTCGTGGGACCGCGCGATCTCGATGCGCGCGCCTGTATCTCGTACCTCACGATCGAGCATCGCGGGGCGTTCACCGGCACACAGCGCACCCAGGTGGGCGATTGGCTGTTTGGCTGCGACGTCTGCCAGGACGTCTGTCCGTGGAACGTGAGCTTCGCACGCGAGACGCGCGATCCCGGTTTCGCGCCGCGCGCGGATGTTGTCGCGCCGGACGGAGGGGCGTTCGCGACAATGACCGAAGCCGAGTTCGATCGCCGCTACGGCGACACGCCGTTCACGCGGCCGGGCCTCGAGGGGATGCGGCGCAATGCTCTCGTCGACTGAGGCGATCAACGAGCTGCAGCGCAAGCTCGCCGTGGGGCTCGCCAGCATCGATCCGCACCACCGGCTGCTGGGACGTCCCGTCAGCTACCGGCTCGTCGACGGCCAGACGCTCGAGATCACGTTTCGCGACGTCGCGGGCATTGCCGAGGCTGAGGTGCTTGGCGTGAAGCGGATCTTGGGGAAAAACTGCTTTTGCAGTGTGAGCCCGCAGACTGCCGAGCAGCTGATCGTGCGGTTCGTCGTCTATTTCGCGGCGACGCGCGCCACGACGTCGTAGTAGAAGCGCACGCCGAACCGCAGCGCCGCGACGCTGACGCGCTCATCGTTGCCGTGCACGCCGCGTGAGTCGCCCTGCGTCAGCGGAAACGGCCCCACCCCGTAGCTCGCGATGCCGAGGCGCCGGAAGTAGTGGCTGTCGGTGAATCCGGGCAGCATCATGGTCGTGACGAGGGCGTTGGGATAGCGCGCGTGCGCGACCGCGGTAATCGCGCGGAACAGCTCGGCGTCCGTCGAGCTCTCCGTCGCCGGCCAGCTCTGGCTCTGCGGCCGAAACGTCACGGCGCTATCGCCGACCACCCGCGTCAACTCCGCGAGAAACGCCGCCGGGTCCTGACCCGGCAACAGCCGGACGTCGATCGCCGCGGTCGCGATCGGCGGAATCACATTCGTCCTGTCGCTCCCCTTCACGCCGGTAATGGAGACCGTATTGCGCAGCAGCGCGTTGTAGGTGAGGTCCGCGGTGATCGCCCGGACCGCGACGGAATCGCGCAGCGCGGTACGGATGTCGCTGAGCCAGCGGCGGACCGTGGAATCCGGCTCGATCGTCGCCAGATCGCGGAATGAGCGCTCGACGGGCGGCGTGACGATCAGTGGCGTTTGCCAGGCGGCGATGCGATTGAGCGCGCGGATCAGGCGGTGGACGGGGTTGTCCGGTGTCGGCCGCGAGCCGTGGCCGGCTGTTCCCCGCGCGGTGACGTCCAGCCAGAAGGGCGACTTCTCGGTCGTGCCCACCCCGTAGAACTCGACGCCGCCTCGTCCATCGGCCCGCGTCAGGCCGCCCTCGGTCAACAGAAACTCGGCGTCCCGCACCAGATCCGGGCGTTGCTCGCTGATCCAGGCCGCTCCCACCCCGGCGCCGATCTCCTCATCCGCCGTCGCCAGGAAGATGATGTCGCGCTTCAAGGGGACGTGGGCGCGTTTCAGCACCAGCAGCGTCATCAGCTGCGCGATCGCCTCGCCCTTCATGTCCAGCGCGCCCCGTCCCCAGACGTAGCCGTCTTTGGTGACGCCGCTGAACGGATCGACGCTCCAGTATTCGGGGGACGCCAGGACCACGTCCATGTGATTCAGGAGAATCAGCGGCCGCGCGCTGCCGTCGCCCGGCAGGCGGGCGTACAGGTTCGCCTTGCCGGGCGCCGGCTCGAAGATCCGGGCTTCGATGCCGTCGCGCCGCAGCACCTCCGCAATCCAGCGCGCGGCGGCGATTTCGTTGCCCGGCGGGTTGGTCGTGTTGATGCGGATGTACTGCGACAGCAGCGCCGTCGCTTCGTCGCCCAATGCCTTCCATTCCGCGTCGCCCGGCGCCGTCAGGAGCGCGACGCGCGTGGGGGTCACCAGGACGGGAGCATTCGACGGTCCAGCTAGCGGAGGTGCCCGTCGCGCGCATGCTGCGAGTGACAGCACGAACAAAATCCTCCACCAACCTCCACGAACGTTCACCATCCTCCACCATCCTTCCTAGAGCGTCAGAGTTTCGCCGTGCGCAAGTTGCCGGTATCGATCGGATGCCAGCCCCGCCGCTTGCCACGCCGCACGCGCGCGGGTCGGCGGCTCGTCCATCGCCTCATCGGTCAACTTGAACGTGCCCCAGTGAATGGGCACCATCACGCGGGCGTCGAGCGAACGAAACGCGTCCACCGCTTCTTCCGGATTCATGTGGAGATAGCGCATGAACCAGCGCGGCTCATAGGCGCCGATCGGAAGCAAGGCGACATCGAAGGGACCGTAGCGTGCTCCGATCGCTCCGAAGTCCGGATGGTATCCCGTGTCGCCCGCAAAGAACACGCGCCACCTGTGCGCCGCGGTCAGCGCAAACCCGCACCACAGCGTGTCGCCGCGATCGCCGATGCCGCGGCTGCTGAAGTGCATCGCCGGAGTGGCGGCGATGCGCAGCGAGTCGATGGCGTGCTCCTGCCACCAGTCCAGCTCGACTACCGCGGCACGCACGCCGCGCTTCTGGACGAACGATCCCAGGCCAAGTGGCACGACCCACGACGCGTGCGGGTGACGCTGCGCCAGCGACCGCACCGTGTGGTCGTCGAGATGGTCGTAATGGTTGTGCGACTGCAACACAACATCGAGCGGCGGGAGATCGTCGAGAGCGATTCCCGGCGGCACCCAGCGTCGCGGGCCGGCGAATCCGACGGGAGAGGCCCGCTCGCTCCACATCGGGTCCGTAAGAATGTTGCGCCCGCTCATTTGCACCAACAGGCTGGCATGTCCGACCCAGGTTACGGTCAGCTGTGATGCCGGCGCGCGCGGCGCTACGAACGCCGGACGCACGCGCGCGAAAACCGATGGGTCGGGATCCCTGGGCCGCGGCCGCGTCGTGCGATGGACGAGCATCCACTTGAGGAGACTGCCGAACCCCGGCACGGCCTGGTCAACCCACGGATTACGAAACCCGCCGCCGAGGCGGTGATGCGAGGGAAGTGCAGAGGGCGTCACGGCGCGCAATATAGCCGCGCCGTGACGCCCCGTTTTAATGCGATGAACTGTCGGGCGCCACGAAGATCGTGAGCGTATCCGCTAGCGATCCACTCGTTGCGACGATCCGACCAGATCCTACTGTCCTGGATGTCACTCGCGCGAATCGCACGCTGTCGACGACCAGGCCAAGCACGGCTGTGTCGAGATTCGCCCAGACGACCGATGCGTTGGGATCCTGCTGATGCTGTGCATTGACGACGATCGCCTCGAGCGGGTTCGTGTGGTTCACGAGCATTGAGCTCGCGCCCTGAATGAAGACGCTGCCACGGAAAGCCGACAGCGTGATGTTGCGCGTTGTCTCGGCGCCACGGGTGACGACCACGTTCGAGTCGAGGCTGGACGCAAGGTTGCTCAACGACGCAGGAGGGTCCACGCCCACGATGTAAGTCCCTGGTAACAGGTAGGCGAGGCGGTAGTGACCCGCTGCATCTGTCTTGCCGGTCGACAAGATGAACCAGTTGCTCGGGCCGCCGCCCCACGCACTGACGGTCGCATTCCCGACCGGACCGATCCCGCCGCTGCTCGAATCGCGCTGCACGGTCCCCGTGATGTCGCCGGTGGCCGCTCGATTCACGGCGCGCAGCGCGGGGAAAAAGTCGAACGCGCCGTCGCCGAGGTTGTTATACGCGAAACTGCGGCCGACATCGAAGTCGATCACAATGACCGCGCCGCTGTCCGCTACGTCAATGGCGGCCTGCACGAACGAGTGAATAGCCTGCCGGCCCGCTCCCCCCCAACGCATCGGCGCCATCGAGCCATTCATCCAGCGAATGCCCGCGGAAGAATCGGCGTCGATGATGACACGCACCGCCTTGTACTGATCCGCCGTCACTTCCGCCCCACCCAGCGAGTCGGTGAGACCCTGTTGCAGAGTCAGCAGATCAACCTGCCGATGCGGCTCGGCGAGCGTGACCCACGACATGCTATCGGCGGAGCCGCCCGTATCCGCTTGTGTGGACGCGGCGATACTGACGATGTACACCCAGACATTCTGCACCGAGTCGAACGGGAAGGGATCGTCGGTGATCAGCACCTGGGCCATCGGCTTGCGACCCCCAGGTCCGATGGTGGTGTCGTCCTTGTAGCAGGCGCCCGCGAGGACGGCCATGGTCACCAGCGCGAGATTCAGTCTAGACATCGTCACAGTCCTCCAGGGGGTGTTGCCGCAGACGGCCCTCTCGCTTTGAATACCCAGATGCCCCTGCACAGCGTCACAGCATCGCGCGCTAAGCGTCGAAACTTTGCAGACTTGTGACGTGGTAACTGGATCAATGGGTATAGACAGAGTGGAGACAGGCGACGCGGAGCTGGTGCGCCGGGTCCGGGCCGGCGACATCGGCGCATACGGCGCGCTCGTCGCGCGCTATCGTGATCGCCTGGGTCGCTACGCCGTCCACATGATCGGCGACCGCGAAGACGCCGAGGAAGCTCTGCAGGACAGCTTCGTGCGTGCCTATCGCTCACTGGAGCGATGCTACGATCCCGCGCGGTTCGGCGCATGGCTCTATGGGATTCTGGTCAACCGCTGTCGCACCACCGGAGCACGGGCGGCGCGCCGCCGCCGGTTGTTCGTGTACGACGCCGAGGCTTTGACTGGCGCGTCGCATCCGGACGCGATGGAGCGGCTGGAATGGACCGACGCCGTCGAACGCGCGCTGGCGCGGCTCGCACCCGAGTATCGCGAGGCCTTTCTCCTCAAGCATGTCGAGGAGCTCGAGTACGAGGAGATCGCGGAACTGACGGGCGACGGTATATCGGCTCTGAAGATGCGCGTGAAGCGCGCGCGCGCGCAGTTGCAGAAGTTCCTGAGAGAGGCGGAGCATGTTTGAGCACGACGACGACATCGTAGAGCGGATGATTCGCCAGCTGCGCCGGCCGGTGTCGCTGGATCCCGGTTTGGCCGCGCGCGTGATGGGCGAAATCGCTGCGCCGGCTCACCCGGGAAAAAAGCGCACGTGGCCCTGGCTCGCCGCGGCCGCCGCCGCCGTCCTGGGCGCGGTCGTGATCGCGCACCCCTGGACGCGGGGCTCCACCACGAGCACGGATGCATTCCAGTTCGTCCTGATGGCGCCGCAGGCCGCATCGGTGTCCCTCGTCGGCGACTTCAACGACTGGGATCCCGCGCGTGCGCCGATGCAGACGGCGCACGGCGTCTGGGCGACCGTCGTGCCGCTCGCTCCCGGGCGCTATCGCTATGCGTTTCTCGTAAACGGCGTCGAATGGCGCGCCGATCCCGCCGCCCCGAACGCGATCGACGACGAGTTCGGAACGCCGAGCTCCGTGGTCACCGTCGCAGGGAGAGGTTCATGATCCTCGTTGCGCTGCTGCTGGCGACACAAGTCGTTGTCCAAGACCCACGACTGGAGCGGCTCGATCCCGAGACGCGCTCGTCCGTCGTTGCGATCGTCGACTCCGCGCGGGGGATGAGACTGCCGAGCGAACCACTCGTCCAGCGCGCACTGGAAGGTGCAACGAAGGGGGCCGGCGCCCCGCGGATCGTCGCCGCCGTGCGCCGCCTGGCAACCGACCTCGGCACCGTGCGCACGGCACTGGGCGAGGGCGCTTCGACACCGGAGCTCGAGGCGGCAGTCGCGGCGCTTCGCGCCGGCGCCTCGACGCATGTGCTGACCAATCTCCGCACCGCGCGCCGCGGTCCGCTCACGATGGCGTTGTCCGTCCTGGCTGACCTCGTTGCCAGCGGCGTGCCCGCTGATAGCGCGGCCGCCGCCGTCTTGGCGCTCGCACCGAATGCGCGCGACGCCGATCTGGTCGATTTCCGCCGCGCCGTCGAGCGTGACATCTCCCTCGGCGCTCCGCCGGGCGCGTCCGCCGCGGTGCGCGCGTTGAACACCGGAGTTCGGGACGCCACTGCTACCGCAGACGGCCAACCCCCTCCCCGCCCCCCCCGCCGGCCGTAGTCGGTCGTTGCAGTGAGGCCGCTCGCACTCATCGCATTGGCGTGCGCAGCCGCCGTTCCTGCTGTACAGAGTCAAGTGGTCGCGACTCTCGACGGCGGGGTTTCCGCAGTGAAATACGACGGCTTTCTCCTCTCCGGCGCCGCATCGCTGACCCCCAGCGTGCGGTGGGACCACCCGGGCGGTCGCGGTTTTATCAGCGGCCGCAGCACCTACCTCCGGTTCGAGAGCGGCAACCGCAGCATCGATATGTCCGTGAGCGGATCCTGGTTCACGCCGCCCGCGCGACATTGGCGCGGCGAGCTCGGCATCGCCAGCGGTGCAAGCGACTATGCGAGCATTGCGAGCTTCAGCCACGGCGTTGCCGAGGCACGCATTCATTTGCTGGGTGCCGGCCGCGGTGGATGGATCAGCGCCACTCTCGGCCGGACCTCATTCGGCGCCGGATCGAGACCGGTCGGCGTGGTCGCGATGGGAGTTTGGTTGCTTCGCACCGATCTCGCGATGTTTGCTGCTCTGGATCGATCGTTCATCGGTGACACGGCGTACACCGATGTCCGCTCCTCTGCCCGCTTGCAGCGGGGGGCCGTGACGTTCGAAGGCGCGATCGGCGCGCGGGTGTTGAGTCGGGGCGGCGGCCGCGGCGTATATGGAGAAGCAACGACCACCGTCCCGCTCGGAAGGCGAACCGCTGTGGTCCTCTCCGGGGGGCGGTATCCCACCGATGCCGTCAGCGGCAGCATCGCCGCTCGGTATGTCACCCTGGCGTTACGACTCGGCGCCATCGGCATGCGGCGAGCGGCGCCGCGAGCGCTCCCGGTTCAAATTCAGCCGAACAGCGGATCAGATGGCTCGACGATCGATCCGCCCGCCGACATGCGTCTCGAGATGCGGATGGGTGCAGAGGACGATGTGGGCCTGACGATCTACGCGCCCGGGGCCTCCGCGGTCGAGATCAGCGGAGATTTCACAGACTGGCGTCCCGTCCCGCTGAGCCGGAAACAGATCAACGGCGACGCGTGGGAGGCGAGGTTCCACATTCCTCGCGGCATCCACCGCATCAACGTGCGGCGCGACGGCGGACCCTGGATGGCGCCCGCCGGCACGACACGCAGTAACGACGATTACGACGGCGAAGTCGGTGTCTTTGTCCTGCCATAACACTCCCGCTACAGGCCGGTGCGCTGCCTGAGAGTCAGCATCGCCCAAATCCCGAGCGCCGGTCCGATCGCCAACACGCTCATGCTCCATCGCCAACCGATCGCGGCGGCGACCATCGGCAGCAAATAGATCGTCGCGCACGTCAGTAGAAAGCCGAGGCTCGTCTGCAGCGTCAGCGCAGTGCCGACGTAGTCGCGCGGCGCGAGCTCAGTAACGGCCGCGGAGAATTGCGCCGAATCGGCGACCACAGTGATGCCCCAAAGCAGGAGCAGCGGAAATAGCGCAACCAGAGGCGCGCCGTACAGCAGGCCGACAGCGAGAGAGCAGCTTCCCGACAGCACCATCGCGGCGCTGGTCACGACCGAGCGTCCCCAGCGGTCTCCGTACTTGCCGCCCAGCCAGCATCCGATCGCGCCACTGCCGACGACGGCGAACGTGACGAGCGCGGCGCGCCCGGTGACATCGGCGTCAGCGCCGCGCCGCGCGTGCTCGCTGGCAGCAACGAAGACGGCCATCCACGTCCACATCGCATACAGCTCCCACATGTGACCGAGATAGCCGAGGTTCGCGAGGGTGACCGCGCGGTCTTTTAGAATCCTCGGAGCGGCAGCGAGGGAAAACGGTGGCGATGGGGCGGCGTATGGACCGTCATGAGGAACGAGGAGGACCAGGAGGCCTCCCGCGACCGCGCTCACGGCGGCGACGACCAAAACCAAGCGCCACGCGGCCGGCGATACCGCCCAGCGAACCAGGTGTGGACTCGCCGACCCTAGCGAAAGCGCGCCGACTAGAATCCCGATGGCGAGCCCTCTTCCTTCTTTAAACCAGCCGGCCGCGATCTTCATCCCGGGCGGATACACGCCCGCGAGTGCAGCTCCGGTGAGCAGCCGGCACGCAATTCCCAGCGTGATACTCGGCGCGGCCGCCACGCCGAGGGTGGCGACGGCGGCGAGCCCAGCGGAGCCGGCCACCAGACGCCGGGCGGACAGACGATCGGCGAGCGTGAGAACAGCGCTCACCAACGCGCCGGCGACGAACCCCAGCTGCACAGAGATCGTGAGCCACGCCGTGGTGGTGGGCGAGAGCTGCCAAACGCGCGCCAGGGTGGGAGCAACAGCGGAAGCGCTGAACCACGGAGCCATCGCGAGCAGCTCGGCGACGGCAAGGACCGCCAACACGCGCCGCGGGTTCACAACCCCGTGGGATGATCCAGAAACACCCAGGGCAAATCGAACGTCTTGGCAACGTGCTCGGCTAACGCCTTGACGCCGACGGTTTCGGTTGCGTAATGGCCCGCATAGAACACGTTGACGCCGAGCTCCTCGGCATCGAAAAACGTCCAGTGCTGCCCTTCCCCGGTGACGTAGCTATCGAGTCCCGCAGCGGCGGCCTGTGGGATCAGCGCGCCTCCCGCCCCGGTCACGATACCAACGCGCTGCACGCGCTCGGGCCCGAACGGGAATACCCGCGGCGCCGTTCCGAGGGCCTTCGTCAGCGCCCAACTCAGCTCCTCCCGTTTACCGGCGTATTCACCCCAGACGCCGATTGGCGCTCCGTGATACGACCCGAACTCGCCGCGCACGGTGATTCCGAGCAGGCGAGCCAGCACAGTGTTATTGCCGACGACGGGATGACGATCGAGCGGCAGGTGCGCAGCGTAGAGCGCGATGTTTCCTTTGATCAGTCCTGCGAGGCGACGATAGGCGGGACCAACAAGCGGCCTGAGACCACCCCAAAACATTCCGTGATGGACCAGCAGGCAGTCGGCGTGCTGCTCCGTGGCTTGCCGGACGGTCGCCTCGCACACGTCGACTGCCGCCGCCAGCCGGCTCACGTCGCCCGAGTTGCTGACCTGCAAGCCGTTCAGCGCCTCGGGCGCGTCAGCGACCTCTTCGGCGATCCGGAGGTAGTCGTCGAGAAAGCGGACCAAACTGTCTAGGCGCACTTAAGACACCGTAAGCACAGTATCGCAGCAGCCAGACAACTTTCCACATGGGGTGGTTAGATAACGCGTTATATTATAACCAGTTAGAGAATCCACACGGAGTCCCAGCGGCCGTGTGGATATCTCTTATGCTCGAGCCAAGGCTTGGCCACTGCGCTGAGCAACCTGCGGCGGCTGACCAGCGTCTTCTCCCATTCGAAGTACGCCGTTGATCTCTCCGCCTTCTTGAATCAAGAGACGTTTGGTATGTACATCACCGTGGACGACGCTCGTGGCCTGCAGCTCGACGCGTTCCTCCGCGTAGATGGCGCCACGCACCTCCCCCCCGATGATGGCCTCGCGGCTGACGACGTCGCCTTCGACTTCCCCGCCCCTCGCGACCAGGACCTGCTTGGCGGCGCGGACCGTGCCGTTCACGGATCCCTCGATCTTCACGACGCCGTCGGCCGAGATGTCACCGACGACGCGCATTCCGGCGCCGATGATCGATAGTCCGGGAACGCCCTCACGCCCGCCGCCGGGTGTTGCGTTTTTTTCTGAAAACACCGCCATCAGCGTCCCTCCTTCACGAGGTCCAGCGGATCGACTGTCTTGTTGTCCCTGCGAATCTCAAAGTGCAGATGCGGTGCCGTTGACCGCCCCGAGTTTCCCGATAGCCCAATGACTTCACCGGCCTGAACATCGTCGCCCTCGGCGGCAATGAGCCGTGACATGTGACCATACATCGTCTCATACCCGGACGGATGCCGCAAGAGGACGAACAAGCCGTAATCGACATCGTAGCCTGCCGCCGTCACCGAGCCTCCCCCCGATGCCCGCACCGGCGTCCCGAGCGGGACGGCGATATCGATACCGGGGTGGGATTCGTCGACCACTCCCGGCCGAACCTGGCCGCGCGTGACAAACCCCTGGACATCGAGGGGCCAGTGCGATGGTGTCGACGGGCCGGTTTCATAGCGAGTGGCAGCACCCGGCAACACCGCCCGAATTGGCACGGCGCGCATGGTCGTCGTGAAATCGGTGTTGCGAGCCACGGTCCCCCCCCCGCCCCCGCCGCCAGCGGTGCGGGAGACGGGAGGAGCTTTGACGCCGAGCATTTGGCGCAGCTCCTGGTAGTTCGCTTCGGCGCGATTCAACGCGGAGGCGAGCTGCTGCACGCGACTGTTCTCGACGCGCAGGCGCGATACTTCTCGCTCGAGCCCAGGCACGCGCAGCGCGTTGCGCGTAATCGGTCCGGCAAACGCGAAGAACAGCACGACCGACACCGCGATGGCCCCGGCGCCCCACTTCCCCGCAATCACCGCCCAGCGCGGGAAACGGTACTGCTTAGACTCGAGATCGCCATCGGCATGAATGACGATCGTGACGCCGCGAGTGCCTTTGGTCTGCTTCGTGTCCTTCGTCATCCGTCGAATGGCGCGCCGAGGATGAGCTCGAGCAACCGGGCGAGATCATCGTTCGAGTAGAACGACAGATGAATCTGCCCTTTGCCCTTCGCGCGCAACGTGACGCGCACGTCGGTGCCGAGTCGCCGGCGCAGCGCGTCCTCGACCCTGCGGACTTCGGGGGCGGCGCCCATGCCGCGTTTCATGCGCGGGCGGCGCTCGGGTGCGCGCCCGCCGCGCACCCGATCCTCCACTTCGCGAACCGACAGGCCTTGTGCAACCGCCTCGCGCGCGAGGTTCGTGACGCTGCGCGGATCCTCCAGCGCCAGCAGTGCGCGGGCGTGTCCGACAGTGAGGTGACCCTCGTGCAGCAGCTGCAACACGTCTTCGGGAAGCTTCAGGAGACGCAGCGCGTTGGCGACGGTCGAGCGGTCGCGGCCCACGGCGTCGGCGACATCCTGTTGCGCGAGCTTGAACTCCGCGATGAGCCGCTCGTAACCGCGAGCCTCGTCGACGGGCGACAAGTCGTCGCGCTGCAAGTTCTCGATCAGCGCCAGGGTCAACAGCGTGCGATCATCCGCGTCTCGCTGCACGGCGGGGATGCGCTCCCAGCCGAGCTGCTGGCACGCGCGGAGCCGGCGCTCACCCGCGATCAGCTCGTAGCTGCTCCCACCGTTCGCGCGTCGCACCACGATCGGTTGCAGCAATCCCGCCTGCTTGATCGACGAGACCAGCTCCTCCAGAGCGGTGGGGTCGACGGTCTTACGGGGTTGGAACGGGTTGGGCCGGATGTCCTTGATGGGCAGCTCGACCAGACTCCCTTCGCGTTCGGCTTCCTCCCGGGTCGGCCCGAGCAGCGCTTCGAGCCCCCGCCCCAGGCGGCGTCCTCCTGCCGCAGTTTCTCTCATGCGGGTACCTCCGGCACCTGTTCAATTGCGGGGAGGCGTGGGGACGGCGGAGCGTCTTGCTCGACCCGGCGAATCAGCTCCTGCGCGACCGCCAGGTAGCTCTTCGCTCCCACCGACTGCACATCGTACAGCACGATCGGCTTTCCAAAGCTGGGCGCTTCCGCTAGGCGCACGTTCCGCGGAATGGTCACGGCGAACATGCGGCCGCCAAAATACTCCTTCGCTTCCTCAGCGACTTGCTTGCAGAGATTGAGGCGGGCGTCGTACATCGTCAGCAACACGCCTTCGATGGCGAGCGCGGGATTGAAATTGCGCTGCACCAACTTCACGGTGTTGAGGAGCTGCGAGAGTCCTTCGAGCGCGTAGTACTCGCACTGGATCGGGATGACGACGCTGTCGGCCGCAGTCAGCATGTTCAGCGTGATGAGGCCAAGAGACGGCGGGCAATCGATGATGATGTAGGCGTACTCGCCGCGCACATCCTGTAGCGCATCGCGCATGCGGGTCTCGCGCGAGCGCTGGTTGACGAGCTCCAATTCGGCGCCGACCAGGTCCTGCGTCGCGGGAACGACGTCGAGATAAGGAAAGTGGACGTGCGGGAAGAGCGACTTCGTGAGCGGCGCGCCGTCGATGAGCGCGTCATAGAGCGAATGACGGATGCGATCGCGCTCGATCCCGACGCCGCTCGTCGAATTGCCCTGCGGATCCGCATCGATGAGCAGCGTCTTGCGCTCGGCGATCGCCAGCGACGCCGCGAGGTTCACGGCGGTCGTCGTTTTTCCGACGCCGCCTTTCTGGTTGGCGATAGCGATTACACGCGACATTATAACTCGTTGATTTATAATGATTTATGTAACTGTATAGTTAGGGCGCGTCCAATATACGTTCGTTTCACGTGAAACGGAAGAGCGTAAGTTTCACGTGAAACTGCAACGATGCGCGCCCTAAGCTACTCGGCGACGCCAGCGCGTCGCCTCCACCACGAGGTTGTGAAGATCGCTGGGGGTGACGCCCGGAACCCGCGCCGCCTGCGCGAGTGATGTCGGACGCACGCGATCGAGCTTTTGCCGAGCTTCCGTGGCTAACGTGTGCAGCTCGAGGTAGGGCATGTCAGCCGGCAGGGTGAACGACGCCAACTCGGCCAGTCGCGCCGCGGCGTCGCGCTCGCGTGCCAGGTACCCGTCATACTTGATCTCGATCTCCGCGGCGAGAACGGCATCCGCGGCTGCGCCACTCGCGACCCCAGCCGCCGTGAGCAACGCGCCGAGTGAGACACCCGGTCGCTTCGCGACGACGGCGATGCGGTCGGTCTCCGTCAAACCCGTGCCGCTTGCCGCGAGCGCAGCGCCGGCCTGAGCCGGCGTGATAGCCGTCTCACGCGCCAGGTTCAACACCGACTCCTCCGCCTCGAGCCGGCATTCCGCCGCTCGGAGCTCGCCATCAGACAACAGGCCAAGGCGATCGGCGAGCGGCAGCAGCCGGCGCAGCGCATTGTCCTGGCGGAGCAGCAGCCGGAACTCGGAGCGCGACGTGAAGAGCCGGTAAGGCTCGTCGACGCCGCGGGTCACGAGGTCGTCGACCAGCACGCCGATGTAGGCGTCGTCCCGACCGAGCACGACCGGCTCGGCGCCGCGGATCCGCCGCACCGCATTGATGCCGGCGATGACGCCTTGTCCCGCCGCTTCCTCGTAGCCCGTCGTCCCGTTGATCTGTCCCGCGAAGAACAGGTGCTCGACCGTCTTCACCTCGAGCCACGGCGTGAGCTGGGTGGGGGGATAGTAGTCGTACTCGATCGCATACCCGGGGCGTGTCATCTTCGCGCGCTCCAGGCCGGGGACGGCGTGCAGGAACTCGAGCTGGACGGCTACGGGCAGGGAAGTGGAGAGCCCGTTCACGTACAACTCTGTCGTGTCGAGCCCCTCCGGCTCGAGAAAGATCTGGTGGCGCTTGGCCGCCGGGAACTTCACGATCTTGTCTTCGACCGAGGGACAATAGCGCGGCCCGCGCCCGCTGATCGCTCCGCCGTACAACGCAGATTCCTTGAGATGCTGCTGGATGATTTCCTTCACCGCTTCGCCGGCCCACGTGATCCAGCAGGGCAGCTGCCGCGGTCGCACGACACGCTCATGGAAGGAGAATCGGAACTCGTCGCCGTCGCCGTCCTGACGCTCGACGCTGCTCCAGTTGACGGAGCGGCCATCGATGCGCGGCGGCGTGCCGGTCTTGAAGCGCGCGACTGTAAGTCCAATATTCTCAATAACTTGTGCCATCTGAACGGACGGCGCGTCGCCCGCCCGCCCCGCGGGGATTTGGGTATCGGTGCCGAGGTGGATGCGACCGCGCAGGAAGGTGCCGGCCGTGATGATGACGGCGCGCGCGTCGAAGCGACGGCCGTCTCCCGTTTCGACGCCGCTGATCCGAGTCCCTCGCTCGTCGAGGAGCAGATTTGTGACCATGCCCTGCGTCAGCTCGAGGGAAGGGAATTGCTCGAGCAATGAGCGCACGGCGCGACGGTAGAGTGTCCGATCGGCCTGGGCGCGCGGAGCCCAGACGGCGGGGCCCTTGGAGCGATTGAGCATGCGGAATTGAATGGTCGCGCGATCGGCGGCACGGCCCATGAGGCCACCAAGAGCATCGACCTCGCGGACGACGGTACCCTTCGCTATCCCACCGATGGCAGGGTTACAGGACATCTGGCCGATGGTGTCGAGGACGGACGTCAGCAGAAGCGTCCGCGCACCAAGGCGCGCCGACATGGTAGCGGCTTCGGTGCCGGCGTGGCCACCACCGACAACTATGACGTCATAGTCGACAGACATCGGGTGAAACTACTAGACGAGGACATGCAAAGGCTAGACGCACCGACGCACCGCGGTAAGCCGTTAACGGGCTTTGGGACGATCGGCCGCCTGGCTGATTTTCCGAAGCAACCCGAACAGCGTCTTACTCGTTTCGGTTGCTAATGCCTCTAAGCGTCCGTACTCGGCGGGTCGGAGATAGCCAATGTCACGAGCCAGCGTCAGTGCGGTCTGCACTTCGGCAAGTGAACCCCACGCCGTGTCGAGGAACTTGCGATAATCCCTCGTACCCTTCTTGGTACAGCCTTCAGCAATGTTGAGTGGGACGCTGTACGACGCTCTACGCAGTTGATCTGCGAGTCTCTCCTGCTCGAAGTCCGGAAACCGCTGAGCCGCTTTCGAGCACTCGACTGCTAGTCTTTCGGCGAATTGCCAAGCCCTGAGGGTATGATGGATCGGCACGTCGCAAGGATAGCCGGTCCGCTGCCAAGCACTGAATCATTTCAGCTCAACCCGTATCCGGTTTACTCGAAACCGCGGTGCGTCGGTGCGTCTAGCCTCTGCATGTCCGCGCCTAGCAGTTAGGCAGTCCTGACCCATCGAACAAGCTCTTTCATCGTCGGTCTCTTCCCCGTCATCAGTATCCCAACCCGATAGATCCGCGCTGCGATCCACGTCACTGCGACAATCCCAATCAATAACATCGCCAGCGATGTTACTAACTCGCCTGTGCCCATACTCCCCGCCGTCCATCGGACTGGCGTCGCGATCGGTGACGTAAACGGCACAATCGATAGTGTGCGGGCGAATGCCGAGCTCGGATCGTTCGTGAGTCCGATGATCGAGAGGTACGAGATCATCAGCAAGTAGGTCACGGGCTGCTGCGCCTGGCGCGCCTCCTGCTCGTTGCTGGACATCGCCCCCACCGCTGCGAACATCGCCGAGTAGAGCAGGAATCCGCCGAGGAAGAACGCCATGAAGATAGCGAGCGTCGCAAAGGGGATGTGCGGCAGCTTGATGCCTTGAGCCGCGGACGCATCCGCGCCCAGGAGACGGGCAATGGGTACCCGCAGGGTGATGAGCAGCCGCGCGGAGACGCCCCAGATGAGGAACTGGAAGAAAGACACCGCGCCCGCCCCGGCCACTTTCCCCAGCATCAGTTGAAACGGCCGCAGCGACGATACGAGCACCTCGACGATGCGCGTGGTCTTTTCTTCCAGAACCGAGCTCATGACGTTCACACCGTAGAGCAGGATCGCCATGAATAGCAACACGGCCATTACATAGGCGAGGACGAACGACTCGCCCGCGCTCTCGGTGGTCGTCCGCCCCCGCGCGATCTTCTTCTGATCGAGCGTGATCCTGATTCCCTGCGCCCAATCCACGACTTCCGGATTCACGCCCCGTGTCTCCAGCCTCACTTTCACGACCACCGTGTTGAGCAACCGCTCGAGGCCCTCAACCGTCTGCAGCGACAGGTTCGAAGCTCGGTATTCAGCCTTGCCGGTCTCGCTCAGCTCGTTCGAAATGATCAGGAAACCGTTCAGCTGCTTGGATTCCACGAGACGGGTCAGGGAGTCGACGACACCGGGCGCTGCAGGCACCCGCGTCACTCGGAAGCCGGGGTTCGCCGCCACCGCCTCGGTGACCCGCTGCCCGAACGCCGATGTGGTGCTGTCCACGACGGCGATATCTCGCACGGCGCCACCAAGAGACTGCATGATCTGGTAGACGATCACACCACCGAAGAGGACCGGCCCCAAGATCGCGGAGATCCAAAACCACTTTGTGCGCACGCGTTCCACGAACTCGCGCCGGATCACGGCCCAGACTTTATGCACTGGCAGCGATCGCGTGCGGCGTCCCCGGCACGGCCGCCGCAGTCGCGGCCTCCGGACCAACCAGATCGACAAAGATCTTATGCAGCGATGGGCTCGCGAGCTCGAAATGCGCAATCCGGGCGCCGGACTGCACCAGCGCCCGCAGGATCTCCTGAGCGTCTGCGCCCGGCGCCAGCTCCAGCTCCGCCTGCTGGCCAAAGTCCTGGATCCTGGCGACGAGCTGGCGGTCGGCGAAGATCTGCTGCGCGCCGCCCTGGCTGCCGTCGAACGCGACGATGACGTGCTTGCCGCCATGAGTCCGCTTCACTTCCGCCAACGTCCCGTCGATCAGCTTCTTGCCGCGCGCGATGATGCACAGCCGGTCGCACAGCTTCTCGGCGTGCTCCATGATGTGCGTGGAAAAGAGGACGGTCTTGCCGCGCCGCCGGTAATCGACGACGGTGTCGCGCAGCACCTGCGAGTTCACGGGATCGAGACCGGAGAACGGCTCGTCGAGAATCACCAGCTCGGGGTCGTGCAGAATCGTGGAGATGAACTGCACCTTCTGCTGCATGCCTTTCGATAAGTCCGACACCTTGCGCAGGCGCCAGTCGGCGAGGCCCAGCCGGTCCAGCCATTCGAGCGCGCGCGCGCGTGCCGCGCGGCGTGCGACGCCCTTCGCCTCCGCCAGGAAGACGAGCACGTCGATGACGCGCATGCGCGGGTAAAGGCCGCGCTCTTCGGGCAGATAGCCGATGCGCGCCGAGTGCGTGCGCCCGCCGCCCACGTCGTTGAACAGCCGCACGGCGCCCGCATCGGGCTCGTAGATATCCATGATCATGCGCAGCGTGGTCGTCTTGCCGGCGCCGTTGGGGCCGAGGAGGCCATAGATCAGGCCGGCCGGGACGCTCAACGAAAGCGCATCGACCGCGGTGTGGCCCGCGAATCGCTTGGTGACGCGATCGACAACGACCGGCTCGGTCATGCCCCGAAGCTACGAAGAGGAGCCTACGACGCTAGGACCCCAAAGAGCTCGCCGGCTTTGCGAACGGCCGTGACAAGCGCGTCGATGTCGTCGACATCGTTATAGATGTAGAACGACGCGCGCGCGGTCGCGGCAACGCCCAGCCGGCGCATGAGCGGCTGCGTGCAGTGATGACCGGCGCGGATACAGACGCCGTCCCGGTCCAGGATGGTCGCCAGATCGTGCGGGTGAATGTCGCCGTAGGTGAACGGCACCACGCCCGCCCGGTGGCCCTTCGGCCCGTAGACCGTGACGCCGTCGATCTGCGTCAGCCGCTCGATCGCGAGACGCGCGAGCTCCTGCTCGTGCTCCGACACGCGCTCCATTCCCAATTGCTCGAGGTAGGCGATCGCGGCGCCGAGTCCGACCGCGGCTTCGACATTGGGCGTGCCACCTTCGAACTTGTGGGGAATCTTGTTCCAGGTGGAACGGTCGTCCCACACCCGTTCGATCATCTCTCCGCCGCCGTGGTAGGGCGGCATCGCGTCGAGCAGCGCCGGCTTCGCGATCAGCGCGCCACTGCCCATCGGCCCGAGCATCTTGTGACCCGACAGCGCGTAGAAATCGCAATCCAGGCTCTGCACGTCCACGCGAAGGTGTGGCGTGGATTGCGCCCCGTCCACGACGGTCACCGCGCCGGCCGCATGGGCCAGCTTGCTCAGCTGGGCGGCCGGGTTGACGGTGCCGAGCGAGTTCGAGACGTAGGGAAAGGCGACGATCTTGGGCTTCGATTCGAGCGCCCGGCCGAAGTCGGAGAGATCGATCCGCCCGTCTTCCGTGATCTCGACCATGCGGAGCGTGGCGCCCTTTTCCTGACACAGGATCTGCCACGGGACGATGTTGGAGTGGTGGTCCATCGCCGTCACCACCACGGTATCGCCGCGCCGCACGTTGGTCCTGCCGTAAGAAGCGGCGACCAGATTGATCGATTCGGTCGTCCCCCGCGTGAACGCGACACCTTCGCGGGCCCACGCGTTGACGAAGCGGGCTACGGTGGTGCGGGCCGCTTCGTACGCCTCTGTCGCCTCGACCGCGAGGGCGTAGGCACCGCGGTGGACGTTCGCGTTGTGGAAGTTGTAGTAGTGGACGATCGCGTCGATGACCCGGCGCGGCTTCTGACTGGTTGCCGCGTTGTCGAGATAGACGAGACGGTGACCGTTCTCTTGCTGCGCGAGAATGAGGAAGTCAGGACGAATCCGGGCGGTATCGAGCATCAGAAGTCCCGCGCCGATTCGGTCGTCACCGGCTCCGCGCTGTTCTGCAATGCGGCGTGCAGCGCGTGCCACGCGAGATTCGCGCATTTGATGCGGCTCGGGAAGGCCCGCACGCCCGAAAACGCCGCCAGCTTCCCCGGCGCACTGGAGCCGCCCCCCCCCGTCAGCATGTCGCGGAACGCCTGAAACATCGTTTCGGCATCACCCACCTTCTTACCCTTCACAGCGTCGGTCATGAGTGACGCCGACGCTTTGGAGATCGCGCATCCCGATCCCTGCGGCATCTGGAACCCGATGTCGCTGATCGTGTCCCCGTCGACCTGCACGAACAGTTGAATGCGGTCGCCGCACAGCGGGTTGTTGCCCTCCGCCTTGCGGTTCGCCGCGTCCAGGCGCTTGAAGTTCCGCGGATTGCGGTTGTGGTCGAGGATGACCTGCTGATACAGCTCGCCAAGATCGGGAGTGGCGGGGCTCATTGTCCCGCCAGGCGGCCGCGCACGATGGCGTCGAGCTGCGCGCGCAGCGGAGCGACTTCCATCCGGCCGAGGATCTCGGCGGCGAACCCGTAGGTGAGCAGCCGGCGCGCTGCGTCCTCGCCCACGCCGCGGCTGCGCAGATAGAACAGCGCGCGCGGGTCGAGCGGCCCCACCGTGGAGCCGTGCGTGCACTTCACGTCGTCGGCATAGATCTCGAGCTGCGGCTGGCTGTCGGCGTGCGCGTCGGCCGACAGCAGGAGATTGTTGTTGGTCTGCTTCGAGTCCGTCTTTTGCGCACCGGGCCGCACGATGATCCGCCCGGTGAACACGCCGCGCGACTTTTCGTCGAGCACGCCGTTGAAGTACTCATGGCTTGCGCAGTGGTCGGCGGCATGATCGATCGTCGTGTGATGGTCGGCATGCTGCTCGCCGGCGAGCAGATACAACCCGTTGAGAATCAGCGTGCCGCCCGGACCGGCCATGACGCTGCCGAGGTCGTGCCGCGCGAGTGCGGCGCCGAACGCGACCGTGTGCAGATTGACGGTGCTGTCCCGCCCCTGATGCGTCTCGGTCGCGGCGACGTGATAGGCGCGCGGGCTCTCCCGCTGGACGCGATGGTAGTCGATCCGGGCGGCGTCGCCGGCCACCACTTCGGTGACCGTATTCGTCCAGTAGCGAGCGTGGTGCAGCGACGCGTACGTCTCGACGATGCTCGCGCGCGCTTCGCGCTCGAGCACGACGAGATTGCGGGGATGCATGACGACGTTCTCGTCGGTTACGATGAACAGCAGCTGGATCGGATCCGCGAGCGACACCTTGGCCGGTATGTGGACGAATGCGCCCTCACCGACGAATGCCGTGTTCAGCGCGCAGAACGGCCGGTCCTGCGTCGCGGCATACCTGCACAAATGCGCACGGATAGCATCCGGGTCTTCGGCGAGCGCATCCGCCAGGCTCTGGACACGAAGCGTGTCGGCGACGGCCGTCGACAGCGAGCGCTGATAGAAGCCGTTGACGAACACCAAACGATGCCCGCTGTCGCCCAGCAGAAACGGCTGGATCTCTACGAGACTCGGAAGACGAGCGGGCGGATGGGCGAGCGCGAAAGTGCCCTCCGCAATCGGCGCGACGCTCGTGAAGCGCCACGCCTCCTGCTTCATGTTCGGGAAGCCGAGCTCGCCGAAACGGGCGATGCCGCCTGCGCGGAGCTCCTTGAGCCAGACGGGAGCGCGAGACGCGCCATTCGCCGCCCACGCATGATAGGAGCCGACCAGCCGTTCTACCGAGCCTGTTTTCACTGCCATCGTCACGACACCATTACGCCATCACGCAGCCAGTCGTAGCCGCGAGCCTCGAGCTCCTGCGCCAATTCGGGCCCGCCCGATTTGACGATCCGGCCGTCGGCGAGGACGTGGACGACGTCGGGCGTGATGTAGTTCAAGAGCCGCTGGTAGTGGGTCACGATCAAGAAGGCGCGATCGGGGCTCCGCAGCGTATTCACGGTCTCCGCAACGGTTTTCAGCGCGTCGATGTCGAGTCCCGAGTCCGTCTCATCGAGAATGGCGAGCCGGGGCTCGAGCACGGCGAGCTGCAGGATCTCGTTGCGTTTCTTCTCGCCGCCGGAGAAACCTTCGTTCACGGGACGGTTCATCATCGCGTCATCCCAGCCGATCGCCTGGAGCTTCTGTTCCAGAAACTGCAGGAAGTCGATCGGATCGAGCTCCGGTTCTCCCCGCTCCCTGCGCAGCGCGTTCAGTGCCGAGCGCAGGAAATAGGAATTCGTGATACCGCGGATCTCGACCGGATACTGGAACGCGAGAAACACACCTGCCCGGGCACGCTCCTCCGGTTTCAAGTCGAGTAAATCCTTGCCTTCGTACTTCGCGGCCCCGGCGAGCACCGTGTAGGCCGGATGCCCGGCGAGCACCTGCGCCAGCGTGCTCTTGCCCGAGCCGTTCGGCCCCATGATCGCGTGCACTTCGCCGTCGCGAATCGTGAGATCGACGCCCTTCAGGATTTCGTTGCCCGCAACGGCGACGCGCAGCCCTTTCACTTCGAGCACCACTTTGCTCTTAGCCAACGCTTCCCTCCAAGCTTATGCCGAGCAACCGCGTCGCTTCGACCGCAAACTCCATCGGCAGCTCCTTGAACACTTCCTTACAGAAGCCGTTCACGATCATCGACACCGCGTCCTCCGACGACAGGCCGCGCTGGCGCAGATAAAAGATCTGATCCTCACCGATCTTGGACGTGGACGCTTCGTGTTCCATGATCGCCGTGCTGTTGCGCACGTCGATGTACGGGAAGGTGTGCGCGCCGCACTTGTCGCCGATCAGCATCGAGTCGCACTGCGAATAGTTCCGCGCGCCTTCGGCGCCCTTCATGATCTTCACCAACCCTCGATAGGTGTTCTGCCCGCGGCCCGCCGAAATGCCTTTCGACACGATCGTCGAGCGCGTGTTCTTGCCGAGGTGAATCATCTTGGTTCCGGTGTCGGCCTGCTGGCGATGGCTCGTGACGGCAACCGAATAGAATTCGCCGATCGAGTTGTCGCCCTGGAGAATGCAGCCGGGATACTTCCAGGTGATCGCCGAGCCGGTCTCGACCTGGGTCCACGAGATCTTGGAATTCGCGCCGGCGCACTTGCCGCGCTTCGTGACGAAGTTGTAGATGCCGCCTCGGCCCTCTTCGTCCCCCGGATACCAGTTCTGGATCGTCGAGTACTTGATCGTCGCGCGATCGAGCGCGACCAGCTCGACGACCGCGGCGTGCAGCTGGTTTTCGTCGCGCATCGGCGCCGAGCAGCCTTCGAGGTAGCTGACGTAGCTGCCCTCGTCGGCGATGATGAGCGTCCGTTCGAACTGGCCCGTGGACGACGCGTTGATCCGGAAGTAGGTCGACAGCTCCAGCGGACAGCGCACGCCCTTGGGGACGTACACGAACGAGCCATCGGTGAAGACGGCCGAGTTCAGCGCGGCGAAGAAATTGTCGTTGTGCGGGACAACGGTGCCGAGATACTTCCGGACCAGGTCGGCGTGCTCGCGAATCGCCTGCGAGATCGGACAGAAGATTACGCCGTACTTGGCGAGCTCCGCCTGGAACGTCGTCGCCACCGAGACACTGTCGAACACGGCATCGACGGCGACCCCGCTGAGCCGCTTCTGCTCCTCGATCGGAATCCCGAGCTTCTCGAAGGTCGCGACGAGCTTCGGATCGACCTGATCGAGCGAGTCGAGCTTGGGCCGCTGTTTGGGCGCGGCGTAGTAGCTGATCGCTTGATAGTCGATCGGCCCGTACTTCACGTTGGGCCAATGCGGCTCCGACATCTTGAGCCAGTTGCGATACGCCTTGAGCCGCCACTCCAGCATCCACGCCGGCTCGCCCTTCTTGGCGGAAATCAGACGGATCACGTCCTCGTTCAAGCCGGCCGGCACGACCTCGGATTCGATGTCAGTGACGAAGCCGTACTTGTACGGTTGCTGGACGTGCGCTTCAATACTGGTCATGACGCTCCCGGAAGTCGTTACCGGACATACGCTTGGCAATCAAAACGGTGGTCTAGATTGGGAATCCTAATGGTTTACTCGGGATTGTGCAACTGCATGAGGCGTCGAGCAAAAGCGTCTAGCAAAGTCGTCAAGCGAGGGCGTATTTGCTTGACGTATTTGCTTGACGTTTTTGTTCGACGCCTCTCCTAGACGCCTCTTGTCAGTAGATATCCCGATTCCACTCCCTCACCAGCCGTTCGTAGTCCTCCGGCGTGTTCAACTCGTCGATTACGGCCGGATCGTCGACCGGCACGCTGACGACGTCCTTTTCGTGCCGGTGCAACACGGCCCGCGCACCCTCACGAGTGGCAGCCGGGCTCTCCAGGAGCTCGCCGAACAGCGCCGATCCCCAGATCACGGGGTGTCCGCGCCGTTCGCCGAAAGTCGGAACGACAGCCGGCGTATCCGTGCGGCGGTGCGTCTCGAGCAGGCGTTCCACGGTAGTCACGCGGACGTGCGGCAGATCGACCGGCCAGACGAGAACGGCGCTGGGCTGCAAGGGTTGCAGGGCGCGCAAAGCAACCCGCAGTGACGCGATTGGGCCGGTCTCCGGTTCCAGGTTCTCTACGATCATGCAGTCGTGGCCTGCTAAAACGGGCTGGATCCGGGGCGCGTCGGGTCCCAAGACGACGACGCGGGTCTTCACCTCCAGCGCTTCCAGCGCCTCCAGGATCCGCACCGCGAACGGCAGGCCGAGGAAGTCCAACAGGGCTTTGGGAGAGCCCATCCGGGCCGACCGGCCGGCCGCCAGGACGACGCCCGCTAACGACATACGTGGAAAGACGCTACGTCGCTACGGCACATCCCCGCTAGAGGGTTGCATGCGCGGCCAAATCCCCCACATTTGGCGCGCCCACATGGCAGTCCGACGCATTCGCCAGCTCGGCGACCCGATCCTCAGGGTCCGCTGCACCCCGGTCGAAGACCCCAAGTCGCCGGCGGTGCGGCTGCTTTCCGACGATTTGCGCGATACCCTGCATGCCGCCCGCAAGAAGTACGATATGGGGCGCGCGCTGGCCGCACCGCAGATCGGCGCGCCGGTGCGTGTTGTCCTGGTGGAAGTCGGGAAGTTTCGGGCGACGATGGTGAACCCCGAGATTACCGACGTCGGGGCCGAGGACTTCCACGTCTGGGACGACTGCTTTTCGTTTCCCAACCTGCTGGTCCGCGTAACCCGCGCCTACCGCGCCACGCTCCGCTACACCGACATGAAGGGCAAGGCGGTCACAATGGACCTCGAGGGCCCGATGGCGGAGCTGTTACAGCACGAGCTCGACCATCTGGACGGCATCCTCGCCGTCGACCAGCCGAGTGGCCTCGATCCCTTCGCATACAAAGCGGAATGGGAAAAGCATCACAAGCCGACGGAGCGCTACGGGCCACCACGCCCGCGCGAGATTTAGAACCCGCTACATTCCACTACTCATCGACAGGGGTGCCCGCCGAGTTGGGCGGGCTGAGATCACACCCTCATAACCTGATCCGGTTCGTACCGGCGAAGGGAGCTCAGCATGACCTGCCGCACACAGATGTTCTTCGCCCGTCAGGGCACGATCACGCCGGAGATGCAGCGCGTCGCCGAGCGGGAGACATTGTCCCCCGAGACGATCCGCGACGAAGTCGCAATCGGCCGGCTCATCATTCCCGCCAACGTCAACCACCTCGCGCAACAACTCGATCCGATGGCGATCGGCAAAGTCGCCAGCGTCAAGATCAACGCCAATATCGGCAACTCGGCTGTCGAGTCGGACATCGATGGCGAGCTCGAGAAGCTGCACCACGCCGTGCACTACGGCGCCGACACGGTGATGGATCTTTCGACCGGCGGCAACATCGACGCGATCCGGGAAGCGATCATCGCCGCCTCGCCGGTACCGATCGGCACCGTCCCGATCTACCAGGCGATCGAAATTGCCGGTGACATCACGAAGCTCACGTCCAACGACATCCTCGACAACATCGAGCACCAGGCGAAACAGGGCGTGGACTACGTCACCGTCCATGCCGGCATTCTGCGCGAGCACGTCGGTCTCGCTCTCGGCCGCGTGACGGGAATCGTCAGCCGCGGCGGATCGTTGATGGCGTATTGGATGACGCAGCACGGCAAGCAGAATCCGCTGTACGAGCACTATGACCGGCTGCTCGACATCGCGCGCGAGTACGACGTCACCCTCTCGCTGGGCGACGGGCTGCGGCCGGGATCGATCGCCGATGCGACGGACAAGGCGCAGCTCGCGGAGTTGACGGTGCTCGGCGAGTTGACGGAGCGCGCCTGGAAGCGGGACGTGCAGGTGATGATCGAAGGGCCGGGACACATCCCGATGCATCAGATCGAAGTGAACGTGCGACTCGAGAAAGAGCTGTGCCACGAGGCGCCGTTTTATACGCTGGGACCGCTGGTCACGGACGTCGCGCCCGGTTATGACCACATCACGTCGGCGATCGGCGCCGCGATGATCGGCTGGTTCGGCGCGGACATGCTCTGCTACGTCACGCGCAAAGAGCACCTTGGCCTGCCAAATGCCGAGGAAGTGCGCGAAGGAGTGATCGCGTACAAGATCGCGGCGCATGCGGCCAACATCGCGCGCCGCCGTCCCGGCGCTACCGAGCGCGACGACGCGCTCTCACGCGCGCGTTACGCGTTCGACTGGAACGAGCAGTTCCGGCTGGCGCTCGATCC